>Ga0206127_1001395_pt1 | contig 26583 bp, 19 predicted proteins | sample Helgoland_Spring_6_FD_148646 | JGI IMG/M metagenome (GOLD analysis project Ga0206127, IMG submission 148646) | Pelagic subsurface seawater microbial communities from Kabeltonne, Helgoland, North Sea - Helgoland_Spring_Bloom_20160419_1 | ecosystem: Environmental > Aquatic > Marine > Epipelagic ...
AATCATGCTGGAGTAACAACTGCCAATTTGTTGGTGATTTTAAATGATAATGCCATTGGAATTGATCCAAGTGTAGGGGCTTTAAAACAGTATTTAACCAATGTGAAAAAGGGCACTCAAAAACAAGATAACATATTTGAATCGCTTAATTTTGACTATTCTGGTCCTATTGACGGACATGACATGGAGGCGATTATTACAGAATTAGAGCGTCTGAAAACAATTGAGGGTCCGAAATTTTTACATATAATAACGACCAAAGGAAAGGGTTTAAAACAAGCCGAAACCGATCAAGTAAAATACCATGCGCCCGGGAAATTTGATGCAACTACAGGAGATTTAATTTCTAAAAATAATAAAAACCTTCCGCCAAAATACCAAGATGTATTTGGGTTAACCCTTGTTGAGTTGGCTAAGAAAAACCAATCGATTGTTGGTATCACCCCTGCCATGCCTACAGGGAGTTCGCTAAAATATATGATGGAGGTTCTTCCCGATCGGGCATTTGACGTGGGGATTGCAGAGCAGCATGCTGTAACGATGGCAGCGGGGATGGCAACCCAAGGCTTAATTCCTTTTTGTAACATCTATTCAACCTTTTTGCAACGGGCGTATGATCAGATCATACATGATGTTGCACTTCAGAGTTTGCCTGTTATATTCTGTATTGATCGGGCTGGACTGGTGGGTGAGGATGGTGCCACACATCATGGTGTGTTTGATTTAGCATATCTACGCTGTATTCCAAACCTCATCATTGTTGCACCAAGAAATGAAAAAGAATTACGAAACATCATGTATTCAGCACAAAAAGGCTTAGCACAACCTATTGCAATTCGATATCCTAGAGGAAGAGGGCTTACACCTAATTGGAAATCAGATTTTGAAGCGATTGAAATTGGAACCGGGGTTCAATTAGAACAAGGCGAGAATCTTGCTATTTTAAGTGTCGGAGCAATTTCTAATACCGTTTCTAACGCTATTAATGGTCTCAATTGTGCACATTATGATATGCGTTTTATTAAACCATTAGATGAACCTTTGTTACACTCTATTTTCAAGGCCTACTCTAAAATTATATCCATTGAAGATGGTGTAATACGAGGTGGTTTTGGGAGTGCTGTTTTAGAATTTGCAGCAATGCATCACTACAAAAATGATGTGATTGTGAAAGGGATTCCTGATACATTTATTGATCAGGGATCGGTTGACACCCTCTTTGAATCTCTGGAGCTTGACATAGATAGTCTGCAAAAAAGCATCAAGGCTAACTTATAAAACAAAAAAACAGGGAAGCAATGCTTCCCTATTATTAGGAAATTTCTATTCGCTATTATTATTTAATAATAATTCGTTTGGTTGTCTCAAAACCAGCACCTTTCAACTTGATTAGGTACATTCCAGAGTTTACGTTTAAATCAAATTCTTTTCTTAAGCCTTGTTCTATATCAACCGTAGTATCGTAAACTTTCTTTCCTGTAATCGAATACATCTGTACTTGTGTAGAACCTAAGGATTTAGTAGATGTTAGTGTGAATTGTCCCTCAGAAACTGTTGGGAATACTTTGATTGCATTGGCAAAAATCTCTTCTTCATTCACACTAAACGAGTTTGCTGTAAACATGCCAGAAAAAACACCTCTTCCATAGGTGGCAGCAAAAACCATATTATCGTTTCTAACATCTAAATCCATCACTTTAACATTCCTCATGCCATTAAAAGAAGACGACCACCTAGGAGATGCAGATGAGAAATTATTCGTGTACCAAACTCCTAATTCTGTTCCTATAATGACTTCTTCTGAATTTAATGGGTTTTGTAAAATAGATTTCACAGGCATGTCTGGTAGGCTCCCTTCTTTTGATACCCATGAAGTTCCACCGTTGTTTGTGTACCATATACTTTCAACACCATAATTATGAATGGTTACAAATATCTCATTTTCAGAGGCTCCTACTTCAATGTCAGAAATACTCCCAACAATAATGTTTTCCAATTCTATTTCAGTCCAAGTAGGGTTGTTTGTATTGGCATTGGTAATTTTAAAAACATCCCCTAGTACCGTTCCAACAAACAAGGTAGATGAAGTGGTTGTATGTGGTGAAACAGTAAAAGCTGTTGGTCTGTTGTCAAAGCTCGCGTCCGCTAAAATGTTTTTAGAAAGTGTCACCGAAGATTTAATTCCAGAATACCTTCTAATTGCATTCCCATTTGCTGTGGATGAATAGTTGGTATATAAAATATCAAGATTCGAATCTAAAGCACAAGGGTTTATAAATGCTCCATTACTTGCACTTTCACTATTAATGGTCACATTATCTCCATCAAAACTATAAAGATTGATTCCACTATTATATACATAGTTTCTAATAAAATAGCGATCGACTCCGTCTTGGTCAAAGAATGTATATGCCCCGTCTCCTCCATACGGCTCTGATGTACTGTCAGGGCCTGTTGTTGAGACGTTTTCAAATAATTGAGTACCATTGTCTTGTAGGCCGCCGGCAAAAACATCGCCTGAAGGGAATGCGGTCGTGGGCCCAACTCCTACAGTGTAAAACTGACCCGTGATAAAACCATTGTTTCTTTCAGAGATGGTGACGCCGCCATCACTCGAATAAAACACACCCCCATCATTTGAGAATAGCATCTTATTCACATCGTTGTTTGCAAATGTTGCGGCATGCTGATCGGCATGCATGTATTGTCTGCCAAATCCGCCATACCAATGTGTTAGTTGATCCCAAGCAACCCCTTCATCTGAGGATTTAAAGGCATCTATTCCACCTGCAAAAATAATATCATCGTTGGTAGGATTTACTTCTAGCATTAAGTCATAAAAAGCTTGTCCCCTTGTAAAATCTCCTGCACTGATCCCTGGATCTAAATCATTGGGTGGTATAATATTTCTAACTAAAAATGCAGGAACAAAACCTGATGTAGTTCGTTGCACTATCACCCCTGTTGAAGTTTCTGCTAAAACGTACAGTTTATTTGCATTGGTACTAGAAATCGCTATTTGGGTTCGGTCACTTTCTGGAACATTATATATTTGGGCAAAATTAATCCCATCTGTTGATGAGAAAATAACACCTCCACCTTCTCCATATACAGCACTATCTATTGTAGAGACCCATATTTTATTGTCAGAACCAATTTCTATATCATTAGGACAATGCTTTCTGTTATTTGCTGTTAAAGGTAGGGTTACTTCAGACCAATTAGTACCACCATCAACAGTCTTATATAAACCATATTCAGGTCCTCCTAAATAGGTAGTCGCATTCGCAGCTCCGTAAAATGAGTCGCCAGCAGCAACGTAGAGTTCAGAAACTCCTGAGTTATTTCTGATTTTCATATCGTTGATATGTTGGACTCCTGGAACTAAATTACCTGTAAAGGTTCCAGTGGCTGGGTTTAAAGCCCCATTCACAGTTCCTGAATTTAAAGCAGTTTCTAAAATATCTCCATCTGTCTTTGAGATCATGACTGATGGAATTGTAATTGAAGCGTCGGTTCCGCCCATTGGAACGGGAGCTCCATCTACATTATTCATCATAATCACTCCAATAGCTCCTGAATCTTGAGCGTTTTTGACTTTAGAAACAAACGTACAATCTCCTCTTCGTATAACCGCAATTTTTCCAGTTGCATTAGCGCCAAAAGCGTTACAAGCCTGAGTTGCGACTCCGTTGGGGTCGTTTGCTAAAATGAAATCTGCGGTAATCGTCGCACTAATTGTTGGTCCAAATGCTGTCGTTGGAAATGACTGGTAATTTCCTGCAATTCCAGAGGGTGAATTGACTGTAATATCTGATGCAGATTGAAAACTTGTAGCGCCAGAAATACCTCCAAATATTTTAGACCAAGTCTCCCCTGAATCAGTAGATTTCCACACACCATCTCCATTTACATCACCTCCTACATAAGATTCACCTGTCCCAATATAAAATGTACTAGAATTATTTGGGTCTGAAATAATGGTCGAAATGTTTAGATTTTCGGGGATATTAACAAGATTCCAAATTGAATTTGGATTGGAAATGTTCGTGTTTTTCCAAAGGCCTCCACTCACGCCTCCAGCAAAAACTGTTTCATTTGTGGAGTCGTTAGGGTCAAACATAATGGCTTTGGTTCTACCGCCAACATTATCTGGACCTCTTGAAATCCAATTATTGTTAGTGGCATCTCCAGGAACTCTTGCAGACTCCTCTGTCTTAAGTTGCTCGCGAATTACCTCTAGATTTTCGGGAGTTGGACGGCCCTTTTCAGGATTCATTGTAAGCTCCCACTCTTCTTCAAAATAAGCATTGGGTGGTAAGCTGTTTGCTTTTCGTTGTGCTTTAGGAAGTCCTTTGGTATTTCTAAAAGGACTGTTCTCTAAAGACGTTTTGTGGGTTTTTCTTGCTACTTCTTCAGCAGTGGCTTTGTTAGTGTTGAATAAAAAGCATCCAAAAGAAATTATGAATGCTGAAATAATAATTAGGGTATATTGCTTTTTCATGAGATAGGGGTTTTTAAAATTTAAAAAACAAAAAAGGTTTACTGCAAGCTACAAAAAAAAATGATATTAAAAGGTCAGCCCTTTGATTTTTTTATAGGTTAAAACTGCTTTTGTGTCAGAAAATAAAGACACAAAATAGCAAACATTCATCACTCTAGTATAAAGGTTATCGTTATGATAATCTATCTCGTCTGGAATAAGTTTCAACAATAGTTTGTCATAATTTGTAGGCGTATTCTTATAATTATTATTTACTGCTAAAATAAATCGATGTAGAAGTTGATTTAAAATTTCAAAGCCTGAAATTTCTTTATCAATAACTTCGTCGGAATTGTATATTTTTTCTACACTGAGTTTTATGATGTCATTTATTTGTGCTTGATATTTGCTTTTATCAAGTATGGAAACATGAAATTCTCCTTCAAGTATTTTGTTTTCATGCGTCATAAATATATGAATCGCATCCTCAATTAGGGTGCTTATTGCCAATGCTCTCAAATAACTGACGCGTTCTTTTTTAGTATTGAGTGCACTGTATTTTTTGGTGTTGATGGTGTCTCTCACTAAATTAATGAGGTACTCTAGAGCAAAATCTTCTTCAATTAATCCAAGGTTGATTCCATCTTCAAAATCAATTATTGTGTAACAGATGTCATCCGCTGCTTCTACTAAAAATGCCAATGGGTGTCTGGAAAACTGAGCGTTTTGATCGCTGAGTGTCTTTAAGCCCAACTCTGATGCGACATCTAAAAAATGAGGTTTTTCTGTTTGAAAAAAACCATACTTCTTTGAAGCAATATGAGTGTTTGGTTTTACAGGAAGTGATTCTTTTGGGTATTTAGTAAAAGCGCCTAAAGTGGCATAGCTCAGTCTGATCCCCCCTTTTGCTCCTTGTTTGTCTTGTGTTAAGACTTTGAATCCATTCGCGTTCCCTTCAAAATCACATAAATCTTGATATTCTTTTGGGTTGAGTTGGTCTTTAAATTTTTGACCTGGTCCATTTTTAAAATAGTGTCCAATTGCTTTTTCACCCGAATGGCCAAAGGGTGGATTTCCAATGTCATGTGCCAATGCCGCTGCTGCAACGATGGCTCCAAAATCATTTGCTTTATACCCATGTACTTCTTTGAGGTAAGGGTGCTTTTCTAAAATTTTTACGCCTGCTTTTCTTCCTAAAGAACGTGCCACTACACTTACTTCTAGACTGTGTGTGAGTCGTGTGTGCACAAAGTCCATTGATGAAAGTGGCACCACTTGAGTTTTATCTTGAAGACTTCGAAACTCGGGTGAAAAAATAATGCGATCGTAGTCCACATCAAATCCCAAACGGGTTTCATCCTGCTCATTTCTAAGTCGTTTGTTGGTGTCGCCATGGCGTTTTAAAGATAGTAATTGTTCCCAATTCATGTTCTCTGATATTAACCTGCAAGATAGTAATTTCAATGTTAATTAAATATTTCTAAAATTTAGAATTTGGAGGCTTGAGCTAACATTTTGTTAATGGTTATGTAAACGTGATGTAACCTAATTAAGCGCTTTAAGCTTTTAATTTGCGGTAAATTAATAACCAAAACAATAATTTAAATTAAAATGAAAAAATCAATCTTAGCTTTATTAGCAATTTTAGCACTTGCTTTTACTGGATGTATGCAAGATGAGGCACCGCCAATTCTTGAAGATCCAGGAAACTCTGGAACTGTAGAAAACAATACCGTTTCTGTTTCTGGTATGATTTCTGAAAGTACGACTTGGACCAATGACAATATTTATGTACTTAATCAAAAAGTAGTGGTGCCAAGTGGAGTTGTACTCACAATACAAGCTGGAACTATAATTAAGGGTACTGAAGGAACTGGTTCTTTAGCGTCTGCACTTATTGTAGCTCAAGGCGGAAAATTAAATGCTGTAGGTACAGCAACAGAGCCTATAATTTTCACATCTATAAATGATAATATTGAAATTGGACAGACTGCTGGAACAAATTTAGACGAAACAAATTCTGGACTTTGGGGAGGATTAATCGTTTTAGGTTATGCTCCAGCCTCGTTTTCTGGTGATGTAGATGTCGTTCAAATCGAGGGAATTCCTGCGGATGATACTTTTGGTCTTTATGGTGGTGAGGATGCTACTGATAACTCAGGAGTATATCAATATATTTCAATCCGTCATGGAGGTGCTCTAATTGGAGAAGGAAATGAAATCAATGGCTTAACGCTTGGTGGCGTTGGATCAGGTACTGTAATCGAAAATATTGAAGTGGTCGCAAATGTTGATGATGGGATTGAGTTTTTTGGAGGTACGGTAAATGCTTCTAACCTATTGGTTTGGGCTCAAGGCGATGATGCTTTAGATATTGACCAAGGTTATTCTGGAATTATTGATAATGCCATTGTTATTTTAGGTGCTAACTCTGATCATGCCTTTGAAATTGATGGTCCTGAAGGAACCGCAACAGGTTCATTTACATTAAGAAACTCAACTATCGTTGGGAACTCTGTCACTGAAAATGGTGAATATGCAGATTATCGATCTGGTGCTATGGGAAGAACAGAAAATATTTATGCTTACGGGTTTAAAGATTCTTCAGATGTGGAATTAGACAACGATGGAGTTGCCACAAACTATAATGATGAATTATTAACTTTTGGAGCTTGGGAAATTATATTGCCTACTGGTGTTTCTGAAGTAACAGACATCTTTGTAAATAAAGCTGAAACGGTTGAGGTCAGTGGATTTGGTTCTACAGCTACCGCGGTTTCTGAAGGTGCAAGTGCCGTAGGTGCTACAACATCGCTTCTAAGCTGGACTTATGCAAATGCTAAAGCAGAATTAGGATTCTAATAAAAAAATAAAAATTAGTCAACTCATCAATTGCTTGTGTTCATTCACGGGCAATTGTTTGTTGTTTATACACACACTATGAAAATACACAAATTAACCTCATTTTTAGTCACAACTTTTCTTGCGCTACAACTCACAGCTCAATCAGGAAAAATAGTAGGAACAATTACAGACGGGGATTATAATGAACCCATGGCTTTTGCCAATGTACTCATCAAAAACACGACAACTGGAGCCACTTCAGATTTTGATGGCAAGTATCAGCTTGAGATTTCTGAAGGGAATTATGCTATTATATTTTCTTACATCGGCTATCAATCTGTTGAGATCTCGGATGTAAACGTTGAGGCAAACTCAGAAGTTATTGTAGATGTGACTCTTAATACCAACTCTTTAGAAACCGTCATTATTACAACTACGGTGAGAAAAAATACAGAATCTGCGGTATTAGATTTACAAAAAAAATCAATTACATTATTGGATGGACTTTCAGCTCAAGGGATTAAAAGTAGTGGTGCGGGTAATATCGCCAGTGCTGTTAAAAGTGTACCTGGAGTATCCATTCAGGGTGGCAAATATGTGTATGTTAGAGGGTTGGGAGATCGTTATACTAAATCCATATTAAATGGTGTGGACATCCCAGGGTTAGACCCAGACAGAAATACAATTCAAATGGATGTCTTCCCTACTAATATTTTGGAAAATGTTATTGTGATAAAGTCTGCAGCAGCCGAATATCCTGCAGATTTTACAGGTGGTGTTATTGATATTGTTACCAAAGATTATCCAAGTAAAGAATCCTATACGTTTTCAATAGGAACATCCTATAATCCTAATATGCATTTAAACTCAAATTACTTGAGCTACAGCGGCAGTAATACCGATTGGCTTGGTTTTGATGATGGTATGAGAAAAAGACCAATAAACAGATATCAACCCATTCCTGGTACATTTGCAAACTCGTCTGTTTTAACAGCGCTTACAGGTGAGTTCAATAAAGAATTAACCGCAAAAAGATCAGACAGTGGAGTTAATTACGACTTTGGATTTACGGCAGGAAATCAATATGATATTGGAGAAAATAAACTGGGATATCAATTCTCTTTTTCTTACAAAAACAAAACCGAGTTCTACGACAACAGAGTGGATGGGACCTATATGAGAGATCAAAATAATGCGTCTAACAATGACCTCTTGGCAACACGAACGACTTTGGGAGAGGTTGGAGTTAACTCCGTATTGTTAAATGTGCTTACTGGACTTGTCTACAAGCGTGAAAATTCAAAATACAAATTAAACTTCCTTCATATACAAAATGGGGAAAGCACTGCTGGAAAATACGAACAGCAACTCGCACAAGCAGGGGGTGGAAGTGGTTTTGAACCAATTACAAAGGATGCTCTCCTTTACACCGAAAGATCAATTACAAATATTTTATTAGCAGGAACACATTCCTTTAGAGATAGTGGGTGGCAAATGGACTGGAAACTATCGCCATCCCTATCCAGAGTGTACGACAAGGATCACCGAATTACACCCTTACAGTTGACTCAAGAAGGAAACGCTTTTATCAGTCCAAGTGCTTCTAGCTATCCCATAAGAATCTGGAGAACTCTCGAAGAGATTAACCTTGTTGGAAAACTTGATGTCAATAAAAAATATACACTTTTTGACAACCCTGCAAAAGTTAAATTTGGTGGAGGATATACCTATAAATTTAGAAATTTTAAAATTGACGATTATACGTTTACCATCACAAATCCAGTAACGGGACTTTCTGTAGAAAATGGAGATGCAGATACCTTATTATCTGAAAATAATATATGGACTACCCAAACAGGATCTGGAACACACTTGGTTACAGGCGATCTTTTTGAAAAAGCCAACGCCTACGAAGGTGAGCAACGAATTACAGCGATGTATGCCTCAAATGAATTTAGTTTAACAGAAAAACTAAAAACCGTATTGGGTGTGCGTACAGAGTTGTTTCAGACCTTTTATACTGGACAAAACCAAGCCGCTACAGAAGTGTATAAAAATTCTAAAATAATAGATAAGTTTGATGTATTTCCGTCTGCGAATATTATTTATGGCCTTACAGATGAACAAAATTTAAGGGGGTCTTATTCAAGAACAACGGCACGTCCTTCATTTAAGGAAGCTTCAAAAAGTCAAATTTTTGATGCCATTACAAACCGTCTTTTTATTGGAAATATTGATTTGACACCGTCCTATATTAATAATTTTGATGTCCGTTTTGAACAATTCGGAGAGGGCAGTGAAATGTTTGCTTTTAGTGCTTTTTACAAAGACTTCACAGATCCTATAGAGTTAACTTTCTACGAGTCCGCACCAGATCAAATAACACCTAAAAACTTGGGTTCTGCAAAGGTTTATGGAATTGAATTTGAATTTAGAAAATCATTAGGATTTATTTTGGAAAGCTTAGATCAGCTTAAGTTTAACATCAATGCCTCCTATATTAAATCAGAATTAACAATGAATATAGACGAGTACAACAGACGTGTATTAGCGGCAAGAGATGGAGAGTCCATTGAAGATACAAGAGATTTACAAGGCCAATCGCCATTCCTTATCAACACAGGACTAAACTACACCAACTCGGATACAGGACTTCAAACAGGGTTGTTTTTTAATGTCCAAGGCAAAACATTGGAAGTGGTAGGAACTGGAATTGTTCCAGATGTCTATACAAAACCGTTTAGCAGCCTCAACTTTACACTTAACAAAAGTTTTGGCCAAGATAAAAAATCAACTATTGATGTAAAAGTCTCTAATATTCTTAACAGTAAAAGAGAAAGCGTGTATGAATCCTACAAGACTGCATCAAAAACATTTTCCAGCTTTCAACTTGGTACAGAAGTATCTGTAGGGTATTCTTATAAATTTTAATTGAATTAGTCACTTGATTAGAAACCAAAAAAAGCACCCTTATGGGTGCTTTTTTTGGTTTCTATGTATTGGGTTTGTTAGTTCATGCTTACTGCAAGTTCCGATTTACGACTCCATTCACTAACATTCATAATCTTTGAATTTACAAAATCGACCTCTTTTAAAGAATTTTCAGTCCAGAAAAACCATTTCCCTGTTTTAATTCCATTGCTATAATTCCCTTGAGATAATTTATTGCCTTCAAAATCATAACTCGTCCAAAGTCCTTCTAAGACTCCATTTTTATTGAAAGCTCCTTCTTGTTGAACAGAACCATTGTCATAAAAATAAGTCGCAACAGTAAGTGTTCCCTTTGTTTCTAATTTCGGTTGGTTTACGTTTTGAGCTGCTACGGTTGTTCCAATAAAAACAAGCGCAATTAGAATATATTTTTTCATATCAATTATTTTTACAATGTAAAGCTACAAAAAATTTACATTAAAAACACAATTAGTTTACATTAATTTAACATTAGGAGGGGGTGAAAGTTTGAAATTATAAAACTTAAATTTAGGTTGTTTTAATAATTTCTTAATGTTATCCTTACATTACTATGTGAACTAATCGTAATCTTTGTTCTTGTCTTAGACAATCAATTAGTGTCGTTATTATATACTAGTTTTTGTCGACTTCAAAAATAATGACTTCTGATAAGCTGCCTTGGCCAGGCAGCTTTTTTTATTAAACTTAACTTTAAGGAAACATTAGGATAGTATAATTGTTAGAAATTTACACTCGACAAAAACTAATACTATTATAATGATTATCAAAAAAATTTCTTTTGCAATCGTTTTGTTTGCAATCTCATTCGCTCAATCCCAAGAAATCAGTGACACTTCCTTTGGAAAAGGGCTTATCAACTTCGTGGCAAAAGACAGCTCATTCAGTGTGAAATTTGCACCACGGTTTCAAGTACGTTCTATGTCCTCATGGGATCACGACGGAAACCAATACATAAGTCCAGAACACAATTTTATTGTGCGTCGTTCACGTTTAAAATTTGATGGATTTGCTTACAGTCCAAAATTAAAATATAAGTTAGAGTTAGGATTATCTAATAGAGATATTTCAGGTGCAAATGAGTTTAATAGAAATACGCCCCGTTATATTTTGGATGCTGTAATTATGTGGCAATTTTCAAAAAAATGGGAACTTTGGGCCGGTCAAACAAAACTACCAGGCAATGTGGAACGTGTAGTATCTTCTGCAAATTTGCAATTAATAGATCGTTCTTTATTAAACAGCCGATTTAATATTGATAGGGATTTAGGAATACAAATCCGTCACAAATCTAACTTAGGTGGAGGTTTTTTAATGCGTGAAAAATTTGCCATATCTCAAGGTGAAGGTCGTAACGTCACTGAAGGAAACGAAGGTGGGTTACAGTATACAGCTCGATTAGAGTTTTTACCTTTTGGAGCATTTAAATCCAAAGGCGATTACAGCCAGTCAGACCTAAAAAGAGAAGGCACCTCAAAACTAATGGTTGGGTTTACTTATAATTTTAATGAAAATGCAGTCCGTGAGCGAGGGTTTGCAGGAGACTATATGATTAGAACTGATGACACTATTTTTGAAACGAACCAAACGACTCTTTTTGTAGATGCGATGTATAAATATAATGGATTTTCATTTATGGGTGAATATGCCAAACGAACAGCAGATAATGTGATCGCTACAGAAACGGATGGAGTTACTCCAACAGGCGATGTTGTATTGACAGGAAATGCTTTAAATCTACAAGCTGGATATTTGTTTAAAAGCAATTACGAAATTGCTGGACGTTTTACAACAGTCGATTATGAATCAATAACAGAAACACTTCCTTCAAAACAATATACGTTAGGGTTAAATAGATTTCTCGTAGGGCATAAACTGAAGGTTCAAAGTGATCTAAGTTATACCACATTGGATGGTCAAAAAGATAACATCACCTTTAGACTTGGATTTGATATTCATTTTTAAAACATAACATTAACTTAACTTCATAAATCAAAAGTCTTAAGAGATTTGCTTAATAAATTAAACTAAATTATGGAAAATATTTATTTGTATATGATTATTGCTTTAGCCTTCTTGGCTATTGCAGATTTAGTCGTTGGAATTAGTAATGATGCTGTAAATTTTTTAAACTCAGCAATCGGTTCTAAGGCAATATCGTTCAGAACCATTATGATTGTTGCCAGTGTTGGTGTTGCTGTAGGGGCGATTTTTTCGAGTGGAATGATGGAGGTTGCTCGAAAAGGAATTTTTAATCCTGGTGAATTTATGTTCAATGAGATTATGATCATTTTCATGGCCGTAATGATTACAGATATATTGCTATTGGATTTCTTTAATTCTTTAGGGATGCCAACTTCTACAACGGTATCAATTGTATTTGAATTATTAGGGGCAGCTGTTGCAATGGCCTTAATTAAAATAGGCGCCAGTGGCGGTGATTTTAGTGAGGTTGTTAATTATATTAATACCTCAAAAGCCTCTCAAATTATATTTGGAATTCTACTGTCGGTGGTAGTTGCCTTCTCTATTGGAGCTATCGTACAATGGGTTTCTAGACTGTTATTGTCTTACAACTTTCAAAGAAAAGCAAACTGGGTAGGCGCTCTTTTTAGTGGAATAGCACTGACCGCAATTACCTATTTTATCTTTATGAAAGGGCTTAAAGGAACGTCTTACGCTAAACAATCGTTTGATATTATTGGCGGTGGAACCATGAAAGATTTCTTGGAAACGCAAGTGCTTACTATTGTATTGATCAGTTCAGTATTTTGGTCTTTACTTTCATATGTACTTATTGCTTTTGCAAGAGTAAACATTTATAAACTTATTATAATTGTAGGAACATTTGCCTTGGCATTGGCTTTCGCTGGTAACGACCTTGTTAATTTTATTGGTGTTCCTGTAGCAGCTTATAATGCGTTCTTAGAATGGTCTGCTTCAGGGCTTTCTGCAACAGAATTTCCAATGGATGTATTGGCCTCTAAAGTCCCAACTAACAACTGGTTGTTATTTGGCGCTGGAATGGTGATGGTAGTTACACTATGGTTTTCGACTAAAGCCAAAGATGTTGTCAAAACTTCCTTAGACTTATCAAATCAAAGTGAAACAAAAGAGCGTTTTCAACCCAACGCATTATCGCGTGGTTTTGTACGATTTGCAATGGGCGCTTCAAAACTAACGGCTTTTATTTTGCCAATATCGTGGCAAGAAAAAATTGAACAACAGTTTGAACAACCCGTTATAAAATTAACTAAAAACAAGGTTCACGAATTGCCTGCTTTTGATTTAGTTAGAGCCGCAGTAAACCTTATGGTAGCCGCTGTATTAATATCTATAGCGACCTCTTATAAATTACCGCTTTCAACAACCTACGTAACCTTTATGGTGGCGATGGGAACTTCCTTAGCGGATAGAGCTTGGGGCTCAGAAAGTGCTGTATATCGTGTTGCAGGAGTGCTTAATGTTATTGGCGGATGGTTCTTTACAGCTTTTAGTGCTTTCAGTGCCGCAGCCTTGGTGGCATACTTGCTAAATTTAAACCTAGAAGTGATGTTCCCAATCCTTCTTTTAACTGCAATTGCACTCCTTATTAGAAGCTCAATCGTTCATAGAAAAAAGACTCAAGAAATGGCGTCGGATGACCGATTGAAAAAAACAGAAAGTAGCTCTGTTCAAGGGGTAATTAGCGAAAGTGCTGCAAATATCGCAAATGTACTAAAGCGTGGAGAAAAAATCTATGCGACTGCATTCAATGGACTTGCCAAACAAGACTTAGACGCGCTGAAGAAGAATAAAAAACAAATTATTAAGTTATCTGATGAGGTTGATGATTTAAGAGATAATATCTTTTATTTCATTAAAAACTTAGACGAATCGAGTGTGGGAGCTAGTAATTTTTATATCCTTATTTTGGGATACCTACAAGATATGACACAATCCTTAACTTATATTACTAAAGTAAGTCATAAGCACGTTAATAACAATCACAAAAAACTGAAATTCAATCAAGTTAAAGAGTTGAGTCAAATTAATGATGCAATACAACTGTTATTTTCTGAAGCGATTGTGGTATTTAAATCGCATTCATTCGAAAAAATAGGGGCGATTATTGAACAAAAAAATGAGATTTACACGATTCTTAAATCTAATATTGAAACACAGGTACAACGTACACGAACAGAAGAATCAAGTCCAAAGAACACAACGCTTTACTTTAGCTTGTTACTGGAAACTAAAGACTTGTTGAACGCTACAACTGGACTCTTGGAAGAATACCACACAGAATATGATAGCAGCGTTAAACCTGCTAAAATCAATGATGAAAGTGAGTAATTGACCTTCATCATACGTCACAAAAAAAGCACCTAATATTTTAGGTGCTTTTTTTACACATGGGATTTATTATTAAGACCCACACATCAGGCAGTCATCGCCTTCGGCTTCTTTTGCTTGCTCTATAAGGGCTTTCATTTCCTCAGCAGACATTGGCTCCACTTCAACGGCTGATTCCTTAGAAAATTTAGCAGCGGTATTGGCTGCTTTTTCTTGTTGCTTTTCTAACACGGCTGTTTCTACAACAGCGGTATCTACAACTGCTTCAACAGTAACTGTTTCTGGCTTTGGTGCTTCTTTCTTTTTATTGTCTAAAGTAAACTTAATAGCATCTACAGCACTTTTTGTTCTTAAGTAGTACATCCCCGTTTTTAATCCACTTTTCCAAGCATAGAAATGCATCGATGTCAGTTTAGCCATTGTTGCACCTTCCATAAATAAATTTAAAGATTGTGACTGATCAATAAAATAACCTCGCTGGCGCGACATGTCAATAATATCTTTCATGCTCAGCTCCCAAACTGTTTTGTATAATTCTTTGATGTCTTGAGGGATCACATCCACGTGTTGAATCGATCCGTTAGCACGCATGATGTCTTGCTTTAATCCTTCATTCCAAAGACCTAGTTCCACTAAATCCTCCAAAAGGTGCTTATTGACAACGATAAATTCTCCTGACAATACACGACGCGTGTAGATGTTTGAGGTATAAGGCTCAAAACATTCATTATTTCCAAGTATTTGAGACGTACTTGCAGTAGGCATTGGTGCTACTAAAAGCGAGTTACGAACTCCGTTTTTAAGGACTTGTTTACGTAGTGATTTCCAATCCCAAAGACCGCTTAGCTCTTCTTCTTTTACATCCCATAAGTCATGTTGGAATTTTCCTTGACTAATAGGAGAACCTTCATAAGTTTGGTATGGTCCTTCTTTTTTAGCTTCTTCCATAGATGCAGTAACTGCAGCATAGTAGATTGTTTCAAAAATATCTTGATTCAACTGTTTTGCTTCATCACTTGTAAAAGGCATTCTCAAGTTAATAAACGTATCAGCCAATCCTTGTACACCAATTCCAATTGGACGGTGTCTCATGTTTGAATTTTCGGCTTCAATTACTGGGTAGTAATTTCGGTCGATCACCTTATTTAGATTTCGTGTGACACGCTTTGTAATATCAAACAATTGTTGGTGATCAAATTTGCCGTCATTAATAAACATTGGCAAAGCAATCGATGCCAAATTACAAACCGCAACTTCATCTGGTGAGGTGAACTCGATGATTTCTGTACAAAGGTTTGAAGAACGAATAGTTCCTAAATTTTGTTGGTTTGACTTGCTGTTGGCTGCATCTTTATAGAGCATATAAGGCGTTCCCGTTTCAATCTGTGATTCGGTAATTTTCTCCCAAAGCTCTCTTGCTTTGATGGTTTTACGTCCTTTACCTAATTCTTCATATTTGAGGTAGAGGGTTTCAAACTCTTCACTATGCGTGTCTGGCAAGCCAGGGCACTCGTTAGGACACATTAAAGTCCAATGTGAATCCTCCTGAACGCGCTTCATGAATAAATCTGGTATCCACATGGCATAGAATAAATCTCTTGCACGCATTTCTTCTTTACCGTGATTTTTCTTTAGATCAAGAAAATCGAAAATATCGGCATGCCATGGTTCTAAGTAAATTGCAAAACTTCCTTTTCGTTTTCCACCACCTTGATCTACATAACGTGCTGTGTCATTAAACACACGTAGCATTGGAACAATTCCGTTACTTGTACCATTTGTTCCCGCAATATAACTTCCAGTAGCTCTAATATTGTGCATTGCTAAACCGATCCCACCCGCAGATTGGGAAATCTTAGCGGTTTGTTTCAGGGTATCATAAATTCCATCAATACTATCGTCTTTTGCCGTTAACAAAAAACAAGACGACATTTGAGGTTTTGGAGTCCCCGCATTAAATAAGGTAGGCGTTGCATGCGTGAAAAACTTTTTGGACATCAACTCGTAAGTCTCGATAGCGGAGTCTAAATCGTTTAAATGAATCCCTATAGAAACACGCATCAACATGTGTTGAGGGCGTTCAGCAATAACACCATTTAATTTTAAAAGGTAAGAGCGTTCTAAGGTTTTAAATCCAAAATAGTCGTACCCAAAATCTCTATTATATATAATTGTAGAGTCTAATTTTTCTTTATTTTCTATGATTACATTGTAAACCTCGTCTGACAATAAAGGGGCATCTTTCCCTGTTCTTGGGTTCACATAGGTATATAAATCATGCATGACCTCGCTAAAAGTCTTTTTTGTGTTTTTGTGTAAGTTAGAGACTGAAATTCGCGCAGCAAGTCTGGCATAATCCGGATGCGCCGTAGTCATTGTTGCTGCAACTTCTGCAGCAAGATTATCCAATTCGCTGGTAGTAACACCATCATACAGCCCTTCAATAACGCGCATGGCTACTTTTAATGGATCAACTAATTCGTTTAAACCATAGCAGAGTTTTTTAACTCTTGCTGTGATTTTATCAAACATTATTTCTTCTTTTCTGCCGTCTCTCTTTAGTACATACATTTGTTTTCAGTCTTTTTTTGCTTTTTTGATGCGCTTCAAAAAAGCGGTTAGTTAGTTAGCCTATCAGTGTTAGAATAATATCAAACACTTAGTTGTCTTGGGTTTGGTTTACTTGTTCAGTAAAACCAAAAGGTTGATTTATGAAAAACGAATTGTACAATTCGTTTTAAATTCTTCTTCTAGTTGGTTGTTCTAGAAATCAGAATCGAAACTGTATTTGTTGGTGTCCTCATCTTCTTTATTGAGAACGCCCGCCTTTTGATATTCAGACACTCGTTTTTCAAAGAAATTTGTTTTACCTTGAAGCGAGATCATGTCCATAAAATCAAATGGATTTGATGTGTTGTATTCTTTTTCGCAATCCAATTCTTGTAATAAGCGATCGGTTACAAATTCTAAATACTGAGACATCAGTTTTGAATTCATGCCAATCAAACTTGCTGGCAAAGATTCTGTAATAAATTCTCTTTCAATATTTAAAGCATCTAATAATATTTCTCTGATGCGGTCTTTAGGAACTTTGTTGATAAGGTGTTTGTTGTGTAGGTGTACTGCAAAGTCTGCATGCACGCCTTCATCTCTAGATATTAACTCATTTGAAAAGGTCAACCCTGGCATTAAGCCACGTTTCTTTAACCAGAATATTGAGCAAAACGCACCTGAAAAGAAAATCCCTTCTACGGCTGCAAATGCAATCAAACGCTCTGCAAAACTTGGAGATTCTATCCATTTGAGAGCCCAATCTGCTTTTTTCTTAATTGCTGGGAAATTTTCTATTGCATTAAAGAGCATGTCTTTTTCCGTTTCATCTTTTACATAGGTGTCTATTAAAAGAGAATAGGTTTCACTGTGGATGTTTTCCATCATAATTTGGAATCCATAGAAAAATTTTGCTTCGCTATATTGAACTTCGTTTACAAAATTTTCAGCCAAATTTTCATTTACAATCCCATCACTAGCTGCAAAAAAGGCTAGTATGTGCTTGATAAAATAACGCTCATCGTCATTCAATTTTGTCGTCCAGTCGGTTAAATCTTGATGTAAATCAATTTCTTCAGCAGTCCAAAAACTTGCTTCGGATTTTTTATACCATTCCCATATATCATGGTGCTGAATTGGAAAAATTACAAATCGGTCTTTATTCTCTTGTAAAATCGGTTCTACTTGTGACATTAAAATTAAAATTCAGAATTAAAAAAAAATACGCGTTTGGGGGGTTAACAAAGGTTCAAAATAGTTGCCTTAAATGAAAGTCATTTTTATAAACATTGCCTATGAGTTTTTAACAACGGGTAGCTTTTTTCCTACAAGATTATTTGAACATCTAAAAAATAATTTACTGATTTATAGAGACTTAAAACCTCTCTCTCTCTTGAAAAAAAAACAAGCAGTAAGGCGAATTAAAAACAGCTATTTTAAAAAAAGTTGGAAAAAATAAAAAAAGAGGTTGAACTTTAGTCCCCCATCTTAGGGACTTCATTTATTTTATTTTTTGGGGTGTTTGGCGGCTACTTGTTCTAATTCGGCGTACCAATCCGTTCCAAATTTTCGAATCAGCGCTTCTTTGACAAATTTATAGACAGGGACTTGAAGTTCTTTGCCCAATGTACAAGCAGCATCACAAATTTCCCAATTATCATAATTTACAGCCGAAAACTCTGTGTAGTCTTTGATTCTTACAGGATACAAATGACAGGATACTGGTTTTTTCCAATCGATTTCCCCTTGATTGTAAGCTTCTTCAATAGCGCATAATGCTGTGTTTTTTTCATCAAAAATAACATAGACACAATCGGCTCCATTAATCAAAGGAGTTTCTAGTTCTCCACCTTCAGTAACTACATGAGTTCCTTGTGACTCAATTGCTTCAATACTTTCCTCTCGAAGATACGGTTTTATAATGGGGTAGATATTTTCTAGAATCTTTGCCTCATCAGTTTCAAGTGGTGCTCCTGCATCACCGTCAACACAACACGCTCCCTTACATGCAGTAAGGTTGCATAAAAAATCTTTCTCAATAATGTCTTCAGACACAATGGTTTTTCCTATTTGAAACATGTCCCAAATATACTGTTAATTATGAATATTATAAGTCTAAATAATCGCTCAAAATAAACTTGTCATTATAATTATTTATTCGACCTTTGCATAAAAATAATTTGTAATCATGAGTTTCAGTATTAAAGAAATTTTAACGGCCTTTATGGTACTTTTTGCAGTGATTGACATTGTAGGAAACATCCCTATTATTATTGATCTCCGTAAAAAAGCTGGACATATACAAAGTGAAAAAGCTTCGGTTATTGCAGGAATTATAATGATTGTCTTTTTATTTTTAGGAGATAGCATCCTGAGACTTATTGGAATTGACGTGCATTCATTTGCTGTTGCAGGTGCATTTATCTTGTTTTTTATTGCACTGGAAATGATCCTTGGCATCACTCTCTACAAACAAGAAGAAGGGAGTCCTATGAATGCCTCTGTGTTTCCACTAGCGTTCCCATTAATTGCTGGACCGGGAAGTCTTACAACACTCCTCTCTTTAAAATCTGAATTCCATACAGAAAATATCATCATTGCAGTCATTGTAAATGTGGTTGTTATTTATCTAGTGCTTAAAACTTCAACTCGAATCGAACGTATTATTGGTCAAAATGGCATTGATATCATACGAAAAGTGTTTGGAGTTGTGCTCTTGGCAATTGCTGTAAAGTTATTTACATCTAACATCAAATTTTTATTGTAATATGAGACTCTTAACTTATCTATTATCGTTGGTGGCTTTTGGAATTATTGTATTTAACATCACAAAAATTAACTTTGAGACCCCTTTTGAAAAGGAAAGTTATACTGCTATTATCACGGCATTTTCAGGGGGATGCGCCATTTTGTTGTTTGCAATATGGAGAGTTGTTAAAAAGATTGACCGTACGGTCAAAGAAAAGTCTTAATTTGAAATTAAAGCGGCTTCTATGTCCGTCGTTTTTTGCAACATGGGATCAAAAGTACTCATTACTTTTGCCGCTGTATTATCTCCAAAGAGTTGTTTTGAAAAAGCCGATTTTAAAAGTATTTTTAAAGCGTTTTTATAGCGATGTATTTCCTCATTTTTCAAACTTATTCGTTCTGAAAAATTGCTGATAAATTGCTGATAAATATCCTCAGAAATTTCAAAAGCACTTAAAAATTCAGCTTCGGAAAGCGATGTGTATTGAGCACGCTGACCGTCTAAATACTCAAACACAAAGAAATCCATCATACCAGAAACTTTTAGATACTCCACAATATCGTTATTGAAATTTGCATCATAAGGCACATACACATCTGGAATAATCCCGCCACCACCGTATACAATTTTTCCTTTAGGGGTTGTAAATATAAGACTGTCCACTACCGCATTCAATTGTAAAGTATCCACCGCTCTGTCCTCTAGACGCTCATAATAATCATCGTAATACGCCTCTGAACCTTTATCATAAGAACGTTGTATAGATCGTCCTGTTGGGGTATAATATCTAGAAGTCGTCAATCGTATCGCACTACCATCCCCTAGGTCCATTTCTTGTTGAACGAGCCCTTTTCCAAAAGAACGGCGTCCAATAATAGTGCCTTTGTCATTATCCTGAAGCGCTCCTGCAACAATTTCGCTGGCAGATGCTGAGTTTTCATTAATCAACACATAGACCTCAGCTTCTTCAAATCGTCCTTTAGCGGTCGCAAAGGTTTTATCAATTTCGTTCGTTTTATTTTTAGTAAATAAAATGAGTTTTCCGTCTTCTAAAAACTCATCTGCAATTTGCATAGCAATTTGTAAAAATCCGCCTGGATTATCTCGTAAATCTAAGACTAAATTTAAAGCACCTTTAGAAATTAAATCTTCAATGTTATTCTCAAATTCTAAATAAGTGCTTTCTGCAAATCGATTGATTCTAACATATCCAAGCGTTGGATTGATCATATAAGATGCGACTACACTTTTGATAGGAACTTCGGAACGTATGATTTCAAAATTCAGTAAACTATCCACTCCCTCACGCTTGATTTTTAATTGAACTTTAGAATTTTTTTCACCCCGGAGTCTTTCAATGACTTTGGATTCACTCCAATTCTGACCGTAAAGGGTGTCGTCATCTGCTATTAGAATGCGATCCCCTGCTAAAATCCCAGCACGAAAACTAGGACCGCCCTCGATCGCTCGAATGACTGCAATGCTGTCTTTGTATATGTAAAAACGAACCCCGATACCGATAAAATCACCTTTCATATTTTCAGTGACGGACATTAAATCTTGTTTTGGTATGTATGAGGAGTGTGGGTCGAGATTTTGTAATACCGTATCAATAAAATTTTCAATGATACTGTCTGTATCAACAGGATCAACATACTCATATTCTATATAATCAATGAGCTTATTGAATTTTTGTTTGCTACTATTTTTAGTGCTTGCAAAATAGCTTGAAGAATTGGTGTTTAATTTTGATCCCATATAAATTCCTATCCCCAAAAGAACTGCGATAAAAAAAGGAAGGTGTTTTTGATTTAGGGACATCAAATTACAGTGTTAGTAATTCGACTTGAATGCCTGCTTTTTCTAGAAACTCAACTCCCGAAAGATCTTTATAGGCTTGGCTATAAACCACGCGAGTTATGCCTGCTTGATGGATCAATTTACTGCAGCTTTTGCAAGGAGATAAGGTGATATAAAGTGTGGCTCCAGCACATGATTGGGTGGATGCTGCAACCTTCAAAATGGCATTAGCTTCTGCATGCAAAACATACCATTTGGTGTATCCTTCTTCATCTTCACAAAAATTTTCAAATCCTGTTGGAGTTCCGTTATAACCATCAGAAATAATCATGCGATCTTTAACAATAATTGCACCTACTTGTTTGCGTTTGCAGTATGACAATTTCCCCCACTCTGATGCCATTCTGATATAGGCTTTGTCATATTTAAGTTGCTTTTGTGTGGTCATTAAAGAGGTGGGTTGCTTATGAAAACAAGGGACTATTAAAAATTAAAGGGAGCATAAGACCAATCACAACGGCCGATAGAACCATTACCCAGTCTCTAACAGAAAATCTAAAAACAGTTTGTCCTAGGAATCCGAAAAATAATATACAAAATACAATTACAAATTGACCGAGTTCAATCCCTAAGGCAAACTCTAATACAGATAACAAAGTACTCTCATTAGCAGCTACCATTGACTCAAAAGCATTGGCAAACCCTAATCCGTGAATGAATCCAAAAAATAAGACAATACTAAATATAATGATTGGATTGGAATGCTTAGAGGATTTTCCTGCGGTAAATACATTATAAAGTGCCATGATAATGATTGTAAACGGTATCAACCACTCGATTACATTGCTCTTTAAATTTATGATGTCATAAACTCCTAACAACAAACTAAGGGTGTGTCCAAGAGTGAAAGATGATATTAATAGCAGTAAGCGTTTCCAATCTTTAAAAAGAAATGGGATTGTTAGTACAACTAAAAACAAGATGTGATCATAGCCTTTGAAGCTCACTATATGATACAATCCTAATTCTAAAAATTTTAAAAAGCTATCGAGCATGGTATTGTTATATTTATTTCAAAGTTACTAAAATTAATGTTTTGATTTAATCTAATTTATTTAAGTGTTTCAAAAACCTCAAGACCACAATCCAAAAAGACTTTGTAATCCGTATCGTCTGGGGTATATCCAACTGGGTCGTTTAGAATGACTTTTGCGTCCGAATCCAACAACACATAATAGGGTTGGGAATTGGATTGGAAGAATTGTGTTTGAAAATGAGCCCATTTGTGGCCGTAATTTTCCAAGACTCGGGTTCCACCTCCAAGGCGTTCGACTGTTAATTTTTGATCTTCTGGCAGTTCTTTTTTGTCATCTACATAAAGAGAAATCAAGACATAGTCTTTTTCAAAATAGGGTTTTATGGTTGCTTTTGGCCAAATATGTTCTTCCATTTTACGGCAGTTTACACAGGCATACCCTGTGAAATCTAATAAGATTGGTTTGTTTACTTTTTGGGCATAAGCAACTCCCTTTTTTAAATCTTTGAAGCAATCAAAATTATTGGGACAGTCGTTTGGATACAAAAAACTGTAGCCTACTGGTGGTGCCAAACCGCTTAATAAGGTGAGTGGGGTGAACGTTTGAGTTTCTTTATTGACTCTAAAACCAGATCCTAAATAAATCACAAATGCAAAGACTAAAACACCTGAACTCAGCCTAAAAAAGGAGACTTTTTTTAGTGGAGAATCGTGTGGAAATTTTATTTTTCCAAAAATATAGAGTGCCAATCCGGCAAAAACAAGGATCCAAATTCCTAAGAAAACTTCAATTTTAAGGACTCCCCAATGTTTTACTAAATCGGCGTTTGAGAGAAATTTAAAGGCCAATGCGAGTTCTAAGAACCCTAAAATAACTTTCGTTGTATTGAGCCAACCTCCAGATTTTGGCAAGGCTTTTAACATGTTTGGAAACATCGCAAATAATGCAAAAGGGAGTCCAAGTGCGACTCCAAATCCTCCCATACCAGCTGTTAGTTGCCAAGCACCCCCATCTACAGAAAGAGACCCTGCGAGTAGGGATCCAAGAATGGGACCTGTACAAGAAAAAGAGACAATTGATAAGGTCAATGCCATAAAAAAGACTCCAAGGATTCCACCAATACCTTCGCCCTTACTTGTGGAATTGGTCCAAGTAGATGGCAATGTTAGTTCGTAATACCCGAAAAATGAGAATGCAAAAAATATAAAGATGATAAAGAACATGACATTCAACCACACGTTGGTGGAAATTTCATTTAAAATATCGGGGTTGACAGAGTCTAATAGGTGAAATGGAATGCTGAGTGCCAAGTAAACTATTACAATGAAAAAACCATATAAAATTGCTTTGGATACACCTCCTTTTTCGGTGCCATCCCCTCCTTTTTTAGTAAAAAAGCTAACCGTTAAAGGGATCATAGGAAATACACAAGGGGTTAAAAGCGCTAACAATCCGCCCAGAAATCCCAATCCAAAAATCTTCCACATTGAGTTGTTGGAGGCTTTGATATCTTGCGATAATGAGTTTCCTTGTGTGCTACATTTCAAGAGGGCTTTTGAGAGTGAGTTGGCTGACATGCCGTACAAGATCTCATCGGCATTCTCAGAAACTTCCAAGTTTGATACTGGTGTTCCGCCTACGATTATAAAACCCGATTCCTCATTGTAATTAAACGTAAATGGATTGTCTGGTAAATAGGTACATTTTGTGTCGTCACAAGTCATAAAATCAATATTCCCGCTAAGACTGAAGTCGGGAGATTTTACACGAATTCGTTGCTTAAAAATTGCTTTATCATAATATTTTGAAACCACCATTTCAAACACAGAATCAAATTGTGTTACTTTGTTTGATTCTAATTCTTTAACAGCTTCAATGCGTTCAAAGTTGGGGGTTGTAGTGAATGAGAAAACCGTTGGTAAAGGCCCTCCTTCTTCAACAAATTGCGAGTAAAGCGCCCAATGGTGATCGATTTTTGCAACAAAAATAAGGTTGTATTCTGTTTCTGAAATTTTTTCAGAACCAAATTCCCATTTGACAGGGTTTAAAATCTGAGAAGTTCCAGAAAAACTGATTAAAAACAAGAAAAAGAATGTAAGTTTTTTCATGAGTATCGTAGGGTTTTAGGCTGCAATTTAATGAAAAAATTAAGTTGGAGTCTATATAAGTAACTATAAATATTCCTTAAGATCGCAAAAAAAAGCCCAACCGTTATGGTTGGGCTTTTTAGGACTCTTAAAATTAAATCCCTTATTCTTTTGGTAAACTTCTTTCGTATTGTGTTGCTCTTGCAATTTTTCCTTCTTTGTTAAAGTAGAACCACTCTACAAGCTCTTTTTCCCAAACGGTCCCGTCTTCAAGGACTCTTCTCTCTCTAGAAAAAACAGTTACTCCAGATTCAGTATCTGTATTTTGAATTTTTAATGGCACAATAGAATAAATTTTCCAAGAAAGCTCCGTGTAACTCTCAAAAAGTGACTCCCACAATTCGTTGGTTAAAACCATTTTATTTCCTTCAGAATCTAAAAATTCAGCGCCGTCGGCAAATGCTTCGGCACAAGCTGCTGCATCTTTATTATTGTAGTCCTCAACTAATTTTTCAATTATTCCTACCTCGCCTCTGTTTGAGAACACCAAAGGTCTTCCAGACCATTCTGAGCTGCCATTTCCAATGAATTTTCCGCCGTAATTCAGTCCAAAATTACTAGATTCTAATCTTCTAGACCATTGTGCAAAAGCAGTGACCTTATTTTCTTTATCAACTGTAAAAATCTCCATTAAATTAAGATTTTCTATTGAACCGTCTTTGAAATTTCGGTCTTCAGTTGACCATGCTAATACCATTGTATTTTCTGAGCCTTCCATTTTCACAGGAATGATCATGTATGGATCCATTGAAATTGTTTCCATAGATCCTAACCATTTTGTGGACCAGTCCATCGCACGGTCTGAAAATTCTTTTGTGTAACTAGACAAAAGTGCTGTTGCATCTTTGGAACTATAATCCTTTGCTATTTTTTTTACGGTTTCTACAGAAGCATCACTTCCGATTGTAAAAGATTTTCCATTGTTTTCCCCTTCGCCTAAAAATACGCCTCCAGATTGGGCTGTTAAAAATAAGCTTGAGCATAAGGTTAATGAGTAAAGAAACTTCTTCATGTTGGTTTTATTAAATTGGTTTATAAATACTTGTAATATGCAATTTAATAAAAAGTGCGGGATAAACTGCTTTAAACGTTTAAAAGTTCATTTCTAGTCTCAGTGTATTTAGTTTGAGTTCTTTTAATATACGTTTTTGAAGATACTTTCTTAGAGTCCTTAATAAACTGGATCCCTAGGGGCCCAAATTCTGAGTCTAAATTTCGACTGCTCCAATTCATCATTTCATATATAATTGGGTAAATATCTATCCCTTTATCAGTGAGGTAGTATAGCTTTGTTTTTTGGTCGTGTGGAAGTTTAACCACTTTTAGCAATCCGTGATGTATTAAAAGCTCTAAGCGATTGCTCAAAATATTAGAGGCAAATTTTTCGGGGGATTTCATGAATTCGGTAAATGTTTTCTTTCCTAAAAACAAGTCTCTAATAATAATTAGAGACCATTTATCCCCTAAGATATCAAGAATATTTACCAGTGGGCACTTGGATCTGTTAGTTCTCATAATGAATAGATTTGATGTACTACAAACTTATAATGTTTAATAACATAACAATCAATTTTAACAAATTTTTACATAAAAAGGAGGGGATTAAACCCCTTCCAATAAGCCATAAAACGCTGTAAACTAGAACGTTAATTCTAAAATGCGTTCCAT
>Ga0206127_1001396_pt1 | contig 26575 bp, 23 predicted proteins | sample Helgoland_Spring_6_FD_148646 | JGI IMG/M metagenome (GOLD analysis project Ga0206127, IMG submission 148646) | Pelagic subsurface seawater microbial communities from Kabeltonne, Helgoland, North Sea - Helgoland_Spring_Bloom_20160419_1 | ecosystem: Environmental > Aquatic > Marine > Epipelagic ...
ATGATCCTCATTGGGCTTGGGCTTGTAGTAGTACACCGAAAAATGAAGACTAAACAGTATACAGGCCCGTCGTAGACTTATGCCATGAGCATCACGACTGTAATACACGAACTCCCGCTTCTCGGCAGGCCCTATAGCTTTTTTTCAATCACTCCTTTAAGACCGTGTTCTGAAGCGTCAGCTCCGCCACAATCTTCTTGTAGTGTGACAACTCGCTCTCCATCTCCTTGAGCTTCTTAAGCTGACTCACTTCCATGCCTGAATACTTGCTCTTCCATTGGCACATAGTGCCTTGACTGACACCTGCTTCCATGCATAGATCTGCAGTCTTCTCGCCTTGTTCCATACGGCGTAAATAGCCAATAATCTGGCTCACTGTAAACTTGCTCTTTTTCATTTTGCTTCCTTCTTTTCTAAGTTAACGATTTTTAATTTTTAACCGTTACTGTTTAATGGGAAGCCTTCACTGACTCGACATGAAAATGTAAACATTGATACGGCAGATAGGAAATAATATATCACCATAATGCATATTTTTTTACATTCACGAGCAATAACCTAGAGATTCAATACTTGATTATTCATTCAATGTTTAAGACTTTCTATACCGTTCACATATTTAGAATTCTTAGATAATCTTAGACTAATGAAATTTAAAATATTCGAAACATAAATTTCATCTTCATTTTTATACTTAATTTCAATAATTACTCTGCGATCTCTTTTCTCAATTCTTATTTCATTTTGAAATGAATAATATTTAATATCCTTGTCTATCGTAATTCTGAACCTATTGTCAATATCACCGTAATAACTTCTAGTGTATGTATTGATTGATGCAGGGTACACAAAATCTATAAATATATTTTCTTTAAGATCCTCCAATATATTTCTAACCAAATTTGTTAGTTCACTAAAACCTAACGACTCTATTAAAGAGAATGTTCTACTTATTTTGAAACTATTCTTAAAGCCAACATTACCTACTTTGATTTTTTGCTCAAGAACACTCCTTTCAATACTACCAAATAAGTTACCATACCATCTAATTCTGTGTTTTAACCTTTTGGCATTACCTAAAACGTTGTCTTTTAAAGAATGATAATTTAAATCATCAAGATATAAGTTACATATATCCCTTTCCGGGAATAACTCGTTATATCCCTGAGATTTTAACATATAAATTAAATCCTCATACTTTATCGCGTCCACAACAATTTTTCGCTCAAATCTATACTTATCATTTACTACTTTTTCCATATTCAACTCCGTATAGTTTAGATTCAACATCACGTAACGTTGGAACAAATGGCTGAGAATTTACAATTAAAGAACTGTTAAACTGAACCATATGTTCTTCCTTAAAACTAGCATAATTAACATTATCACATTCTAATGATGCCGGGCCATATTCCGGCTTTTTCTGAAAAACTGTAAAAACAACATCACAATTATCAATTTCCACTTTATTCAAAATCAATTTTGACAAATCCTTACTAGTAAGAGCTAAACTCGCATTATTGATAGTGATTTCTTTTCCATTAATAGTAGAGTTTTCTCCAGCACTTATTGCTTTATCTTGTGTATCTGTGATTGTTATATTCGTAAGGGTTAATGAAGTTCCAGAAACATCAATGGCATCATTACCGCTACTTTTAAAGATCGTATTTAAAATATTGCCCTCAGAAAAATCTGAATCGAGAGCGTCGGCTTTTGCGTTTATAAATTTTGAGTCAGATATAGAGAATTTTGATCTCACTATATTTAATAGATCATCGCCACCATAGCTAGTATGAAAAGTCGTATTCGAAAAATTAACATCAGCTTCATAAAAAGTTATAGAGCCTGGAATTGTAATATAATCATCACTATAACTATTCAAATTCTGGAATTTCACGTATTCAAATTTTGAAATATGCTTCACATTCCGAAATAGAATACCCCTATTCAAGTTAACATTACTTTTTGCCCTGAAACAAATAGAATCATTAATGTTTCCAATCGCTACAAAAGGGGATTCACTAAGAATTTGACCATTATCCTCAAAAAGAATATTCACTCCTGGCGAAACGATCACATTGTAACCTGATGGAATGAATATCTTTTTACTCAAAGAAAAAGTTTTATTGATTTTAATTGTATCATTTGATACATGAGCAAACTCTAAAATATTACTCAAATTTTGCCTATCTAATTCAACCTTCCCTAATGGCAACAACCTCGTATCTAAACGCAGCATCGCTGCATTGTGTTTCAATAGATTAAGTGGCGAATCAAAAAAAATAAATTCAGTATGAAAATTATTCTTCAACTTTAATATGTCCGTCGAATATTTACTTTCAAATTTTCCCAAAAAATCAGTTGACGCAACTCTAACTATGCTTTCATTTAATTTCTCAATGAAAAGGTCGCTACTAAATAGATATTTATAAAGAGTATTATCTGAATTCTTTATCAGACCAATTTTATCATTTACACTATTTATATCACTGTATTTGCTGAAATGAAATTCCCTTCCTAAAGGCTCTAATTTTGCCGTAAATGGATTTAAATAAAACCTTTGATTAAAACTTACTAAAGAATGATTATCTCCAAACAGAATACTCAAGGCAATTCTGTTCGCCATCTTTTCAAGATCAAATAGATCTATTATATCGTATTTCTTCTCCCTGCATAATTGCAACTTTCTCTGAAAATTACCAACTATATCAGGGTACTTTGATAAAGTTGAACTTGAGATGTCTAAATCAAAATCGTGCAACCTAACGATTGCAGATTCTCGATAATGATTATATTCAATTAATCTTTTTTCATAAAACTCCTCTCTATAATATAGTCCAAGGTCTTCGCCATTAAGAATTAGTTTGACAGCACTAACCCTTAGCGGGATCATATCTAATTCCTTAAGAAATAATTGACCAATGAAATCATTTATAAAATATCTTGACCTTGGAACTAGTAAATTGAATTTTTTTTGTCCATGAAGGGTTTTGTCTCCTTTCAAGGAAACTCTAAAAGACCATTTTTTTGGATCAGCATAATGATCCGTATTCAATCCTAATAATTTAATTTTAATTTTATCTATCGTATTATCAAAATTAAGTCGAGCTGGAATTTCCACTTTTTCAATTGTGTCATTCCAAACAAATGAATTTTGCTGAAATCTGTTTTTATAGTTATAAACTGAGTTCCTTTGATTTACTAATTTCCGCCATTTTTTATATTTGACATCGATATAAAGCGTTTTAATATCATCTGAATTAGACTGAATTGCATTTTCTAAAAAAGTAAAACCTGTGGCTTTTACGAATTTTAAATTGGGCGATAAATAAAATACAGGCCCTTCATTTTTCAAATCATAGGCTCCAAAAATAAAACCTGCAACAAATATCACAACCAATGAAAGAAACCATTTGCGTTTATTTCGGAGATATTTTTTGATCATAATCTTCATTTTAATAAGATTCCAAATAAGCATATATTGCCGAAATAAAACCAAAATTGTACATCAAACGAAAGAGTATATAACCAGAAATAAATGTTACACAACATATTGATAACGACACGAATAATCCTAGGTTTAAAAGGCTCGAAATTCTAGTATAAATTCGAGACCTCATTTTAATATTTATCATATATTATTTAATCCAGCTTGATCCATCAATATAATCTTCGCACCACTATCAGATGAAATTATCTCTTTCCTTAGAGTTGTAAGAGCATCAAAAGAATTAATCTCCGCATTAAATATATATTCATTATTACCCCCGTTTGTTTCCAATCTTTTCAATGTAAGCTGTCTAACATGTGGCTCAATTATATTTGTCACAACATCCACATCATCATGAGTTTTGATTATGATAAATTTGACCAAATCTTGTCTACTATTTTTAGTCCTATATTTCTTGAGCATAATAAAAACTGAAAAAATAGAGAAACCTAATATGGTTATATATATTTGATTCGCACCGAATCCTAATGCAATAGCGATTGTGAAAAAGATGTAAGAGAGTTCCTCAGGTTCTTTAATGGCTGATCTAAAACGAACGATCGACAACGCTCCTACCAACCCTAAGGATAATGCTAAAGACGATTTAATGATTGTAATTATTAAAAAGGTAGCTATACCGATTAATGGATAATTGTCACCAAAGCTTTTTCTATTAGAAATAGAGTTTCCGTATTTGGAGTACAGAAATGAAATCGCCACCGTTAGTAATATTGTAAGACCTAGGTTTAGTATAAAATTACCTAAAGGAATATCTATTGGATTAGTTAAACTGAAATCAATTATGTCCGACAGTTTATTCGACTTTTCTTCTTGCATTCTAATTTAATTTAATTACTGGTTTTTATTAAAAAATACGTACTTGAAATATAATACTTTTAAATCTCTACTTTGATCTCTTCCTATTGCACCTTAATTGTTTGACATATTTACCTATAATCCACCCGCTGTAATATCAAAACTATAGTCAACTAAAGAACACTTTATGAAAACAGTTTTTTTGGATATCCAAAGATAACTATTTCATTTCTTTAAACATTAACCAATCCTCTGTTTCATAGATGATTTTAAGCCCTTCCACTTCAGCAGTCATATTTTTTTCGGTAAGCAAATACATTATAGCCGTAGATAATGAAGTACAACCACGATCAATTAATGAAATGCGTAATGGCTTTTTATATTCGTTTATAACTCCTTAATTAATTTCAACATCTGTCTATTCGGGAAAGTCTTAAAATCATAATAAACCGTATACCCCGATTTTTTGTAAAACCTTAAAACACTATCGTTGGAGTCAGCGTCCGTTGTTAATGTGATGGTACCAATACCTTGCTCTCTAACTCTTTCTTCAAAATTAACCAATAAGTTTCGTCCAATTCCTAATCCGCTCTGATCTGGCGATACACTAATTGAAAGCAATTCTGCATAATTACCTTTATCATCTTTATCACTATTTTTTGTCAAATTTTTATACAACCTAATCAAAGCTAATGGCCTCGTAAACAGTAAAAATAGCGCCTGAAAAGAATATTCCAATGAATTCGAAAGAATCAGCCTTTTATTAAACCCTCCTGAATTATAACATCCAACAGCAAACCCTAGCAACTTTTTATCAACTTGATCAATAGCACATATTGAAATTGCTTCTCTACTTTTCGTACAGCTCCTGTAATAAGTATTGAGAAACGAATATCCCAAGCTTGTTAGGAAAAAATCTGGGAAAGATTTCAAATGCATTTTAGCAATTTTATCAGAGTCCGAAATCTCAGCTTTTCGATAAGTTATCATATTATTCTACAATAGCTTTGACCAACTGCATTAAATTACTTTTTTTCGACAAATTTTTCATTGCAAAATGAAATCCGTTTTGACCTTTCAATTCTAACTCTGATTTTTTAGTTAAAGAAGCAACTCTCATTGTATCTCTTAGCATATCTATATTCTCAGGTTCTATAACCCAACCTGCCTTAGCTTCATTTACTACTCTTGCAGAATCACTATCAAGATCTACTGATGCTATGATAGGTTTTTGGGAAAACATATAAGCAGGGAGCTTTGATGGGCTAGCAGTTTTTCCCATACCTTTTTTTAATGGTAATAATAAAACATCAGCTTTCGCCTGAATTCTAGGAACATCCTTTAAATTTACTTCAATAAATTCTATTTCGCAATTGCAATCTTTAGCTAAAGATAAACATCTATCCTTTTCAGAGCCCGCTCCTGCTATAATTAGTTTTGAATTATCAATATTTGCAGAAGCAAATGATTCTATTAATAACTCAACTCCTGCACTTGGGCTTATACTACCTAAATACATAAACGTGAATCTATCCGATCTATTTAATTTTTGCGGGATTAGGCTAGTAAAAGACTCTTCATTTTGCCAATTTCGAATTACTTTTACACTAGATTGATTTAGATTTCGTGTTGCGACCAAGTAATTTTTCATTTGTGGCGAAATAGTTATGATTTTTTGCACATTTTTTAAAACATATCTATCAATGGGTAATATTAAAAATCGGACTACCTTACCAATGATCTGAGGTAATCTCATAATAAGTGATTCAGGGTATACATCTTGAACATGCAATACCACAGGTATACCTAATTTCTTAGCTGTTTTTACTAAAAGAAACTGAGCAAGTATGGGCCAAGTATTTGCATATATTATATCAATATCATTTTTGTTAGAACACAAAAATTTACATGACCCCCGTCCAAAACTGAAACTTTCCTTTAATCTTCTTATGAGATTAGATTTAGGACTTGTATAAGACGTTATAACTTCATGTATAAATGAATGATTTTGAGTAGTATAATTCGCGTAATTTGATCCATAAGGCCTCGTTGGCAGCGGCGAAATTACTGTAACAATATTTTTAAGTGCTAATTCAACAGCAATATCGAACGATAAATTTGCAGATACTACGGGCTCAGGAGGAAAAACACAACTTATTATCAATATTTTTTTAAACTTCATTCCAAACATTTCTTTTTATATAATCTGTATATGAAATTATAATTCTTAAAACTTTCTCACTAACATTTGGCATGGCATAATCACCCACAAGTCTGACTGTTCTATGATCTCCTCTTTTCTGATTCTTTAAAACTGCTAAAGCTTGCATTATTCTTTCTGTATTTAAACCTACCATCATTACAGCGGTTTCTTCCATTGCTTCAGGACGTTCGTGCGCCTCACGAATATTCAGGGCAGGAAAATTCAGAATTGATGATTCCTCGGAAATAGTACCACTATCTGACATTACGACCTTAGCATATTTCTGAAGATGATTATAATCATGAAACCCCATTGGTTTCATCAATTTTATTCGTTCATGAAACTCAACACCCGAGTCATTAATTTTATTTCTAGTTCTTGGATGTGTCGAAATGATTATTGGCAGTTTATAAGTTTCAGCAATGATATTTAAGCTTTTTACTAAATTCTTGAAATTTGAAGAATTAATATTCTCTTCACGGTGTGCTGATACTAAAAAATAATCTTCCCTTTTTAATTTCAGTTTTTTAAGAACATTAGAACTTTCAATTTGCTTCTCATATGTCTTCAACACCTCATAGATAGGAGACCCTGTTTTAATTATTCTATCAGCTGGTAGACCCTCTCTTAATAAATATTCACGAGCAATATCGCTATAAGTCAGGTTTACATCAGATATATGATCTACAATTTTTCTGTTAGTTTCTTCTGGAACTCTTTGATCGTAACAACGATTTCCTGCTTCCATATGAAATATTGGAATTTTCCTTTTTTTAGCCGCTATTGCGCAAAGACATGAGTTTGTATCTCCTAATACCAGAAACGCGTCTGGTTTTGTTTTATCCAAAATAGGATCAATATTAACTAATATTTGACCTGACGTAACAGTAGCGTTTTCCCGAGCTGCATTCAAAAAATAGTCAGGTTTCCTTATACCTAATTCTTCAAAAAAGACTTCATTCAATTCATAATCATAGTTTTGACCAGTATGAACAAGAGTATGCTCGATACTCTCAGAATCATCTAGTTTTAAAAGGACTTGAGAGAGCCTTATAATTTCAGGGCGAGTACCCACTACTGTTAAAATTTTTAATTTTTTCATATTAAAGTCTTTACTTCAGTAATTTAAACTTCTTCAAAAAATGTATCAGCATCTTCTGATTTATAAGTCTCATTAATCCAAAAATTAGTATATAAAATATCTTCTCCAATGTTTTTTATATTATGTGTATACCAAATAGGCATATCTACATAGGCTGGTTCTTTCCCATCTAAATAAAAATCTAATACTTCATCAGTACCGATACGCCTTAGTTGAATTAAGGCCTTTCCTTTTATTACTGCAAAACGTTCAATCTTACGGGTATGAAAATGATTTCCCCTAGTTATACCAGGAACAGTTGTAGAAAAAGACACCTGACCACCAATTCCCAATCTAATTAACTCAACAAAAGATCCACGTGCATCTAGATGTTCTTTGATTTTTTTTGGAAAATAGTTTTTAATATCCATGTAACACCTAAACGTGTTAAATAAATTTAATTCGAAAATATTTTTTAACCCTGGTATTTCCCCGTTTTCTTGATATACAGTTTTAAAGTTTTGTAATAGGCCTAATAGTTCTGAAACTTTAACCTCTGAAGTGTGTTTTACCTTATATTCGGCTTGATTTGATTTTTGATTTATACAAGTTATTATACAATCAACCAATTCATTTACATAGATCAATTTTAACTCCCCATCAACTTCTATTTTTGGAGCTTCATCGTTTGATAATTGATGACAAAAAGTTGCAACTACGGAATTATATTTGGGTTTTCCGAATGGCCCGAACACATTGGGTATTATCATTCCCGTGAAAATGGCATTTTTCTCCATTGCCCAATCTGCTAATAGAGATCGCCCTACTTTTTTGGACTTACCGTATATATTATCATTATCCTCTTGAGAAGATGAAGACATAATAATATGAGGAGCACTTTTAGAACGATTTAATGACTCAATTAAAGAGGATACCAACCCAATATTAGTGTTATAAATAATAGAAGGTATATTATGACGATTTAACCCCGCTAAATGTACAATAACATCACATTGAGAAACAAAACTATCTAAAGCTACTTCATCTTCAAAGTAACTCCTTTTAAACTCTATTAAAGTATATTTTTCTGGAGACAGCCCTAGAATATTAAACAAATGAGTTCCAACAAAACCTTTTTGACCTGTTATACCAATGTTTATCATTTTTATTTTTTAATGCATTTAAAATAGTCATTCTCAAACCTTTATTCATCACTTATTTCTTCTATTCGATAATTTAGAATCTGGTTTTTTAGACCTAATACAACTGACAAATCCAGGTTGTACGTGCAATACATTCATTTTATCTGAGCCTAAATTATACATAATTGATTGTAAACCTTTAAATGGTGTTTCCAAATTATCAACCTCAATTAAATGTATTTCAAACTCATCTTGTACAGACGAAAACCATCGCCGTTCTATTCTATGTCCTTGCCAACCTCCGAAACCACTGTGTTACTATTTTGAATAATATACATTCGTTTTATTTCACTAGCGTCAAAAGATTATTATACATAAGGGCTTCACGAAAATCGGTATATGAATTTCCTTCGATTATTTTTGGTAGCCACATATGTATTTTGAGAATTTACTTTTTCACCACTTGCTGAACAAAATCTAATTTCATTAGCAATTGTTTTATTCCTTCGACATCTTTCTGTTCTGTATTATGAGAATTATAATCTTCTATACTAGATAACTCTCTTTCTCCCTTAGAAAAATAACCTGCATAATTTAAACTTCTATTATCAGCAGGGATCCGGAAAAACGCACCCATATCTTCTGCCTTAATCATCTCCTCACGTGTACACAGAGTTTCGTACAATTTCTCTCCATGTCTTGTCCCAATGATTTTTACATTATTATTCAAATTTAATATTTCTTTTAAAGCCTGTGCTAAATTTCCAATGTTACTGGCTGGGGCTTTATTAACAAATAAATCACCAGGATTTCCGTGCTTAAAAGCGAATAAAACTAATTCTACTGCCTCATCTAATGACATCAAAAAACGCGTCATATTTGGATCGGTAATTGTTAAATCATTTCCTTCTTTTAGTTGGTTTATAAATAAAGGAATTACGGAACCTCTAGAGCCCATTACATTTCCATAGCGAGTTAAACAAACCGTAGTTTTTGTTAAATTACGTGAAGCCGCAACAGCAACCTTCTCCATTAAAGCCTTAGATATACCCATAGCGTTAATTGGGTAAGCCGCTTTATCAGTACTTAAACAAATAACTTTTTTAACTTCATTAGATCCAGCAGCATCAATAACATTTTGCGTTCCAAAAACATTTGTCTTAGCAGCCTCTAAAGGAAAAAACTCACACGATGGGACCTGCTTCAATGCAGCTGCATGAAATACATAATCGACTCCACGCATGGCTTTTTCAATACTATCATAATCACGCACATCACCTATATAATATCTCAATTTTGGATTATTGATACGAATTCGCATATCATCTTGCTTTTTTTCATCACGAGAGAAAATTCGTATTTCTTTAAAATAATCAGTTTTTATAAAACGATTTAAAACCGCGTTTCCAAAAGAACCTGTTCCTCCAGTAATAAGTAATATTTTATTTTTCAACATTATAAATCGATTTAATCGTTCTTTTATTTTCAGTTAATTCTTTATTTTTAATAAGTATACTCTCATGCTCATAGGCCTCAATGTTACTAAATCTTTTCTTCACGCATCTGGCAGGCACACCAACAAAAATCGAATACGGTTCAACATCCTTTGTAATAACAGACCCAGCTCCTATAACAGATCCTCTACCAATTTTACAGGGCGCCAAAATAATCGCACCTTGACCAATCCAAACATCATCCTCAACAATTATTTTGAATTTATCGCCTCTTCCAGAATCCCAAATGGTTTTACCTTTTGTATCAAAATTATGCTCATCTTTACTTAAAAAAGAAACATTACTTGCAATCAGCACTTTGTTTCCAACGATGATTTCACATAAAAACATACAATTAAAACCGATACCAACATTACTTCCTATTTTAATTTTTTTTGAAGGTGCAAGGAATTTAGTTGAAAATTGACAATGGACATTATTTCCTATTTTAACCCAAGGATATATAAAATTAAACAAGATGCCATTTCGGACTATATTCAGTAATTTTTTCATCACTATTAATTTCAATCTACAAATTTATATTTCTCATAATATTTATACTTGATATTTCTCCAACTATAAACAGAACTTTCTTTTGAAATTAACTCATGTTCAATTTTTGACGTAATCTTTAACTCTTTGTAATATTTAATAAATGCTATTAATTCATCCAAGTCTTGAAAAAGTCTTCCTCTTAGTTCAGAAACTCTATGTTCTAGTCCAAAATATGAATTATAAATGATTACTGGGCATCCACATCCATTCGCTTCAAACGTTGTAATGGATATTGACCCAGGAAATACAGCTAAATCTAAAGTGGAATAGAAAGCAGCCAACGATTTTGGAGTCGGCAGAAATTTTTCAAATTTGATATTAGTTATATTATTTTCTTTTACATATTCAATAAGATTTTTCTGGTAATCAGAAGTGTTATCCGGATTAATACCAGCAATAATTAATTCAATATCATCAGTTTGAAAACTTTCAATTGCCTTAATTAATAGTTCTATCCTTTTCGGTGGCAATAATTTACCTGCAAAACCAATTCTTAGTTGAGTCTTTTGACTTCTAAAATCACTTTTGAACTTAAAAATTCTATCATCATATCCAAGTGGTATTACAGATATTTTTGGACTCGACTCATTCCCATATCTCCTAATTACTTCATTTTTAGAGGATTCATCGGGAACAATAATTTCATACCTATTTTTAACTATTAATTTATAAAATATGAAAAATAAAATAATATAAACACCAGGAATTATACCTTTCTTTCTCTCATTGGGATCACTATGGTCATTAAAAATAATTTGTCCTTTAAACTTTGAAAAATAAATAGAAATAAAAGTAAAGATAGTTGTAAAATTACTTATTCCAAATATATGAATAACATCAGGACTATAAGTATTAATGAATTTACTAAACTTCAAAAACTCATACGGAATAGGCTTATTGAATAAACTAACAAATTTCAAGAAATGCATATTATAATTGTATGCATCATTTTTTTTAGGTTCAACAAAACTCGAATATTCGCTTAAAGATTGATTAGGACACGCAAAAACAGTTTTAATACGATCATCACCCATAAACTCGGAAAGGTATTGATCATGATATTTAATCCCTTCGACCCAAAAAGGCCAAACTTTCAATATTTTTTTCTCCGACATTATACTATTTCGTTTTATCCAAAATGTTAAACGTATGTTGCTCGAATCTTTTTGAATTTATGATGCCAATTGTGTCCTTGAAATCCATTCCTAAGGCATCTAAATACCACCTAATATTTTGATATCGCGGTTTGTTCTCATCTTCAACCAATATGAGAGCTTCTTCTCTTGATAATTGACCTTCTCTTATTTGGTTACTTCTAAAAGTATCATGCTCTGTAAAACCGGCATATAAATAGTAAATATAATTATATAAAGCAGCTGTTCCATCACCAATACGCCAGGTAGTATTTGTGTCAGGTGCTAATTCCCAATTATATTCAGAAAGGGTTTTGTCAATTATTTTCTCATCCCATCTCCAATAGTTAAATACTTCAAAGTAATCTGACTTTGAACTAAAACTCCTATAATACTCTCCAGAAATTGTATCCCAAAGTGAGCTGTTGAAATAACCAGGACTTTTTAACATTGCTGAAAACCTTTTACTTTGATAATCTAACTGCTTTGATAAACCAGTAGCATAAACAGATTGATCATTAAGCTGAGGTTTTATTCCTAAAAACCCAGATTTAAAGTGAGTAACTTCTAGAGGATTTATTCCCCAAAGATTCAAATTTATTCCCGTTTGTTTTTTTACTGTTTCAATATGTCTAAAAAAATGTTTGTCACCAGCCGTTAGAATACTAATCATACCTAGATTTGGATCTTTTAACCAAGACCTTAGATTCATGGCTATGTTTTTTCTTTTTTTTGAGATATCATCAGCAATAATTATGTTTTCTACACCTAATTCTGCACACATTCTACTTATATTTCTCCTTCCAAGATCTGTAACCATTCCCCAATCATAGGTATAAGTAATCGGTTTCATTTTTAATTCATTAACAATCAAATGAAGAGCATAACAACTATCTCTACCTCCGGAAAAGGGAACCAAACTGTCAGAACCAACATTTCTTCTATACTTTTCTACCAAGTCAAATAATTGGGATTTTGGTCTAGGTACATTTGATAATGTGTAACTATTGCAATAATTACACACACCTTTATTATCAAACTCAATAAATGGCATAGTAGATGGAAGAATACACTTTGTACAACGCTTAAGATCATGTTTATCATAAATCAGCATATTCTCTTCAGCACTAATGTTTTTAAATACTGGAATTAAATTTTGAATTTTACTTTTTACATCGTTTATTTCAATTTCAACAGAAACGGGAATGTCTAAAATAATCGATTGGTCTTTTACCTGATTAATCGTTTGACACCCAATCATTTGCAAGGCATATTTTTCTGAGGAGAAATATTTAGCATTTTTACAATCACCTAAATATAGACTACCATTATTCGAAATCAAAACTAGTTTTCCCAGCTTGGGAATAGCTAGAGCACACGAAATAGTACCCTTACAATTTGCTAATATATATTCACTTAGTAATTTAATTTCGCCTCCTTGACTAAAAAATTCTATAGCTAAACCAATAATTGCCTCAGAATCAATTTCAAATTTTCGATCAACTGTAATATCATTCCAAATATTTTTATCATTAACAATAATTCCGTTATGAATTAATATTAAGCCATCACGAACTACAGGTTGATTGTCTGAAAGACCATTTGTTATCAATCGACTGTGACCCATTACAAATTGAGATGCATAAACTTTCCGAAAATTGAAAAGTTTTGTAATGTCTTTATTAGCTCTGGTTACGAGATACTTGTTTGTATTGAAATTCACTAATCCACTGGAATCTCTTCCTCTTTGTCTAGCATGCTTAACTAAACTTTTCAACTTACTAACGTCTACATTATTTTGATTAATTGCTCCAAATATTCCACACATATATTTCCTATTATTAATTTAATCATTAAAATTTATTGCATACCATCTAGTATAATTGATAATTCTCCAAATCACACGACTATCACTATTATTAGGATCTATGAAGTAATTTTCGATAGTTTGTATACAAACATTCGTATCTAAAATTGGAGTTTTTTTGATGTCTTCTATAACACTACTTATATGAGGTTTTAAGGATTCTAACCACTGATTTTCTGGCGGCTCAAAACCAATTTTGTCCTTTCTTTCCAATATTTCTTTTGCCACAATACCTTTCATTGCATCTCGAAATATATGTTTTGTAACTCCTTTATTTGATACTAGATACTCTTCAGGGAGGCTAAATATGAATTCTGCAATATCAATTGTTAAAAAAGGGACTCTACTTTCCAAAGAAAATTTCATCGAACTCCTATCACCGTGCCTTAAAAGAGAGCTTAAACCTTTACCTGTTACAGAATCTCTCAATAAATTTATTAAATGCCTTCCTTTGATATCTTTAGGCTTCGATAATTTTTCATTATAATCAATTTTGATCATTGATTTAGAAACCAAATCCTTATTTAAGTATTTTGGAAAAGACCTTTTCTTTTTAATAGCTGAAATAATTTTCTTCAATTTATATGGAAGAATATTATAAAATAACGCTATTAGGGTGGATTTTATCGAGCGGTTTGGTAGTTTTCCCCAACTTAAAAGAAAACTTAAAGCCCCTCCCAATTTACATTCATCTATTAAACTTTGAATCCGTTGAACAGGAAAACCTCCGTAACCTGCTAATAATTCGTCTGCTCCTTGTCCTTCAAGAAGAACAGTAACTCCTGATTCTTTTACTAATTCATATAATTTGTATTGAGCATAAATACTAGTTGAACCAAAAGGTTCACCCTGAGTTTTTAACAAATTATCAAAATCATCATAAAGATTAACTGAAGAAGAGTTTATTTTATATTTATTGGCATCAACACTATTATTTACGATATCTACCCATTTTTCTTCATTAAATATCGAATCATTAGCAATAAAACTAAATGTATTAATCCCTTGCTTTGGCTCTATATGCCTTATACATGATACTATGGCTGAAGAATCAACTCCACCTGATAGAGCTGCTCCAATCGGAACATCACTTCTTAAATGAAGTTTCACGTTGTTTAAAAACATTTCTCTTAATTTAAGGGATGCATCTTCAAAACTAAGTTTACTAGTCTGTTTAATGCTTGGCCACCACCATTTATCAATCTTAACTTTACAATTTATATTAAGATCAAGTTTCAATAAATGACCAGGCAATAATTGACTGATATTTTCAAAAAATGTTGACTGATCGTTATCATAGGTTCCATTAGACAAATATTCATATGATTTCTGAATATTAGGTACGTTTAATTTTGGATTTAGATTTGTTAAAGCGGGAATCTCAGATGCAAAATAAAAATTAGATAAATCATTACTGTAATAAAAAGGTTTAATTCCAAAAGGATCCCTAACACAAGTTAAACTATTCATTTTTGAATCGTAAATAACAAAAGAAAACATTCCAATGAGCTTAGTTAAACATTTCTCTCCCCAAATTATCCATGATGCTAATAAAACCTCAGTATCAGAATTCGATACGAACTGATATTTTAATTCTTTTAGTTCTGCTTTTAATTCTTTATAATTGTATATCTCTCCATTAAATACTAAATTGTATCGTTCACATTTACTTTTCATTGGTTGCCTGCCAAGCTCTGATAAGTCAATTATTGATAATCTTGCATGCCCTAATTGACCTACACAATTATTCAATTGGACATCAGATATTCCAAACTGATCCGGTCCTCGGTGCGATAGCATTTTTAATGAATCTTCAAACTTTGACCTAAAATTTGAGTTAAGATTAAAATAACCTATAATTCCACACATTATTATGATTTTTTACTAAATATTATTGTAAATTTCCGCTATTTGATTCACAACTTTAACCCTAGAAAATTTAATTAAAAAATCATTTCTAATCTCTTTACTAGAATAATTTTGACTATTATCTATCATTTTAGTCATTGCTTCGGACAACTCTTCAACGCTTTCAGATTTAATTAAGACACCATTAATATCATTTACTATTGATTCTGGACCTCCGCAACGTGAAGCAATAACCGGCTTCCCACAAGCAATAGCTTCTGCATAAACAACCCCGAAGGTTTCATATTTTGAAGGTAATACAAACACATTACAGATTTGAAAATAGCCTGGTGATTCTTCAGGGTTAATATGACCCAACCATTTTATTTTACTAGAAACCTTAAGTGATTCAGCTAATGATTTATATTGATTGAGCATTGGTCCAGAGCCACCAATCCAAAATTCGACTGAATTACTTACGCCCTTCATCCTTTGTATAGCATGTAACAATATATCTATCCCCTTAATCTCAAGCATATGACATAATGTGAAAAAAATGAACTTTCCACTTTGTTCATTTTGTATGTTGAAAACATCTTCATTAACCAGATTTGGAATGACTATAATATTCTTAATGTTATGTGCCTCTAATTTAATCTTCAGGAAATCACTTACAGCGATTATTTTACGAGCTTCATTATATGCATCTACAATCCGATCTAATGGCTTTCCCTTTTTCAATAGTGCTGGATTTCGCATTCCCATGTGTTCGGTTATTATAAAGGGAATATTAAATTCCTTTGAAAGAATAGAAGCAATAATGCCTCCCGGATAAACAGAATGAGCATGAATAATATTTATATCATTAAATAAAAAAGCTTGTTCTAAATTTCTTCTATTAACTTTTACTAGGCTTCTATAACCTCCAAATGGTAATTGATTTGACCATGAAAGAGACGGAGAATATACCTCTAATAAATTTGATTTATGCTTTATAACTTTTCTTGAACTTTTAATTCTCCATTTAATCGCATTATATAAAGTTTTAGGATTTCTTAATGATAAATGACCTTGATCATGCCCCCACGTTGATATAAATTGATTTATAGAATTGTCAAAATTAGAAATTGCATTAATCTGCTCTTTAATGAAAACACCTGAAGTTGGATAACTTTCAGATGGATACCAAGAAGGAATTACAAAAATATTAGTTTTATCTAGGTTCTGCATGATAAATATTATTGTTCGTATTAGCCAATATAACTGAAATATATAACCATAATAGATACGATAATTGTACTGCCGATCTTTCAGTTGGTGGCGGAAGAATAAATGAATTAGTAATTAATTGATCCAATGATAAAAGAAGAAATAATGAGAATATCGTTGCAGAAATTGACCGCGATATTTTTGAATCACTCCGGGTCATAGTCTTGCGCAACGCTTTTAAAATGGAGTAACAAATAAAAAAGGTGGAAATCAAACCAAATATACCCAACTCAGCCGCTATTAAAATTAATCCATTATGAGGTGAATTTACATCCACCGTCCCACCCCCAGATAGTTGAACAACTAAATCAGTGTTTAAAGAAAAGGTTCCATAGCCAACCCCAATGTAAGGGTTTGAAAAAAATAACTTCAAACTATCCTCTATAAGTGCCAATCTGATTAATGTGCTATTCGAAGAATCATTAGGATCTTCAGAAAATATATCTGACAAGATATTTAATTGATCAAGAACATTATAGACTATAAACGAAATTAAAAAAAAACTTAAAACAGCAATCGCTCGCTTGTAGAAGTACGATTTTTTTGAAGTAATAAACCATCTAACAAACAACGTGAATATGAAAATTATCCAGACTTCTCTTACAATGACTGTTGTCATATTCAAAAAACAAAAAAACGTACACAAATAAATTATCTTTCTTTTGAAAGTGGTAAAACTCATCCTGAATTTGTATAACGAAATAGCTGACAAAACAGCAAACACCATATAATAAAGTTGAATCCCATTAGAACCAGAAATTGGTGGTCTGTAATTATATCGAGCAAAAACTCCACCTGTCGTAGAAAACCAATAAGATAATGTGATTATAGCATTCACTCCACCTGCAAGTATAATATAAAAAAGAAAATTGATTTTTTGCTTGTCAGTAATATTTAAAGTATTTATAATAAAGTAAGTAGAGAAATACAAAAAACATGTAGATAGTGCTAAAATTGAAAGTTTCAGGAAATCTGAAGTTAAAGATTCACCCATAAGTGTTTCATAAAAGTTTATGCAAAAACTAATTAAAACCGAAATTGATATTAAGAAAATTGATAAATTCAACTTAGAATGAGACTTAATATTTAATTTGTGCTTTTTAGTGATTAAATGTAAAATCGACAAAAAAATTATCGAAAAAGAAATAATAGTAAAATATGAACTTGATTCAACTGGAATCAAAAAAGTTGTTACAGCTAAGAATATAAATAAAGCAAATAATCTCATATATCTATTCAAAAATATTGACCATAATATTGGAAGTAGTTTCAGCTATTACTTTTCTATCATAGTTATCAATCTTATGTTCAATATTATCTCTGTAATTATATAGATCTAAATTCCGTAAAAAGGCAAACAAGGTTTTGGATAATAAATCCAAATTATCTTCTGGACAAGTTGTACCTATTCTTAAATCCTCTACTAATTTTGAAGCTGCAGATTCATTCCCCATGACAAATATTGGCTTTCTAGCCCCTATGTATTCAAAAATTTTACCTGTTAACGTCGTTTTGCCTAAACCGGGCACTAAGAGAAGAGTTTTTGAACCAAGCATATAACCAATTGCTTCTTGGTGAGATACATGTCCAATAATATTTACGTAGTTTGAAATACCCAAATTTTCTATATCTTTTTCAAATTCATTGCCGGAACCTACTAGAGTTAACTCCCAATTATTAAAAAACTCTTGATTATTTTTAATTAAAATAGCAAAAGATTTTAAAAACGGTAGTGGAGACCTACCTAAATAAAAATTACCAGCATGAACAATATTATACTTTTTGGTTACTATAGGCTTAACACCTTTAAAATCATCCATATCAAAACCATTTGGAACAACTTCAAACTTATTCCGATCTATTGTTGGAAATTCCTTAAAAATAGATTCAATGAAATAATCATTTATTACAATTATTTTATCAGCATTATTTAAAACTAGGAATTCTAATTTATTCTCTATTCTATTTAAAACAGAAAACATACGTTTAATATGAAATGAGTTTGTTGTCCAAGGGTCTCGATAATCTACAATTACAGGAATTTTAAGGATCTTTTTTAAACACAACCCAACAATCAATCCCGACTGAGAAGGAGAAGTAATATAAATTAAATCAATTTTTCTAAACACACAAATAAGAAACGATTTAATAAACGCAAAAAAAGCCCATACAACGTGATGATCAGGAATTAAAAAATTAGAAGAAATTGGAATTTGAGACTCTTTATTAATTTCCTCTATTTTCTCTTTTTTCAAAATACTAAGTGCATTAAACTTAGAAAAAAGATATTTTACTTTATGGTAAACTATTCTTATATCAAACTGTGGTAATCTATAAATTTTACACTTATTCCTAATTTCATTGTAAAGCCTATCTTTATTATCCCTGGTTTTACTTTTGGTAGTAACTACTATAGGATTCCATATATCGATGGGAAGATATTTTATGAGTTTCACTATCCTTATTACACCTCCAGCCCTTTTATTTGGTGGAAAGTTAGACGCTATAATCAAAAGATTTTTTTTCATGCCCTATGGTTTTTTCATGTTTATTAAACCCAATATTTGAGCATAAGACTCCCTATAATCATGAATATTCATAATAAATAATTCCGTGAAACTAATGCTTAACTTTTTCTTTATTAGCAAATAAAAAATAACTGCAATTAAAAAATAAGTTAAAGTTGAAGCTAAGGCCGCACCATTTATTCCCCACAAATCAATAAAGTAATAATTACATACAATATTAATAACTATACCAATTGCATAAACTTTTGCTGTAACTTTCGGGTATCCACTTCCAGTATAATAGTTTGTGAATACATAATTAGCTGACATGAAAACTAATCCAGGAGCTAAAATTTGAAGAGGAATAATAGAATCTCTATATGCCTTCCCTAATAAAATTTCCACAAAATAGGGACTAGCTAAAATTAGTAATACTGCAATTCCTAATGCTAAAGAGACTAGGATCTTATTCACTATTTTAAGTAGTTCGAGTTTCTCCGTTTCATTTGATGTAGGGATTTTAGTAAATAATACTGTTCCTACAGAATTTGGTAACATCAAAGTAATCTCAGCAAAAGCAACCGCCATCGAATAAATTCCTAAAGCCTCTAAACCCCTTATTTCACCTATGATAAATGTATCAAGCTTAAAAACAAGTATAACAGATAAGTTTGTCAAAAAGGAAGGACCTGCATATTTAAAAAGCTCTCGAGTGATTGCCTGCCAATCAGGAAGAAAAACTATTTTTACTTTTAATAAAATAACATATATTTTTGGAATTATTTGAACAAACAAGCCAATAAAGTATGATAATATTGCCGTATTAAAATCTAAGAAATCCGTTAGCGCAAATATTACTAAAAAAACTAAATTTAAAACAGATCCAAATGCGCTCAAGAAACTATGAAATCGAATACCATTTTTTTTTGTCAATACGACAGAAGTTGCAAAGAGATTTGTTATGTTTAAAATGATTCCAAAAAAGGAAATTAATACAAATAGATGAGAGATATTATTTATGTCAAGAATAGCCAAAATAAATTCATGGATGAAATATAAGCCAACTAGAATTAGAGTAATAATACATATTTGAAAAAAAATATGTGATACAATTTTTTGCTCTGGAATTTTTTTTTTTGATATAAAGTATTGATAAGCTGGTGAAATGCCAACCGACAAAAAAATAGCCCCAATACTCATGATTTGAAGCACTAAATAGAGCTCTCCTTTTCCTGACGGCTCTAAAAATCTTGCCGTTAATATCCCTAACAGAAGGGATGAAACAGCAATGGTAAGGTTGCCGATAAATAGCGAAATACTAGATTTTAAAAAATTCAAAATTAATTTATTTTTTTGATTATTTTCGCTGGGTTTCCACCAACCACACAAAATCCATCTTTAAAACTTTTAGTTACAATTGCGCCTGCAGCAACAACAGTATTATCTCCTAATGAAACGCCTGGCATTATCATAGCATTCATACCTATCCAACAGTTTTTTCCAATTTCAACGTCTTTGGGTTTTAAATGCTGTGAAACATTACATGGATTGTGGTTGGTAGTAATTATTCCGGTATTAGGAGCTATAAAAGTGCCTTTCCCAATAAATATTTTTCCTCCATTAGAATTTGAAAAATAGCATCCAAAATGCATAAAAAAAACTGAGTCATCTGGATGAAAAAAAATATTTTTAGGTTCATCAACGGCTGAAGAAGGGCTTATTGGCCAAGGAACATGTCTATTAAATCCTAAAATTTTTTGATGAAAAAAAGTTTTAAAAATCCATCTCCAACCATTAAAAGATTTTTCATAATTAAATCCGTACAAATATTTCTTATCGTAAAATAATCCTACTGTTTTAAACAGAATCTTAATTATTATTATTTTTATTATTTTCATTTTAATCTACTAATTAATTCTTTACGTTCTTTCCACCAATTTAGTAAATCAATGGGTGATGTAATGAAAATATTCTTACTGGATAACTCGTTTTTAAAAAATTCAGCTAATACTTGTCCGGCACCATTTAATCTATTTAAGTTAGATTGTTCTAGATGCCAATCTAAAACAACACAACCGTTCATACTTTCAATGTAGTTAAAATGTGACTTAATTTTGGAATAATAATTTTCCAACGTATCCTCATAATAAAATATATTTCCATCCATAATTGTTGGTGGTATTTGGTAAAAAGATTTTGTTTTATCTAAAGAATCATTTAACAGTTTGTATGGCCACATTGTGCCAGATCTAAATCCAATAGAGTCATTTAAACCAAGAGATGAGTCATATTCAAAACCTGAATCAAAATGATGTTTATGAGTAGTATCTATATCATTACCTAATCGCCAATAATGGTGCCTTATTCCTTTAACTTTTTTACCGCCTAAAATAGATTCTAACTTATACTTTTCCTCTTCTAATCTTTCTAGTTTTAAATAAGAGTTCATTGATGCATGCAAACCAATCTCCCATCCTTTATCTAATAAAATATTTAACTGTTTTTTTATTTTATAATCATCATAATTATAAGGTACATCACAACTATGACCATAAGAATGAAAAGGATTAATAACCGCAACATAAAATGCAGATTTACCTTGATAACTGCTTTCAAACTGCTGCCAATATTCAAACCCGAAATTTTTATCTTTTCTAAAATTATTAAAAAAAGATTCACTAAACTTCAGAGCAGAATTCGCGATAGAAAAAATATTTTTCCTCTTTCTTACTTTCCATAATAGTTCATCATAATAATAACTAGGCTTATAATATTTGTAAGGTTCATCAACATCATGCGTTAAAGTCAAACAAAAGCTAGCATTGTTCGGCCATAATGGTATGGTATCTATGTTAAAAGCAGTAAGAATATCTTTTTTTAAAATTAAAATAAATTCTGCTATGTATGATTTTTGTACAAATTTTATTTTATTTTGGTTAAGTAAAGTAACAACTCCGTGGGTATCTTTCACTGAATATTTTTCCCATATTCTATTTAATAAATAATGGCAATTATGAATACAGTCGTAGAAGTTATAATCAAAGTTATCAAAATCATTATTATTAGTAATCCACAAATTTTCATTATAACTCAAAAAAATGATTTTCTTTTTACTTTCATTACTCTTAGAACCGTAAATTAAATTAGCCGCGGATTTTGTCTCAACAAACTTATATTTACAACCTATAACGTCAAAGACATGATTAAAAACAAATTTAACTTGGGCTATTTGGATTATTTGTTTTGATATGTATATATTAATCAATTTTCTAGATTTTTTTTAAACATTTAAAGAAAAGCTCTAAATCTTTATTTTCAACTTTTTTACAATAAGGTAATATTGGTAGGTCCATTATTGATAAATCAACGTTCTTTTCTTTTAAATTCATTTTATAGTAAATGATAAATTCATGAAATTTAAATGCTGCAAAATTTAAAATATTTTCATTTATTTCAACATAAGAATTAGTTTTTTTTATTAATTTATTTGGAACTTTATAAGCCTGGATTAAGTTACCTGTATCTATCCCTTTGTCAACTCTATGTATACTAATAATGGGGGGAATTAAATTTATAACAGAATGGTATACAACATCTAAACCTCTTACATTTGGAATTATAGCTGGGTGACAATTATATACACCTACTTTTACAGACGCTAAAATATCTTTTTTTAAAATTGACATTCCCGCTAAAAAAATAACATCAATTTCTTGAGATTTAATAAATTGAATTGTTTTTCTATTATTTACAGATCCTATTAATTTAAATTGTCTCCAATAAGATTTATTTTCAATAATAAATTTTGTTAAGAATCCTATACGATTAATTAACCTGTAACAGAGCTTTATGATTAAAAATAAATTTTTTTCTTCATTTTTTAATCTAAATGATAATAATGATAATGGAAACTCAATATAAATTTTAACTTCTTTTAAGTGATTTAAATTTTTGAAATTTCTTAATAACTTTGTACAAAAATCGTTGCCATTAGTTAGAATAATAAAATTCATTTTAACTATAATTAATGATAGTAGTTAATATATCTAAAGCGGCATTTCCATCTCCATAAGGTTTATCTTGAAATTGAACTTTAGTATTTGAATTCAAAATTAGTTTAGCTTCTTTCACTATTGAATTCGAATCTGCTGAAATAAGCTTATTTGCTCCAGATTCAATTGTTTCAATCCATTCAGTTTCATCTCTTATTGTTAAGCACCTTGTTTTATAAAAAAAAGCTTCTTTTTGCACACCACCTGAATCCGTAATTATCAAACTTGATGACTTTTCTAAATCTATCATTTCTAAAAATGATAAAGGAGGTAAAACAATAATATTTTCTAATAAATGATTGAATTTATAATCATTTATTAATTTTAATGTTCTTGGGTGTATAGGAAAAACTATTGAATTGTTTTTGGACATCTCTGCTAAAGCAATCAAAACCTCTTTTAACTTGTTTGGGTCGTCAGTGTTTTCAGCCCGGTGAACTGTTGCTAATATAAATTTATCTTGTTCTTTTAAATTTATCTTACTCTTAATTTTAGAAGTGTTTTTTGATAATTTTTCATAAAATAATGCAACATCGTACATTACATCGCCTACATTATGTACACCTTTAACAACTCCTTCTTTCTGAAGATTGGATACTGCAGACGTTGTTGGACAAAATAACAATGAAGAAACTCTATCAGTTAATATTCTATTAATTTCTTCCGGCATTTTCATATTAAATGATCTTAATCCAGCTTCAATATGAACAATGCGAATATTTAATTTGGCAGCTGATATTGCTCCAGCTAAAGTTGAATTTGTATCTCCATATAACAAAACCCAATCTGGATTTTCAATTATCAAAACTTTTTCAATAGCTTCGATCATTCTACCTGTCATATAGCCATGTTTGCCTCCTGAAATTTCTAAATTATATTTAGGCTTTGGGATTTTTAATTCCTCAAAAAATGAAAAAGACATATTTTCATCATAATGCTGTCCAGTGTGAACTATTATTTCTTCAATTTCATCTTTAAAATTATTTAAAATTACTCTTGAAATTGCAGAAGCTTTTACAAATTGTGGTCTTGCTCCGACTATTGTTAATATTTTTATCATATTATTTTTATTTAAAGGAACTAAACAGTAAATACGAATAAATTCAGATTTACTGTTTAGTCAAGTAAAACGGATGATTACTTAATTGCTTTTTCGCTAGAGGATGATAATCACCTTTTAATCCAATTGTTTCTGCATTTCTAATACCATGAACAATTTCAATTGCTTGTCTAGCATCCTCCAAGCCATAACCATTACCGTCAATAACTCCTTTGTATACTTTTGTGTGTAAGTCCGTAAACCCACCACTAAACTCCAACTCTTCTCCTTCAATTGTGATTGATCTGTAAGTTCTTTGTCCTTTTAATTTTATTTCTTCCGGAAGGACATCATAATTAATTGATAAAAACCAGCGAACTCTTGCTCTATCAAACTCTAAGTACCCTGAAGACCTATCATGAGATTGCACATGTACGTCATTTTTCTTAACACTCCCGAAAATCCATGAAAGCATGTCATAAAAATGAACCCCAATATTTGTAGCTATACCCCCTGATTTGTCAAAATCTCCTTTCCAAGATGTATAATACCACTTACCTCTTGACGTTAAATAGGTAAGATCGACATCAAATACTTTATCTTTTGGTGCTGCATCAACCTTTGCTTTTAATTCAATAATACTTCTATGTAATCTTAATTGAAGAATGTTCCAAACTCTTTGACCAGACTCTTTTTCCATGTTTTGAAGTGCATCCAGATTCCAAGGATTTAAAACTAGTGGCTTTTCACAGATAGCATCTGCTCCCCTACGGAGAGCCATTCTAATATGTGAATCGTGAAGATAATTTGGTGTGCAAATACTTACATAATCTAGATTTATTCCTTTATCAAATTTCAACTTTTCAATATGCCTATCAAAAATTTCTGGTTCAACAAAAAAGTCAGCATTGGGGAAATAACTATCCATTATTCCAACACTATCAAACCGATCGAGTGCTGCCACTAAATTATTATTTGTATCTCTTATTGCCTGTAAATGCCTTGGAGCGATGTATCCTGAAGCACCAATTAATGCGAAATTTTTATTCATCTATTTTATGAACTAAATTATTACTTAATTTATATTTTAAACCTGTATTATCACAAATTGCTATTCCTGTAGTATCAAAATTTAAACGCTCTCCAAACTCACTCATCCATCCAATATTTTTTGACGGATTGCCCACTACTAATGCATAATCTGGAACTTCTTTTGTGACTACTGCTCCAGCCCCAATAAATGCATATTTCCCAATATTGTTGCCACACACGATAGTTGCATTAGCACCAATAGACGCTCCCTTTTTAACTACAGTCTTCATGTATTCTTCTTTACGCACAACGCCACTTCGTGGGTTTATTACGTTGGTAAAAACCATGGAGGGACCCAAAAACACATCATCTTCACAAACTACTCCAGTATACACCGACACGTTGTTCTGAATTTTAACATTATTTCCTAATTGAACATCTGGAGAAACCACAACATTTTGACCAATATTACAATTTTCTCCAATTACTGAATATTTCATAACATGTGAAAAGTGCCAAATTTTTGTCCCTTTACCTATTTGACAAGGCTCATCAACATAGGAACTTTCGTGAACGAAATAATGTTTTGTATCCATTTTATAATTTATTAAAAAACTCTTTTACTTTTTGAATAATGAATTCTTGAGATGAATTTTCAATTTCTGTATGAATAGGTAGTGAAAAAACAGTATTACAGAGTTGTTCGACATTAGCTATCTTAAAATCACTATTTACATAGCTGCTAAATGCTTCTTGTTTATAAAGTGGAACCGGATAATAAATCATCACTGGAATATTATTTTCCTTTAAAAAATCAATTAAAGAATTTCTTAATTCAGGTAATACCTTTAAAGTGTACTGATGAAATACATGTGTTGAATTGTATTGTCTTTTTGGTACCGATAATTCTGGAATTTCTGAGAAATTTTCATCATAATTTTTAGCCATTTTATTTCTTGAAAAAGAATAACTATCCAAATGATTTAATTTAATATTTAAAATTGCAGCTTGAATGGAATCTAATCTAGAATTACAACCTGTAACTTTG
>Ga0206127_1001398_pt1 | contig 26554 bp, 28 predicted proteins | sample Helgoland_Spring_6_FD_148646 | JGI IMG/M metagenome (GOLD analysis project Ga0206127, IMG submission 148646) | Pelagic subsurface seawater microbial communities from Kabeltonne, Helgoland, North Sea - Helgoland_Spring_Bloom_20160419_1 | ecosystem: Environmental > Aquatic > Marine > Epipelagic ...
TGGAATCGACATTATATCCGCAGGTCTTGCACCTGCCATGATCGTGGCCTTGCTGGCTGGGGTCATTTCGTTCCTCAGCCCATGCGTGCTGCCGATTGTTCCGCCGTATCTGGCCTTTATGAGCGGTGTCTCACTGCCAGAAATGCAAGGTACACGCGCGGCGCGGCGCCAAACGGGCATTGCTGCGATCTTTTTCGTCATGGGGCTTTCGACGATCTTTTTGTTGCTTGGTTTCACAGCGTCAGTGTTCGGAGCTTTCTTTTTACAAAACCAAGTTCTCTTTGGCCAAATCGCAGGGGTCGTGATCATCATCTTCGGTCTGCATTTCCTTGGAGTTTTTCGCATCGGATTTCTGGATCGCGAAGCGCGTCTGGATGCAGGTGATCGTGGTGGCAGTGCGTTTGGTGCCTATGTCCTTGGACTTGCTTTTGCGTTCGGCTGGACGCCATGTATCGGCCCACAACTTGGCGCGATCCTGTCATTGGCCGCGTCAGAAGCGGACGTTGCACGTGGCACAACACTGCTTGGCGTATACGCGTTAGGGCTTGGTATTCCATTTTTGTTGGCGGCGTTTTTCATCGATCGCGCGATGGGTGTGATGACAGTGTTAAAACGCCATATGGGCATGATCGAGAAAGTCTCAGGCGTGCTTTTGATCGCCGTAGGGCTCGCGATGATTACAGGTGCATTCTCGCTCTTTGCGTTCTGGCTGCTTGAGACATTTCCAGCACTTGCAACGCTAGGTTAAGCCATACTCTTGCCAAATAGCGCCGCTACGCTGATGCTAGGCAAAAAGGTGCGTGCGGTATGAGTGATCAGGACAAATCGGTGACGAAGCGGCGGGTGTTTTATATCCCCGGCTATGATCCGTTTCATCCGCGTCGCTACCGCGAACTCTACCGCAAAGAAAGCGCGCTACAGGCTGAAATTTCCAGTTATGAGATTGGTTTGAAACCCAAGCAAGGCAAGGGTCCATACGGCTGGCACGTGAGTGCTACGATTGAGGGTATGAGCGTCGAGAGCGAAGTCGAAGTGCTCTATTGGGCGGACCTTGTGAAAACCAGTATGAACATGGGAATCGCTGCCACCTACGGTGTCATGGCGCGCACGGCTTGGACATATATCGGGTCCGGTGCTTTATGGCGCTTGATGCGCTTGCGCAAAGGGCCAGTGATCGCTGCGTTCTATCCCGTTGGATTCTTGCTGTTGCAGGCGTTTCTAGCATGGCTGGTCGCTTATGGTATTGCACAGCTTTTCCAGATGTTCGGGCTTGGTTTTATCGGTACGATTGTCGGTTGGGGCCTCGGCGCGTGTGCGGCTTACGGGGTGTTGGAATGGTTCAGGCGCAAGGATAACAAGTTTTTCGCATATTATTTGATGCATGATTATGCTTACTCGGCGCACACAAATGGTGCAAACCCTCCTGAGTTAGAGGGCCGAATGTCAGAATTTGTTGCGCGAATTTCTGACGCTTTGGATGCTGATGTCGATGAGGTGTTGATTGTCGGTCACTCGTCAGGCGCGCATTTGGGTGTCTCAGTTTTGGCCGACGTGATCCGGTCAGGGCGCTTACGAGAAGACGGCCCAACTTTAAGTTTTTTGACACTTGGTCAGGTCGTGCCGATGGTCTCTTTTTTGCCAGATGCTTGGCGTCTCCGCGCCGACCTTGCGTTTCTAGCTGTGCAAAATTCGCCTTTTTGGGTCGACGTGACGGCTCCCGGTGACGGGTGCGCATTTGCGCTGTGTGATCCGGTGAACGTGAGCGGGGTCGCCCCTGCGGACAAATCTCAGCCTTTGGTGTTCTCGGCGGCTTTTACGCAGACCCTAAGCCCAGAGCGCTGGAATGCCCTCAAACGGCGCTTTTTCAGGCTACATTTTCAATATCTTTGTGCGTTTGATCGCCCAAAAGACTACGACTATTTCCAGATAACGGCAGGCCCCAAGACGCTGATCGAGCGTTATAAAGGGCGTCCTGCTTCAAAAAGCCGGATAGAAACGCCTGTAAACCGCTACACGCGTGTTGGCCCATGAACGCGCCAATCCTCCCCCCCAAACCAAAGGCACGCTCGGAAAAAGTCAGCTTGCGCCAATACGCCAAGCTGTTTCGCAAAGACATTCTGTCCGCGCAACCCGCACGGCTCTACCGCGCATGGATGGCCGAGTTTCGCACGCCTTTTTTTAGTTCTTATCTGATCAATCAACCCGAGTTGGTAAAGCTTGTCCTAAAAGAGCGCCCTGATGATTTCCCAAAAAGCGGGCGTGTGAGTGAAGGGTTACGGCCTTTGTTGGGGGACGGTGTGTTCCTGACCAATGGTGAGGTATGGAAGCGCCAACGCCGCATTATTGATCCAGCCTTTGAGGGCGGGCGTTTGCGCGAAACATTTCCGTCCATGTGGGCTGCTGCTGAAGGGGCTGTGAAACGCCTTGAGGCAAGTGTCGGGCAAGAGATCGAAGTTGAACAACACACAAGCCACGCAACGGCCGATGTGATCTTTCGCACGTTGTTTTCGATCCCAATCGAGAATGAGATCGCCGCAGAAATGTTCCGTGAGTTTCATCGCTATCAACGCTCGCAACCTTTGTTGAACCTTGCGGCGGTTCTGCCCTTGCCGCGCTGGATGCCGCGTTTCTTTCGCTCTGCTACGCGCAGATCAGCGGCGAAAATTCGTGCAGCGATCACCCAGTTAACGACGGACCGTCATGCCCAGATTGAAGCGGGTACAGCACCTGACGATCTTGCAACCAAGATCATGACGACGGCAGATCCTTTGTCGGGCGAAAAGTTCACTGCAGAAGAAATGGTCGATCAAGTGTCGATCTTTTTCCTTGCGGGACACGAAACAAGCGCTTCCGCTTTGGCGTGGGCTTTGTATTTGATGGCTATGTTCCCTGAGTGGCAGGACAAGGTCGCAGCGGAAGCAAAAGCCGGGCTTGTGGAGGAGTTTTCTGCCATTTCCAAGCTGCGCATCAGCCGCGATGTGTTTCGAGAAGCGCTGCGTTTGTATCCGCCTGTGCCGATGATGGTGCGTCAGAACACATGCCCTGAAGAGTTTCGTAAGCGCGAAGTCAGAACTGGAAGCCAAGTTGTTGTAAGCGCGTGGCATTTGCATCGACATGAGCGGCTGTGGGACAATCCTGATGGGTTCGATCCGGATCGTTGGGGTACGGAAAATGGCAAAACCTGCATGCGAGATGCTTATGTTCCGTTTTCTGCGGGCAGCCGCGTGTGCCCAGGAGCGGGGTTTGCTTTGATCGAAGGGGTTTTGCTGCTCTCTATGATTTTGAAAAATTACCGGGTTTCCTTGACGGATCGCCCCGCACCAGAACCTGTCGCGCATCTGACCGTACGTTCGAAAGATGGAATATATTTAAAATTGGACGCGCGGTAAAAAGGCCTTTTGCAAAAGGCCTTGGTTAGTCTTTTTGCAAAGACTTTCAGCGTAGAATCCGAATTGGATCCGTGTTGCAGACAACAATGATTTGCCCGCAATTCTCTATCTCTTGAAATCCTCTACGTTCAATTTCAACGAGAAACCGTTCGCGTCCAACAATACGCGCCATATCAGACGATTTTCGCCGAACCACACCACCATCTATTGCTGCTTTGGATGCGAAAAGAGTGCGGATCCAAAGCTCAGGTGAAAGGGGCAAAGGGTGGGTATACATCTGCGTAGCTTAAGCGCGATATTCTTAACAGCCAGTAAACGTCACTGGGGCTTGCTATGCTTTAAAACATATAGACGGATCGCTGACGCAAGACCACAATCAGTACCGCGAATAGAATCAATTTCAGCTGCTAAATCGTTGATAGCACGCCCTTTTTTGTGCGCAATATCACGAAACGCATCCCAAAACGCGTCCTCTAAGGACACTGACGTGCGGTGACCTTTTAAAGTAAGGGAGCGTTTTTGAGGGCGCTGCATCATCTTTCCGGTAAGAATCCAAGTTGAGTGCCATTTTCGCTTGCGCTTTTATATGCATTTAGAATGCGCGCAAGCGTGCCATCGTTGCCCTTGAGATAACGACGCGCTTGTCTGATCGCCATCAGCTGGGCGCGCGGGATTTCGTTATTTCGTTCGGCTTCGGACATTTTGACCACTCAGACCAATAAGATTCGAGGTGTTATGCATGCCAAATACGGCGATAATTTGATGATGATCTTATTTAGACATCATCGCGCTTCGTGCCATCAAGCAAACGGCGCTTTTGTTCCTCTTTGGCTTCTGCCAAATCCCGCTGTGCTTTGCTCAAGCCATATGCGGCCGCGTTGTGATTTGCGCGGGCTTTGTCTTCAGCCCGCGCTTTTTGCTTTTTGAACCGGTTAAGATTGACCGGCTTGCCCATTACTTCGGGCCGATCATGTCTTCGGGGCGCACAACGCGTTCAAACGTTTCAGCGTCCACAAAACCCATCGCAATGGCTTCTTCTTTCAAGGTCGTGCCGTTCTTATGGGCGGTCTTGGCAACCTTGGTCGCGTTGTCATACCCGATTGTGGGTGCCAAAGCAGTGACTAGCATCAAGCTTTCTTTCATCAGTTTGTCGATGCGGGGCTCATTTGCTTTCGTGCCATTGAGCATGCGCTCTGTAAAGCTGGCAGTCGCATCGCCCAAAAGCTGCATGCTCTGCAACAGGTTATAGCTCATCATCGGGTTATATACATTAAGCTCAAAGTGACCTTGCGAGCCTGCAAATTTGATCGCAGTGTCGTTGCCCATGACATGTGCTGCGACCTGCGTCAGCGCTTCTGCTTGCGTCGGATTCACTTTGCCGGGCATGATCGACGATCCCGGCTCATTTTCGGGCAGGATCAACTCACCAAGGCCAGAACGCGGACCGGAGCCTAAGAAACGCATGTCATTGGCGATTTTGTAGCATGCACCAGCAACACTCGCGATGGCGCCAGAGGTGAAGACCATGGCGTCATGTGCTGCCAGCGCTTCGAACTTGTTGGGCGCGGTGACGAAGGGCAGGCCAGTGATATCAGCCATATGCGCCGCGACGGTTTCACTCCAACCGTGCTTGGTGTTGAGACCTGTGCCCACTGCGGTGCCGCCTTGGGCCAGTTCATAGATACCCGGCATTGTTGCTTCAATGCGCGCGATGCCTTGGCGGATTTGATGCGCGTAGCCAGAAAATTCCTGTCCAAGCGTCAGCGGCGTCGCGTCTTGCGTGTGCGTCCGTCCGATTTTGATGATGTCTTTGAACTCTTCCGCTTTCGCGTCCAGGCCTGCCAGCAACTGCTGCAAGCCAGGCAAAAGCGTGTCGCGCACCATCATGGCAGACGCAATGTGCATCGCCGTGGGGAAGGTGTCATTTGAGGACTGCCCCATGTTGCAGTGATCATTGGGGTGCACGGGGTCTTTGGAGCCGATCACGCCGCCGAGAATTTCAATCGCGCGGTTGGCGATGACCTCATTGGAATTCATGTTGGATTGCGTGCCAGAACCTGTCTGCCATACGACCAGCGGGAAGTTGTCGTCAAACTTGCCTTCAATCACTTCGCCAGCCGCTTCGATGATTGCATCTGCCAATTTCGGGTCGAGATCGCCAGAGGCTTTGTTGGCCATCGCGCAGGCTTTTTTGATCACGCCCAGCGCGCGCACGATGGCGACGGGTTGCTTTTCCCAACCGATCGGGAAGTTCATCAAAGAGCGCTGCGTTTGCGCGCCCCAATACTTGTCAGAAGGAACTTCTAGAGGGCCAAAGCTGTCTGTTTCTGTGCGCGTGTTGGACATGTTCGTCTCCTGTGCGTGGATCAGGGGGATGTGTGGTATACAATTGCATGCCGTTTAGGCGAAAACCTACCGCTGATGCAATTAGAGAAACGTAAAAACAAGCCGCTTACTTGCGAAATGAATCCAAAGAGACGACATCAGCGTCCTTTTTCGGCTTTTCTTTTGGCTCTTGCGTGCTCGTGACAGGCTGCGCTTCTTCGCGCGCATCGCTGTCGACAGAATGAAGGCCATGTTCGTCTTCATCATCGTCTTCTGCTTCAAAGCGCAGACCAAACTCAACGGAAGGGTCAACAAACGTGCGCAAAGCATCAAACGGTATATTGAGCGGTTCGGGTGCGTCGCCAAAGTTTAACGTGATCGAGAATCCATCGTCGCGGATATCGAGATTGTCGAACCAATGCTGCACCACCACAGTCATTTCAGACGGGTAGCGTTCACGCAGCCAATCCGCGATGGCGACATCAGGGTGGGTGGTGTCAAAGGTTATAAAGAAGTGATGTTCGCCCGGGAGGCCATTGTCTCTGACGTCCTCGAGCACGGTCTTGATCAGTCCACGCATCGCGTTGTGCATGAGATGTCCGTAATCAATCGAATCTGACATGGTTGCCCCCAGCATTACCTTAGGCGAAGCATAGGCAGTTTCGCAGCAAACCAAAAGGGCTGTTACGTCGCGCCGAGACACTCTTGCGCATAAGAGGCGGCACCGACGAGGGCTGCATAGTCATCATCGACCACAGAAATCGAAAACTGCGCCATAAATCCTGAAAAACGGCCCTTGTCGGCAAAGCAGGTGCGAAAGCCGTGCTGATCCATATAGGGCAGCAGCGCACGTGCGACGCCGCCGACCAGATAAATGCCACCAAGGGGGAGATGCGCCAATGCCATATCACCAGCGAAATGGCCCAGCGCACGGATAAGAAGGCCCGCGGCAGTATCTGCGTTCTGATCGCCATTTCCGCAAAGTGCCATAACATCCGAGGCGGGCAGGTCTTGTCCCGTCACATGGCGATACGCGCGCTCTAGGCCGCGACCCGACATGATGTCTTCGGCCGCCACATGGCCAAGACGCGCTTCAAGATCATCCTCAAACGCACCAAGTGCTGCGTCGCGCGCGGAAAAACTGATGTGACCTGCTTCAGCAGCGGGTACATAGGTGTGTGTGCCAATGCGGTGGACTGGGGCGACATTCAGGCCAGTGCCTATCCCGATCATTAGACAAGGCGCGTCTTTTGAGGCTTCATCGCTCCTTTGGACGCTCTTCAGAGCATCAGGAGCAAGAAAGGGCAGGGCATGTCCCTGGGCTTGTAGGTCGTTGAGTAAAACACCCATCGCACCGCCAGTGGCCGCGCTGGCACTATCTGCGTCAATCGCCCAATCCAGATTGGTAAGCCGTCCCGAGCCGTCCTCAATAGGACCGGCAAGCGCGAGACTAACCGCATCAGGCGTGGCCCTTTGAGCGTCCATGTAATGGCGTAGGATATCCTCAAGCCCGCTGGACTTCGCGTTTTGATACCTCGTCACCGTCTGCGCGCGCAAAACTGTTCCGTCTAACAAAGCAACGCGCGTATTCGTGCCGCCAATGTCTGCGGCAAGGATGAGAGGGGCATTTGATGTCATAGGGTGCTCAATAAATGTTTGCGCTAGCGGCGCAAGGCGTCTTGGAGGGCATAGTAGGATGATTTTGGTGTGCGTACCAGCGTGTCAAAGTCCACATGCACTGCGCCAAAGCGTTTCTCATAGCCGAGTGCCCATTCATAATTGTCCATGAGCGACCATAGAAAGTAACCCTCAACAGGGGCGCCATCCGCGATAGCGCGTTGCACAGCGTGCAGATGTTGATCGACGTATGAGATGCGTTCCGGATCATTTACAGCACCGTCTTTCAGCACATCCGCATTCGCTAAGCCGTTCTCGGTCACGATGAGCGGTATATCCCTCGAGTACATCTCTTTTGTGCGCCTTAGGAAGTGATGCAGCCCATCGGGATAGATTTCCCACCCCATTTGAGTTTTCGGCAAAGGACCGTCTACTTCATCATGGGACGGCCATGCACCACCATTGGGTGCAATGCGTTTGCAGGTGTAATAGTTCAGTCCGACCCAATCGATAGGGGCTTGGATGGTTTTGAAATCATCTTGCCAGCCTTCAGGTAGATGCGGCTCAAAAGCTTGCAGAACACGCGCAGGGTAGGTGCCTTTGAAAATACCACTCAGAAAGAAGTGATTGTAGTACTCGTCATAGAGCGCGGCGGCTTCAATCGCTTCGGGCGTGTCATCGACTGGATGCGGGTATTCAAAGTTGAACACACCACCAAGGTTGCTCATCCCCAAAGCGCGCATACGCTCAATCGCGGTGCCGTGAGACAACAGCACATGATGCATCGCACGTGCCGTCGCACGAATATCGCGCAAACCGGGGGCGTGATGGCCAAGGAAGTGCGACAACCAACCCACGCACCATGGTTCATTGATCGGCGCCACAGAATGCATGCGATCGCCAAGCTTGCCCATAACAACGTCGGTGTAGTCGCCAAACCAGTTCGCGATATCGCCATTTCGCCAACCACCCATGTCAGCCAGCGGCGAGGGGAGTTCCCAGTGGTAAAGCGTCGCGCAAGGCTTCAAGCCGCGCTCTAACATTGCGTCGGTGAGGCGGTCGTAGAAATCAAGCCCCTCCGCATTCACTGCACCGCGTCCTTCGCGCATCACACGTGCCCAAGAGATCGAGAACCGATAGGCATCAAGGCCAGCTGCGGCGATAAGATCGAGGTCTTCTTCATAACGGTGATAGTGATCGCAAGCCCGCTGTCCATGTTCCGCGCGCACCACATTTCCGGGCGTTGCCGCGAAATCATCCCAGTGCGTGCGTCCGGCACCCCCAAACCCATGCCCTTCGATCTGATAAGAAGAGGTGGCAGTGCCAAACATAAAACCATCCGGAAAATTGGAGCGGCCAAGGCTGAATTTATCCATGTCTTAATCCTTATAAGGGCCGGTTGATTGCCCTGCGATCAGTTCTGCCTCTAAAAGCTCGGTCTCATGCGGGGCATCCGGGATATTAATCTGTCGCAAAAGCATTTCTGCCAAACGTACGCCCGCTGTGCGCACGGATGAGCGACAGGCAGTGAAAATCGGAACGTTTTGGCCATTGGCGAGGTAGCTGAGGTCATCGTCAAACGTGACAACCGATACGTCAGCCCCCATTTTCAGGCCACGTTCTTCGATCGCGCGACGAATGCCGAAGGCACAGATCATCGATGCGGCAAGAAAAGCAGAAGGAGCCACATCGCGCGCAAGCATCTCTTTGGCGCTATGATAGCCAAAATCTTCGGTCATCTCATCTGCGCGCATCAAGCTCGGATCAAAGGTTATGCCGCGTTCGCTAAGTGCACTCACATAGCCTTCGCGGCGCCGATAGGCGAAATCCATCGTCTCGAGCCCGTTGATCAAAGCGATCCGCGTGTGCCCAAGGTCCAACAAAAAATCCGTTGCGCGGCGAAAGGCGGACGTGTTGTTCACGTCAAGCCATGCGTAGGGATGTTCCTCGTTAGAGGCACGACCGTGCACCACAAAAGGCATCTCAAGGTCGCGCAACAATGGGATGCGTGGGTCGTTCATCAAAGGGGCATGTAGTACGACCCCGTCCACAGAACTGCGCGCGCTTAGGTTGCGATAGGCGTTCATCTCTTCATCGCCCGACACCACAGACATGATCAGATCGAATCCTTCGCGGGCATAGACTTCACCGACGCCAGAGATGAAGTCGCCAAAGATCGGATTTACCATTTCATGACGAAGACCAATTGGAATCACATGGCCAATCGCGCTTGCACGTCCTGTCGCAAGCCCGCGCGCACGTGCATTCGGACTGTAATTGTTTTCACGTGCAATTTGTTGAACACGCAGGCGCGTGGCCTCTGACACCTCAGGATAACCGTTCAAAGCACGGCTTACAGTTGTTTGCGACAATCCTAAGATCTCAGAGAGCTCTTTCAAATTCACCTGTGTTTCCTAACCTTACGGCACTTTTTACACCCAAAGCGCTTTCAATTTATCTTTGATAGACATGAAGAGGCCTGAACGTCAAAGGTCAATTTTTCAATCGGTGTTGTGACGATACGAAGTAAAACAAAGCAAAGAGCGCAAGGTTTAGGTTGACTCTGATACTTTTTTCGCAATCCTACGGCTCATCAAAGCGCTTTGGGCGCAGGATGAAAGGTTCGCAAAGAAAGCGGACGTTTGTTTGGGAGAACATTCATGAAGAACTATTTTTATGCGGGCACTGCAGCTCTTGCATTGACCGCTGGTCTTGCACAGGCTGACGGTCACCTCGCGGGTGAACAGGTTACGGTCTTTGGTACGTGGCTTGGCCCAGAGCAGACAATTGTTGAAGAAGTGCTGTCTGTATTCGCTGAGAAAACAGGCGCGGACGTGCGCTACGTTGGCTCTGACAGCTTTGAGCAGCAGATCTTGGTTGATGCCGAAGCGGGTTCCGCGCCAAACATCGCGGTCTTCCCGCAGCCGGGTCTCGCATCCGACATGGCGGCACGTGGTTTCTTGACACCGCTCAAGGACGACATGGGTCCATGGATCAAAGAAAACTACGCAGCAGGGCAATCTTGGGTTGATCTGGGTACTTACGCAGGTGCGGATGGTACAGATAGCCTTTACGGCATGTTCTTCCGCGTCGATGTGAAGTCTTTGGTTTGGTACATCCCTGAGAACTTTGAAGATGCAGGCTATGACATTCCAAACTCTATGGAAGAACTGAAAGCGCTGACAGATCAAATCGTTGCAGACGGCGGCACACCTTGGTGCATCGGTCTGGGTAGCGGTGGCGCGACAGGTTGGCCAGCGACGGACTGGGTTGAAGACATGATGTTGCGCACACAATCGCCAGCAGATTACGACGCTTGGGTCGCAAACGATCTGAAGTTCACGGATCCTAAAGTCATTGCAGCCATCGAAGAGTTCGGCGCATTCGCCCGTAACGACGCTTACGTTGCTGGTGGTGCAGGCGCAGTTGCCTCTACAGACTTCCGTGACAGCCCTAAGGGCATGTTCGCAAGCCCCCCACAGTGCTACATGCACCGTCAGGCGAGCTTCATTCCGGCCTTCTTCCCTGAGGGCACATCTGTTGGCGAAGACGTGGATTTCTTTTACTTCCCAGCCTATGCGGAAAAAGAGTTGGGCAATCCGGTTCTTGGTGCGGGCACACTTTGGTCAATCACCAACGAAAGCGACGCAGCACACGAGCTGATCGCCTTCTTGAAGACACCAGAGGCCCATGAGGCATGGATGAAGAACGGCGGTTTCTTGACACCCCACAAAGGTGTTGATGCCTCTGTCTTCCCGGATGACGCGACACGTAAGATGAACGAAATCTTGCTTGGTGCGACGACCTTCCGCTTTGACGGTTCCGACCTGATGCCAGGCGGCGTTGGCGCGGGCTCTTTCTGGACCGGCATGGTTGACTATGCAGGTGGCAAAGATGCGGCTGAAGTTGCAGCTGGCATTCAGGAAAGCTGGGACGCTTTGAAGTAATCACTTACACAACATTGGCCTGTCCGTTACGCTACGGGCAGGCTTTTTCTTTGGGGGGAGAACGGCAATGCATCCAGCACTATTAGGTCTTGTGACCATCATCATGGGTGTCGGCGGCTGCGTCGGCTATTTCTGGCTCTCCAATATTGCCCTTGATAATTTCATCTATCCGCCACGTGGCCCGAATGCAGGGCGTAACATCAATCGCGCCAACATCGTGCGCCCTTGGCTCTTTTTATTTCCTGCGCTTTTCGCGCTGTCTGTTTATCTTGCGTACCCTGTGGTCGAGACGATCCGCTTGTCCCTGACAGAGCGCGTGACGCAATCCGATGGCTCCACCACTTACGATTTTGTCGGCTTTGCCAATTACGCGCAGATGATGGCTGAGGATAAATTCTGGGAAGCGCTTGGCAACAATATGATGTGGCTGATTGTGGTGCCTGCCTTGTCCACCGCATTTGGCTTGCTCGCTGCGCAACTCACTGACCGGATCGGTTGGGGTAGCATAGCGAAATCCTTGATCTTTATGCCCATGGCAATCTCTTTCGTTGGTGCCGCAGTGATTTGGAAGCTCGTTTACGACGCGCGTCCACCGGGGACAGAGCAGATCGGCATCCTCAATGCGATCTATGTTTGGTTCTCTGGAAACGAGCCGCAACAATGGCTGACAGTGCCATTCTGGAACAGTTTCATGCTGATGATTGTTCTGGTTTGGATCCAAACAGGTTTTGCCATGGTGATCCTATCCGCAGCTTTGCGCGGCATTCCAGAAGAGACCGTGGAGGCGGCGATTGTAGACGGTGCCAACCCGTTCCAGATTTTCTTCAAGATCAAGATACCCCAGATCATGGGAACAATTGTCGTGGTCTGGACGACGATCACCATCGTTGTTCTCAAAGTCTTCGACATCGTGTTTGCGATGACCAACGGACAATGGGAAACGCAGGTTTTGGCTAATTATATGTACGACAAACTGTTCCGCGCCAATGATTGGGGCGTCGGGTCGGCCGCTGCCATGGTGATCATGTTGCTGGTCACGCCGATCCTTGTGTGGAACGTCTATAATGCGCGTAAGGAGATGAAGTAATGGATAACATTGCTGGCACGAAATCCTCGCTCACATGGGCGGTTCATCTCTCAGTTGTGGCTTTGGTCGCTTTGTGGTTGTTCCCGACGGTTGGCTTGCTGGTGTCTTCGTTTAGAACCGCCGATCAGATCGCCACGTCTGGCTGGTGGAAATCCATGTTCCCGTCAGAGCAAAACCTGACCCTACGCACGGACGCACCTGAAACGCAGGCGCAGATTGATGGCTTATACGTCATCGAAGGCAAACTGTTTGAAGAAGGCAAAGACGCGACAATCAGCGTTTGGGGCATTTCAAGCCGCGCGATTGCTGACTTTAACGCGGGCGACACGGCAGAATTGCGCAAAGGCGGCACCGTGACGGTGCAGGCCGATGGCAGCTACCGTATGGAAAACGCAGAGCCGTTCGAAGGGTCACGCGGTTCCCGCATTTTTGTGACCGCCGAAACGCCGCCTGAATTCACTTGGGCAAATTACAAGAACGTCCTGATCACGGGTGACGCCACCGACAATATGACCAAAGCGTTCTTTAATACGCTGACCGTCACAATCCCTGCAACGATCATCCCGATCCTGATCGCGGCCTTTGCGGCCTATGCGTTGGCGTGGATGGATTTTCCGGGCAGGGCTCTTTTAATTGCATTCATTGTCGCGCTCTTGGTCGTGCCGTTGCAATTGGCACTAATCCCTTTGCTACGCCTGCACCTCGGCATCGGCATCGGCAAAGGCTATCTGGGGGTTTGGCTGGCTCATACAGGGTTCGGATTACCGCTCGCGATCTATTTGCTGCGAAATTACATGGTCGGTCTACCGCGCGATATCATTGAAAACGCGCGCGTCGACGGTGCCACTGAGTTTCAGATCTTTACCAAGATCATCCTGCCGCTCAGCTTTCCAGCACTCGCGTCCTTTGCAATCTTCCAATTCCTTTGGACATGGAACGACCTGCTCGTCAGCCTCGTGTTCTTGATCGACGCCACGGGTGAAACCACTGTTATGACCAAACAAATCGTTGAACTCTTAGGCACACGCGGTGGCAACTGGGAGATCTTGGCGACCTCTGCCTTCGTATCGATATCTGTGCCACTCTTGGTCTTCTTCGCAATGCAAAAATATCTCGTACGTGGGCTGCTCGCTGGCTCCGTTAAGTAAACTCTATGGACTGTTAAGATTATGAACGCTCTTACACAAACACTCAGCCATGCTGACAAGGCGAGCAACCCAGATTGGTGGCGCGGTGCGGTGATCTATCAGATTTACCCGCGCAGCTATCAAGACAGCACAGGCAATGGCACTGGCGATCTCGCGGGTATCACACGCCGCTTGTATCACGTGGCTTCGCTCGGGGTTGATGCAATTTGGATTTCGCCGTTCTTTACATCCCCGATGAAAGATTTCGGCTATGACGTCAGCGATTACTGCGATGTGGACCCGATGTTTGGCACATTGGCGGATTTTGACGCCCTGATCTCGCGCGCCCATGAGTTGGGTCTAAAAGTTATGATCGATCTTGTGCTGTCGCATACCTCTGATCAGCACCCTTGGTTCGCACAAAGCCGTATCTCGCGCGACAACGCAAAGTCGGATTGGTATGTTTGGAGCGACCCTAAGCCAGATGGCACGCCGCCAAACAACTGGCTGTCGATCTTTGGTGGCTCTGCGTGGCAATGGGATGGGCGGCGTGAGCAATATTATCTGCACAACTTCCTCACATCACAGCCTGATCTAAATTTCCATACTCCAGCGGTTCAGGACGCTTTGCTCGATGCGACGCGATTCTGGCTAGAGCGCGGCGTAGATGGCTTCCGCCTTGATACGATCAACTTCTACTTCGCGGATAAAGAGCTGCGCGATAACCCCGCGCTGCCAGTTACAGAGCGTAATGCGACCATCGCACCATCGGTGAACCCTTATAATCACCAACGTCATGTGTATTCCAAGAACCAGCCAGAGAACCTCGCGTTTTTAGCGCGTTTCCGTGGTTTGCTCGATGAATACCCCGGTGCCGCCGCCGTGGGCGAGGTGGGCGATGCTCAGTTCGGACTTGAATTACTGGGAGAGTACACCAAGGGCGAGACAGGCGCGCATATGTGCTATGCGTTTGAATTTTTTGAGAAATCCCCTCTGAGTGCCGCACGTGTAGCACAAGTGTTTGAACGCTTTGATCGCGTCGCAAGCGATGGCTGGGCCTGTTGGGCTTTGTCCAACCATGACGTGATCCGCCACACTACACGCTGGGACCTCAGTGCTGATGCACAAAAAGCGTACCTTATGTTGCTCTTATTACTGCGCGGTTCAGTGTGTTTGTACCAAGGCGAAGAATTAGCGCTTCCAGAAGCGGACGTGGCTTTCGAAGACTTACAAGACCCTTACGGCATCGAATTTTGGCCCGAATTTAAAGGGCGTGACGGATGCCGTACACCCATGCTCTGGGAACCCTCGAATGAAGCGGGCGGATTTTCATCGGCCAAACCTTGGCTTCCGGTGTCTTCTGAACACCTAATGAAATCGGTTGGTGCGCAAGAAAGCGATCCGGATGCGATGCTGCATTTCTATCGTCGCGCGTTAGCTTTCCGCGCAGAACATGATGTTTTGATCAAAGGGGATCAAGGCGTTGTGCGCGCACAAAACGACGTTGTGATATTCGAGCGCAGCTCGGATGCGTTGCAACTCACATGCGCCGTCAATCTGTCAGAGGATGTGAAGACCTTCACGCTTGATGGCACCTACGCAGATGTCGCAGGACCACTTAGCGGCGCGCAGCTTGACGGCATGACAGTCACTTTAAAACCATGGGGCGTGGCCGTGCTGCGCCGCGCAAACTAGGAGAAACGGATCATGGCTGATCTTAAACTTACGGGCGTGGCGAAGACATATGGCGGCACGGTAGATGTTTTGAAAGACATCAACCTTGAGATTGAAACAGGCGAACTCATTGTTTTTGTTGGCCCTTCCGGCTGTGGCAAGTCCACGCTTTTGCGCATGATCGCAGGCTTGGAGAAGATCACCGGCGGCACACTGGAGATCGAAGGGCAGGTGGTCAACAACGTCCCCCCCAGCCAGCGCGGTGTCGCGATGGTCTTCCAAAGCTACGCGCTTTATCCGCATATGACGGTGCGCGACAACATGGCGTTTGCTCTGAAATTGGCCAAGAAAACGCCCGCTGAAATTGATGAAGCGATCACGGCCGCAGCGGATAAGTTGCAACTGACGGATTACCTTGATCGCTTGCCTAAAGCGCTCTCAGGTGGTCAGCGTCAGCGCGTCGCGATTGGCCGCTCTATTGTGCGTGATCCCAAGGTCTATTTGTTTGACGAACCACTCTCAAACCTGGACGCCGCCTTGCGTGTCGCCACGCGGATCGAGATTGCGCGCTTGAAAGAGCAGATGCCAGACAGCACGATGATTTATGTCACGCACGATCAGGTTGAGGCGATGACGCTTGCGACACGGATTGTGGTCTTGGCGAACAAAGGGATTGCTCAAGTCGGCACGCCTCTGGAATTATACGAGCGGCCCGAGAATGAGTTTGTCGCGCAGTTTATCGGCTCGCCTGCGATGAACCTGATGCCGGGAAAAATTGTAGAAACAGGTGCTGTGACAAAAGTCGCCTTGGACGGCGGTGGTGTTGCGCTCTCGAACGCGCCAAGCGTTGCGGGTGATATGGGTGCCCAGGTAAATATCGGTGTGCGGCCGGAAGATTTGGTCGAAGCGAGCGGTGATTTCATTTTTCAGGGTAAGGTCGATTTTGTCGAAGCTCTCGGAGAAGTCACATTGCTCTATTTTGAAAGTGACGGCATTGAAAATGCTGTGATTGGCAAGTTACCGGGGACACATAAAGACGTCCGTGGTAAGACTGTTGCATTGAGTGCTGTACCTGAAAAAGTGCAGATTTTCAAAGATGGAATGTCACTACATTACGCGTGACATCTATTTTTCTAGAAAAATCGTGCACACAAATTTTCTAGAAAATTTGATTCCTTAAATGACCAAATGAACTGGTTCAGAATTACAAATGACGATCAGATGGTTACGCGTTTCCAAAAGCCGAAAACCGCACCGCCTGACTTCGTTTTCAAACCTTGCGCGGCCAATCTCTTGATCGACCCAAAGCGTCTTGCGCCGGATTACGCTACCATTCTGAACTGACTTTGCAGCGAATACAGCTTTTAGCCAGTCTTTGGGTTTATGAGAGAGGGTGCTGCCGTCCATAGGCAACACCCTCTCTCATCATCGTAAAATATGTGTTAAGCGCGGCGGCGCCCACCTGTGCGACCTGCACGACCACGACCTTCTTGGCCCGCTTTAGGCGCAACTTTGTTGGCTTTGATCCATTCACCACCACCTTCGTCGTTGTTTGTTAGGAAGTTGGCCGCGCGAATGGCCTCCATTTCCTTACCGGAACGCGGTTTGGTTGAGCCGATCCCAAACATCTGACAGAACGCCTCATCATCCATGCCTTCAGGTATAATGATGCCAGCTGCGGCAACTTCAGCACGCTTTTCAGCGATCTTGGTCGGGCCCGTTGCCAACGCAACAGGGTTCATAATCGCAGAGGTCATGCCTGCCGCCATAGCCATAGGTAAAAACGCGTTGTTGATGCCGTGACGATTGGGCAGGCCAAAGGAAATGTTGGACGCGCCGCAAGTCGTATTCACACCCAATTCTTCGCGCAAACGACGCACAAGCGTGAAGACCTGCAAACCCGCCGTGCCCATCGCACCAATCGGCATGACAAGCGGGTCAACTACGATATCATGCGCTGGAATACCGAAATCAGCAGCACGTTCGACGATCTTCTTAGCAACCGCAAAACGCACATCGGGATCTTCGGAAATGCCAGTGTCATCGTTGGAAATCGCAACAACTGGAACGTTGTATTTCTTGACCAATGGCAAGACGAGCTCAAGACGCTCTTCTTCGCCTGTAACGGAGTTCAGCAAAGGACGACCTTCAGCAGCGGCCAAACCTTGCTCCAAGGCGCCTGGGACAGAGCTGTCGATACAGAGCGGACAATCGGTGACTTTTTGCACGACTTCGATCAGCTGACGCATCAACGTTGGCTCAACAAAATTGTTGTCCGCATAACGCGGGTCTTCTGCCATGAGACCAGAGAACACCGCACCAGAGTTGATGTCGAGAATATTTGCACCCGCCGCGACCTGCGCAATGGCATCCGCCTCAACGCGGGAGAAATCGCCGCGCTCTAACTCTTCGTTCAGGATCTTGCGGCCAGTGGGGTTGATCCGCTCACCGATCACGCAGAACGGCTGATCGAACCCCATGATGGCCGTTTTCGTTTTAGACTCAATTACTGTGCGCGTCATGTCTGTCGATCCTTAGGAAACGTTTGCTGGGCGGCCGGAAGCGCCGCCATTTTCGATAGCCCAGTTGGCGTTGGTTTTTATACCGCCAAGAGGGAAGAAATGGACTTTTTCGATGTTGAACTCAGGGTTTGTGGCCTTGTGCGCTGCGAGTTGCGCGAGAACCTCTGTCGGCTCGTAAGGCAGCAGCAGTTTAGTCACATCCATTGCGCGCTTTTGCAGAACCTTCAAGGAAGGGCCAACGCCACAAGCAATCGCGAACTTGATGAGCGTTTGTAGTTTCGCAGGACCCGCAATACCGATGTGGATCGGGATATCGATGCCAGCCTCTTTGATCGCATCGGCCCACTCAATGATTGGACCCGCTTCAAAGGCGAACTGAGTGGCAAGCGCCATCTCTGCATCGGTGCGCTCATTGAAAGCCTGCTTCCAGCGCAGCGCTTCCATGACGTTTGCGTCAGAGCCGTTTGGATCAATGTCCTTATTGCCCTCAGGATGGCCCGCAACGTGCAAACGTTTGAAGCCAGCTTTGTCGAACAGACCTGTTTCCATCAACTGCATGGAGCTATCGAACGCGCCGTGCGGTGTGGTCACGCCGCCTGCCAACAAAAGAGCTTGGTTCACATCTGCTTCGCCTTGGTAGCGTGCAATCCAATCGGCCAAAGTCGCTTCATCTTTGATGATGCGTGCTGGGAAGTGGGGCATGACATCATAGCCCTCAGCTTTGATGCGTGCCGCTGTGGCGACCATGTCCTCGATGGGCGTGCCCTCGATGTGAGCGACATATACCCGTGTTCCAGTAGGCAAAAGTGCGCTGAAATCTTCGATCTTTTCAGCGGTGCGCGGCATCACTTCGATAGAGTAGCCTTGCAAAAACGCCTCTACCTCGGCGCTGTTACTTACGTCCGCTGGCGCGGCTTTCTTTTTGAAATTCAACAAGGCCATGATCGTGTCTCCCAAACCCATCAAAACGATGCCGAGCGCTTACGCCCAGCCATCCTTTGCAATCAGCGCTTTCAAACGCTCGTTGTTATATTCCGCTTCAATGCGAAGCGCTTCGGCTTCAACGATTGCGTCGGGTTCACCCTCCATCGGGTAGGGCGCAGCCTTGCGCCACTCTGCCAAATAGGCATCCGCGTCTTTGGCGTTCACCTTCATGGCTGCGCGATCAATCGCTTGCTCAAAGCGCTCTTCGAGCTGACGTTTCGAGCCACGACGCCCTTTTCCGACAATCACCTGAGCGGGGATATCGCGCCAATAGACCACTGTTACATCTGGCATCGCTGATTCCTTATGGAGCTTCGCATTGTTGTCCCCTCGTACTGCACCATCGAGCCGCTTCGGGGTTTGTTATCGACAAAACGTCGCACCACAGCGACGCTTAGCGCCAGCATGAACCTAGCCGCGATGCAGCATCTCTCACAAGAGCTGAGCGTGCTCAAAATATTCATGGAGTTTATGAAGGCAGCGCGCGGCACAAGCCCCTTGCGAGGATTGGAAAGCGGGCGTAGTCTCAAGGTAACACGATACATCGGAGGGCGTACAATGGCGCCCAAGCGTCCCAAAGGTGCGGGCGCGCTCCCGAAGAATGGCCCTTTTGATGGCCCCAAGACGGTAGAGAGCCCTGCGCCCAAACCGCCCGTTTCTGACGCGCTTTATGCTGCGTTGGATTTGGGTACGAACAGTTGTCGCATGCTGATTGCTCAACCCAAGGGCAGTCAGTTTCATGTGATAGATAGCTTTTCGAAATCCGTCCAACTTGGCGCGGGTCTTGAGAGCACAGGCAAGCTAAGCCGTGCGTCCATGGCGCGCACGATTCAAGCTTTGCGTATTTGTCAGCAGAAACTGAAGCGTCACAAAGTCAAACACATGCGTCTTGTTGCGACAGAAGCCTGTCGTCGTGCCGGCAATGGTGCGGGTTTTATGCGCCAGATCACGCGTGAAACGGGGCTGACGCTCGATATCATCAAACCCGAAGAAGAAGCGCGTTTAGCCGTTATTTCATGCGCGCCGCTTGTGTCGAAAGAGACCGAACAACTGCTTGTTGTCGATATCGGGGGGGGATCGACCGAATTGGTCTGGATCGATCTGTGCGCTGTTCCGTCGCAAGAGAGACCCAAAGCAATCATGCGGTTGCATGCGGGATTTCATAACGCGAACAACAAGCATGCCGCAGCGAAGGTCGTTGATTGGATCTCCGTCCCCTTAGGTGTCGCGACCCTGCGGGATCACTTTGATGATGTCGAGGATGACGCTGCACGTTTCGCGCTTATGAGTTGGTATTTCGAAGAGCATTTGTCTGAGTTTGCGCCCTACAAAGACGAGCAAACAAGGGCTGGTTTTCAGATCGTTGGAACGTCCGGCACAGTGACAACTGTCGCAGCCTCACATCTTGGGCTAAAACGCTATGACCGCAATAAGGTTGATGGGCTTCGCATGAGTTCGGATGAAATCGACAAGGTGATCCGCATGTATCTCAAGCTTGGCCCAACAGGACGGCGCCGTGATCCAAGGATCGGACAAGACCGTCAGGCGCTGATCATGTCGGGGGCTGCAATCTTGCAAGCGCTTTTGCGGTGTTGGCCAACCGATCAACTCTCTGTTGCAGACAGGGGGCTGCGCGAAGGTTTGCTCTATGCGCAAATGAGCGCGGATGGTGTTTTGGAAGACGGCGTGTATTAAGGGGGCGCGATTTTTCTAGAAAAATCGAATCCCGCGTCAGTCAGACGTTTGAAAGAGTAGAGATCATGGCGAAGACCCCAACGGGCAAAAACAATTCCGGCCGAGGCCAACGCGATTTGACCGTCAAAGTCAAAAGCGCGCGCGGACGGCGCATGTCCTCCACGCTTTGGCTACAGCGCCAGCTCAACGATCCATACGTCAAACGCGCCAAAGCAGAAGGCTACCGTGGCCGCGCAGCGTTCAAGATCATGGAAGTGGACGACAAATATCGCTTTCTGGTGCCCGGTGCGCGTGTCGTGGACCTTGGCTGTGCGCCAGGTGGTTGGTGCCAAGTGGCCGTGCCACGGATCAACGCACTCGGCGATCGTCGCGGCAAAGCGCAAGGCACGATCCTTGGAATTGATATCCAAGAGGTTGAAACAATGGCTGGCGCCGAATTCCATGTCCTCGATTTTCTCGACGAAGGCGCGGATGATTTGGTCAAAGGCTGGCTTGGTGGGCAGGCGGATGTGGTCATGTCCGACATGGCAGCGTCTTCATCAGGTCATAAGCAAACAGATCACTTGCGCATCATGCATCTTTGCGAAGCGGCCGCGTATTTCGCATTTGATGTTCTGGCCGAAGGTGGCACCTTTGTTGCGAAAGTCCTTGCCGGTGGTGCAGAAGGGGAATTGCAGAAAGTTCTCAAGCAAAACTTCACCAAAGTTGCGCATATGAAACCGCCAAGTTCGCGCTCTGACAGTTCTGAGAAGTTTGTTGTTGCAACAGGATTTAAAGGGCGTGGCAGTGATGAAGAGTAAGCTGTTGATGTTTTTGGCGACGATCCCCTTGGCCGCGCAAGCACAAAGCCAGTTCGAAGCTGAGCTTTGCGAGGCGGCAACAAACAATCGCACCATCGAAATGGTTTACGACAAAGATGCCTCAAAAGGTTGCGAGCCGCGCCTTATCGACGTGCACCAGGTCGCAATCGGCAACAATGGCAGTCTTTATATGCATGGCTGGCAATTTCGAGGTTGCACCAAAGGGCGTGATTTTGAGGCTAAACGCATCTTTAAGTTTGAAAAGATCAAATCGGTCAAATTGATCGGTTCTACATTTGGCGAAAAATCTCAGGCAGCAAAAGACGCAGGCTGGGACGGTTGCATCGGCTCGAACTGTTTTATCAAAGAGAATATTTGCGAGTAATCTGGTAGGCCCGGCAGGCAGAGCACAAAATCACGAAAGCAACAAGTTAGGCTGACGAACTGCAAAAACGCGGCCTTTGATTTTATTACGATAATTTGGCACATGACGAACCTTTTTTCGCAAACGGTTTGTGGTTCTAAGCCATGAGCGGGATGGCATTGATCTGGGCCGCGAACGTCAAAGGCCTTAAACCAGCCGCCAAGATTGTGCTTATCCAACTGGCGGACTTTCACAACAAAGAAACTGGCCAGTGCAATCCAAGCGCACAGCGGTTGGCGGACGAGTGCGAGATGGGCCGCGCGACCCTGTTTCGACACATGACAACCTTGGAGGAATGCGGCCTTGTCACGCGTCATGCCCGTGGGGATGGCGACGGCGGGCGCGGCTCCAACCAGTATGAACTGCACCTCGATATCACGCTTGGTCCAAGCGCCTGCCCGAAGGGTGGCGCGAGTGACTCCAATGGGGAAACGTCTCAAAATGAGACGGGGGGAAACGTCTCAAAAATGCCGGGGAAAAGTCTCAAGGGTGAGACGGGGGTAGTCTCAAAACGAGACACGAACCTTACCATTGAACCTACAAAAGAACCTCCTTCGCGCAAGCGCGAGGCGGGGGAGGTTGAGAAGGTTTTAGCGGCGTATCCGCCCGACCGATTACGTGGCAAAGTGGCTTGCCTTGCCCAAATCGAAGAGGCCATGAAGGAAGGGTTCGCGCCGGGGGACTTGCTTCAGGCGGTCGAAGCCTACGCCACCGACAGCGCAGGGTTTACCCGCTCCAAGGTCTGCTTTTCCGACAACTGGTTTCAGTCACGGCGCTGGCAAGGATACATAGAGGACATCCACGCCAAGCGAGAGGAAGCGCGAGCTGCAAGCGCAGATCACCATGCGCGGCTGGCCTTCTGGATCAGTGACAAAAGCCCGATGTGCAAGCACATCACGGCCCCGCAGGTGACGGCATTGCTTGCCGCAAAGCTGGTGACACAGGCGCAAATTCAAGCCGCTGGCCTCAGAACATGACCGCACCCGACCCGACGACAGAGCAAACAGCAAGGTTACCCACCGATTACATCGGCGGGACTTGTGAGGGGCGGCATGCCTCCCCTTCAAACCCCAACCAGACGCGCGAGGAGCACGTCAAGGAGGGCCTTTCCGAGACTGTGATCTTTCGATGCACCGTTGCGGAGAAGGCTGCGCTCGTCGCCAAGGCGGACGCCGCTGGACTGCCCAATGCCACGCTAATGCGTGAGGCTTTGGGACTGGTCCAAGCGCGGCGGCGCAAGCCCGTGCCGCGTGTTGACCCGTCGCTGACGTTGGCCGTTGCCCGCGTTCGCGGCAACCTCAACCAACTGGCGCGATGGATAAACGGGGCCGTCAAATCTGGTCGCGCAAGCCACATCGAAGCCCTCAAGGTCAGCGTGCGCCTTGTCGTGATTGAGCGCCAGCTTGCGCAGATCATTGGCCAGCACAGCGATGGCCCGCAATGATCATCTCGTTCTTTTCGTCTGGCACGGGTGGCGGCGCGGCCCCTGTTGACTACCTGACAGCCCGTGAGGTTTTGGCCTACGACGAAAACCGCAATTTGATCCGCGATGATTACGGCCAGCCGCAGATCAAAATCCGCGACCCACTGCCCGAAGTGCTGCACGGCAATCCCGACCGGACGCGGGATTTGATCGACGCAAGCGCGAACAAGCGGAGCTACACCGCTGGCGTGATCAGCTTCGCGGACAGCGACCAGCCCAGCGAGGACGCCCAGCAAGAGGCCATTGAGCTATTTGAGGCTCTGGCCTTTGCGGGGCTTGAGGCGGATCAATACGACTGCCTGTGGGTGCGTCATATGCACGAAGGCAATGTTGAGCTGCATTTCTGCACGCCGCGATTGGAGCTGGCGACGGGTAGGGCGTTGAACATCGCACCGCCGGGGCATGAAGCCGCGTTCAGCACATTGCGCGACGTATTGAACAAGTCCCATGGTTGGGCCGACCCAATGGAACCTGACCTTGCCCGAGACTTCAAACTGGTGCGCGAGAGTGCCGACCGCGCCGAAGCCCGTAAGGTCATCGTTTCTGCGCTTTATGACCAGATTGACGTGGGCCTGATCACCGACCGCGCATCCATGGTCGCCTTCTTCGAGGACACAGGCTTCGAGGTCACGCGCCAAGCGGCAAAATCAATCAGTGTCCGCGATTCTGAATTCTCAAAACCGTTCAAACTTGAAGGCGTTCTCACTCATGAAAACTGGTCCCCAATCCGACACGCAGAAATCGCGGTTGAGTATGAAACTGGCGCAGATGCAAACCGAACAAGAAGACTTGATGGCCTCTCACATGAGCGCCTTCGTGCAGACCTCGCAGACCATGTTGGACGACGCGCAGACTACAATGAAGAACGATACGGCGCACTTTCTGTTTCACAACAGGAACTTGTTCAAGGAACGGATCGAACTGATCAAGAATTGGATGACGTTCTCACCTTGGATCATCACGGGGATCATCGTGACGGGGATCGCCTTGATGATGGTCGCGAGCTGGCTTTGGACGGTCCAGCTGACGCGCTCGGAACTGACGGAACTGGGCCTGACACGGATCGACAGGGAAGACGGGACATGACTGGTGCTGGACCCGACCAAGACGCGGCTGAGGACCTGCACGCTGGGCGGCAGGTCAGTGACCTGCATCAAGATCGCCGAGGATTAGATGACGACACCCCTGACAGCCTTGGAACGCGACTTGCTCGCCTGCGTCGAGCGGTTGGTGACGGCCTGCGAGGTCTCAGCAAAGGAATTGAGCGGGTTAGAGGCACGCTCGACGACGAGGATGCAGAGTCAGATGGATGGATTGGCCGCCTGCGTGTCAGCGCTCATTCAATCGCAAACGGCGTCCGTAGCTGCGTTGAACGGCTTGTTGAGCGAGGGGCAGAGCTACGGGAGGCTGCGCACGCAACTCGAGACCAGCTTGAAATTAGTGAAAGCCGCCGAAGAGAAGTTGAGACGGAGTTAGAAGAGCGTGAGGTCGAGATGGACCGGGGGATGACGCATTGAGGGGGCAAAATTGATTGAAAAATGGTAACGTATGTGTCACCAATGGCCGCAATGAATAAGCTTGTAGTCTATGTCACAGAGGTGGGGAAAACGCCGTTCGAAGATTGGTTCAATGGTCTGGATACGGCGGCAGCATTGAGGGTGCGCACGGATCGAGACGGGCAATCTGGGCGACGTGAAGCCAGTCGGGCAAGGCGTGTCAGAGCGGCGCATCACCTTTGGTCCGGGATACCGCGTCTATTTTGGTAAGGACGGCGATACGCTTGTGATCCTGCTATGTGGCGGCACAAAAAAGCGCCAGTCGAAAGATATCGAGCAGGCCAAAGCATATTGGGACGACTACAAGTCCCGCAAAGAGAAAGGCGACTGACATGCCACTGACGAAAGACTTCAAAGACACGATCAAAGCACGCGCTGAGCGCGATCCTGAATTCCGCGCGGGCCTGTTCCGCGAAGCCATTGAAGCGATGCTCAGCGACGATCTGGAGACCGGCAAGGTGCTGCTGCGCGACTACGTTAACGCCACGGTTGGGTTCCAGGCCTTGGCGCGAGATATGGACAAGGATCCCAAGAGCCTGATGCGGATGCTTAGCGCCAAAGGCAACCCGCGCGCGGACAATCTGCTGGCGATGGTGTCACGGTTGAAAAAGCGCGAAGGCGTGTCCTTTTTGTTGACCTAAAGCAATCAGTTACACGCGCGATTTTTACACTGACCATTTGTGCGAGAAATAGCCACGCAATCGGCTTCGAAAGCTGAAGCCTTTTGCGAACGAGAAAAACCGGATATTCGCTGCGCTCTTCCTGAACTGACACAACGCGGGACTTTCCGGACTTGTGCACGCGCAGCTACTGCTCACGCAGCATTACTTTGCATATGCAGTGAGCTCTACGCTGCAACGCAGCCCAAGTCGCAGAAGCGGTCGTTGCCGGCCGGTTTTGACGGCCTCATCCAAACAACACTTTCGCCGCATAGCGCGTGAATGGGCGAGACGCAGGCAAGTCAGTCATCCTTGTTAAAGACAGGCTCCCGTTTTTCGAGAAACGCCAGCATGCCCTCTTGGGAATCTGCTGTGTTACCCGTGAGCAGCACCGCTGCCCGTTCATCAAGAATTGACTGCCGCAAGCTTTTCGCCTCAAAGCCAACGATGGTGTCGAGCACGCCTTTCACAGCAAGACGCGGCTGCTTTGCAAGTTCCTCTCCTAGAGCCTGTGCCCGTGCCTTGATCTCGGTGACCGGGCACGTTTCCATGACCAACCCAAACTTCAGGGCTTCTTCTCCGGAAATTTTTCGTCCCCGAAGGATCATATCGAGCGCAACATCGCGGCCAGCCACCCTCGGCAGGCGGCCAGAGCCGCCCCAAGCGGGGACCGTACCGAGGTCCATCTCCGGCAAGCCGATCTGAGCGCCTTCATCTGCTGCGAGCCGGAAATGACAGGCCAGCGGTAGTTCAAGCCCGCCCCCCAAACAATAACCAAACAATGTTGCTATGCTGGGTTTGCCCAGGTTCTCGATGAGATCGAGGACCCGCAGGCGTTGGTCCAGAACCGCCTCCAATGATCCCTTGCGTTCGATACCCTCGGGAATCTGCTTCAGATTCATGCCAACTGAAAAGTGGTCTTCGCCCGCTGATGTAAACACAAGCGCGCGAACAGAGTTGTCAGCGCCCAGTTCCGGGACCAGACGCTCAAGCTCGTCCATGTATTCAAGGGTCATGCGGTTATAGGGCGCGTCATTGTTGGACAATGTGGCGACATGGTTTTTTATGCTCAGCAATACAGCGCTCAATGTCGTTTCCTAGTCGTTTTCCTTGCGGGACAGTGCCGGCTTCAAGCGAGCAACCAGAGCCTGTCCTGGCCCCAGAATACGGTGTCGCCGCAGCGGAAACTAGGCACGCCCCACAGGCCCAGTGCGGTCAGGATACGCCGGTTTTCTTCGACTTCCGCGCGCCAGGTGTCGCTTTGA
>Ga0206127_1001409_pt1 | contig 26392 bp, 23 predicted proteins | sample Helgoland_Spring_6_FD_148646 | JGI IMG/M metagenome (GOLD analysis project Ga0206127, IMG submission 148646) | Pelagic subsurface seawater microbial communities from Kabeltonne, Helgoland, North Sea - Helgoland_Spring_Bloom_20160419_1 | ecosystem: Environmental > Aquatic > Marine > Epipelagic ...
TTGGAGGCAGCTGTACAGTTTGCGCTGTGATCTGTGCAATTTAGTAAAAACAGCCCTGAATAGATAGGATTTCCAATCTGAAACTGTACACTTTAGCGTGTAATCTGTACAGTTTGCATTTGTAATATCCGGAAAAATCAAAGCCGAGAAATTACTAAGGCCCCCAATTCACACAGCGCACTTAGGTCCGTAGAACAGCACCCGGATTCATAATTCCAAACGGGTCCAATGCGGTTTTGATCGCACGCATCGCCGTCAGCTTGGTGGGATCGCCGTAGCGCTCCAAATCATCCACCTTAAGACGACCAACCCCGTGTTCTGCACTAACCGATCCGCCCAATTCATGGGTCAAATCATGCACAGTACGTTTGATTTCTTCGCGTACGTTTACATGCTCTGAACGTGTGCGTCCTTCTTGGGGGAAAACATTGTAATGAAGGTTTCCATCACCCACATGACCAAAGCAGTTGATGCGGAAATCACCAATCTTATTAATACGTCGATTGGCGTCTTCGATAAAGAAAGCAAGGGCACCAAGGGGCACGGATATGTCGTGGGAGGAGATGGAACCGACACGGCGATTGGCCTCTGGAATGCTTTCACGCACCGTCCAAAACGCGTCTGACTGCGCCTGTGACTGGGCGATCACCCCATCACTGATCAATCCAGCTTCCATGCCTTCCTCAAACAATGTTTCTAAGGCAGATTGCGGATCCATCGCCGTAGGCAACCCGACCTCGATCAACACAGTCCACTCAGGTACCGCGTCAAACGGTTGACGGACGTCAGGCATATATTCCGAAAGAAAATCAATGCCTTGCTTCTGCATTAGTTCAAAACCGCTGACCATTTCACCCAGTTGATCACGCACTAAAGATAACAACGAAAGCGCTGCTTTCGGGCTTTCGACCACCAACATTGCAGTGCCAATGTTCGCAGGCTTTGGTGACAATTTCAGCGCCGCCGCAGTGATGATCCCCAAGGTCCCTTCAGAGCCAATCAACAAGTGCCGCAGATCATAGCCGGTGTTGTTTTTACGCAGGCGGCTTAGGCCGTTCATAATTCTACCCGATGGCATTACAGCTTCAAGGCCCAGACATAAATCTCTTGTATTTCCGTATCTTAGAACAGATGTGCCGCCAGCATTGGTCGCTAGGTTTCCGCCAATCCGCGCTGAACCTTCGGCCGCCAATGACAACGGAAACAATCGGTTCTGCGCATCTGCAGCCGCCTGAACATCCGCCAAAATAACACCCGCTTCAGCAATCAGCACGTTCTCTTCTGCATACACTTCGCGCACAGTATTCATCTTTTCCAAACTTAAGATCAGCGGCTTAGGCCCATCTTCAGCGACCTGACCGCCCACCAATCCGGTACCGCCACCAAAGGGCACAATCCCGACACTGGCCTGTGCACAGGCCGTCACCAGCGCACTGACCTCAGCCGTCGACCTTGGCAACGCAACCAAGCTTTTCTGCCCACTATATCGGCCACGAGGTTCTTTAAGGTATTGATCATCTGCATCTCGAAAACGATCTGCAGGGAGCAAAGATTTAAGTGTCGTTTCGAATTCATACGTCAATGAATTTAACATCTTAGCTCCTACTGGCATCACTTAACCTGCGTCTGTGCGACCACGACGATCACTGCGCAGGGCGGAATACAAAACATGTGTTTTCCAACGTCCACCGATCTGCAAATAGGATTGCGCAACACCTTCATATTTGAAGCTGCAGCGTTCCAATAATGCGCGCGATGGTTCGTTCTCCGGCAAACAGGCTGCCTCAATACGGCTAAGGTCCAGCTGGGTGAATGCATGATGCACAACGGCCAAAATCGCTTCGCGCATGTATCCGTTACGCGCGAACGATTGGCCTGTCCAATAGCCCAATGTCCCTGCCTGTGACGGGCCTCGACGTATGTTGTCTAACGTAATTGCCCCTATCAAAGCACCGTCTTCACGACGTTCTAAAAACAACGGCATCGCAGTGCCTGAACTCACTGAGCGCTGCGCCCAAGCCACGCGGTTTGTGAAGGCTTTGCGTGACAAATGATCGGGAGCCCATACAGGTTCCCAAGGGGTCAAAAAATCACTGCTTTGGGAACGTAATATAGACCACGGACGATAATCTGAATGCGCTGGTTGGCGCAGAGACAACCGCTCGGTTTCGATCCGTATTTTACGCTTTCCCAACATCAGCTAAGACGCCGCGCCTGAACTGCGTCCAATGTTGGCCCACCGTCAACTGGTCCATACAACGCCAACGAAACCGGTGCCGTCGCCGCCATTTTTTCAGCAAAATCAAGTACATCTCCTGTCGTCACCGCGTCGATCATTGAAACCGTTTCTTCCAACGCAGGAATGCGATCCCAGATTTGAATTAAGCGCGCCAAACGTTCTGCACGATTAGATGAGCTTTCTAATCCCATCAATAATCCAGCTTTCATTTGGGCACGCGCACGAGCCACTTCGGCTGGGCTCATGTCTGTTGCTGCACGCTTCATTTCATCAATCGTGATCTCGGCCAATTCAGCAAGCTGTTCACCGCTGGTGCCCGCATAAATGGTGGTCATTCCAGTGTCAGCATGCGCGCCAGCTTGGGCAAAAATCGTATAGCAAAGGCCACGTTTTTCACGCACCTCTTGGAACAGCCGGCTCGACATCCCACCACCGAGCGCACTTGCGTAAATTTGCGCCACGTAAATGTCGTCTGCACGATAGCCCGGACTTTCAAAGCCAAGGGCGAAATGTGCCTGTTCCAACGATTTGTTCTGACGGAGATCCCCACCAACAAATTTTGCTGGTGCGAGGTCAAATTTAGGCGTTGGCGTCATGTGGCCAAACAATTCTTCGGCCATCTTAACAAGCGCGTCATGATCAACAGAACCGGCCGCAGATAGGATCATTTGTTCTGGACCGTAGTGTTGGCCCACAAACTTGCGCAAATCAGTCTGCGAAAACGCAGAGACGCGTTCTGTTGGGCCAAGGATCGTACGGCCCATTGGGTGATCCGGATACGCAGTTTCTTGCAACCAATCAAAGATCACATCATCTGGTGTATCTAAGGCTTGGCCAATTTCTTGCAAAATTACGCCACGCTCAATTTCAATCTCATCTTCGTCAAAAACAGGGTTCAGCAAGATGTCTGCAATAACATCCAACGCCAAAGGCACATCGTTTTCCAGGACACGTGCATAATAGGCCGTGACTTCGCGACTAGTGTAGGCATTGAGATACCCACCAACGTCTTCAATGGACTCAGCAATTTGTAACGCATTGCGTCTTTTTGTGCCTTTGAACGCCATGTGCTCAAGGAAGTGCGCAATACCATTTTGCTCTGCTGCCTCATGGCGTGCCCCTGCCCCAACCCAGATACCGATAGATGCCGATGCAAGACCTGACATATGTTCAGTGACGATGCGAAATCCGTTTGACAGGCGGTGTTGTTGCAAACTCACTGGCGTATGTTTCCTTTGATATGATCTTTGAGCGCATCCAAATTATTTGCAATGCGGGTCACGCGTTCATCGCGCTCGTAAAGGTCTGCCATGCGCGCAGGCAGCGGTGGGCGGATGCCACTAGCGGCTTCAACCGCATCTGGGAACTTAGCCGGATGCGCTGTTGCCAATGTGATCATAGGTGTTTCGCTGGCGGGTTGATCGTTGGCCACTTTGACGCCAATAGCTGAGTGAGGGCACAACAATTCGCCAGACGTTTTCAATGTCTCTGTGATGGTGCTGCTTGTCTCTTCTTCGGATGCGCGACCTGAATCAAAGTGGCTTTGTAAAACTTCAATTGCGCCTTGGCTCACGTCAAAACCACCCTGCTTAAGTTCTTCCATCAATTGGGAAACTGCGTTTCCATCACGGCCATATGCATCGAACAATGCACGCTCAAAGTTAGAGCTTACTTGGATATCCATAGACGGACTGATGGATGGCGATGTTTCGCCTTTGTGGTAGCCTTGGCCACTCAAACAACGGTGCAAAATATCGTTCTGGTTTGTTGCCACGACCAAACGGTCAATTGGCAACCCCATACGCTTAGCGATGTAGCCTGCAAAGATGTCACCAAAGTTACCTGTTGGAACGGTAAAGCTAACTTTGCGATCTGGTGCGCCGACAGAAACAGCTGAGCTAAAGTAGTATACAACCTGCGCCAAAACACGTGCCCAGTTGATTGAATTCACTCCAGCCAAGCGGACACCATCACGGAATTCGAAATCGTTGAACATGTCTTTAAGGCGGGCTTGGCAATCGTCAAAATCACCGTCCATGGCAAGCGCGTGAACATTAGACTCAGATGGTGTTGTCATCTGCCGGCGCTGTACTTCGGATATGCGTCCATGTGGATACATGATAAATACATCGACATTCTCAAGACCACGGAATGCTTCAATTGCAGCAGAACCAGTATCCCCAGATGTGGCTCCCACTATCGTGACGCGCTCTTGGCGGCGCGACAAAGCGGTTTGGAACAGCTGGCCGATCAATTGCATCGCAAAGTCTTTGAACGCGAGTGTTGGCCCATGGAAAAGCTCTAGAAGGTAGTGCCCATGATCTAGTTGGACCAACGGTGCGCGTGCTGCATGACCAAAGCCTTTGTAGGCACGCTCGATGACACCTTTGAAGTCGTCGTCCGAGAATGTGTCGCCCACAAATGGCCGCATGACTTGAAACGCAATCTCTTCATAGGACTTACCAGCCATCGCCTTGATGTCATCGGTGCTGAGCTGTGGAATGGTTTCTGGCACGTATAGGCCACCATCGCGGGCAAGGCCCGTTAGCATTGCGTCTTCGAATGTGAGTTCTGGGGCTTGTCCCCGTGTCGAAATATATTTCACGTATACGTACTCTGATCAGGTTTCAGTTTTGCTGCGGCGTGACCACAACAGGAAATAGGCAGTCATTGTTGTCCAGATAAAGGCCAACAAGAACCATGTAATTGCGTATTGCAGATGATCGTTTGGAATGCGGCTGGTGTCTACGGGCAAAGGCGATACGCCGTCTTTTGCTGCCGTTGTGTCACGCAGGACAATCAATATCGGGTCGGTGTTTAGCGTCGCCGCCATAAGCGGCACATCCCGTGCGAACCAGATGTTTTTCTCAATGTCAGGTCCAGGCGTATAGCCATCAGTTTCTTGGGGCCAATGAAGGTTACCCGTGACAACCGTTTGGACCTGTAACACTGATGGTTCCGGCAAAGGGTCATTGACCGTGATGAAACCGCGGTCAATTAAGATCTTACGCCCGTCAACCATGAACGGGCTGATAAGGCGGTAGCCAGCACCAACCGTTTTTTGGGAAACCAGCACTCGCAGGACTTCAGGCTTCATAAAGCCCTCAACGCTAACAGATAGGTACTTGTCTTCAATGGGATCAAGTGTTGCCGGCAAGGCAACAGGTGCCTCAACAATCCGTCTTTCAATCTGTTCAATGATTTCTTGTTTCCATGTCAGACGTTGGATCTGCCAAGTGCCCAAGCTGACCAAGACAGCAAAGCCACCAAGTCCAAAAAATACAAAGAAGATTACACGTTTCATAACGCCCTCGTCGGGGAAAAGAAAAAGGCGCATGAGGTGTTTCATGCGCCTTCTTGTATTAGGTATTTAACGCCGATGTGCAACCGACACTATCGCGCTTAGATGCCCCACATGTAGACTGCGAAGAATAGGAACAACCAAACCACATCTACGAAGTGCCAGTACCAAGCCGCGGCTTCAAAGCCCAAGTGCTGTTCTGGTGTGAAGTGACCTTTGATTGCGCGGATCAAGCAGACAGTCAAAAAGATTGTACCAATCAATACATGGAAGCCGTGGAAGCCTGTTGCCATAAAGAAGTTAGAGTAGAACTCGTCGCCACCGAAAACCCAACCTTCGTGAAGAAGGTGTGCATATTCATATGCTTGAAGTGCAGTAAACGCGACGCCCAAGACGATTGATAGGGTCAGACCCATGATCAAATCTTTGCGGTTGTTCTCGTGAACCAGTGCGTGGTGGGCCCAAGTTACGGCACAGCCAGATAGCAACAAGATCAACGTGTTGATTAGTGGCAAATGCAATGCATCGACCGGATAAATCTCTGGAGCCATATATTCAGAACCAAAGTAATCTTCCATCGGGTAGATTGCGTGTTTGAAGAAAGACCAGAACCATGCTGCAAAGAACATAACTTCGGATGTGATGAACAAGATCACGCCATAACGCAGGCCGATTTGAACGACTGTTGTATGATCACCAACGTGTGATTCTTCGACAACGCGAGACCACCATGTGAACATGACGTAAAGAACAGCAACAAAGCCAATCAAGAACATCCAAGGGCCGGAATTATGCATCCACAGTACGGCACCAAACAGCATAAAGAATGCAGCAACAGCGCCCAACAATGGTTCAATGGATGGTGGTAGGATGTGATAGTCGTGATTTTTTGCGTGGGCCATGAAGCGTCCCCTAGTTCAAGGTTGTGTCTGTGACTGCGTCTAGGGCTGCGAAGCCGTCGGGCAAATCAATTTCGTAGAATGTATAGCTAAGTGTAATGGTGTGCACGTATTTTGCGTCACGATCCGTCACAATTTCTGGGTCTACATAAAAGCTGACAGGCATCATAGCGGTTTCACCCGGTTGCAATACCTGCTCTTCAAAGCAAAAGCAGTCAATTTTGTTAAAGAAATAACCAGCTTGGTACGGTGTGACGTTATAGCTGGCTTGACCTGCGATAGGGCGATCTGTCGGGTTGTGTGCCTCGTAAAAGGCCAAGCCGGTCTCACCAATGCGTATTTCCATCTCGTAGACTTCAGGTTTGAAGTCCCAATCCATATCGCTGTGCAGTGAGGCATCAAAACGAACCTTGATGGTTTGCTCTAGCACATCGTCGGGTGCGACAGTCGAAATACCGGTTGTTCCACCAAAGCCAGTAACGCGGCAGAACCAATCGTAAAACGGCACAGAAGCCCACGCCAGACCACCCATCAAAACGACAAGCGACACTGTTTGTGCAACTGTTTTTTGTGGTCCGGATAACTTTTTCACTGGCTGATCTCGTTCGCTTTCGGCAGTTCAAAATCACCGCTAGTGATTTTTGTAAATGTCAGCGCCAAAACTAGCACTACAAAAGCACCCAACATCAGCCCAACACCAATATTGCGACCTTTACGACGCTGATGGATTTCATGTTCAACTTTAAGAGACATTACCAGCCACCCAATCCCCAAGGACGCAACAAAGCCTCGGCCAAAATCGCACCAAAGTGCAGGAACAAATAAAGCAGTGAAAGCTTAAAGAACTTACGTTCGACGGCGTAGCTATCATTCTCTGACGCAACTTCGTCTCGGTTCCAGATATCGTATGCCCCCTTGAGGAACAGAGTATTCAAGACCAATGCCGCCACCAAGTAAACAGGGCCACCGATGCTGGTAAAGGCCGTGCCCACAGCCAAGGCGAACAGCACAACTGTATACCCCAATATGTGGCGGCGTGTGCTTGGACGGCCATGCGTTACTGTCAACATTGGGACAGCTGCATCATCATAATCAGATCGCATAAACAACGCCAAAGCCCAAAAATGCGGAGGTGTCCAAACGAAGATCAATGCGAACATTAACCAACCTTCGATCGACATAGATCCAGTAGCAACAACCCAGCCAATCAACGGAGGGAATGCACCGGCTGCACCGCCGATAACGATGTTTTGAGGTGTAGAGCGTTTCAGCCACATGGAGTAAACCACGGCGTAAAAGAAGATTGTGAAAGCCAACAGGCCTGCTGCTAGCAAATTAGCCGAGAGAGCCAACATCATCACCGCCATGCCAGAAAGTGCCGCACCGAGGTATAATGCTTCGCCGGCTTGAACTTTGCCTGAGGGAATCGGCCGTTTAGCCGTCCGTTTCATGATCATATCGATGTCTGCATCCCACCACATGTTGAGTGCGCCAGATGCGCCGGCACCGATTGCGATGAACAGGATGGATGCGAAACCCACGACAGGGTGAACAGAAACAGGTGCTGCCAACATGCCCACAAATGCGGTGAAAATCACAAGTGACATGACCCGTGGCTTAAGCAAGGCGAAGTAATCACCCAAGGAGGCCTCGGTCTCTTTACTTGGGGCGGTATAGCTGGCGTCTGACATGCTGCTCGCTCGCAATTAGGGTAATGGGAAAACTCTGCTGAGGAAGGCGGGAACCCCGTCCCGCCCTACCTCAATTTAGTTAGAGGCGACGTTTACAGGCAGTGGCGTGCCCGCATACTCATCGATCGCAACTTGCAACCAAGCCTCATAAGCTTCTTGGCTTACAACTTTTACCGTGATCGGCATGTAGGCGTGATCTTTGCCGCAAAGCTCAGAGCACTGCCCAAAGTAGATGCCTTCTTTTTCTGCTTTGAACCAAAGTTGTGCCAACCGACCTGGCACAGCGTCTTGTTTCACTCCGAATGCAGGGATAGTCCACGCGTGGATCACGTCAGCCCCAGTCACCTGAACAACGATTGTTTTATTCACAGGTACAACAACAGCAGTGTCTGTGGCCAACAACCACTCATTGCGAGAATAACCTGCTTCAGCCAACTTGGCTTCCATGTGCTCATCAAGAACAAACGCTGTTACGTTTTCGTCTTCAGCACGTAGAGATGTATCGAGCGTCGCGTCGGAACCAATAAGGTAGCTGTCGAAACCAAAGTCGTGGTCCACATATTCATGGGTCCAGTACCATTGGTTGCCAATCGCTTTGATTGTCACATCTGCTGAGGGGATCTCTTGTTGCTTGAACAAGATCGGCAGTGAATATGCGCCGATAAAGACAAGAACAACGATTGGGACAACAGTCCACAACACCTCAACGGTGGTATGGTGCGTAAAGCTTGCTGCATCTGGGTTACGTTTCTTGCTGAAACGGTAAATGCACCAAAGCATCAAAGCTGTAACAAATACTGTGATGATCGTAATCACGATCAAAAGCAGGTTGTCCAACGCGTGAATATCACGGGCCAGTTCGGTGGCTGCTGGCTGAAAGCCCATCTCGCCATCAATCGGGGCACCGATGATTTCAAGGTTTTCTTGGGCTAGCGCAGGTGCCGCCGCGACCGCAGCCAAAAGGCCGGTGGTGGAGAATAGGTTTTTCATGTGTCGTCCTGATCCAGTCATCACTGTTGGTTCGCATGGAAGGTGAATAGTGCAAAACACGTCCGCCTCCCGTTGTATTGTGCGTGCTTACAATCATATCCTGACTACAAGATAAAGATGTTCAGGCGCGGCAAACGGACGCTTTTTCACCAAATTCAGGATGAAAGCTGAAAAAGCACCAATAAAATATAGGAACCAACAGATGTCAGACACCCATTTTTCGCCATTTGAGACCAATTTGGACCGCGAAGCCGCCATCAAAACCCTACGCGAAGCAACCGCGGGGGCAGATGACGGCGAGTTATTCCTTGAACGCCGCCGTTCAGAGGCGATGGTTTTCGACGATGGCCGCCTCAAAACAGCCAGCTATGACGCCTCTGAGGGATTCGGCCTCCGTGCGGTTCGCGGAGAAGTCGTTGGCTATGCTCACTCAACCGAAATTTCAGAAAGCGCACTGAAGCGCACAACTCAAACAGCGCGATTGGCTGTCGCAGACGGTGGCGGAACCTGGTCGGACGCCCCGCAAGCAACTAATATTAAGTTATATACTGACGAAGATCCGATTGCTGGTGCATCTTTCCCAGTTAAATTGGACACACTACGGGCGATGGATGATTTCGCGCGGTCTTTAGATAAACGTGTGGTCCAGGTCACAGCGAGCATCGCCGCATCAATCCAAGAAATCGAAATTTTGCGCCCTGAAGGTGGGTCAGTCCGCGACATCCGTCCAATGACCCGCGTGAACGTCTCGATTATCGTCGAAAAAGATGGCCGTCGCGAATCAGGAAGTGCTGGAGGCGGTGGGCGTGTTGGTCTTGATGGCATGCTGGCCCCCAAAGATTGGCAGGACAAAACCCGCGAGGCCCTGCGCGTCGCATTGGTGAACCTTGACGCCGTTCCTGCACCTGCCGGAGTTATGGACGTTGTTCTGGGTCCAGGTTGGCCAGGTATTTTATTACACGAAGCGATTGGCCACGGCCTCGAGGGAGATTTCAACCGCAAAGGCTCAAGCGCATTTGCGGGGCTATTGGGTGAACGCATAGCTGCCAAAGGGGTCACTGTATTGGACGACGGTACAATTCCTGATCGCCGTGGTTCTATCACTGTCGATGATGAGGGCACGCCCTCTGCCAAAAATGTGTTGATCGATGACGGTGTTTTGGTGGGCTATATGCAGGACCGTCAAAATGCGCGTCTTATGGGCGTTGCACCAACCGGCAATGGCCGGCGCGAAAGCTATGCCCACGCCCCCATGCCGCGGATGACCAACACTTATATGTTGGGCGGCGATGTGGCTCCCGGTGACATTGTGAACAACTTGAAAGACGGTATTTACGCTGTTGGTTTTGGTGGTGGACAAGTGGACATCACAAACGGAAAATTCGTGTTTAGTTGTACCGAGGCGTATCAAGTAAAGAACGGTGTAGTCGGCGCACCCGTTAATGGGGCCACGCTGATTGGTGACGGCGCAACGGCCCTGAAACAGATTCGGGCCATAGGTAACGACATGGGGCTGGACCCTGGGATGGGCAACTGTGGCAAAGCAGGGCAATGGGTTCCTGTTGGCGTTGGGCAGCCAACTTTGATGATCGGTGGACTAACAATTGGGGGAAGTGCAACATAAAAGTTGCTAATTAGCGATGTGTTTAGTGCAAATGGAACCTTGGCAAATTTTTCGCGAGCCAAAGATCAAATAGAGGCGACTCCATTCACCCACCATTAATCAGCATCTCGCCATACCGAATCCAGCAACAGACCGGGCATAGGATGACTGAAGAGGGATGTAATCCTTCTTCCACTCCCCCCACTCCCACCCACCTCGGAAGATGATTGGCTTTATCGCCTTCGCCTGTTGCGATCACACCGGGTCGGCATTTCAACGTATAAACGTTTGCTGATTGAACACGGCACCGCGCAAAATGCGTTGGCCGCGCTACCCGAGGTGGCGCGTGCCCCCGGTGCTCAAAGTTATGCTATCTACCCGGAGAGGGTTATCCATACAGAATTTAACAATAGACGTACGACGGGTGCGGTCCTCATTAATGATACCAGTAATCTTTATCCAGCCCAGCTGCGCGACCTTACAGATGCTCCACCTTTTTTATGGGCCTTAGGTGATTTGTCGCCATCACAACGTCCAGCTATTTCGATGATAGGTGCGCAAAACGCATCCACCCTCGGCACAACAATGGTAAAATCACCTACAACTGAACTGAGACAAGCGGGGTATGCAATAGTCTCAGGACTTGCGCGGTGTAGATGCTGCAGCTCACATCGCTGCACTAAATACTGGCGCCATCGCATTGCAAGCTGGCGAAGTGGATATAACGTACACTGCAGAGAACACATAATTAGCGACCAACTTTGCGGCCCAAAGTTTACGTATAAGTGAAATGCCGATGGCACGCCACTTCCCAAAACGGAGCCGGATCTTATCAGACTTATTTCAAGCGACCGTGGTTATCGAAGCGGCCGCAAAATTTGGCAGCTTGATCACGGCACGCGACGCGCTTGACCAAGGACGCGATGTTCTAGCCGTGCTCGGACACCCACTTGATGCACGCGCTGCTGGAGGCAATTTGTTGATCCGCGATGGAGCCGTATTGGTCAGGTATGTAAGCGAGATCACAGAAACGTTCGCACCCATTGTTCCAGCGCAAGCTACTTTGCCCCTTCAAGAACCACCGACGAGACAACGTCCCCTGAAGGAACCATCAAAACTGCATATAAAAATTTTGTTACGCCTGGGCCCCTATCTAATTGCAGACGGTCAACTGATCCGTGACCTTAATTCGACACCTGCAAAAGTGACCCCAATTTTGTTGGATTTAGAGTTGGACGAGCAGATTCCTTGCCGTGCAGGGGGACTGTTAGCGCGCGTCATATGACGTATTCGCCAACTGAATTATTCAACACCCGTTGACAATCAGCTCTTGCGCAACACATCCTGCACAGCCATAGACGCCCAAAATTACCATATAAGGTGCCCTTATTTATGCCCGTAGTTGTTGTCGAGTCCCCAGCTAAAGCGAAAACGATCAACAAGTATTTAGGCGATAATTACACTGTTCTGGCCTCATACGGTCACGTACGTGACCTTCCCCCAAAGAATGGATCTGTTGATACCGAAAACGGATTCGAAATGCTGTGGGAAATTGGGGCCGACAGCAAAAAACATGTCAAAGCAATCACTGATGCGTTGAAAAACGACAACGAACTGATCCTCGCGACCGACCCGGACCGCGAAGGAGAAGCTATTAGCTGGCACCTGCAAGAAGCACTAACCAAGCGTAAGGCTATTAATAAGGACACACCTGTTAGCCGCGTTGTGTTCAATGCGATTACTAAGACGGCCGTAACTGAAGCAATGGAGAACCCGCGCCAAGTCGATATGCCTTTGGTTGAGGCATATCTTGCCCGCCGTGCACTCGATTATTTGGTGGGCTTCAACCTTTCTCCCGTTCTGTGGCGCAAATTGCCGGGTGCTAAATCGGCAGGCCGTGTTCAATCCGTGTGTTTGCGCATCCTGACCGAACGCGAAATGGAAATTGAAGCATTTAATGCACGTGAGTTCTGGAGTGTGAAGGCCATACTTGCGACCCCACGTGGCCAAGAATTTGAAGCACGTCTAACGCATTTAGCTGGCAAAAAGCTGGAACGCTACGATTTAGAGAATGCGACTCAAGCTGAATTGGCCGAACAGGCAATCAACAGCCGTGACCTGACCATCCAATCAGTCGAGGCAAAGCCTGGCTCGCGTAACCCGTCTCCGCCATTCATGACCTCGACACTTCAACAAGAAGCCAGCCGCAAGTTCGGTATGGGCGCGCGTCAAACCATGAGCACCGCTCAGCGTTTGTATGAGGCAGGCCTTATTACTTACATGCGTACTGATGGCATCGATATGGCACCCGAAGCCATCACTTTAACACGTGATGCAATTTCTGCCCGTTACGGCGCAGAATATGTTCCTGACGCTCCACGCGTTTATAAGAACAAAGCCAAGAACGCCCAAGAAGCACACGAATGTATCCGCCCAACCGAACTGTCCAAATCTGTTGAAGATCTGAAAATTATAGATTTGGATCAGCGGAAACTGTACGATCTGATCTGGAAACGCACCCTTGCCTGCCAAATGCAGTCAGCGCGCCTTGAGCGCACCACAGTCGACATCGGCAGCGAAGATCAACAAGTCACTTTGCGTGCGACAGGCCAGGTTGTACTTTTTGACGGTTTCTTGAAAATTTATGAAGAAGGCCGCGACGACGTTGTTGTAGATGATGATGACAAACGCTTGCCACAAGTTGCCCAAGGAGACGCATCAGACAAACGTCTGGTTAAACCCGAACAACACTTTACCCAACCACCACCCCGTTACACCGAGGCCACATTGGTCAAACGTATGGAAGAGTTAGGAATTGGCCGTCCGTCTACATACGCCTCAGTCGTAACAACGATCCAAGACCGCGATTATGTACGAAAAGAAAAGAACCGCTTGATCCCAGAAGACAAAGGCCGCTTAGTTATCGCTTTCTTGGAAAATTACTTCCGACGCTATGTTGGCTACAACTTTACTGCCAGCCTTGAAGAAGAGCTGGATGACGTAAGCGCTGGCGAACGCGACTATAAAGAAGTACTCGCAACCTTCTGGCGCGATTTCTCCGCTTCTATTACAGAAACCTCAGAACTACGGATTACTGAAGTTCTTGAGAAAATCAACGACGTATTGGCACCACACTTGTTCCCAATGACGGAGGAAGGTGGCGACCCGCGTCTTTGCCCAAATTGTAATGTTGGTCGCCTCAGCATGCGCACAGCCCGTTCTGGCGGTGCATTCATCGGGTGTTCAAGCTACCCAGAGTGCAAATACACCCGTGCTTTCGGCCCTCCCGGTATCGAAGACCCAAATGGCATCCCGCCAGAGGGCAAGTATTTGGGTGATGACGCTGGGGACAAAATCTCTGCGTTCAAGGGCCGTTTTGGTCCCTACGTGCAACGCGGCGAAATTACTGAAGAAAATAAAAAGCCACCACGTCAGTCTATTCCTAAAGAATGGGTGCCAACAGAAGTCGACTTGGAGCAAGCTTTGCGCTTGTTGTCCTTGCCTCGCGAAATCGGACCACACCCCGAAGATGGCATCATGGTTTGGGCCAATATTGGTCGTTATGGTCCATATCTGAAGCATGCTGAAAGCACTTCGCACCGTGGCGGGACCAATGCCAACCTTGAAGACATCGAAGCTGTCTTTAGTGTTGGTATGAATCACGCCGTTCAATTGTTGGCCGAAAAAATCGCCAGCCGTGGAGGGCGCGGCGTTGCTGCTGCACCGCTTCGTGAATTGGGTGAACACCCTGACATGAGCGGTTCTATTAACATAATGAAGGGTAAATACGGGCCCTATGTGAAGTGGGAAAAGGTCAATGCAACCATTCCATCCGAAATAGAGCCTGAAGATCTAAGCATTGATCAAGCCGTTCAATTAATCGAAGAAAAATTGGCCAAATCACCAGCCAAACGCAAGGCAGCAACGAAGAAGAAGCCTGCTGCAAAAAAGAAGGCTGCACCTAAAAAAGCCGCCGCTAAGAAGCCTGCCGCCAAAAAGGCTACCGCGAAAAAGGCAGCTCCTACGGAAGAATAACTTTAGGCTCACTCTAATAGACAGAAGCACATTTCGTGACATTGTGCTTCTGTCCTTTCTATTCCTTACAACTCATTGACTTTGCTCTGGCTCATAGCCACAAATTTCCCAACCAGTTTTTGGAAGGGAGTTTCCATGAAGAAAGTCTACGGATCTGCAGCAGAGGCCTTAGAAGGCGTGTTGTTTGATGGAATGTTCATCGCCTCAGGCGGCTTTGGCTTGTGCGGCATCCCCGAATTATTGCTTGAAGCGATAAAAGTTGCGGGCACTAAGGAATTGACCTTTGCTTCAAACAACGCAGGCGTTGATGATTTTGGCATCGGCATATTGCTACAAACCAAGCAGGTCAAAAAGATGATCTCCTCTTACGTCGGTGAGAACGCAGAGTTCATGCGCCAATATTTAAGCGGTGAACTTGAACTAGAATTCAATCCACAAGGCACCTTGGCAGAACGCATGCGTGCTGGTGGCTGCGGCATTCCAGGCTTTTACACTAAGACAGGAGTGGGCACAGTGATCGCTGACGGTAAAGACCATAAAGACTTCAATGGTGAGACCTACATCATGGAAGAAGGCATTGTTGCGGATTTGGCCATTGTCAAAGCATGGAAAGCCGATGCAACTGGGAACCTTGTGTTCCGCAAGACTGCACGCAATTTCAATCCACCTGCAGCAATGTGCGGCAAGATTTGTATCGTTGAGGTCGAAGAAATCGTGGAAACGGGTTCACTCGATCCAGACGCTATCCACTTGCCCGGTATTTATGTGCATCGCATTTTCCAAGGTGATCATGAGAAACGTATCGAACAACGCACAGTACGAGAGGCCTAAGTCATGTGGGATCGCAATCAAATGGCGGAACGCGCCGCGCAAGAGCTACAAGACGGTTGGTGTGTAAACTTAGGCATCGGTATTCCAACCCTCGTGTCCAACTACATCCCTGAAGGAATCGAAGTAACCCTTCAATCTGAGAATGGTATGTTGGGTATGGGGCCCTTTCCTATCTCCGGTGAGGAAGACGCTGATCTGATCAATGCGGGTAAGCAAACAATAACTGAACTGCCCCAGACCGCCTATTTCGACAGTGCAGAGTCCTTTGGTATGATCCGTGGCGGTAAGATCGCTATGGCGATCCTTGGCGCGATGGAAGTGACTGAAAACGGTGATCTGGCGAACTGGATGATTCCCGGAAAGCTCGTCAAAGGCATGGGCGGTGCAATGGATCTGGTTGCAGGCGTTGGCCGTGTAGTGGTGGTGATGGATCACACGAACAAGCACGGCGTCAGTAAATTGCTAAAAGAATGCACCCTGCCGCTAACTGGTAAGTCCGTAGTTGATCGCATCATCACCAACCTTGGTGTCCTGGATGTGGTCGAAGGTGGTCTGAAAATAGTCGAGATAGCAGATGGTGTTTCTGAAGGCGAACTGCGCGCTGCGACTGAGGCTACAATCGTCAAATGATCGGTCTTGCTGGCTGTGGGCGCATGGGAACGCCAATGCTTACTTCACTGCGCAGCGTGGGCCTGCCCTCCAGAGGCTTCGATGTGGTAGATCACGACTCCGATTGGATCACGACGGATCCAAAACGTTTTGCACAAAACCTTAGCACATTGATCACGGTTGTGCGTGACATCGAGCAAACCGAAGATGTGCTATTCAACACTCAGGGCTTTGTAACCTCCGCCCCAAAACTTGAGCGGATAATCGTCTGCTCAACTTTATCTCCCAAGTACGTTCGCGCCCTTCGCACGCGAGTTCCTGACCATATTACGTTGATCGATGCCCCAATGTCTGGTGCGCAAGTTGCTGCACAACGCGCCGAGCTTAGTTTTATGTTGGGTGGGACAGCTGCGGATTTGGACGACGCACAAATGCTATTTGCTTCCATGGGGACCACATTTCATCGCATGGGTGAGTTTGGTGCAGGAATGCAAGCAAAAGTGTTAAACAACATGTTAGCAGCCTCACATACAGCCATGACGCGCATGGTTTTGGATTGGGCCGATGAAGCTGGACTAGACGAAAAAGCTATGCTCGAGTTGATAGACACCTCATCTGGGCAGAATTGGCTAGCCTCTGGTTTTAATAAAATTGAATTTGCGCGTGAAGGTTACACCAATGAAAATACGATCGGCATTCTGGTCAAGGACGTGGAGGCAGTAATCGACGCAGCTCCAATTGGCGCAGATCTAACGCCTGCCAGAATAATTCAAAAAATGATCTATAATCTAAAACCTCGTCAATAGCAGCCAAAATCCTACCTATAGGATTGCGAGGACACCTAAATCAGGTTCATATTTCCGACTCACCGGGACCATGTCTCCGTTTGACATCACTAAACAGGGGGAGCCTTTTACTGTTGTCGTCTCAGTTATTTTAGCACTTGCAACCCAGTGAGATCCATCGACACAAATGCCCATAATTTCTGAAACTTCATCGACAGCATCTGAAAACCGCATTTGTAAGTCAAAAGTTCCGACATTGGTAATAACCCAAACAATATGCCCATCAATCGCCAAATGGACAATCTTACCACAAAAATCTTCAGGTAGACGTCGAACTAGACGTGCAACCTTCGGCTCATCAACCATTGCAGAGCCAGCCTGTATTAAGAAATAGGTTATCCCAAATCGAAAAATACTAGCCGAAACACAGATCGCAAAAATAACCGAAATAATCCAAAAAACTACGGGTGGATCATCTAATGACACTGGACAGCGTTGGAATGTCCACATCCACAAAAGTAGTGCGAATAAAATTGTTGCCCTGAACATAACAGAGCGTCCTTTTAAAAGGAGATGCCAATCGCTTCGGTACTTCCAGAACAAATTCTGGAGCGAAAGTGCTATAAAAATACTTACGGAACTCAGTACAAACCAGTCGATAAAACACTGTATCATTCTACCTGATCTAGAGGTGCCAAGTGGGCCTGACTAGGACAATAAAATGCCTGCGATAGTCAGTAATCCGAACCGGATCAATAAAGTTCTAAGGTGGGGAGATGTTCCGAAACGGGAAACCATTACTCTTAACTTTAATAAAAACAATTTTTGGCTCAGGTTTTGAAATGCAATTAGTTGACGCACTGTAATGCCACACTCAAAAATAAAACCACCGATGGAAACTCACAGAAAAAAAGTTAAAGTAGAAAGTGGATGAAGCCTGTACATTAGGATTTTCAATAAAACCGGGAAAGAACGTAGCGCAGGGCAGCAATGCCGCCCTGGGTGTATCTTACGCGGTTAGGCCCTCCGGCGCAGCCAAACCATTGGCACGGCAACAAGCCGTGATCGTATTCGCAAGCAAACAGGCAATCGTCATAGGGCCAACGCCACCCGGAACTGGTGTAATCGCCCCAGCAACAGCCGAAACTTGCGCGTAATCTACATCACCCAACAGCTTACTTTTGCCTGGTTTGTCCGGATGCGGTGTGCGTGTAATACCAACGTCAACCACAACCGCACCTGGTTTAACCCAATCAGCCTGGACCATCTCAGCGCGCCCCACAGCCGCAACTAAAATATCCGCACGTGCACAAACTTCTGCCAAGTTACTTGTACGGGAATGCGCAATCGTCACTGTGCAGTTTTCTTGCAATAACAGCTGTGCCATCGGTTTACCGAATAAGTTTGATCGACCAATAACAACAGCGTTTTTGCCAGACATGTTTCCAACTTGGTCGCGCAATAGCATCAAGCAACCCAGCGGCGTGCAAGACACCAAACCAGTTTCTCCGCTAGCCAACAGGCCCGCATTGACGACACTCAGGCCATCAACGTCTTTGGAAGGATCAATACGCGCTACAACTGCGCGCTCATCTAAGTGATCAGGCACAGGGAATTGGCACAGAATACCGTGAACACTACCGTCAGCATTCAATTTATCGATAAGCTCAAACAAGACCTCCTCGGATACATCTGCAGGAAGTCTATGTTCAAAGCTGTTCATTCCAACTTCAACCGTCTGTTTGTGCTTAGCAGCAACATAAACTTCAGATGCGGGGTCTGCACCCACGAGGACCACAGCCAAACCCGGTGTGATTCCGTGATCAGTTTTCAAACGGGTAACATGTTCCCCAACTTGACCACGCACATCGGCCGCAAAAGCCTTTCCATCAATAACCGTTGCCACCATTGCGCAATTCCTTTTGGTTTCGTTAGACTAGTAGACCCTACCACCTGCAAGGGTAACCCAATTGGGCTCGTACAGAGCGACAGGGGTTTTAACCCTTATCGCTCTGAATTGTGACTTAGAACAAGCCTTCGACTTCGCCTTTGTCATTCAGCATGATGTTTTCTGCTGATGGTACACGAGGCAAGCCTGGCATCGTCATAATTTCACCGCAGACTGCCACGACGAATCCGGCACCTGCACTTAGGCGTACTTCGCGTACTGGCACTGAGTGACCAGTTGGTGCACCGCGCAAAGTCGGATCAGTTGAGAAGCTATATTGTGTTTTAGCCATACATACTGGCAGATGACCGTAACCTTGGTCTTCCCACTGCTTCAGCTGATCACGGATTTTTTGATCCATTAATGCTTCGTCCGCGCGATAGATGTGCTTACAAACAGTTTGTATCTTGTCTGCCAATGACATTCCATCAGGATAGATCGGAGCAAAGTTTGCAACATCAGCATCTGCGATTTCAGCAACGCGTTTGGCCAAATCAGCAGAACCTGCGGAACCAAGCTCCCAGTGACGTGACAAGATTGCCTCTGCGCCTTGTTCGGAGACAAAGTCTTTGATCGCTTGAACTTCGGCGTCTGTGTCCGTGACAAAGTGGTTGATCGCAACCACAACCGGCACACCGAATGATTTAAGATTTTCGATGTGACGCCCAAGATTGGGACAACCAGCTTGTACCGCAGCGACGTTTTCTGGACCAAGATCAGCCTTAGCAACGCCACCGTTCATCTTCATCGCACGAACGGTTGCAACACAAACAACAACCGATGGGGCCAAGCCCGCTTTACGGCATTTGATATTCATAAACTTCTCAGCGCCCAAATCAGCACCAAAACCAGCTTCAGTCACAACGTAGTCGGCTAATTTCAACGCAGTCGTCGTTGCGATAACAGAATTACATCCGTGAGCGATATTCGCAAACGGGCCACCGTGTACGAAAGCTGGGTTATTCTCGAGCGATTGTACGATGTTTGGCTGCATTGCGTCTTTTAGTAGAACAGTCATTGCACCGTCTGCTTTGATGTCACGTGCAAAGACGGGTGTGCGGTCACGGCGATACGCCACAATCATGTCACCCAGACGTTTTTGCAAGTCTTGCAAGTCATTTGACAAGCACAGAATGGCCATGACTTCAGAAGCAACCGTGATGTCGAAGCCAGCTTCACGTGGGAACCCGTTAGATACACCACCCAAAGAGGCCGTGATTTGACGCAATGCGCGATCGTTCATGTCAACAACGCGGCGCCAGACAACACGACGTGTGTCAATTTCTAGTGAGTTGCCCCAATAGATGTGGTTGTCGATCATCGCAGAAAGCAATGAGTGCGCAGATGTGATCGCGTGAAAGTCACCCGTAAAGTGCAGATTCATTTCTTCCATTGGGATAACTTGTGCGTAACCACCACCAGCAGCGCCGCCTTTCATGCCAAAGTTTGGACCTAACGATGCTTCGCGGATACAAACACATGCGTTCTTGCCAATGCGGTTTAGACCATCACCCAAACCTACAGTAGTTGTGGTTTTACCCTCTCCTGCTGGCGTTGGGTTGATCGCAGTCACAAGGATCAACTTGCCATCTGCGCGGTCTTGAACCGAGTTGATAAATTCTTGACTTACTTTGGCTTTGTCGTGGCCATAAGGCAGAAGGTCATCGCTGGAAATCCCCAGCTTTGCGCCAATCTCTTGGATTGGCAACTTTGCCGCTTCACGTGCGATCTGAATGTCAGTTTTATAAGCCATGGGATTCCCTTAGGTCGGTGATACGGACGATAATGCTTAATCTCGCATACACCGCAGTCTCCCTTCAGGTAGGTTGCATTTCCGACATTTCCCAAGGTGGTTGCGGCGTCTGGTGCATTGCCAGTTTCTTTATGGATACCAAAGCAACCGAATTATGCACTTAATCCAGCGCTTTTCCGATCCGTGGCAAACGAGCTTTTTTAAATAAGCTGCGCGGTTTCCAATCCTCACCAGACAGCCGGCGCGCGGTTTCAAGTACTCCGTCCGCTACTGATCTGACAATTTCAGGTGATCCCTGCCAAACTTGATACAGGTAACTATCAGGATCGATACGCGTCAGACCTTCTTCAGCCAAAATATTACGAGGAAAATCCTTGGCATTGACCGTCATGATCGAATCTACTGATCCCGTGATAGCGGCTGATAGTACATGAATATCATTTGCATCAGGCAACCAAAGTCGCGCCTGAAGGCCTGGGTTTGGTATAATTTCGGCCCTTGGCCACGCTGCATTCAAAAGCGCAATTTCGCCGCGTGCGAATACTTCGGCCTCAGGCCCAATCTTCAAAGTTGCGCGGGCCCATTCTTCTAGAACGCGCGGCGACCATTGAGGTTCGAAAACCCCGGCACGTGCGACCCCAAGCAACATCTCACGAGTTACGGTGGGGAACAATACGCACGCATCGAGGAAAATTCTCATAGACGGAAGAACAATGCTTTGAGGTATCCGCTCTCTGATAATTGCGGAAGCAATGGATGGTCTGCACCGGCAAAGCCAGTGTGGATCAAGGACGCTCGGCGTCCACCGCGACCAATACCGCGAACCGAAGCTGCACGGAACTGTGCAAGATCAGCAGCGTGTGAACACGAACAGAGACCTAAAATACCGTCTTCAGCCACCAACGGCGCTGCGAGGCGTGCGATACGCTCATAGGCGCGCAAACCAGATTCAACAGCTTGACGTGACGGTGCGAAGGCTGGCGGATCGCAGATAATGACGTCAAATTTGGCACCTTCAGAGCGCAATGATGTCAAAACATCAAATGCATCGCCTTTGCGTGTGCTGAACTTATCGCCAAATCCTGCAGCCGCAGCACCTTGTGTTGCTAGATCAAGTGCAGGTGCAGAGCCGTCAACGGCCATTGCTGATGCAGCACCGCCAGCCAAAGCGGCCAAACCAAATCCGCCAACATGGCTAAACACGTCCAAAACACGCGCGCCACTTGAAAGGCGTGAAACAAATCCGTGGTTCGGGCGCTGGTCAAAAAACAAGCCCGTCTTCTGACCACCAATTAAATCTGCCATGTAGGTTGCGCCGCTCATCGTAACCGGGATCGGACCTTCTGGCGCGGCACCGATTACAACGCCGGATTCATCATCCAATCCCTCCAAAGCGCGGGTACGGCCAGCAGCATTTTTCAAAATGTTGCTGATGCCTGTCACTTCAGCCACCGCAGCTGCCAGCATTGGCAAATGCGTATCAGCCCATGCCGCGTTCGGTTGGATGACGCAAGTGTCGCCAAAGCGATCAATCACAACACCAGGAAGGCCATCTGCCTCTGCATGGATCAAACGATAGAATGGTGCGTCAAACAATTGGTCACGCAATTTCAGTGCGCGTGCAATTTTAGCAACAAACCATTCATGGTCCAATTGTGCATCTGGATCCGTATCCAGAACGCGTGCGATGATTTTAGAGTTCGGATTTACCGAAACCAAACCAAGGGGCTGGCGCAATTCATCTTGCAAAACGGCTAAAGCGCCAGGAGCCAATGCCTTAGTGCGACGGTCTGTAACCATCTCATTGGCATAAACCCATGGGAAACCATGGCGGATGGCACGTGCGTTTGCTTTGGGCATAAGCCGTACTACGGGGCGGGTGATATCATCAATAAGGGGCGCTGTCATAGCGCCCCCTCTAGTCTGCTTTACCGCTTGGGGGAAGCTTAGATGTTGTTTAAGGTTCGCATGAAGCCCAATTTGGGGTCCTGGAAACCTCCAACGCCACCAAGTTCTTGGCGGATAACCTCAGCCAGATGCTGCGTGATGCGAACTTTCTAAATCAACCCAATAGATTCAGCTTCGATCGCTTTCTGACCGCCAAAGCCCACTAAATCAGCTTTGATTGAGCGCGGTTCGCCGATCACAGCGCCTGTTGCAAGATCACGAATGCGAATCGCGAATCTAATCGAATGGATCCACCAGTAGTATGCCGTGCCTTCTGGGTCAGAGCATGAAAACGTTCCACCCGAACATCCAAACCAACATTTACAATACCCTCAAGGTTCTCAGTACCTTGTGTTAAGGCCCTGTCAAAAACTGCTTTAGCCTGCTCATGTCGGTTGCCCGCGGCGTCTCCACGCCAGACAATATCGCCGCCTGGAAAATAGCTATTCTGCTCAGATACTTTGAGTGTTTCTGGAACCATGACATTAATTTCGCCAGCAGTTGTCGAAGGCAAAACTTGGACAAACCAGGAGGTTCTGGTTCAAACCGTGCGTTGCGCGTTGTTTTATCGACAGATGCATATGCGGACACTATTGCACCCAGACTTAGCATCATAACCAATTTCAGAACTCTCATTTTATCCTCCGACTAAAACTCTAAGGCTATTCTTGTTTTGTTGAGACACATTTGAGCTTCAATAGAGGCGGTATTGCGAAAAGTTCACTACGCCTTTGTGAAATTTTCGGAGTTTGAAATAAAAATTTCAGCTATAAACCTTGATATTTATGACCTTTAGCTCGGGCGAATTCTCGAACGCCAACCACCGCGTCTGCGGGGCGCAGCCATTCCGGCCAAGCCTTCACGCATCACCTCACTCATCGGATGATCAGGCGTTAGTTCACCGTATTGAACCAACATCAGTCTTAAGGTTTGGCCAGTATCTTGCTCCATTGGCAAACTGAGAGCCCAATCCAAAAAGATGGAGCGGCACTCGCTTTTAGTAATACCGTCAATACGATAAGCCTCGAATATAAGACCTTTAGGATCGTTCAAATCACCTTTTCTCATTTATCTGCATTACTTTCATTTGAGCTAATCACACGGTCAATCACATCTTTCGCAGCGTCAAAACTAGTTACCAAGGCAAATTCCAAAGTGACCAAATCTTCATATCCCATTGTCCGACAAACAAAACCCATTGCACCTTCACCAATTTCTGCAGGATGCAATACTCCATTTGACAGCAGCCTCGAAGACAATTGCAACGCCCAACACATGTCATAGCTTGCCTGCAAAACCTGTCTGTCGGCGCAATCAATTAACCCATGTGCGACACAAGAGTCTAATCCACTGCTTGTCTCACGAGCTGACGATCCATCCAGCAACGCACCCGCCTGTGCAAACAGCTCAATGTCCTGCATCCGACCAGCACCGATCTTAGGATCCCAGATACTTTCCGCAGGCTTTGCTTGCGCAATTCGCGCCCTCATTGCTTTGACCTCGGTTAAAACGTCCTGTGATTTCCGTTCTACATCGAGCGTAACTTGCCTAAAATTCTCGATATCAGATCCCAGATCAGTTGAGCCGGCTAGGTAATCGGCGCGAGTTAATGCAAGATGTTCCCAAACCCATGCATTATTTTGTTGATAATCTTGGAAACTTGTCCAGCTGGTCGCAACAGGCCCTTGGTTTCCAGATGGGCGCAGCCGCATATCAACCTCATATAAACGCCCTTGAGCCATCGGCACTGTCAAAGCTGTGATCATCGCTTGCGTTAAACGAGCGTAATAAACTCGGGTTGCTAGTTCACGTGGCCCTGTTGAGACGTCAACGCCTGCTGGATCATAAATGACTATTAAATCAAGGTCGGAGCCCGCATTCAACATGCCAGCCCCCAATGACCCCATGCCAAGGACGACCGCCCCGCGGCCTGGGGGCGGGCCATAACGGCGCGCAAATTCATCAACCACTGCAGGCCAGATTGCTCCGACGACCGCCCGCGCAAGATCATTGTATTGAACGCCCGCTTCTTTTGCGTCGATTAAGCCACGTAATAGATGCACACCGACCCGAAAATGCAGTTCTTTTGTCCACCGCCGCGTGGCGTCAAGTTTAGCCTCGTAGTCACTCTCACGAATAAGCAAATCCATCAAAGCCGACTGCAAAAGCGCTTGGCCAGCCCATTCACTAAAAAAGTCACCGCCGATAACTGCATCAAAAACAGACGCATTTCGTGACAAGTATTGGGCCAAGGCGGGTGAGGTACTGACGATATCAACCAGCAATTCAATCAGCTGAGGGTTAGAATCAAATAACGAAAACAATTGAACGCCTGCTGGTAACCTCTGCAAAAAACCATCCAAAGCCAATAACGCCTCTTGGGGTTTTGCGGCTTGGGCAAGGCGCGTGACGATCGCTGGCTTGATCCGTTCGAATACGGCCGCTCCCCTCTCACTACGCAAAGCAGGATAGGTCCGCCAGCGCTCCATAATTTCAGGATCAAGAATTTGTTCTTGCACCGCGGCCACGGCGTTAGGCGCAAAGAACCCTTCTGTCGCGTCATGAACTTCACTTAGGCGACGATGAATATCCGCCTCTAGATCTGAACGGTTCATATCCATCAGTGCTGCAAGGCGATCAAATTCAGCTTCCGAAGTAGGCAAATTGTGCGTTTGAGCATCGCGAACCATTTGCAAGCGGTGCTCGACCGTACGGTGCGCCACATAATGATTAGAAAGTGTTTTCGCCAACTCAGGAGCTATCCATTCCTTCTGTGCCAGCCCCACCAACCCTTCGCAGGTTCCCTTCATCCGCAATTCAGGATCGCGCCCACCCGCAATCAGTTGGCGCGTCTGGGTAAAAAACTCGATCTCACGAATGCCGCCGCGCCCCAGCTTCATATTATGACCAGCCAAAGTGATCTGTCCGCCCAACCCTTTGTGCTGGCGAATAGCCAAACGCATGTCGTGTGCATCTTGGATAGCTGCAAAATCCAGATGCCTGCGCCAAACGAAGGGCCCCAATGTTTTCAGGAACCTATCACCGGCCTCTATGTCGCCAGCCGCGGAGCGCGCCTTGATAAAGGCCGCGCGCTCCCAAGTGCGCCCGAGACTTTCATAATACCGCTCAGCCGCCTCCATGGCGATGCATACAGGCGTTGCCGAAGGATCAGGGCGCAAACGTAGATCCGTTCGAAAAACATACCCCTCACCTGTAAGGTCGCTGAGCAAAGCCGTCATTGCGCGGGTCGCACGAACAAACCCCATACGTGCGTCGGCAAAGTCGTTTGCATCAAACCTAGTTTCATCAAACAAGCAAATCAGATCAATGTCCGACGAATAATTTAACTCATTCGCACCCATCTTACCCATAGCAAGCGCAACCATACCGCCCGCTGTTTCGATGTCGTTCATGCCCTGACCAGGTAATTTTCCGCGCTTAATTTGCTGAGCTATCGAGGCGCGTATTGCGGCGGTGGTAGCCGTATCTGCAAATCGGCTAAGCGTTCCCGTGACTTCTTCCAAGGACCAGACGCCGCCAAGATCAGCCAAGCCAGTTAACAAAGCGATCCTGCGCTTTGCTTGGCGAAGCCGTGAACCGACGACATCATAGCCACAAGACAAGCATGCGGCCAATTCTGTTTCAACCGCAGAATTCGGATTATCAAAGGCTGACGCAATCCAATCCGCTTCTTTGGCAACCAAGTTTGCCAAATAGGGACTGCTGCCAGCCGCGCCTACTATCAAAGCTGAAATGGCAGG
>Ga0206127_1001411_pt1 | contig 26373 bp, 23 predicted proteins | sample Helgoland_Spring_6_FD_148646 | JGI IMG/M metagenome (GOLD analysis project Ga0206127, IMG submission 148646) | Pelagic subsurface seawater microbial communities from Kabeltonne, Helgoland, North Sea - Helgoland_Spring_Bloom_20160419_1 | ecosystem: Environmental > Aquatic > Marine > Epipelagic ...
CGCCGCCTCCCGCGCCGCCACCGCCGCCTCCCGCGCCGCCGCCCTCGCCGCCGCCGTTTGCACCGAGCAACATCATCTGTCTCGACACGTGCGGCGGCCACGCATACACCGGCACGGGCCTCAAGCCGATTGACTACTACGACGACCAGCACTGCGACGACGGCGGCGAGGGCTCCGACTTTTCCGCGTGCCCGCACGGCACGGACTGCGCCGACTGCGGCCCGCGCGTGGCCGTGGGCGAGTACGTGTGCGAGGAGGCCAAACCGCCCGACCCGCCGGCGCCGCCCGCGCCGCCGCCACCCGTGCCCTCGCCACCGCCGCCCTTGCCGCCAGACCCACCGCCGCCTCCAATCGGCACGCTGCAGACGCTCCACCTCGAGAACGACATCCCTGCGCACCAGTCGGCTGGGTTGAGCTGCACGCCGTTCAACCAGGTGATCACGTTCGCTGAAGGCGTCAACGCGCCGGCGGTGCCCATGCTCTACCTGTACGACACGGGCGGAGGCGCGGCCGAAGAAGACTGCCAGATATCGTACCTGGAGGTCACCGACGCCACCGGCACGTGGAAACCCGTCGAGCTCCAGGGGGTTGTGGCCCCGAATGCGGGCGCGACCACGACAAGGTTCAAAGCCGAGTCACACACCAATGGCAAGTTCTACCTCGCCGTCATGAACAGCGAGGGCCTGTGGTGCTTCGCCTACTACCACGACCCATCGCCCGACGCCGCGACCGCCTTCGGCTACGCCAACGGCTACTGGCCCGTGGTGGGCACCAGCCAGTACATCATGGGCGTGCCCACGTGCGCGCCGCCGTCGCCCGCGCCCTCGCCGCCGCCGCCCGCGCCCTCGCCGCCGCCGCCCTCGCCCTCGCCGCCGCCCTTGCCGCCGCCTCGGGGCACGCTGCAGGTGCGCAACATCGCGAGCGAGATCCCAGGCCACGCGGGGATGAACTGCGATCCGTTTGACCGCGTGGCCACCTATCCCGAGGGCATCAACGCGCCCACGGTGCCCTTGCTATTCGTGTACGACCAGGATGGGGGCGCTGCCGACGACGACTGCCAAACATTATTCCTGGCCGACCCCGATGGGACGGGAGCGTTTTACCCCGTCGAGATGCAAGGGTCGCTGGTCCCCAACAATGGCGCCACCTCGACCAGGATGGACGTCCAGGAGCACGCCGGCAACCACTACCTCTTCGTCATGAACGACGAGGGACTGTGGTGCTTGGCCTACTACCGCACCCCGTCGCCCGACCTCGCGACCGCCTTTGGCTACGCCGACGGCACGCACCCCATAGTGGGCGCCGACGAGTTCGTCGTCGGCGAGCCGACGTGCGCCTTCTCGCCGCCGCCACCCTCGCCGCCGCCCGCGCCGCCGCCGCCCGCCGGCACCGTCGAGTTGATCGACTTCATCGCCGACATCCCGTCCCACTCCGACGCGGTGTGCTTTCCGACGCAGGTCGCGCTCACCTTCCCCGACGGCGCAAACCTCGGGGGCAACCACCCGCTCCTCTACATGTACGACGGTGCCTACGGCGCCGGCGAGTATACCTGCCAGGAAACCTACCAGGAGATGTCCGACATTGTCAACGGAGGCGACTGGAAACCGGTCAAGCTGCTGTCCAACCAGATACCCAACAAGCACATACAGGTCACGACGCTGCTGGGCGTCCTGGAGCACGGCGGCGAGTACTACCTGACGGTGCGCAACAAGTACCTCAGCACGTACTGCCTGGCGTACTACCACATCCCGGCCGCCAACGCCCTGGCGGCCTACAGCTACAACGACAACCGATGGCCCGTGATCGCCACCGACGGCTACACGTACAGAACGCGGTGCACCACGCCGCCCCCGCCGTCGCCGCCGCCGCCCTCGCCCTCGCCGCCGCTGCCCTCGCCGCCGCCGCCCTCGCCGCCCGACCCGTACGTCGACGGCCAGTGTGGCATCTGGGCAAACAGCCTCGTTGGCTCGGGCGCCCGCGACCTGTACACGACCGACTGGGACCTGAGCGAAAACGGGCAGGTGAATCAGCCGATCTTCCAGGTGGGGGGCTCCAGAACTTGGCAGCAAGAGATCGATCACCTCACGCCGTCCATGGACACGGCCGCGGAGGGAGACAACCCGCCGCTGTACTACCAGGTGTCCGCACAATACAGTGGCGCTGGGTGGCCAAACTCCGCCGTGACCAACGCGCAGTGCGTGGAGCTCTGCAACTACTGGGGCGCGCAGGACCCAAATCGGGGCTGCGTCGCTGTCGAGTACCGCATGTGGGACGGCAACAGGGGGCACCAGTGCGGCAACGGCTCTCCCAACGGTTGCAACCGTGTTGATGCGTACTACCGCTGCGAGCTGTGGGTGTACCCGCGCGCCTTCAACAACTACGGCGTCGACAATGCCAACGGCATCTCCTTCTGCACTGCGGCGTGCACCGACCCGACCGACACGGATCCCGCCACGGGCTCCTGCAACCCGGGTGGCAGCCACCACAACCGGGTGGACCTGGGCAACAACCCGGTCGCCAGCTGGCAGTGGACGCCGTCGAGCTCGGGCCGCCGGCTGGCGGAGGAGAAGCCGCCGGCAAGGGAGCCTGCCCGTGGGCGCAAGCTCACCGACATCCAGGCGGCCGCGCGCACCAAGCTGCTAGACCGCGTCGGCGGTCAGGTCGGCGTCTACGAGGAGGACGTCTTTGTGTCCTACTTTGACATTACGCTACACCACGACCTGACGCAGACCCGCGACACGCGCAGCATCGGCATCGACGCCGGCACCAACGAGTGGGCCGGCTCGTACATGTGCGTGCTCGTGCCGTGGCAGCCGCCGCCCGCGGCACCGCCGCCGCCCGAGCTCTACTGGACAACGACGGTCACGATCAGCGTGCTCGCCTCCGCCGTGACCGCCGACGCGAGCCTTGCAGAGGGCGCGCTGCTCGACGCGTTGAAGGCGGTCGTGCTGCCCATCGTGCCCGACGCGCTTGTGACGTTTGTGGCCATGGCCTCGTCCTCTCCGCCACCGCCCTCGCCGCCGTTCATCCCCTACGGCTGCGGCTCATACTGCGCGGACGCGGCCACGTGTGCCGCCGCGGAGGTGACGGACCTCACCTACAGCGTCACGTTCTTCTTGACAGACGCGTCGGACGAGCAGGTGCGTGCGGCGCTCGCCGGCGCGGTGACGCAGTACGCGGTGGCCATCGGCGGGAATGCGCTCTGCAAGCTTGGCGACAACGGCTTTGTGCTAATGAACCAGGCGGTCCCGCCGCTTCCCTCGCAGCCGCCGCCCGCGCCGCCAGAGTTACCGCCGCCCGCGCCACCGCCCGCGCCGCCGCCATCGCCTCCGCCCAGTCCGCCGCCCACGCCGCCTTCGCCCTTTCACCCGCTCGGCGCCGTCGTGGTCCTTGACCTCAATGCTGAGATGGAAGCTGCCGGCGAAGGCGATGGGTACTCGTGCACCCCACAACACGTCCTCTCCTACGACAACGGCGACGCCACGCCCCCATACAAGATGCTCTACGCCCATGTCACGTCTGGCACCGGCGCTCTAACCGCGTGCGAGGGCGATCCCGATGCCGCTGTCGCCCTGGTCCCTAACGGCGTCGAGTGGCCTAAGGTCGCGTTGCACGACGACAAGACGCCGGACTGCCCCGATGCCCTGTGCAGCGCCGGGATCAGCAACACGCTGGGCGTCTCGTCGCACTACCTGACGGTGCAGGGCAGCGGCATCCCGAACCCGTGCGTGGCCCACTACTCCGTCGACGCCGGCAACGTCGTGAATGCGCTGTACGGCCCCAACAACCCGTTGGTAGCCGCCTTTGGAGCAGATGGAAACCTGGTGGCGCCCAAATGCCGTTGGATAGGGTAGCCGCAGAGCTCGGCGCCGCCGCCCTCGGGACGGCGGCTGCAGGAGGCGGCGGGACGCCGCCGGATGGAGGGGGAGGAGGAGGAGGAGGAGATCGGTTTAGTAAATTCGGTTATAAACGCATCTAGGGGGTTTTGTTACTCAATCACAGCGGCAGTGCCGCGAGCTCAACCCCCTTTGCCTTAATCCGTGGGGGCCGAGCGCGTGTGGAGCTCCGTAAGCATGTTCACCCTGCGTCTGTACACGAGCATCGATCGCGCAAGATTTGCGACACCAACGGTCAAGCACTCGTGCAAAAATGCGACGGCCGTAACCGCGGCAAAGCTCAGGAAAAGGACGAGGGCGACGAACACGAGACGCAAGGCACGTGTAGACAAAGGGTAAGGCTTGACCAGGGCCCACCACATCTCGGCGGAGCACGCCAATAAAAGGATTGCAAAGATCAGGTAGACGCACGCTATGCCACCACGGCTGCACGCCGTCCACGACACGAGCTCGTATTGGCAGAGGAGGTTGCTGTACAGCTCGAGGCACACGGGGCACCGGTCGTGCGTGCCCGTTTCGAGCATCCGGACAAGGCACGCGTCGTGCACGTGCCGGTCGGTGCACTTGCACGCCGATTTGCGCGGTCTTGGGTCGCTCTCGGTGCAGATGAAGCACTCGGGCGGTGATCGAGACTCCTCGTTAGGCATGCTGGCGCGGCGCATGTCGCCCATGGTCCAAATCACAACTGGCAAGTTTACTTTAGAGGCGCAAGGGCGGCCAGCGCAGGTGCGTGCGCAGCAGACACATGATTACATGATCGCGCCCCATCAGCTGACGCATCTTCGCGAGTGCCACCGTCCGCGGGTCGGTGCCCTCAATCAACGCGTCGAGCACCCACGCGGCGCGCGCGTCCTCGAACGAGCCGTGCCGCGCGCGGATGCGCGTAGCGAGCACGCCGAGCGCCAGCGCGGTGCTGAGCGGCTGCTTGCGCTCGCACCAGTCGCGTTGAATCTTACTCGGGTAGGGCGAGTCGGGGCGGACACGGCTGATGTCTCGAATGTTGGGCTCGCAGATGCGTGTATTGCCGGGCTTGAGGATGTTGCCCCACACGTCTCTGGGCCACTCAATCTTGCCGTCGTCACGGCGGTAGGGCCACTCGCACTTGCCGTTGCGTAGCATGTGTGCGATGCGCTAAGCGCCCCAATCGCCCCGCTCACCTCCCATGTTAGCGCACCCTCTCATGCCCACGTCGCGCTTCGTGGTCGTGTCGGCGCCGCTCGAGGAGCGCGTGAAGGCGTCGCTCGTGTCGCGCGCGCAGCAGGCCGTGCTGGTCGCGCTGCGGCTCCGGAGCGAGGTCAACGAGACGCTGCACCGCGAGGACGTGGGCGAGCGGGCGGCCGACGTGGTGAGCGCCGTGACCAGGCCGGGTGGGCTGCCGTTCATCGTCTTCATGCTGCTGGTGGCGGTGCTCGCCACGCGAGCGCTGCTGCTGCGCATCGAGACGCGGCGCATCCTGAAGGCGCATGCGGTCGCAAACGTGCCCGCGCTCGCGCCGAGCGGCCACCAACACGAGGACTGAAAACCCAAACGCGCAGTTTTGCGCTAGCTTAGTGAGCGCGGGGTTGCGCGTGTGAGCGTGAGGGAAAGCGTTTGAGAGATAGGTCCGGCATGCCGAGTTCGCAGGTCGTGCCCCAGTCGGTCGGGATGGGTGCCATTCCCCAGTCGAGCCCCGCCAAAACGTTTTTGCTTCCCTTTGGAAAGAACCAGCACCTCGTGCCCGAGGGCGCCTTCGTGTCGTACCCAAAGAAGGCCAACGCGATGCCCTCGGCCGAGGCGCTCGGCGCGCTGCTGGCCACCAAGGCGCCCGAGAAGTGGCTGCCGTACTGCAAGCCCGAAACGCTGTGCCGCATCCAGGGCGAGACGGGCAACTGCGTCTACACCACCTTCACGGTTCCCGGCCATGAGGACGAGAAGCGCATCCTGCGCTTCATCTCCTCCGCCATCGCCGAGAAGAACTTCAAGACCGTCAAGGAGACAGAGAAGCCGCCGCCCGAGGGCGCCGCGCAGCGCCACCAGATTCGCTACCAGGTGCTCGACTGGAAAAAGGAGATCGACTGCCCCTCGCGCGCGCAGATCAGCCCCGAGATAGAGAAGTGGCCCGTCGCCGACGTCACCGAGGCCCTCAAGTCGTGCGCCATCTCACCCGAGGCCAAGAAGCGCAACAAGCCGGGCGCAAGCCAGTCCGACGAGACGGAGAAGGTGCGCAAGCGCTACGTGTGCTCGGAGGAGCTGCTCCAGGTGCCGCCGGGGTCCACATACAAGATCAACGAGGTGGGAAATCTGCTGCATGTGATCTTCTACCGCACCACCGTTGACAACGGCAACGGCACGCAGGACGAGGACGACGCCGACGACCAGTAGGCATGTGCGTGAGTGCGTGGTGCGTAATATTGCGTTTGGAATAACACTTGTTAAGCATACACCAGAGTAAGTGAGGAACCATGTCGGTGTTGCCGCCGTTGCAGCAATTGCACCTGGCGCACGACGTGTCACCGCCCAACCCGACCGACGTGCCACAGGATCTGCTTGAGCGGATACTGGAAACGGCCGTCCATGCGGACGATCCGTGCCGCGAAGTGGCCAAGCTGTGCGCCACAAAGCCCGAGTGGTTGCGCTGGTGCCGTAGCGGGTGGATGTACGATGCGGCCAACCGCGCGCTTGGCTACTATGGCAAGTACGAGTCGTGGGACGCGATGGTTGCTGCCTACCCTCCCTGGGCGGACAAAAGCCCCAAAACTTACTTTGTAACTGTGTGCAACATGCGTCTCGACAGGAACACCTTAGTCAAGAACCTCACGTGGGCAATGCATCCCTTTTTTATGGCGCGGTTGCTGCAGCAAGCGCGGAGCAAGGATGGAATCTCGCTTGCGGTCGTGCCAAACATTGGTGGAAACTACGAAGAGGTTGCTCGAATCTGCCTGCTAAGAGACGCGGACGAGATTCAATACGTGCAGCCGTATAGCCCACAGTATGTTCGACTCGCAAAAGTGGCGGTGCAACAAAAGGCAATGGCGCTTAGGCTTGTGCCCCATGACACCCAATCATACGACAAGTTGGAACGCACGCAACGCCGACTTGAAGAACGAAAGAAACAGTACTACGGTTTGACTCGCGCAGAGTATGCCAACATTGCCGTCCTCGCCGCTCAGCAAGACGGCAAGAGCGTTTTGAAGTTCATAACTCAGTTTTCGCACCATGCGCATGACATCTTGGGGGACAGCTACCAGCTGGTCGCTGCTGCTGCCGTGCAGCAGAATGGAATGGCAATGAAGTACGTGAAGGAGGCAACGTCATGGCCAATTCCGTTCATGCGTTTTATGACCAGAAACGCCTACATTGAGATCGCCAAGCTTGCTGTGCAGCAGAATGGCGAGGCGCTGCAGTTTGTGCAGCTTGCAGAAGGCGACGACCACAACGAGATAGCCAGGCTCGCCATACTCAACGATGCTGGCGCAATAGAGCACGTTCGCCAAACGCATCCGTCCTGGGAGACTTTGAAGCGCCTTGCCGACGAAGAGGGGAAGCGTCAGGCCGAGGCCAAAAGTCGGGAATTCCGCGAAAACTACTTGCCGAGCGTGATTGCCGACCTGCTGAAAGAAGCCGGTGTACCTAACAACTAAACATTACCCTTTCACGCGAAACAGGTGTTTGTGTGTCTTTAAGATCGCGTTTGCGTCCGCGCGCGCGCCCCTCCCCGCAAACCGGCCCACCTTGGTGATGGCCGAGCGCTGGCGCAGCTGGCACACGGCGATGACGTCGCGCTGCAGCATCGCGTCGCCCACGTGGCTGTGGACCAGCCGCGCGTTGGCCAGCGCGTCGAGCGCGGCGGACATGTCGATCGCCAGGTCCTTGTCCTCCTGCCCCACGCGCATCAGCCGCGACCCGCAGGCCGCCAAGTCAACCAGAACCCCCTTGGCGTAACCAATGTCCATCTTGCTGTCGCTCACGCTGAGCGGCAAGCGGATGCCGCCGCTGGACCCCTCGGCGTGATCGTGTAGGCACCGGAACTCGGCCTTGAGACCCTCCACGCAGATGCCGGGGAAGCGGGAAGATTGCGTGAGCGTGCTCGCCTCGGCGTTCCAGTGGCGGGAGCACTTGCCGTTGACGATGCAACCGCCGCAAAACTCCAGCCGCATCTCCAGCCGCTTGAACGCCGCGGCCGGCGCCTTGGAACGGTGGAGCGTGCACGCGCAGCCGCCACTCGCCCTATGGAAGATTCCCTTGACGAGCGTCCGGTGCGTGTCGATCGCGCCGGCGTCCATGCGGTGCGCCGTTGCGCGATCGAGGAAGAGCGCGCGCGAGACGGTGAGCGATGTGGAGGACACGAGCGCGTGCAGGCGGAACACGTCCTGCGCCAGCACGGCCACCGCCTCGGTGTACCACGCCGGCAGCTCCCAGTACGAGTTCTTCTCAAGCGACACGAAGCGGCTCGTCGTGCGCGGCGCGGCGAGCGCTTGCTTCTCTCCCTTGGCCGCCTGGTCGAAGAGCGCCGACAGCTCGGGCGCGTCCTCGTCCCGGAGCACCGCTTCGAGAATCTTCTTCTTCTTCTGCACCGACGTGAGGAGCACCACCATGCGCTTGTCGTTCTTGTGCCGGCGCACGGCCAGCGTGCCACCTCCCGGGAAGGAGACGACGATCTCGGCGCTGCCGCGCTCGCCAGCGTCGAGACGCCGCGCGACCTCGTTCGTGCCACGCACGGGCATGCACTGGCGCCGCTGCGCCGACGGCAGCTTTTCGGCGGCCTCGCAAAAGAGCACCTCATACCTTCGGATCTTGTACACCACGTGCATGCCGGTGCCGCTCACGAGGCGCGCGCGGCACTCGTCAAACTTGGACTCGTCGATGCTCCTCCCGATCGAGTCGATGCTGTGCGGGCTCATGAGGCCTGGGTGGTTGGTGAGCGGACCGAGCTTTTCGAGCAGGTGCACGAGCAGTTGCAACAGATCGACGTTGCATTTTACAACCCCTTCCAACTGATTCTTTTCCACGGCCACGTGCGCAAACGCACTGGCCATGGGCACAAACCACACCCGCAATCCATTCACACGCGCAGTCACAAGTGCAAAGTCTCAGATGGATTGCTAGCGCGATCACTTCCCGCCGGCCATGGATTGCGGCGAGGCGCCGCAACCCAGCCACATACGCGCCTGTGGACTTTGGTCGAGCCAGGCCACCTTCCACAGGCGCCCGGCCTCGTCCTTGTCCACCGGCGTCACCGGCTTGAAGCGGAAGGTATCCGGGCTCGGCGACTCGCCCAGCTTTGGGAAGTCGCTCGGCTTGAACTTTATGTAGGTCGTGTCGGGCTCCTCGAGCGCCTCCTCGTCGAGCACCTCCTCAGTCAGGGACGGCTGCCGCGAGAGGCACGCAAAGGCCGGCATCCCGGGCTGCTCCCAGACCGACAGGATGTGGTCGCGCCACGCGTCGGCCATCTCCATCAGGCTCTCGCACTGCCCGTCGGTCAGGGTGGGAGGCTTGTTGTGGTAGTCCGCGCAGCTGATGGTGTTGCAAAAAACCTCGTCCCAGTGCTTGCGGTCCCAGTTCGAGTTGATCTCCTTGATCAGCAGCACCAGCAGCTCGGCGAGCGACTTGGCCATGGACATGTTGGTGCGCGGCGCGCCGCCGGGCCAGTCCTCGGCAAAGAGGTACGAGGGGATGCCCGCAATCTTGAGCGGCTTGCGACCCTCGTGTTCGTACTTGTAGAGATGCACAAAGTTGTCCAGGCTGAGCACCCGGTTGAGATCGTCTGGAGCGACGCGCAGCACGATGCGCATGATCCGGTTGGGCAGTAACTGCATCCACAGCATCGTCTCGCGAAGCCAGAAGGGGCTTCTCAGCTCGCTCATCGCGAGAAGCTGCGCGATCCGGTGGCCCACATCGCGCGTGGTGGCGACGTGGAAGGCCACCTTGGGGTCGCGCGTGGGGTTTGGCATGGAGGGCTGAGTGCGTCTCCGCACGGCGGTGAGGGGGTGTGCCTAGCGCAATCCACGCGTCGCAAATTGCAAAAGCGGTGGGAAGCGCCACTTGTTTTTTTGGATTTTAGATTGAATGGATTCATAATGACACCGCTCCGATACCCGCTCACGCAACCCACCACCCTCACCGCTTACACAACCACATTCCATCCAGCATTTACGCCCAGACCGGGTTGGCGACGCCGCTGATCTGCGCACTCGCTTGCGTGTTGACGGGGTTTGACGGAACGACGCGCTGGTTAGCGTTGAAGCGGGTGACGACGGTGCCCTCGGGGTTGTTGAAGGCGCGGGCCAGGCGGTCGGCCGTGTACCACGAGATGTTGACGTTGACGTTGAGCGCGGACGAGTTGGGTGCGGTTCTTACGCCGACGAGCGAGCCTGAGGGCATGGCCGCGCGCGAGGCCGAGGTATCCATGACCTGGCCGATTTGCCACCCGCCCACCACGTACTCGCCGAATTGCTCGCAGAGCTTGAGGCCCATGCGCGACATGCCCTCAAGGCGCGGCCGCTTGAACCCCTTCTGGGCCGCGTTGTTGTTGCCCTTGGTGTTGTAGGTCGAGTGGTTGACCATCTGGGACGAGGTGGACACCTGCACGCGGAAGTTGCAGAGCACGGTATGCTCATCGAGGTCGCCCACGAAGGCCGCCTTCTGGGCCTCCATGAACTTGGCCTCGTCCAACGACTTGGCCGGCTGGCTAGGGTCAGCCCTGTTCTTGAGCGCCTCGCGGCGCATCAGCTCGTACTTCGACACCCTCTTCTTTTTTTCGGGGTCCTCGGGATCGACCACCTTGTCGTCGGGCGCCTTCGCCGCCGCCTCCGCATTGCCCCCTTTGTCGTCGAACCAAACATCTGCGACCAGGACGACGAACACCTTGTCGAGCGGCAGCGTCTCGAGCGAGCGCTCTCCCGTCCAGGAGGTGCCGATCGCCGGGCCTTGCACGCGGATGTTGTAGAGCGCCCCGTCCCTGGCCTCCAGGTACTCGTCCGACAGCTTGTCCGACGGGTCGTTGGCGCCCTTGGAGAGCACGATGCCATCAGGACGCCAGTCGGTGAACCCCTGCTTCATCAGGAGCGCATCGAACACCGCAAAGGCCAGGTCGTCGCCCGCATTGCGCGAGACGGAGAAGGGCTGCGCCACGACCGGGTTGTTGTTCGAGTCGAAGCCCAGCCTCTGCTGGTTGCCGCCCTCCGTGCAGCCGACGATCTTCGTCGCGGAGCCCTTGCCCTTAAGGAAAGGTCCGAAGTCGCGCGCAAAGATGCCCTGAAAGTTGGCATCGGCCTTCTCCGCCTGCGACCTGGCGAGCCCGTTCTTCTTCGCAATGTCCTCGCCATTGAGCAGCGTCGTGGCATTGCCGCCCGTCAGCGCCGGGTTGCCCGGCTGGCCAGGGGCGACGTTGGCGCTCTGCGCGTACGCCTTGGCGGCGCGGTACGCTCCCACGGGGCCGGTGGTCTGGCTGCTCGCGTCGAGGTCATTGTCGATGATATTCTGCAGGTTGGCCTTGCTCAGGTCGATTGTCTTGTCCGAGAGCACCTGAGAAAAGTACATCTGCAGGTACTCGAGCGAGCAGAGCTGCTGGAAGCGCTCGGTGCCCGGCATGCCCGGCATAATGTTCGGTTGGTAGGCCACGTTGTGGCCCGCGTAGCCGGGCGCCTCCGAGCTCCCGTCGACGATGCCGCGCCCCTTGGAGTTGAACTGGCCGCGCACGCCCAGGATGAAGGCGAGCGTCGTGGCGCGCAGGTCCTCCGTCTCGGTGCGCCACTCCATCTTGCCTTGCTCGTTCTTGAGAAATAGCTTGTTACTGGTGTTGAGCGGCACGAGGCGCGTGTATCTGCGAGCGAGTTGGGGTGCATATGCTCAGTCTTGGGGCAGCCTTTGGATGAGATGGATCCGCTGGCCCGTGGCTGTGGCAGGGGCGGCCGTTTGGCGCTGCCGCTGACAAGGGCGACCGCCGTCTCAACCGGCTTGAGGATCACGGGATCCCGATGTTGCTTCCCTCATTGGGGCGTGCCGACTTGATCTGCGTGGGCGCGACGCCCGCAACGGGGGCGCTCACGCGCGTGCTCGCCGAGCCGATGCCACCGCCAACCCCGGGTGGCGCGAGGTTGCGCTGCTGCGCGCCCCCCACAAACGGGTTGGCGCTCGCGTTCACGCTGGCTGCCATCTCTCTGCCGTTGTTGTTGCGCGCGCACACACCCAAAGCCAAGTCGCCCGTATACCAAACGGTTAGCGAGCGGGGTGTTATCATTTTTTAGTGAACTTGACTCGGATGCATGCGATCGCACCAAGGACGCACCGTGTCTTCCAGAATGTTGCGCGCCGCGCTCTCGTACTTGCAAAAATCAAACGTCAGAATGCGGTTGGCGTACGCCGGGTCGATGCGATTGAGTGGCAGGCGGTGCGTGAGCAGCAGCTCGATCACCACGTTGGCCACGCCGGCGGTGCTCAGGTAGCACGAGAAGGGCACCTCCTGCGTATCGAGCACCACGCGCATGCGCTCCTCGCCAGCAAAACGGCGTATATGCGCCGGGGCGTGCACGAGTGCGCCGTCCACGCCACCCGCGTCAATGCGGACGCCGCACCAGCACCGGTGCGCCGGGTTGGCAGCCGTGAGCCACGAGACGCGGCGGCGCTGCCACGTGAGCGTCTGCGCGAGCTCCGTGTGCGTGAGAAGGAGCAGCTCGTAAATGCGCACGAGCTTCGCGTCGTCAAACGCGCCGCCAAAGAGCCAGCCGTGCTTGGACATGGGCGCCCGCAGCTGCGGCTCTCGCGCGAGCCGCGCGGCCGCGGTGCTCAGCCCCTTGCGCTCAGAGGCCTTGAGGAAGGCGCGCATGCGCGTCGGAACCGCCTTGTACATATCGGCGGCCTTCGTGCCAAAGCGCGCCAACACGTCCAGCACCACCGCGCACGACTGGTCGAGCCCCAGCACCTGAGCGCTCTCCTCCCGCACCACGGCCATCCGACACTTGTCTATGCACTTGACGCACACGGCGCGCGCCTCGTGGCTTGGCGCGCGGCCATCGAGCACGCGGCAGCTCTCAAGGGTGAGCACATTGGCCAGTTTGTGTAGAAAGGCATCCACGTCGACGGCCTCGTCACCAAGCAGGCCGCCGTGCTGCTGGCAGATCGAGCTGTGCAAATCTTGCAAAAAGTGCGTGAACGCGCCGTACATGCCGACTTCGACGCTGGCGCGCGTGCGCTGGGTGAGTCGTATGGGGAACCAAAGCTTCACCAGGCCCGCCCCAGAAGCGCGCATCTCGTCACCAAAGCTCTCGAGCTTGCCGCACGCCTCCACGTACGAGGCGTGCAGCGCCAGTTGCTCGCGCATGTGGGTGGCCTCGGCGCGGTCCTGCTCCAGACCGCTCGCGTCCGCCGCGGTGAACGCGGCAGCGATGCGCTCGCTCTCCCTCTGCCCGATTTGCATCGGTGAGAGCGGGACATGCCTCGCTGGTTTGCGGCGCTTCATTCCCACGGTTAGCGTTGGGCGTGGGAAGGGTGTTCAAAAGTCCCAAGTTTGAGGGCGGGAATCGGCAATCGGGATGGATGGAGTGGCGGGAACCGTGTGCCCAAAATTGCCTGTGAAAGGTTGCGCACGTTACCACGGTTTTTGTTCAGATCAAAGCTTAGAAACCAGACACAACTACCTAACACGACCGTTCCCCTCGGTCCATCTTCCTTGTGTGCTCCCGCCGGAGGCACGCGTGCGTGAGAACGCTCTACCAGTTGTCCTCGTTGATCGTGAACACCGCCACTTGCTTCATCGGGTTGCCGTTGCGGCGGAAGGCCTCCACCTCATCGCTGGCGATCACGACGCTCTCCTCGTCGTCGGGGGTGGGGTAACCAGTATCGACGAGGAGGCTCTTCAGCTTGTCGAAGAGGTCGTCGTGCCAATCCTCATTCTCGTTATCCAGGTACTCCAAGGCGTCCTCGACCTCGTTGCCGTCCGAGTCCTTCTTGGGGATGGGGAGGTTGAGCACCTTCTTAAAGAAGCGGCGCTGCTCGCCGATGTCCATGTTCTCGACGCGCTCGCGGAGCCATTCGCCCATCTCGTCCTCCGTCTCCCAGGTGATGTCGTAGCCGCCGAGCATGTGCATGTCGCAAGGGCGGTGCTGCTTCTCGAGCAGCAGGAAGAGGCACTCGGTCTCGGGGCAGCGGCGGATGTACGCGCAGAAGCCCTCTTGGATGCCGTCGGACGAGGCGCGGTTGATGATGATGCAGTCGACCGGCTGCGGCACCACCGCCTTCAGGGCGCGCTGGCCCGCCGGGCACTCCTTAAGGGTCACCACAAGCTCCTTGGCCTTGCCAGCCTCGATGGATTGCACCCAGAGCGACTTGGTGGACAGGTCGGCGAGCGAGGCCGGGCCCTTGATGGTGGCCTTGCAGATCGCCTTCTTTGCGGTGCTCATCTGCGTTAGGGTTAGGGTTGGGCGGGCTGGGTTTCCGGACAGTGGAAAGGAGCTAGTGGGCGGATGGAAGGCGGATTGCCGGGCGCGCACGGTTTGTCGGATGGAAGCGTTGTGTGATGCCTTCCCGCCCTTACAGCTTGCTCGAGATCCATTTGCCGCGGGGGAAGACCAAACGCAACCTGGCACGTGGTTCCCGCCACCACCCTTGCTACTTCCACCCCTCTTCCCACCGCCGTCCGGAAACCCACAAACCTAACCCTCTAACCCGAACACAGAAATGGCCACCTTTGACGCGCTCAGCCACGACACCCTACTCCTTCTTCTCGAGCTGGGTGGCGACGGCACCAGCGGTAAGATACAGGCCAAGCTCACGGTGGGTTTGGCGCTCGGCATTGCGGGCACTCGCAAGGACTGGTCGGTGCTCGTGCGCCAGCTGCTCAAGGACAACAAAGTCTGGGCCAAGCGCGCTTACGATACGGCCGTGCACCTCTGCAAGATGCAAAAGAAGAGCTCGCTCGATGCGCTGTACTCCCTTTGCCCCATTCCCCTCTCAAGGGCGTCGGATGCCGACCTCTCGCACGTGATGGCCATCCATGAGTGGCCGGTGCTTAGGTCCAACACCGTGGCGCACTTTGTGCACGGCGCCTTCCAGACGCGCCGCCCCGACACTCGCGAGTTCCTCAGGGACACACGGGTCGAGATTCGTAGCAAGGAGGCACTGAACGTCTTCGTGTGGCTCCTCGAAGAGGACATGCTCCAGTTTCTGAGCAAGGCCGCAGACTTCCTCAGCTTGCGTGTCAGCCACATCCCTAACCACGCCTACTACGAGTCCACGCTCCTCCTCCAAGATCTGCGCAACGCCGCCAAGCAGGCGTTTGCATGCCCCAGCGCGTTTGCCGGCGAGTGGAGCCCCTCCTGGTCGTTCGACAGTGCTCCTGTGAATGGGTCCTGGTACTGGCAAGCGAGCACCGCGTTCATCCCGGTGAATGCCCATGCGCCCGTCGTTGCCGCACTTGCGCACCGCGCCGGCATTCCCAAGTTCAGCCCGATGTGCGTGTGGTTCATCTGGTGCACGATGGTGGTGCGCGCCAAGCGGCTGCTCACCAAGGCGGCCCTGATCGCCACGTGCGCAACGGGCGTGGGCCAGTCGTCGCTCGTGCAGACTGGTGTAGGGGAACACGGCGCTCAGTACAGCCACGACAACCAGTGGTCGTATGAGAACAAGGACATCGAGCCCGTGTACGACGACGAGGCGCTCGAGAGCGCCAGCGAGTGCAGCGACGTCACGGACTCCGATCCCATGGAGGAGGACGAGGAGGACGATGACGCCACGCGCCGCTGGAAACCGATCTTACGGGATGGCAAGCTGGTGCGCTACACCATCACCCCGACGGCTGAGTGTTTCCACTGGGCCGCCAAGCACATGTGAACACGCTCAGACGCGTGTTTGCATGTGTCTACCCCTCGCACACCAAGAAGTAGAAAGAACCGCTAGTGGTCGCTTGTGGAGTGTTGAGTAAGCGTACGCTTCTTTGCTTTGAATTCCAATACACACGCACGCACGCACGCACACGTGTCCCAAGCGACGCTACTCCTCCGAGTCCGACTCGGAGCCGGAGCCGGCCGACTTGTCCTCCTCGTCCTCTCCGTCCTCCTCTCCGTCCTCCTCTCCGTCCTCCTCCTCGTAAGCGTCGTCGGACTCGTCCGACGAGTCGCTCTCCTCTCCCTCCTCGCCATCGTAGTCGTCCTCCTCGTCCTCCTCGTCGCTCGAATCGGAGTCGGACTCGGATTCCTCGGCTTCGTCTTCCTTGCTGGCATCGGTCGCCTCCCAGATGCTGCCCATGAAGACGTTGAAGAGGGAGGCCTTCTGGATGACCTCGAGGGTGTCCTCTTTGACCTCGCAGAGCACGTTTCCTTCCTTGTCCTCGAGGCAGATCGACATCGCCAGAGTGTCGCTCAGGTACATCGTCAGCTCCTGCGTCAGATGGTTGACGCGGCGCGCCAGGTCGTGTGCCTTGAGGTATTCGTGTTTCATCTTGTCCTGTTTCTGCTTTGGGAGACAGTTGATCTTCTGCGTGATGATCGTGCTTCCCTCGGCGTTCGCGCTCGGCTCCTCAAAGTCGAACTTGCCGTTGGCGCGGAGCTTTAGCTGCGCGCCGTCGGAGTAGTACGGCGCCACCGCGCGCTGCATACGGGAGTACGTATCGAGCGTGCGGTCGAAGAGGAGGGCGTACCACCCCTCAAAGAAGTGCGGAGCGACGCGGCCCTTGAAGGGCGCGAGGCGCTCGTCGCGCGAGTCCTTGAGCCCGCGACCGGCCTTCGCATCGATCGAGCTGACGTGCACCGTCTGGTCGCGCTCCTCCACGTCCATGACCCTTTGCTTCTTGCGCACCTCGTCGCTGTCAGAGTCCTCACCGTCCGAGTCCTCCGCCTCGAGCTTGAACGACTCGAGGTTGGCGCTCATGTCGGCGTGGACGATCGCGGCCAAGTCCTTGAGCTCGGCGCGCACCTCCTCGAGGGCGGAGATCTTCGTGCCTACCTCGAGGATCTTGGTCACAAACTCGCTCACGCGCGACCGCGACTCGGCGCTCTTGTCGATCGTAGCGTGCTTCTGGTAGAGGCGGCCGGTGACGGCGTGCACGGCGCTGCCCTTGGGGAGGCCCGCCGCCTCAAACCAGTGCGCGAAGCCCTTCTCAAACTTGCCCTTGGTCGGCCCTTCGGATGGTAAGAGGAGCCCCTCCAACTTGAGGTACAGCGCCTTGGTCTGTGGGTCCTTCAGTACGCAGTCGAAGAGCGGCTGGAAGTCGTCGGCGGTGATGCCGTTGAGCCCAAGCGAGATGTAGATGAGGGCGAGCATCTCGCAGACCTGCAGGCGCGAGTACTTGGTCTCGCTGGTGAGGGGGATGGGAAACTTGATCCCGCCCAGGAAGGTGCGCATCTTCTCGCCCGGGCCTGGCCCACGGATGATGTTCATGTGGTGGGCCACCAGCTCGCGCACGGTCTGGTCGAGGGCGCTGGGGTAGCCCTTCTTGAACAGCAGGTTCTTGCTCGTGCATGTGGAGATTTCGGTGAGGGCCTTGGCGCTCAGGAGCCAGAGCTGCATCTGCTCTTCCTTGGTGGGGCGCGGCATGGCTCCTGGTTAGGGTTAGGGTTAGACTAAGGAGTGGTACGACCGGGGTTGGGTTTCCGGACGGTGGGAAGAGTGGATTGCCGCCACCACCCCTTTTTGGCGGGAAGTGGGATTACCGGCAAAGCTGGTTTGGTAAGAATATCAACCACTCCCTTCCCTCTACACGCAGGTGCCCGTCCACCCTTCCATCCATCGCCACGTGCCTTCCCACCGTCCGGAAACCCAATCCCGCCTTACCCTATAGCACCAACCCTAACCAGAGATGACTGCTGCGCTCCACCAGCCCCCTGCCAGCGCCTAGTACCGCCAGTGGCGTTCCGAACAGGCCGGCCGGGCTTACACATTGGGTTTTTGGGCTTACACACGCGTGCGCGTGCCCGTGGCAGGTCGTCGCCCTCGCCCATGACGTACTACAAGAAGCTGCCCGACCGCCTCGACCGGCCCATGATCTACCTCTCGCGCGAGCAAATGAAGGTGCTTGACGACAACGACAAGCTGCGCGGCGTGCGCGACTTCATCGACGGCAACAACGACGTGTGCGAGGACGGCCTTCCGGCGTGGGTGCCAGCCGAGGTGATCGCCAATGCGCTCGGCTATGGGATGGACGGCATCACCAAAGCGACCGCGTCGGCGGCCGGCACGCCGTACGTGTGGGCCACCGAGTTTGAGAACGTGCACGAGCTCTGGAAGTTCACCGAGCCGGTCATCGCGGTCGGGGACACGGTCTACGCGAGCTCCGAGACGTACTACCAATCGCAAAAGCCCGAGCCCTTCGATGCGGACGAGTGGAACAAGGTGAAAGTGGAGCACATGTTCAAGGCCATCCGCGCCAAGGTCGTGGCGGCTCCCGAGGTCAAGGAGCTGCTCCTGTCGACCAAGAACCACCCGCTGGTCTCGATCAAGGGCGACGCCTTCTGGGGCGTGCACCCGGCGAAGGGTGGCCAAAACGCCCTCGGCCTTCTGTGGATGCGCCTGCGCGCCGAGCTGAAGGCGGAGGAGTACGAGGACTGTTTTGCGAAGGTGCTGGAGGCCACGGCCTCCGGGGCCAAGGACGCCGCCGCCGCCGTCGACAAGATTGCGTCGGCCGAGGCGCTCCTTCGTCGCCTCAAGGAGGCCCGCGCGTGAGCGAGGGCGCGGGACTCTCTACGTGTTGTGTCACCCCGTGGTCGTGTTAAGTCTAAGAAGAGCGTTACAACCCACCAACTTCCCATCGTGCGTGCGGCACCTTCCAGCTCTCCTTCCATCCGCCCACTAGCTCCTTCCCACCGTCCGGAAACCTACGGACCCCTGCACTTGTACGCCCCCGCAATCCCACCACCCAGAACGACCATGCTGCGCACCCGCGTCGATGTGATGAAGCGCTGCCGCGCGATGCGCGCCCGCGAGCAGCTCGAGCGCGAGCACGCCCCGCGCCTGTCGATCAATCGCGCTGAGACCGAATGCCTCTCCCAAGCCCGCCGCCGCGCCTCCGCGCGCGCAAGCTCCGAGCTCAACTACCGCTCGCTGAGCTCCAACGACGTGGAGGCAGAGACGGCGCTGGCCCAGGAGAACGAGTACATCTTCCGCTCGGCGACGGGCGAGACCGAGGAGGCGCTCCCCGCCTCGGCTGCGGTGACCGAGGAGGACCGCGCCATGCGCGACACGCTCAACATGCTCGCGATCCCGCCCGTCGACGCGGAGCAGGAGAAGCGCCACATGGAGGTCGTCAAGGAGCTGGAGGAGGCGGTCGACGGGCAGCGCGCCAAGGCGACTCCGGCCGCCATGGCCGCGATCGACCGCATGTTCAAGGCCGGCAAGGACTACGCGGACCACCTGCCGATTGCCCACGTCATGGGCGCCAGCTACAACTTCTTTGCCAAGGCGTTCATCCAGAAGAACGCTGCCGAGGAGCGCAAGCTGCTCTCGGGCGCGTGCCAGGATTTTGTGGACCAGGAGAACGCGCTGCGCGCCGCCTCGCAGGCCGCGGAGGCCGCCGACACCAACGCGCGCTGCACCACAGACGAGTGCATCGTCTGCTTCTCGGACAAGCCCGATGGCGACATCTTTGCGCCCAACTCGGGCTGGACCACGCTTCGCTGCAAGCACGGCTTCTGTACCGACTGCCTCAACCAGTGGACCTCGACCGGCAGCCACACCTGCCCCCTCTGCCGCGCCCCCATCTTCACGGCCTACGGCGCCAGCCAGTCCCAGCCTGCCTCCAACGGCCTCCGCCCCTCCCTCTCCCTTGGCGTAGACGACGACGACGACGACGACGACAACGCGCCCATGTACCGCCCCGCCCTCTCGCTCGGCGAAGACGACGAGCCCGTGTACCGCGGCGTCGTGTTCCGCAGCACCTCGGCGCGCGAGGACGAGGACAACACCTTCCACTCCATGACGCCGGTGTAGGCGCCCACTGACCGAGGCGCGGCGGCGGCGGTGGGGAAAAACCAAAACGTTTCAAACTACCGTGTAGCTTGTGCGAGTAAAAAAACATCATGTTAGTAGCAAACAAACAAACTAAAAAATGGGCCTGTCCTTGGGTGGGGCGACCTCGTTGTCTTCGCTGCCGTTGATTGCCGGCGTCCACACCTTCGTCTTCTTTTTCACCGTGAACGCGATCTTGGCGACGATCGTCTCGCCCGTGACGGGCGAGGCGAGCTTCTTGTCTATGTTTTCGCGAATGTGCATTTTGAGGCGCTCGAGGTCGTACTGGTGGCCGTCAGAGGCAAGCCCCTTCTGGTTCGGCTGCACGCGCTCGAGCTCCGCAAGGTTGTAAGTATCCGGAGGCCACTCCATCCCTGCGTCCTCGCACAGAAGCGGGCAGGCGTTGTTGAGCATCGCATTCCGGTTCATCTGCTTCATTTGCTCCAGCTGGTCGCGAACGTGGCGCACCTCATTGCGCATCTGCTCCTCCTCCGCCGACAGCCTCGGTCCGGTCACGGTTGCGGCTGGAGCGCCGTCCGAGTAGTGCTGCGGCGCAAAGCGCACGCGCGGGCCGTAGCCGCGCTGGTTCTTGCGAATCGACTTGTCGATCTCGGCGGTCATGGCCTGGTCGCGGGTGGGAAGGGGGTGGGTGGGTTTCCGGACGGCGAGAAGGGGTGGATTGCCTTGCCAACCTACGTGGCGGGAAGTGCGCGCACCGTTGGTTTGGGAGTTGGAGTGTTGGTAAGAATGGCACTCATCCAACCGTTTTTCAATCGTGAGCGTTAGGATTGAACGGTGTTTTTAACACGACACAACTGTTCGTCACGCGCCACGCTTCTTGCCCGCGCCGGCGCCGCCACCCTGGTTGACCTCGGCGAGCAGCGTCAGCTCGCGGCTGCTGGCCTGAATAACCTTCATGATGGATTCGGCGTTGTGCTTGTCGAGCGTCTGCTCGCCCGTGTCCGGGTCGCAGCGCAGCAGCTGCATCTCGAGCGTCTTGCGCATGGCGGAGAGCGTGCGGATGTTCTCGTAGCGGTGCATGCGCGGATCGACCGAGTGCAGCTGGAAGTGCGCGCGGATCTCCTTCCAGTCCCATTCCTTTGGTGCGCAAACAAGGCAAGAAGGGTTAGTACAGAGAGCTACGCGTGGGTCGTATAATGGAGATGTAACATTGCTTTGGTTTGAGGGGCAGTCTCACCGGCACGTCGACGCCCTCCTCCTCGGCCGGCTCGGCCACCTTGGTCTTGTACACGAGTCCGGCCATCTTGTACAACGCGAGTTCGGCCATGGAGCTCATGTTCTTGGCGATGAAGTCGGTGACGGGCTGGATCTTGGCGGGCAGCGCGCAGCCGACACACGTGACGCCCGTGATGGGGAAGGCGCGCTCGTGCCGGCGGCGCGCGACGCTCGACGTGTCCGACGCGCCGTCGTCGCTCGCCTCCGAGGGGCACGCGACGCGGGCCTTGGAGACGGCGGCGCCGCCAAAGGCCGCCCCCGCCATGTCCGCGCTCGCCGAGCTCTCGGCGCCGTCGCAGTCGTCGTCGGCGGCGTCGTCGTCGTACTCGCGCGGGCGCCCGCGCTTCTTGTCCTTGCGCTCGCTCCCCCCACCGTCCCGGCCCCGCTTCGTGGAGCGGTTGTCTCCCCGCACGCTGGCCGTGCTCGAGCCACCGTCCAGGTCGCCGCGGCCGCGTATCTCGAGCTCCATCATCGATATAGGCTTGTACAAGGAGTCGGATTTGCCCTTGTTTGCGCCGCGCCCAGCGCCGGCCGCTGCGGCCCACACGGGGTGCTGTGGCGCCGCGGGCGCGCCCGCGGCACCCGCGGCACCCGCACCCACCGCCTGCGGCAGGTTGGCCGCGTTGACGGCCTCGCCCTGTGCGTCGGGGGGCACCGACCCATCGTCGTCGCTGTCGGACATTGCGCCGTTCCCTTGTTTATAACTTCCCAAACGCGATTATTAATACACAACTTAGCGACGACCACGCATGCTTCGTTTTCAATTTAGCATGACGGCCGGCAACGCCACGCCCGTCGGTTTGGTTTTCCACATCCCCACGCCGCCGTCGCCGCCGTCGTCCCAGTTCCTCTGGTTACTCCGTAGGCACGGCAGCAAGCAGCAGCACCAGTAGGAGACGTAGCTTCCTCTTGTTCGGTAGTAGATGCACACGGTGACGAACAGAAAGATCAGGAGCGCGATCAGAAAGTAGACCCACGCCACGGCGAGGAGCGTCCGGTCCGGTGGCGGCGGGGGTGGCGGGGGTGAGGGGTGCGTGCCGGCGGCGCCCAGCCACGGAATGGTCGGTGGAGGCGGTGGGTAGTGGCAGTCGGCGTCGCAGCTCGTCGTGGGGTGCAGGTCGCAACTGAGCGTCCAGTACCCCTGGTCGTCCTGCTGGTCGCACTCGCGGTCGTGTCCCTCGTCGCACGACTCCTTGCATGGCTCGTTGTTCTCGGCGAGTCGACGAGCGAGCGGAGAGTCGAGAGAGAAGCCCAGCACGCACGCGAGCAGGTACATTGGGCCCCTTCCTTGCCTTGGTGTCGTGCACGCGGGGATATCAGAAGCGGCTATCGTGGTGCCCGTACTTGATCCCGGGCGGCAGCTGTGTGATCCCCAGGATGCGCACGGGGGTGAGAACGAGCGACGCAAAGTAGAAGCAGAGCACGATGAAGGTCACAGCGACGCAGCCCTGACAGCAGGTCGACAGCACGGTCAAGCAGCATTGCTGCCCGCACGTTTTTCTGCCCATCGCGCTTACGGCGCCTTTGACTATAGGCCTTCATACCTCGCTAAATAGTTTTACCAAATAGCGCGACAATTAATAGGCACAGGCTGCCTGTGGGTAGAAGGGTGTACGGTGCGTGCGCCATGGACTGGGAAGACTTGGATCTTGGGGACTATGCGGACGACGCCCGGAGCGCGCTCTCGCGCAGGTTTCGTCGGTCGCAGGGGTCCTCGTCCAAGAGCCGAGCAACCGCGCCCGCCGCACCCGCCGCACCCGCCGCGCCCGCCGCACCCGCCGCGCCCGCCGCACCCGCCGCGTCCGCCGCACCCGCCGCGCCCGCGGCGCCGGCCGCGTCCACCGGTGGAAAGAGCGGCGGCGGAGGCAGCGCCGGCGGCGCTGGCGGCGGCCTAAGCCAGGCCGAGGTCAAGTACCTGGCCGACAAGGTCGCGTACCTCGACAATAGCATGCAGAAGATGAAGAAGATCGGCGACGCCGTCGAGAGCCGCATGGGCGCGTCGATCTCCGCCCAAGGCTTCGGCCGCACGCTTAAGAAGTTCCAGGCCGCCGTGACCCAAACCCAGGCGCGCTTCGTGCAGGCGTGGGGCCAGTTCTACCTCTTCATAATCGTGCTGCTGCTGCTCTTCATCGTGCACCAGGTAACACCTTCATAGAACAGCGCTTCATCGCACCAACCCCACATTCACACACCCAAAATGACTTACAAGTTGCAAATCTGCGCAGTTATTCGTCTGGATCGACGAGGACCCCGACATCGCCTTCGAGCGCGCGGCGCTGCTCTTCGAGTTCGTCGAGGTCGGATGGGACATGTCGCGCGTCCTGTGGAACGGCGCCGTCGACGTCTTCAACGCGGGCGTCATCCCGATCTGGAACACGGCCACGTACTACCTCGTGGAACCGACGGTCACGCTCGCGCTCGAGGTCTTCTCGCTCATCTTCATGCAGCAGCACTGGGAGGGCCTCATGACCGAGGAGGACTTCCCGTACAACGGGCTCGACTGCACGGCCAACGCGGAGTCGGCGGCGTGGTGCGGCCGGTACAGCTTTTACAAGGCGGAGCTCGAGGCGCCCGAGCGCGCGGCGGTCTTCACGGACGAGAGCCAGTCCTTCGCGCGGCGCATGATGCTCGAGGTGCCCGACAACCACACGTTCACGTTCGGTCTTGCAACCGCGCGCCGGCTGCAGGCGCAGAGCGGCGGTGGCTTCTCGGCGCCCACGTTTCCGACGACGGTGCTCACTACGGCGCTCAACGAGCTCGCCGTCTTCTTTATCACGATGGTGCCCTCGCTGCTCGACGTGGTCTTCGGCGTGCTCGGCGACATCATCAAGACCAGCTTCTCGATCCTCATGGACGCTCTCTTCCTCATTCTGAAGCAGGTCATGATGGTGCTCAAGATGCTGACCAAGTCTGGCATGCTGACCACCCTGATCACCATCGGTGTCGACTTCCTGGTCATCGGTCTCACCGAGATCGCGCTGCCGATGCTCTTTGCGGCCATCGACATGCTCATGTGCGCGCTCGACTACTTCAAGCCGAGCAGCTGGAACGAGCAGCTCGAGTGCGTCGAGGAGACGTGCTTCAAGGGCCCCGACGCCGCCGCCGACCTGCTCGTCTTCTTCTCGCTGCCCATCATCATGGGACGCTTTGTGGCCGTCATGGATGCAACGCTCAACTCGCGCACGGGCAAGCGCTTCTTCAAGGCGCCCAAGTCGGGCGCCGTGAGCAGCAAGGGCCGCACCAAGGACCCCATCTCGGGCAAGCGGGTGGACAACAACGAGCCCGAGAGCGCGAGCATGGGCAACCCCGTGTACGAGTTTGACTTGGCCGGCGCGTGGGACGACTTCTCTGGCACGACCGCCGCCGACGAGTGCGCCAAGTGCTTTTCGTGCAAGGTGCCAGAGCTGCGCATCCTCTGGTGGTTTGTGGCCTCGATCGGCTCGCTCGTCTCGCCGTCCAACTTTGCGCAGTATGCGGGAAACGTGACCGACAACTGCCAGACCAACGGCCAGTGGGTGAACCCCCTGAGCATTGAACCATCTACTTTAGACACACACGAACACACGCACGCACGCACGCACGCACGCACACACTTGAGAACCTTTGTCGCTTGGCAGTACCTCGACGCGTGCGGCCCGTGGGGCACCGAGAAGCTCACGTACGGCCAGTGGAAGGGTGGTGGCTACACGGCGGGCATCGCGCAGATCGACACTAACATCTTCGACGCGTACGCGGCGTCGATCATCGACCTCAACGAGCGCATCGGTGCCGGGCGCGACCCCGTCTTTGCGCAGTACGTGCAGGCGGCGCACCAGTGGCAGTCGGTCGACCCCGAGAACATCGAGGACCGCGCGCTCGCATTTGTCTATCATTCATGCCGCAACATGCGCCACGAGGCCGAGGATACCGGGCTCACGTACGACGAGCCTCAAAAGTACCAGGACCTGAACGCCAACTCGGTGGCGCGCACCTCGGCGCAGTTCATGTACGACACGTGTCGCCGCTTCAAGTACGAGATCTTCACGCCCGGCGGCCGGTGGATGCACAACGTGGGCTACCAGTTCAAGGCGTGTGGCGAGGACAAGGTGTGGTGCAAGAAGGAGAAGATCAAGTGCATGAACAGGTGTGGCGGCTCCGACGGCGCCCTGTACAATCACGACTTCTCCACCATCATCAGCAGCACCGAGCTGGGCCACTTTGTGCTCGGCGACGGCTTCGACACGCAGGCAGCCGCCGACTGCACCGTGCGCTCGCACACCTTCAAGGTGCCCGTCTTCCAGGGCGGCGACTCGTTTGCCACCTTTGCCGCGCGCATGCGCGTGCGGAGTAAGCGACGGCACTTTCAAACCAGCACGCGTGCAAACACGCGCAAACGCGCACACACGCACACGCGCACACTCTTGCAGGCGGCATGACGGCGATCGACAAGGAGTTCTGCAACGCCAACGCGCTCAGCTGCGGCGTCATCCAGAACGTGCTCGAGAAGGCGCCCGGCCTCGTCTTCGTCAACGGCGCCTTCCGGCACAAGTACACGCTCGTGGCGCCCTCGCCGCCGCCCTCGCCCCACGCGCCTCCCCGCATTTTTAGCTACGCGCCTCGACCGCCCTCGCCGCCGCCGCCGCCCGGCACGCCGCCGCCGTACTACGCGGTGCGTAGCAGCGATTGGAACCAATACACGCACCGAGCACCGCTCTCGCTGCACACCCCAACCCCAACCTAACTCTGCACAGGACGCCGAGCCGTGCCTGCCGCTGCCGCGCCTCGCCGACTACGGCCTGGACATCACGACCGACGCGATCGACGGCGCCGAGACCGAGGAGCGCGCGAGCTGTTTGTTTGCGCGTCGGGTCTTGGGTACGTTTGAACCCTCAAACTCGCGCAGTTCCCCCGCTTGCCGACACGACTGAGCGCCTTGCCGATCGCCGCAGACGAGAAGCGCCGCGCGAGCGCCTGCTTCGCCCACATCGCCTTCCCCTATCCTCCTCCGCCACCCGTGAGCATCGCGCACGACACGGCGGCCGCGTCCAGCCTGTGGCGGCAGCGCCAGCGGCTGGGCGACCTGGAGGCGTACGAGGCGCCGCGCAAGACCGATCGCGCGAAGTGGGCGGAAGACACCACCAACGCCATCCTGCAGACCGACGCGCTCATCGACGCGCTCGGCGAGAACAACCCAATCCTGCGCGACCTGCTCGAGACCGCCAAGCAGGAGATCTACGTTGCGGGCACCGACAATGCGGTGGTGGACGAGGAGGCCGCCGCGTTGTACGCGGCGGCCACGTCGAGCACGCGCACGCGCACGGGCGTCAGCGCCGTGCCTGCCAGCACCGAA
>Ga0206127_1001416_pt1 | contig 26278 bp, 25 predicted proteins | sample Helgoland_Spring_6_FD_148646 | JGI IMG/M metagenome (GOLD analysis project Ga0206127, IMG submission 148646) | Pelagic subsurface seawater microbial communities from Kabeltonne, Helgoland, North Sea - Helgoland_Spring_Bloom_20160419_1 | ecosystem: Environmental > Aquatic > Marine > Epipelagic ...
AAAAAAAAAAAAAAATAAATTAACACAAAAAATATAAAAATTAATATAATTATAAAAATTTTTATTTATATTTAATTTAAAAAAAAAAAAAAAAAAAAAAAAAAAATTATTTTTCTCAGTATTAGAATTTATAGGTTCTGTAAATATTTATGCTTTAAAAAAATATTTCTTAATTATCTACTTATATTATATTAATAATTATTATTTAATTAAATATTTTTTTATAATAACTTCCTAATAAATTTAACTAAAATTATAATTAAAATAATTAAAATAATTAATATTATTTTTCTATCATAAACATAATCAGTATTAGTTTCTTTTATTATTATATTTTTTAATTTATTACTTGATAAATATTTTACATGCTTTGTTTCAAATGCTGTAAATTTTATGATAGGAAAATTTATATCATATCCTAAACCAAATATATAATGATCTATTTTTAAATTTGGATTTATTAATGCAGTCTTATTAGCATAAAATAAATAAACTTTATTTTTAAAATCATAATTATATTTTTTATTATTTTGTAAACACCATAAATGAGCAACATGCATAGATAAATATTTATTTATTAAAGATGGTACCGATGTTTTATTAGTTTCTTTCCATATAGGACTATTATTTATACCTTTATATTTTATTGATTGGTTTAATATTTTTATAAATGTTTCTTTCCATAATCCTATTTTAAAATTTTTCCGTTGCTTAACCGCAATAAACCAATTTTCTAAAACATTTTTACTTTTGATATGAAATGGATATTGTACATAAAAACCTACCTGATCATAATCTTGTTCAAATTTATCTAGTATAAATTGTAAACTATTCTGTAGAATTATTGTTATATCCATCCATATTCCACCATATTCATATAATAAATATAATCTTACAATATCAGATTGCTGTTGGAATGTAAAATTATCTAAATATTCATTATTAAATTCTTTCTGTATATTTAAAAATTTATCTTTTGATATTATATTTATTTTATAATTTTGGTTTAAATTTTTTTTCCAACTATTTAAACATAAATTATGAAATTTAGGTATGTTTTTTTCACCTTGACTCCAATAACACCATATATTAATCATATATTATATATTAGATATTTTTTTTTAATTTTGATGTTAGTATGGTTAAAATCATATAATAAGTACCATATCCTAAAAATCTATATTTTTTTAAAAAATTTTCTAATCCCGCTTTACTTTTATACTTACATAATGAATTTAAAATATTCAAACTATATCTAGATGTCTCTAAATTCATATAATTTTTTTTATATCTTTCTGCACAAATCATCTGTTGAGATGCTGTATATAAAAATAATAAAGCTATTAATAAATTATATTTTGAGTCAGAATATTTAAAAATAATGAATAATAAAATTATATTTGTAATCAAGTCAGAGATATGATCGTAATTATCTCCAAATTTAGTAATCATATTGAATTTACGCGCATATTCGCCATCAACACAATCTAAAACTCCAATTGAAAATACATAAATCGGTAAATTAGTAAAATCTTTCTTTAAAAATACTTTATGACATATTTTTAATAATAATAAGTTTCTAAAAGTTGTTATTTTATTAGGGCTCATATATGGAATTTTATTTAATATTTTATTAAGTTTATCAGCAAAATTATATAAATGCATACTTCCATAATCTTCATAATCTGATTTTTTTTGATAATTTACTTGCTTCTTCATTAATATTAATTAATATTTTTTATATTATATTTATAAATGTTTTATAATCATTTTTATTAAACATTAAAATTGTACTTTTTTGATGTATATTTTCAGGAAATTTTAAATCTAATATTGTCTCATTATTTTCATTTATCACAATACCACCTAAATTTTCAAAAATATAAGCCATAGGCATTACTTCATATAATAATCTTAATTTTCCATTCTTATTATTTTTATTACCAGGATACATAAAACTTCCTCCCTTTATTAAAGCCCTGTGTATATCTGCAACCATCGAGCCTACAAATCTTAAACTTAAACCTTTTTTCATTTGTAAATCTATAAATTTATTTATTTTGGAATTAATCCATATTTTACTATAACCTTGATTAATACTATATGAAGATGAATTATTCGGTATATTTATTAAATTTTTTATTAATTTAAATTTATTATCTTTATCTAATTGATAAAGTTTAGTTTCTCCACCATAACTTATTACCAATTGAGTACATACGCCAAATAATGAATATCCTGAACAAACTATGTCCCTTCCTGATTCTACTTTATTATTTTTATTTAATTTAAAAATAGAAAATATTGTTCCGGTTGTGATATTAATATCTATATTTTTTGAACCATCTATCGGATCACAAGCCATTAAATATTGTGATTTTTCTGTTTGATTTAAATTATACTTTATTTCTTCATTCTCCTCTGAAATATAAGCATAAAAATATTCTGAATTTAAAATTTTATTTTCAAATATTTGATTGGCTTCTTGGTCTATTTCTATAACGTCATCATCAGTTTTATTTTTTTTATTTATTAATTTACCAGCTTTCATTAAATCACAATAATTTAATTTTTTATATACTTCAATAACAGATTGTTTAACAAGATCTATGATATTTTCCATTTCTTTAGTTAACATATTATTTAGAAAAAAATTAATCTTTAATTATAATTGATAATAAAATTAATTACTATTAAAATTCCATACATTCCCTAATTAAAACTGGAAGTCAAAAAATATTAATTCTTGATATTGGTTATGGTAATTTTACGTAATTATTTAAATATTTTCTTATTACCACAACTATAAATTTTTATGATTAAAATAATTAAATACAATATACACCTAATATAATTCAAATCATTGACCAAAATATAATAAAAATAAAAATGTTTTAATTGTTGATCATGCTGACGATACTAGAAAGTCCATTGATTATTTATTAAATTATTTTAAAAATAATAATTACCAATTTAATTCATTAGTTATTTTTGTTGTAATAATAAAATAAAAAATAAAGTTTCACCTATACCATACGATGTATACTATTTTTCTTGTTTTGAAAATCCAGATATTTGGATTAATTATCCTTGGGATTTAATTTAATTTATTTTTAAATTTAATAAATTAAATTAATATACTTTTCTTAAAAATTAAATCCTTGGTAACCACCCCTTTGATGTGTGTACAATGGACCATTACCACTTGAATTTCTTTCTGAAATCATATCTTGCTGTTTTTCTAATATTAATGCTGTTAGATTATTAGTAATATCATTTTGACGATCTATAAACAAATTATTAAATTCTTTTAATGCACGTACAACTCTTTTATATATTGGTTTTCCTTCTTGTGAAGCCACGGCGTTCTTTCTAGGAGAAAAAATAGTTATTAACATTGTAAAAAGTTCTAGATCTCTATCATCAAATAATTCTACTCCGACATCTCCGCGCAATTTTTCATTTAAAAAATCTTTTAATTTTGGTAAATATACATTATATGATTTAGTATTATCTTTGGTTGCACTAGCACCAGCACAATTTCTAGACTCTACTCCAGTATATAATCTTTTACACATTACTTCTGCTAGTTTTTGAATTCTTATGCCAACCGATCCAAAAGATTCAAAATGAGCTTTTAATGCAATAAATAGTTTTCTACCCATTTTATAAAATTCATCATCTAGTGGAGCAGCAACTACTGGTGGAGCAGCAACTACTGGTGGAGCAACAACTACTGATGGAGCAGCAACTACTGGTGGAGCAACTTGTAATTTATATTTGTGGATATAAATAATTAAATTATCTATAATATTTTGTAATTGATTTAAAACACTTGGTTCTGCTCCTCCACGTTGTTTTTTTGAATAACGTCTTATTTTTCCTCCATTACCCCCCTGTATTTGTGGAGAGGTAATAATAGTTTCAATATCAACTATATCATTTCTTGTGTCTTCTCGAATTTTATTTATAGTTTCTACTTTCACATCCAATAAATTTTCTATTTCTCTTATTATTTCCTTTATTTTACTATATGCTTCTTTTATATTTTTTTTAAATACAATAAATGATACATCGTATTTTAATGCGGCTACAAATATTTCAAGTTCATTAACTTTAAGTAATATTTGTTCCATATTTATTTGATGGAAATCCTGATCAAATCTTGTTTTTAAAGTTTGTATTTTTTCATTAATTATTGTAATTTTATTTTCTAATTTACCTTTTACCGTTTCTAATTTATTATATTTATCCATTATTTTTCTTATTTTTTCATTATTATATCCAATTATAGTTTCTAGTTCTCCTAATCTAGTACCAACATCATCAATTTGTTCTTGAGTAACTGGTGACGATCCCCCTGCTTGATCTATTCTACTACTAGTAATAAATTTGTCAATAATTCTTTGTTGTTCTTCTATCTTTTGACCTAAACTATTTATTTTACTCATATGAACACCAAAAGTGTTTCTATCTCTTGTTAATTGTTGAGCTTCTAATTCAGCAATTCTTTCTGCATTGGCTGCATCTAATTTATCTTTTAGATTTGTTAAATATGTTATTTTTGCTTGTAAATTTTGAACTCTGACTGTATTGGCTGTATTGGCTGCAATGTCTGAAGCATGTTGAGCTTCTAATTCAGCAATTCTCTCTGCATTGGTTGCATTGGCTGCAGTAAGGTCTCCTTCCAAAGCTGCATTTTTTTTAGTTTCTAAATCTAGTTGAGCTCTTATTTGTTCCAGTTCTACATTTATTGCATTTTTTTCTGCTTCTGCTTCTGATGCTGCATTAGTTCCTGAACTTCTTCTCAAATCTGCTAGTTCTGCATCTAATGTATATTTTTGATTTCTTAAATTTGTTATTTGTGCTTGTAAATTTTGAACTCTGACTGTATTGGCTGTATTGGCTGTAATGTCTGAAGCATGTTGAGCTTCTAATTCAGCAATTCTCTCTGCATTGGTTGCATTGGCTGCAGTAAGGTCTCCTTCCAAAGCAGCATTTTTTTTAGTTTCTAAATATAGTTGAGCTCTTATTTGTTCCAGTTCTACATTTATTGCATTTTTTTCTGCTTCTGCTTCTGATGCTGCATTAGTTCCTGAACTTCTTCTCAAATCTGCTAGTTCTGCATCTAATGTATTTTTTTGATTTCTTAAATTTGTTATTTGTGCTTGTAAATTTTGAACTCTGACTGTATTGGCTGTATTGGCTGTATTGGCTGTATTGGCTGTATTGGCAGTATTGACTGTATTGGCTGCAGTAAAGTCTCCTTCCAATTGTGTAATTTTTGTTTTTTGTTCATCGTTTTGTTTTCTTAAATTATCTAATTTTTCTTGTAAATTTTTTATAGTATAAGTATCTTTTTCTAGAAGCATTTGATCATAAGTCGGTATCAGATATCTACCATTATTAAAATAATTTCCTACAACATATGACATTATAATTATAATTTAGATTTTAATTATAATTATAATTTATTTTCTATATTTTCTATTTCAATAAGTATTTTTTTTGCTTCTTGATCAAAATTTTTATCGGTTTGTTGATTATTATTAGGTGTTTCTAATACTTGTTCTAAAATTTGACCAACTTCTTTTAATTGTACATCTTTTCCATTTACAAATTCTATTAATTTTTGTTCCACGTAATTAATTCGACTAATATTTTTTTTTAATTCTTCTTCTATTTTTTCTAAATCTTCCATTACTTGTAAATCATCTCCTCCACCGATTTGTTTATTTGTTTCAATAAAATTAATTATTTTACTTAATCTATTATTATTTTGATCTAAATTTTTATAAACTTTTTTTATTCTTTCTTTTAAAATTCCAAATGTTTTATTTAAATCTTGATTTCTTTGTAAAGTTCCTGTATTAAATAATTTATTTGCAATAAATTGTTTTTTTTCCTTGGCAATTAATTCTTCTAATCTTTTAATTTCTTGTTCTTTGACTTCTAAATCTTTATTAAACTTATCTAATCTCTGATTAAATACTCTTTCTATTTCTATATTTTTTTCTAATAAATCAACTAAATCTATTTTTTTTTTCATATATTTTAATTAAAGAAAATATATTTACATAATACATATAATGAATTATAAACTTTTAAACACTTGTAAAAATTTTCATTATTATTCATCTAATTTAATTCTTAGTGCAGAAGTTAAAAATCATCTTGGATTAAATCAAACTTTACTTGGTTTTAAAAAAAATAAATATAATTATATTGATACTTTTAATTATTATGATAATGATTTAATTGAAAATAATTTTAAAGTTAAAAAACCATTAAACCAAATTATTAAAATTAATCAACCAAAATTAGTTCTTCCTTCAAATAATTTTATTTGGTTTTATCGTAATTCTTTTTATTTACAATATTATAATAAATACCAACGTGATATTAATGGTATTTTATTTCAAATTCAACCAAATAAAAAAGATATTATTAAAAATTTATTAAAAATTATTTAATTATTTTCATATTTATATAATTTTATATATAAATATGTATTTAATTTACAAAAAAATAAGACAGTTATATTTAACATTTTATTTTCTTTTTTGAAAATAAATCAATTATTTCTTTTTTTAAATCTTCAATTGATAATCTATTTTCATACCTTAAAATTAAATTTAATAATTTTAAAATATTAATATTTGATATTTCATCTTCTATTTTCCTTTCTTTTAATTTAATCTCATTATTATTATGATCAAAAATTTTAATTAATGTATATTTGTTTTTATTTGGTATTAAACACTTTTTATCATTTAAATATATATCTTTATATTTACAATCTTTCAAATAATTTTGATTTGGAAATCCTATAATTTCTATTATTTTATATAATTGTAATCTTCTATATTTATTCTCTGAACCACCCCCAGGAAATAACACGATGTTAGTAAATAATTCATATATAATACATCCAAGACTCCAAATATCTATATCTTTAGTTATTGGTTTTCCTAAAATTATATCTGGTGAACAATACCATCTAGTACATACATAATTATTATATATTTTTTTAAAACCTTTTAATATTGAAGAACCAAAATCTATTATTTTTATTTGTTCATATTTTTCTGTTTCAAACATTATATTCTCTGGTTTTAAATCACAATGTATAACACCAATATATTCTAAATATTCTAAAGCCTCAACTATTTGATAAGAGATATTTAAAGTTTTATTTTGATCTAATTTTATTGTTATCTCGTTTAAATTACAATAGTATTTATTAAATTTTAAATACATATTATTTTCTTTCTCAAAATATTTTAATAAATTACAAAAATATTTATTATGACCTATTTTTTCTAATATATTTATTTCATCTTCAATATATTTTATATCTACTACTTTAAATACAACTTTTTCATCATTTAATGATTGATATACTTTTCCAAACGCTCCTGAACCAATAATAGAACCTAACATTATACTTAATAATTAATTTTATTTTATTTTATTTTTTCAATTTATTTTATTATTTATATTAAATGGATTATTATAACTATGCTGTATTTACTCCTCTAATTATTGCCTCCAGTACTAAATTTTTTAAATCTAAAAAAAATAAAAAATTAACAGAATTTGATGAATTAACTAAAGATACAAATTTACCTTTAATTACTAATCTTCAACATAATGAATTTCAAAATAATAACTCAACATTTTTTAAAATTATTATTTGGTTGCTTACTTATTTATTTATTTATAATCATTTTCCTGATTCAAAAAATAAAAATATACTTTTTATTGCAATTTTAATTCACTTCTTTGTATTTCATGGTGATTTTTTAGTTGATAAAAAGTTAATATTTAATTTTAGTGTTCATATGATTTATACTTTATTTTTATTAATATTAATTTTATTATTTAAATATAAATATCATCGTATTTTACATTTACAAATTATTACATTATTATTAAACATATATATTATGTATAAAGACAAAATTAATAATAGAAATTTAAGTAATTCTTTTGCATATTTACAATGGATAAATTATATTATTGAATTTTTTCCTTATCAATTAGTCAATCTTGGTTAATGTATATAAATATTCTGATACTACTTCCCTAACAATTTCTTGGTCTGATATTTCTTGTGCTGATCCATAAATACACGTGCTTTTTTCACCTTTATGATTCAAATCAATATCACTTACGATTTCTTTAATATCTATTATTAGTTGATCTATAACATTCTTATTATGACAATTTGTTAAACAAATATGAAAACCTTTGGGATTTTGAATCATATTTAAATTCCATTTTTTATCTTTTAATTTTGATGATAATAAATTAATATCAAATAATTCTGAACCAACCGCAACTACAGATAATTTTGGTGTTCCATAAATAAATAATTCTTTTATTTCCTTTAATCTTAATAATAAATAATCTTTAATTTTTATAATATTTTCAAAATTTTCTTGATATCCATTTAATCCCGTTCTCATTAAAGTTGCCCAAGTTAGTGAAATAATATTACCATCTCTACTTCCAGCCAATGTTGGAGTTGCATAAATTCCTCCAGTCCATTTATCATCTATAAAATATTGATACTTCATTAGTTCTTTATTATGATACATTATTACTGATGCGCCTTTTGGTGAATTACCAAATTTATGTAAATCTGCTGAAATACTAGTTACTCCTTCTAATTGAAAATCTAAATTTAAATCTAAAAAATTAATTAAAAATGCTCCTAAACACGCATCTACATGAAAACCAATATTATTTTCTATGGCAATCTCACTCAATTCTTTAATTTGATCAATAATTCCAAAATTATAAGCTGGAGTTGAACCCACAATCATTATTGTATTTGCATTTATTTTTCGTTTCATTTCATTTAAATCTACTAATCCATCTGGTAATGCAGGTACTTCTACATATTTTATTTTAAAATAATAACATGCTTTTTTATAAGATGCATGAGATGTTGATGAAACTACTATTTCAGGTTTTATTATTCCTTGTGAACTACCCCATTGTTGATAAGCTTTACAAGCCAATAAAATACTTTCTGTTCCACCGTTTGTAAATGTTCCACATACATCCTGTCCTCCATGAAACATCTTAATCATCATTGATATTACTTCAGCTTCCATCTTTCTAACTGCTGGAAAAATATCTGAATGTAAAGGGTTTGACCTATAGAAAGTTAAAAATATTTTATTCATAAATTTATCTAAATCTTGATTATTTGTATAAACCGTTCCAGAAACTCTTCCATTTTTATAATCATATGACTGTAACGTTTTTAATTTATTAAATATTATTAATATATCTTCCTCATTCATTCCTTTATTTGGTAATTCTAAGTATAATTTATTTCCTTCAATCTCTTTATTTAATTCTTTTTTAATTTGTAAAATTGTTTTATCTTTTTTTATATTTATTTGTTTTTCAATAATTGGTATTTTTTTTATTTTTTTGTATAAAACTGGAGATGTATAATTTATAATATCATATGATAGTCTAGCAATAAATGCATAACCTAAATATTTTAAAATTTGTTCCGTATTTAATTCTATATTAGTCATTTATAGATTATGCATATTTTTTTTTCTCTAAATACTTAATAAGATATATAATTTATTTTAATATTATTTTTATTTCTAAAAATATATTTTTCAGTATAAGCATATTTTTTATTCTATAATATTTAAATTTCCGTTTTCAAAATCTATTTCTATCATCTGTATAGTAGTTCCCGGAAATGATGACGATATACCTACATCAGTAATCCAAAATTTATCATTATATTTTGATTTAATTTCATCAACTACTGTATGACCTACAAACATTTTATTACTATTTGTTTTATCTAATATCTGATCTAATTCTTTTTGACTTCCCATATCAAAAGAGAATTTTCTGGACCAAATTGGCGAATCTTCGCTCTTTAAAAATCCTGGTTCTGGTATTTTATTTAAAAGCCAATCTTTTGTTTGTTTATTCATTTCTTCTATTGAATTTTTTTCTAACATAGACATCGATAAACCTCCATGACAAAAAATAAATCCATTATATTTATATATTATTGGTCTATTCGATAATAATTTACATAATTCACTACCTGGTTGAAATAATTTAATTCTTTCATCTCTTCCCCCTATTCTTTTAATGTCATTATCTGAAACAAATCTTAAATCACCCTGAATATTCATAATCTCATGATTTCCTAATATTGATACTACTTTACTATTTAGTTTTTCTGCTTGTAATGCTAAATTTTCCATAAAATAAACTACTTCTACATCTAAATTTTTAATACTATTACATATATTACTCTCTCTTCTGCGACAAACGGCGTCTACTTGATCACCCATTTGAATTAATTTACAATTTTGTTTTATCCATTGATTATTATCATTAATTAAACCAATATTTTTTAAAGCTTTTTTAGCATTTTCTAAATCTCCATGTAAATCTCCTAGAATATATAATTTTTTATATTTTTTTTCACTATTTTTAAATTTTTGTTTATTTTTTTTCCTTTTTAACAAAAAATAAAAGACAATTATTATTAATATAATAATTAATAATTCCATATAGTTATAATTTATATTTTTTAATGTAAATTATAACATATTTATAATAAAGTTCTAATCGCATGTAAAATATTTTCTATTTCAGAATCTATATTACTATATACCATTATTGGAACCGTCTCTATCTCTTTTAATAACTTAAATATATCTTCTGCAGGAAATATTTGTTGAAATAATGATATGAAATGTTCAATATCTATTCCAAATCTAGATGGGCTTTTATATTCTTTCATAAAATTTATAAAATCTTGAAATTTTGGATTTATCTTTAAAAAAATACCAATATTTTCTCTTTGTGCTTCTGTAAGCCAATTAAATTTAATTAAATGATTATATGTTGTACCTAAATTTATTAATTCTTTGCTTACATTTGTTGAATTCCATGATTGGATTGAAATTGCCATAAATGCTGATAATACTATTTTCATATTATTTAAATTTGAACCATCAACTTGTTTAGGATGGTCTCTACGTTGCATTACACGTTTTAATGTAACAAACAATTCATTATCGTCTAAACCAGCAAGTAAATTTTTAGGAAATTCAATACCAATTTTATGAACATTAGATAATTTTTTTAATTCACCTTCTAAAGCTTTAAGTTCTTTAGTTACCTTCCATGCATTAGGTGGAAAGTTTTTATTTAAAATAAGGACTACATTTTTATTTTTTGTAACTTTACCTTTAAAATGATCTTTAATTTTTTTAGCTGCGGTAGAACCAAATTGTCCTTTTGGAAATTGGTCTGATTCTAAATTAAAAACAACGGTCGATTCATTTTGTAATGCTGGTCCAAGTCTTTCAAATAAATAATTTTTTCCTACACCAATAGTAGAAATAGGATATAAAACTAATACTTTTGGTTGTCCTCCAACTTGAGGAACTGGATTTTGAGTTAAAAATCTGTGAGCATCTGCTTCCATTGGTGGTTCAACAGTCTGTGCAGGAAGCGGTGTTGAAGTTAACATTTCTCTAACTTGTCTTCTTTGAGGTGTTCTTGTTCTTGGTGGTTCAGTTACCATCTCTCTAAATACTCTTCTTTCAGGTGTTCTTGGTGGTTCAGTTACCATCTCTCTAAATACTCTTCTTTCAGGTGTTCTTGGTGGTTCAGTTACCATCTCTCTAACTAGTCTTCTTTGAGGTGGCAATGGTGATTCAGTTACTACTTCTCTAACTTGTCTTCTTTTAGGTGGCATTGATGTAAAAGTTTCCATAACACCTTCAGCAGGTCCAGCTTGTCCTTCTTCAACAGGTACTCCAATTGGTTCTGACATTTGAGTAATTTGTCTTGGTGTTTTTGTTTTATATGTTAAAGTTACAATTTTAGGATAATGGTCTGAAACAGCAAGTCCATTTCTTCTAATTATATTATTAACTTTAATTGCATTTTTCATATCTATAAATTCTTGTAATCTTTTACTTACTCTTCTAATCTCACCCATTGTAACTTCGGCACCATCACGAGTAACACGTTCATATTCCCTTTTAGCCAAACTATAACTTTGTTTAAATTGTTCAAAATCATTACTTTCCATACAATTAATTAATAATGGATATAATCTATTTTTATGTGAAATTATATCAGTATCAAATGATTCATTAATAAAAATATGATCATCTTGATTTCCCTTATCTCCTTTACAGTGAACACTTGAAACTAAACCCTTTTCAACTTCTGTAATAGTTCCAAATACTTTCTCAAATTTAGAAAATACATATGACATAAATTCTCTCCAATTTCTTTGATTTAATTCATCGTAAGTTGTGTAATCAGAGTGTCCTTGATAAATTCTATCATCCGCATTAAAATCACCCGCAATTAACAGTTTGTCTGTTGGTTCAATATCACCAATTTCTCTTAAAAATAATCCAAAATGTTGAACAAATTCTTTACCTACTTTATCAATAGGATAATTTTCTGCACTCCAATCTAAAATTTTAACATGAATATTTACTAAGAATATCCTTTCACCACTTTGTATATCTTCAACTAATCCAAATGAATAACCTGATCCAGTTGGTTTATCATTATCTGCAAATTGATCTAGTAATAATTTTTCACTTCGTCTATGTTTTATTCTTCCAAAACATCCTGATTCAGAATCTATTAAATTAAATCTTTCAGGATTATAAAAAATTTGTGTTGCATCTTTTTGAGTATGATGTGTCCGACCCCTTCTAAAAGAGTATTGATAATTACATTTAAGACCAAATAAACTCTTATTACTTACCAATTGATAATCTTCAAAATCCAGAACTTCTCCCGGCCAACCTTGATTTGCTTCTTGGAAAAAAACTATATCCGCTTTATGATTACCTATTATTTTTTTTATTTTTAATAATCTTTCATTATTTTCTTCATCATTTATTTGATCTCCTTGATATCTTTTAATTAAACCATGTGCATTAGAGAAATCTTTTTTTGTTGAATACATAACTCTGGACATTATATTAAAAGATATAAAATTTACACTTATATTTACATCAGAAGTAGAAATATCTTTTTTAGGTTCAACAATTTGCCTTATAAAAGGAAATATATCTTTACTTAATTCCCCTAAATGAATTTGTATTTGTTGATCCCAGTTTTCTGATGCTAAATCAAAACCATAAATTGATAAAATACGACATAATGATTCATTAAATTTTTTTTTTGAATTTCTATTTTCAGCTTCTGTTTTTCCAGAATTTGGTGAAATAATAATTCCAACACTTAATAATTTTTCAGTTATTATTTGTGGTAATCTTTTTCTTATAATATGCTGAATCATCTTAATTCTTTTATTAGGTTGTAATTTTAAATACGCTTTAATCATTTTAGGATTTTCATTAAAAGGTTCTATAAGTCTAATTTTTTCTTCACTTGGTTCTAAGATATAATACTCGTTAATAAATATATTTCTGAATTCATTAATTGCATCTAGATAAACATTATTAAAATACATTTTAAATACTTTATAAATTTTAAGACTTGGAAATACTTCCGCAACATATTCCGATAAACTCATTAAATAATCATTCGATACCCTCCCTTTCGTTATAGCTGTTCCTAATTTATGAAATGTATAATATAAATGATGTTTAATTTTATTGTATTCATAAAAACCATTTGGTAATAATCTATATAATATAAAACCTTCAAAATCAAGCGGTTCATATGAATTTAATATTCTTATATTATTTGGTTTATTTTTAATAATATATTCTCCTTCAGTCATTTCTCCATTGATAACTTTTTCTAAATCTATATTTAATAATTGTTCAATCTCTAAAGCAGTCATTCTATCATTTGACCAAAATAGTGGATCGTTTAATTTATATTTTGCTATTACCTGTTGTAATATAGGATCACAATGTGGTTTAAATACACCTGCATTCATACCAAATCCAGAAGTTATACCTAAAAATCTAAATAAGGGTATTTTATATGAAACAGCAAGTTCTGTATGTGTTTGTGTTTTAAAAATATCAGTTCTATTAGGACAAACCGATTCAAACATTAAAGTATGACTATCATTATCAGGCATTGCTTCTCCAGATAAAATAATTAATTTTTTTAATACTTTTGGTAAATACATATCAATTAAATAAAATATTCCAGAGTTTTCAGGATTATTAATTAAACCTTTATCTTCTAATTCTTTAGTTAAATTTTCCCATGATACTCTTAAAACATCGCATATTATACAACCTAAATTCCAATGTATCATATTACCACCCATTAAAATAGTACCTTTTGTTGATATAAAACCATTCATACCAAAAGTTTTACAAATATCAGAAATTCTTTTTCCAACTAAAAGTTCAATAGTTGGTTCGGATACTTTAAATAATTTATCAATTTGATTTGATTGAGGACTTCCTAATTTTAAAAATGTTATTGATGTTAATGAACCGTCAACTTTCATTGAAAGAAAACCAGGGAAAGGTTGATTCGTATCTAAAATTTCCATTGTATCTAAAATATTTTGGGAAAATGGTAAATCGCCTTGAACTACATCTTGAGTCTCATCTACACCTCTTTTTTTTAAAGCATTTGTTAAAATTTCAGTTCCTCTTTGTAATAATTGTTTTAAAACTATAAATCTTTCTGTTTCATGATCAAAATATAACGCGGTTCCACGACCTTTTCTTGCCCATTCATGCCAAGTTTTTGAACCATCTCTATAATCTAAAATAAAAAATTCATGATCTAATTCATCAATAGTTTTATACATTGACTTAAAAGTATACATAAAATCATATGCTATTTTATCACTTATTTTGGCTATGATATCTTTAAAACTGCTTTCAGGATTTGTAACCTTCATCATTTTATATAAATCATTTAAATAGTCAGTTGATTGTCCATAACTTTCTGGAGAATTCATATTATAATATATAAAAATATTTAAAATTGATAATATATTTAAATAATTAAATATATATATATTAAATCTTTATGCATTGTTTTGTTGCTGGTTGTAGATATCCCTCTTCTCATACAACTTTAGGACACAAATGTGGTAAATGTGGTAATTTTGGACACGGAGTTTTAGAATGCGGACGCGCCGATTTAGTTATGAATTTGTTAGTTAAATATAAAGATAATATACTAAAACCTGAATTACAATGCAAACATCATGGTTGTAAATTTAAACAATTTCATACTACTAAAAGTCATAAATGTGAAAAATGTGGTGATTATCATGATTTTGATAATTGTATCATTGATAATTCAATGGTTATAAATATAATTCAAAGTAATAGACAACTTGTAAATTGTATTCCTGATAATAAATATAGTTACTTTTACGCAGGAATGGGTTGTAAAGTTTATATTAAAAATTTTCAAAATAAAATTAGTGGTTTATTTATGCATTCAGATAGTTGGGGTCAATATGGACCTACAACGGATGATACTCCAAAATTAGATAAATTCTTAAAGTATAATCAAGAGATTGATAAAATTAAATGTCCTATATGTAGAAATGATAATAATAAATTTGAATTAACAAAATTAATTGATAATACTAATCTCGAATTACAATGTTCAATCTGCTTACAAAATTTAAATACCAAATATGTAAAATTAAATAATTGTAATCATACTATTTCATGTATTGATTGTTTTAGAACCTATTTAAAAAGTTAAATTATTTAATTTATAAATTAACTTTTTATATTTTTATTAAGTTCAATAACTTTCTATATCTGTTAATGTATTTTAATTTGTAATTGGTTCTTATACTGGAGCTGGTTATTCTACTGGAGCTGGCTCTTCTACTGGAGCTGGCTCTTCTACCGGAGCTGGTTCTTCTACTGGAGCTGGCTCTTCTACCGGAGCTGGATCTTCTACCGGAGCTGGTTCTTCTACTGGAGCTGGCTCTTCTACTGGAGCTGGCTCTTCTACTGGAGCTGGCTCTTCTACTGGTGCTGGCTCTTCTACTGGTTCTGGATCTAGTACTGGCTCTGGATCTTTTACAACTTCTTTGCTTTCCATTTCATTCATTTCTTTTTCTAATTCTTGTTTTTGTAATACTTCTAATTGTTTTAAAAATACTTCAAATTCTTTTTCTTCTTTTTTTTCTAATCCTTTTAAATAATCATTTTTACTAATATTTTTTTTATTACCATTAGCCCAAATTTTTAAATATTTTTTTCCAATTTTTTTATATTCAACCATTTTATATTAATATATTATATTTTTTTTTAAATATATATACTCATTTATTTTAAATAATATAACCATCGATTAGAAATAAATGATTTATTAACTTTTTTATTTGATATTTTTATTATTTCATTATTACTATAAACTAACCATTTAGTTTTTTTTAATTTTAAATTTAATCTTTTTGATAATTTTTTGATTGATACATATGAATTTATTTTTTTATATTCTTCTAAAATTTTAATTATATCACTCATTTATAATTGTGTATAATATTTTAAATTTTTTTTTTTATCTCACCTTTAATTAAATGAACAATTTAGTCAATAAAAAAAATGTAAATATCCATAATCATAACAATCCTTTATTAAGTCCCGCTTTACTTATTAAAAATCAAAAGGGAAAACCATATCTTATTTATGATCCATTATCTGCTCATAATTTAGATTATTTAAGAAGAATTCTAGATACTACATCGCATGGTATTGTACCATTTGTTAATTATTTAACTTCAAAATATCCAAATGATTTTAATAATATTTGTAAAAGAAATCCATATACACTTGATATAAAAAAATGTATAAAATCTATAAATCAAGTTGTTGATATATATTTATTATTAAAAATTATTAGAGATTTTTTTAATTTAAAAAAAAATTTACCATTTCGAAAAGAAATTATAAAAAATATTAATATTCTATTTAAAACTCGAAATAAATTTAGTCATTCAGAACATTTAAAGATAGATAAAGATTTAGTGGAAAATCCAAATAGAGTTCATGAATTAAGAAGTTCACATGAAATTCTTAAATATGCTCAAAGTTCAGTTGATTTATTAGAAACAATACTTAATTTTGATTTATATAAAAAATATAAAAAAATTATTGAAACAACTCTTATTACTTTACAAAGTACGTTTAATATTATTAATGATTCTATAATCATAAGAAAAAATAGAGATGAATTAAATAATAAAAAAAATATAAATGTTATTAAAGAAGCTGATAAAACTCTTGATCTTTTAAAAAATAAACTAAATTATGGTACTAAAGAAGAAAAAGAAAATGTAGCACGTAGTATTTTAAACTTAATTACATCTCGTCTTTCTTAAATATATTATCTATTAATATTAATTCCCAATTTACAATTTCACTCGTTTTAATTATAATTTTATGTGTTTTTATATATGATATAATTACTGATAATTCTAATTTATATTTATCAATTAGTTCTATATTATTATATAAATATGTTGATAGTTTATCAAATTTAGAACTTACTAATAGTTTTATTAAGTAATTTTTTTGTTCTAAATTTAAATTTGTTTTTAATTTATCAATTAAATAGTTTTTTGAATACCATTTTTCAATTCTTAATTCTATTTTATTATTAATTTTTAATTTAATAAATAATTCTTCTATTTTATTTTTTAATAAATTTATTTTTAATTTAAAATCTTCTAAATCATCTTTTAAATTAAAACTTGCCGTTTTATAAATTTTTACTTTATTAAATATTAAACTATATTTTATTCCATATTGTATATTTTCATAAACTTTAGGATGATTTAAATATTGATTAATATTATTAAGTTTAACTTTATCAAACAATTCTCTATTTTTTTCATGATATAGTACTATAGCAACTTCACCAAATTTTATAACTTTTATTTCATCACATACAAAAGTTATATTACCTATAATATCAAAAATATTACTGTTGTGTCTTCTACTATACTTCTTAAATGAAATAAAATATGCTGAATTAATTTCATTTAATATAAAAATAGTATTTAAAATTACTTCTATAGGAATATTATATTTTTTTAATTTTTGATAATATTCTAAACTATTCATTTTTTTTTATTATATTTTTATATTTAAATATAATTCAATTTATTATTAATTATATGGACATATGTAAAATTTGTTTAGAAGAAATTAATGATTATGATGATGTATATGCTCCTTGTAATTGTAGAGGTAATATGAATTATATTCATATAAAATGCTTTATTCAAGCTTATATATTAACCAATAAATCAAAATGTGAAATATGTCAAATGAGTTTTCCGGTTTGGAATTCTAATACTTATTACATTATACCAAATAATCAACATCGTATAGAAAATAACAATTTATTTAGAAACTTTGGTAATTTTCAACAACATTATTATAGTGAGATTAAAAATATTTTATTTAAAATTTTATTTTTTATTTTATCTTTAATTTATTATATTATTTTATTTTTATCTTTATGTAAAATTATTTTATATGTATCATCTATTTTTGAATATATATATTATGAAATATTAATTTAAAAAATTGATTAATATTATATTTAAATACATTTTAAAGTTAAAAAAATGACCTCTAGAAATAATGATTCAAATGAATCTTCAAGAAGACAACCCAGTAATCCTATTAGGGATATATTACAACGAAATAATTTTGTTAATTATCCGTTAAATAGATATGAGTCTAATATGCAAGAACAAATTATAAATTTTTTTCCAAATGTATCTAATTTAACTTCGATACCAATTGTTGTATCAACTATAGATATTGGAATGACTAATGTTAGTACAAATACAAATAATGAAATCTCTTCAAATTCATCATTAAATCCATTGGCTGAACAATTTATTCCAATGTCGCATCAGATTTCCCAAGTGTCGGATACTTTATTATTACAAGAAACAATAATTGGAGGATCCGCATTACAAAATTATGAAAATAATTTGGAACAAAGTAATAGTTCAAATAATACAGCTTTAGAAATTCCAGAATATCAAGGGAATACGATATATACTACTTTAATGTCTATATTTAATATAAGAAACCCCCCAAGTCCTTCATATAAACCAATATTTTTAATTGAAAAATTTAAAAATATTGAATTAGGTATTTCAAAAATTGAATATCCTTATGAAGATTCAATAATGACAATTTATTTACCAAGTATTATTACAATTGATAATCCATTTTGTAAACTTTTAATTAGGAACCAAATTATTAACCTTAAAGATATATTAAAAGATAAAGAAGCTGCAATTCAAATTGCATATTTTATTAAAACAGGTGAAATAACAGAGGAAGTTCAACCACATCATGATGAACTTTCAGGTTATTCAAAAAAACCTTTATCAAAAAAAAGTATGAAAAATTTAAAATACAAAAATATTAAAGATATTTCTATTTTAGAAACTATGGATGAAAGTTCAAATTGCAGTATATGTCAAACTTCTATAAAAGAATTAATTGAATCTAATCAAGAAATAATTGTTCTTGAATGTGGCGATTATTTCTGTAAAGATTGTATTTTTCAATGGTTAGAACAATATCAAAATAAATGTCCTAATTGTAATAAAGTATTATCGTGTAAAGAAGATGAAACTAGACCAATATCAACTCAAGAAGATATTTTTGAAAATAATTATTATAAAGCGGCTTATTTTATAATTCGTTATTGTAATTATTATCTACAAAAACAAGACATTCGTATTCAAAGACTTGATCAATTAAATGAATTATTTATTCAACAAAAAGGGTTAGTTTCAATGGATGATTGTAAAAAATTATTAAATTATACTGGAGCTGGTTCTTCTAAATGAATATTTATTTTTTTTATGTTTAAAAAATTGATATTTAATTATTATATATTAATTATAATTATTTAAATGAATTTGAATAATGACAAACAACTTTTTATTGTTGAATCATTTGGTAAAATTGATAAAATTAAAAAAATGTTAGGAAATGATTTTATTGTAACCGCAACTGGAGGTCATATAAGAGGTTTAGAAAAAAAAAAAATTGGAATCAATCTCGATAATTTTGAACCGAATTATATTGTTTCTTCAGATAAGAAAAATGTTGTTTCTGAACTTATAAAACTTGGTAAAAGTTGTAAAAAAGTGTGGCTTGCTAGTGATTATGATAGGGAAGGTGAAAGTATTGCATGGCATTTATTTAAAGTCATGGGTATTAAAAAAGAAAAAACCTATAGAACTGTATTTACAGAAATTACTCCCAAAGCACTACAAAATGCAATTAAAAATCCAATCGATATTGACATCGATATGTTTTATTCACAACAAGCAAGAAGGGTTATTGATCGGTTAATCGGTTATTTAATAACTCCTGTATTATGGAAAAATTTTCATTCTAGTTTTGAAAAAAAAGTTTCTCTTTCAGCAGGTAGAGTTCAAACAGTGGCCTTACGCATTGTAAAAGAAAGAGATGACGAAATTAAAAAGTTTCAAAAAAATACTTATTTTAAAATAACAGCTAAATTTGAACAAATATTAGAAGCTGATCTTAATGAAAATATAATTGAAAAAAAGAATGTTAATAAATTCCTTGAACATTGTAAGCAAACTGAATTTATTATTAATGATATTAAAAAAAAGGTTTCTACTAGAAAACCATCAGCCCCTTTTATTACTAGTTCATTACAACAAGAAGCCAGTAATAAATTAGGTTTCTCACCAAAAAGAACTATGTCTATTGCTCAAAGACTTTATGAAAACGGTTATATTACTTATATTAGAACTGATTCAAAAATGTTATCAGACGATTCAATTGAAATGATTTCTAATGTAATTAATAATAAATATGGTCCAGATTATTTAAACATTACATCTTATGATAAAAAAGTTAAAGGTAGTCAAGAAGCACATGAAGCTATTAGACCATGTGATTTTAAAGTAGAAGTAGTAACTGATTTGGAAGATGATGATAATAAATTATATCAATTAATTTGGAAAAAAACTGTGGCTTCTCAAATGAGTCCGGCTAAAGTAGATACTTTAACAATTATAATTGAAATTAAGGATATTGAAAATGTTATTTCTGAACCCAAATTATATTTTACTTCTAAAGCTGAAGCAATAAATTTTGATGGATTTATGAAACTATTTCCAATTAATGATAATCCTGAACTTCTTGAAAAATTAAAAAAATTTAAAAAGAAACAAATAATCTCTTATGACCAAATTGAAGCAACACAAAAATTTACAAAACCTCCTCATGGTTACTATACTGAAGCAAGTTTAATTAAAAAATTAGAAGATTTAGGAATTGGAAGACCTAGTACTTATTCGTCTATTATATCAACAATTCAAGATAGAAATTATGTAGTTAAAGAAGATAGAAAAGGAGAAGAAGTTCAAATGGAAATTTTATGTCTTCAAGATAATGATATTTCTTCAAGTCATAAAATTTCTACTATAAACAAGGAAAAACAAAAAATGTTTATAACAGATATTGGTGGAATTATTTCTGAATTTTTAAATAAACACTTTTTACAACTCTTTAACTATGGTTTTACCGCTAAAATTGAATCAAGTTTAGATGATATCGCCAATGGAAAAATATTATGGTCTAAAGTTGTTAAATCTGTTTATCAAGAATTTCAACCAAAAATTCTTGAACTTCAAGATAAAAGTGAAAAGGATAATTATAAACGTACTTTAGAAAATGGTATAACTGTTTATATTGGAAAATATGGACCGGTAGCTAAGACTGATGATGAACCTCCTAAATTTTCTCCACTTGGTAAATTTCTAATAGAAACTATAAATGAAGAAGAAGCTATGTCATTATTTGAATTTCCTAAAATACTTGGAAATCATAATGGTAAAGAAGTTAAATTGTGTAATGGTAAATATGGATTTTATCTAAAATGGAATGAACAAAATTTCTCTACTTCTTCAAATAATTTAACTTTAGAAGAAGCATGTGAATTAATAGAAACACCAAAAACTCAAATTAATAATATAATTAAGGAAATAAATAAAGATATAACTATAAAAAAAGGTAAATATGGACCATATATAGTATATTATGGTAAAAATGTCAAAATTCCTAAAAGTAGAATTCCTAAAGATTTGACTCTTGAAGATTGTAAAATAATTTTTGAAAATAGTAAAAAATAAATTATTATTTACTGATATACTTTACAAACATACTATATTTTAAAATTATAGTTATTTTATCATTTTTATATTACGAGATGTTTTATTTTTTTTACTTATAAAAATAAAACATCATATAATTAAAATGACTTCAAAGAGATGTTTAGGTACTCTCAAAAATTTAGATTTTTGGTATAATTTTAGTAAAAATAATAATATCATTAAAATTGGATTAAATCAAAATTGTTTAAATAGAATTGGTGAAATAGAACGTATTCAATTTAATCATAATTACTTAAATAAATATACAATTGAAAATCATATTATTGGAAATATTTCTACTTATAAAAGTACATATGAAATTGATTTACATTTACCTCTTCGAGGATATATTACTGATTTTAATAATTATGAAATAAATATTACAGATGATACTTGGCTTATTGAAATTTTAGAAGATGAATTTTATTTAGAAAGTGAATATTATAAATATGAATATGGTATTTAAAATATATAATATTATAAATGATTACTGATAATATTATATTAAATTATTCTAAATTTTTAATACCACTTTTTAAAAAAATAATTCTTTAAAATCAGGATTCGGATGTCTACAAATTGGACAACTTGTTAATGATTTAATACATGATAAATGAAATACATGACCACACCTACCTGCTGCAATTTTTTTATCAAGAAAATTATCATAACATATTGAACATATTTTATTATGATTATTTTTATTAATGTCTAATACTAAACCTTTAATTATCTTTTTATAGAATTTAATATTTTTAACTTCTTTTATATTATAATTTATTTTTTTTACTTCTTGTAATGTTTTTTGAAATACAATTTTTTTTCCTTCTAATAAAATAAGCCTTTTAATATATTTTTTCCGATATTCTTCTTGTTTATTTTTTTTTATATAACAACTATTACATAAATGTACTAAACCCATATAATCCCAATGTTTAACTACTCTATTTTTTTCCTTAAAATTATTAATTTCTTTATTACACTTATCACAAAATATACAATATTTTTTTATCATATATCTTAAATAAATCGATTCATCATATAAATTTGTATAATATATATGATTTAATTCTCCTCCACTCTCTTCAAATTTATAACTTCTTAAATTATTACTATTTATATTTGTATAATCTTTTTGAAGTAATTCCCATAATATTATTTGGAAATTAAAATCATTATTATTAATATGATAACCATCAGTGTGTTTATTTGTCTTTTCAATTACTTGTTCATTTAATTCGATTATATTTCCACTAAATAATTCTAAATTTAAAATTCCATTTTCACTTAAAATAATTTTATAACAAATTTTAAAATCTAAATAACTTAATTTATTAAAATTATCAAAATTTTTATGATCATAATTTTGCCAGTTTAATATATATTTTAATGGATAATTACAATCTAAAAAAAAAGATTCTATAAAAATAAGATTATGTTCTGTAATTTTGTAAAATATACTTAATTTTACACCAGACATATTGTAATTATTGGCATAAATTATAAATTTTTTTATATGATTCTTATGAATTGTATTATATAATTTTTTGTATAATTTTATATTTTTTATTTTTTTTTCAACAATACTGTTTTCATATTTAAAATTAAATATTTCATCCATACGATATTATAATTATTATTTTTTTATTTCTAAATAAAATTAAATATATTTATTTAAAAATATATTTAAAATTATATTTAAAATTACTTATTATGAAAAATTTTCTATTTAGTTCATTATTATTTTTAAGTTTATATTTTATAATATCATTTCCAATATCATTATATCAATATAGTAATCGATATTTAAATTTTAAAATTGGCGAATGTATATTTAATGACTACAGTATTATATATGATTACAGTTTATATGATCATAGTTTATATAAATTATCTTCAAATATAACTGTAAATAATTGTACTCGAGAAATAAATGTTTGTTGTAGTGATTATAATTATTGGAATAAAACTATAGAAAAAAATAATACACAATGTTATTATAATCAAGAATGTGATATTATTCCAGATTTTATTAAAAATACTACTTTTAATTTATTTGAAATAAGTAGTTTTATATTTGGTATTTTACTTGCTTTAAATATTATTGTTTATCGTGAATCTAAAAGAAAAATTATGTATCTTAATTATCAAGAAATTAATTAGTCTTATGAAGTCTATCTAATATTCCTAAAATACCGTACTGTTTATTATAAATTAAGTGGTGATGATAATGACCCATTTTTTTACTTGTTATTAATCTATATCCACTATGTACATATAAAGCATTAATAGTTCCTACCATAATTAATAATATAACACAATAAAAATTAAATTTAGTTATAAAAAATCCAATTATTAATGGTAAGTAATTACATAAAATAATTTCAATTGGGTGTGCATATAAAGATGAAATAGCTACAGGCTCTACCCATTTATGATGTTTTTTATGAATATTATTATATATAAATTTTTGTTTATGAAATAAATAATGTAAATAAAAAAACATTATTTCTTCAATACATAAAATAATTAATAAATCAAATAAACTATAATGTATTGAGTCCCAAGTACAACCAAAATATTCCCATAATGGTGAAATTAATATATTAAATGGTAATGATACAAATAAATGTGTTTTTAATACATCTATGGCTGTTTTCTGATAAAAATTCCAATTTAATGAATTATTTCTAATTTTATATTTTTTATTACTAATTTTATTTTCAGTTTTATAATCTAAGTAAAAAAAAAATCCTCCTATAGACCAAAATGTGATTACATGTGTTAAATATGTATAAACCGCATATTCCAGCATTTAATTATTATTAGATATTATTTTTTCAAATAAATATTCATAATTTTTTATTTTTTCTTTTAAATATTCTATATGTGAAGCATTTTGTAATATATAAGTATTACGTTTAACTCTTGATTTTTGGGCACCATATTTATTTTTTATTTTTTTTATTTCTTCTTCTGCAATTCGTTGATCATTAGTAAGAGTATCACGTTGTTTTATACGACCCCTTCCTCGAGCTGATTTAAAATTTTTTGGTAATTTTATTTTATAATTTTTTATTTCATTATAAAAATTTTTTTCAATTTTATTTAATTTTTTTTTAACTTCATTATTTAAATCAAAGTTATATCTTGTATTTTTTATTTTAATATACGATTTTTGAATAAAAGAATTATCACTTATTGATAATTCTTTTTCTAAATTATCATATTCTAAATTGTACGATTCAATTAAATTATTACTATTAGAATTAGAATTAGTTTCAAATGGGATACCGAAATCATTATATTCTTCTATAAAATTACTTTCATCATAATCGTTATTTAATTTTGTTGGAAAATTATTATCCAACAAAATTGTAGTTGTATCCATTAAATTATTATTTATTATTGTTTCTTGTATTTCCATTAAATTATTATATATATATTTACTTTAAATAATATATATAAAATAAATCATTTTTTTTATATAAAATTGATTTATTTTAAATTTTTCCATTATGTCGACAACTGTTAAATCATTGAATACTAAAGATAAATTGAGTAATATGAGCAAATGTCCTGTACGTTCTGGTGAGAATGCAATACTAATTCTACGCGCACAACATAATCGGATTAAATATTCCTATAGTCAGAATCATTCTTATTCCGATTCAAGCACAGATGAAGATAATCATGATGACCATCCTGGCTACCTAAGGATATGTGTGCACGATGTGTGGGATCCTTCAAGTTGTTTGAAGTCTGAACCACATCAACTTTGTACTCGTCATTCTTCAGCTATGGGATGTCGATTCTTACACTGGTGTCGAATTCAAATTTCCAAGGAATTATGTAATGAATCTAACTGTAAGATGAATCACTTGGACAGCGTACATCAACCAGCTCCAAATATTGAAGATTTTCCAGATCTGAGTGGCTAGGAAGATAATCTTTATTTTTTTAAAATTGATTTATTTTGTTTTTTTTTTGTTTTTTTAAAGTAATAGTCATTATGTCATATAATTGGATTTCAAAAGGTTCAGAAAAACATAATTTTCAATGCGTTGTATTTAGAAGCTGCTTCTCATTAGAATT
>Ga0206127_1001421_pt1 | contig 26204 bp, 33 predicted proteins | sample Helgoland_Spring_6_FD_148646 | JGI IMG/M metagenome (GOLD analysis project Ga0206127, IMG submission 148646) | Pelagic subsurface seawater microbial communities from Kabeltonne, Helgoland, North Sea - Helgoland_Spring_Bloom_20160419_1 | ecosystem: Environmental > Aquatic > Marine > Epipelagic ...
AGTTATGGTGTTTAAGGTCATAAAAAAAATTTTAAAATAACAAAATTACTATATAATAAGTGTATATGTTACATTATAAATCTATACATGGTAAATCTATACAAAATCAAATAAATGGTAATAAAAGGTAATTTCTAACAAGCATTGCCGTTTTTACAATACCATCGGTTTAAACCAGAGAATTCACAAAGTAAATGGAATATTACACCTGTCAAAAATAAACTTATCTCCATAATATGATTCTTATTCCATTCTTTGCATAATTTTGGAAGGTCAATTGATAAACATTTACCAACAACATATCCTACGAGAGAACCTATAATTACTACACCAACCCCTACAACAACCGCTTCTATTAATAATTTCATATATATATATATATATATATATTATTTTTTCATGTGATCATACATCCTAGAGACTTGCTCCAACCAATGTGGTGAAGATGGTTTTATAGAAGAAGAACCCCTAAACCCATATGACCAAACATAATCTTCATTCCAATTTATATCTTTAGATCCAATGCAATTATTTTTGTTTGTTTTGGCTAAAAACTCAACTGGTATGATCATTACATTCCATGACCATTTTTTAAAAGAATCTCTTATCTCAGTGATTGTATTTTCACTAAAACAAGGTTTAATAACAGAAAGTTCATCGTCCGTTGCTAAATGAGGATTTCCGTTAACTTCAAGAATAGATGAATACCCTCTTTGGGGAAAATACCATGCTATTTTATCTCCGATATTTAGTTTATCTTGTAGTTTGCTATTAATATCAGTTTTATGTGTGTTACTTTTATTACCACACCAAGTATATACAAACCCATTATCTATTAAGTGTTCCCATACAGATAACAATTTTTCCATATTTTTTGTGTTATAACCATTCATGTACCATACATTACAATTTTTAAATAAAGGATTAATTTTATATTCATCTTCTTTTTTCTCATCAACTGTATATTTGATATTATCAAACATTTCGGGCGCTTCCATAAAATCGTCAATGATATTATATAAATCTTTCGGTTGTTCCACTGTATCAACAATCCTTATATTTGTTGCTTGAAATTTACCATAAGTAAAATCTAAATTAAATTTAACTTTTTTATCTATCATTTGAATCTTTTTTAGTATAAAGTCTTTACAATTTGCTTTATGAAAACTTATCTTATTTTCAAAATCATCACATATAATAAATCCAAATGTATTGTCTGGAGATACAAATGATATCTCTCCACTATATATATCACCCTTGTATACGCTCAATTCCCTTTTTAGTTTAATTATTTCAAGATCTTTGTCATTGATAATATCTTTGTAATAACTACAATCCTCTTTTGTTTTATTGAATAATGACCAATAAATTTTAGTATATTTATTAAGTTCTTCTTTTATTTCATCTATGTTAGGCATCTTTTTTGTTACTTGAAAAATACTTTTTAAATAAATTTGATATAATACTGTCAAATTTTAAAAGTATATAATTATGAAGTATCGTATTGAATGGATCAGTTTGATTACTAATTTTGAAAGCAATGGAGAGTGGTTTAACGCAGAGGATAAAATAATGTTAGAAAATAATATTAAATTTATGAACGAAAAATATATAGGGGAAGTTCGTCATTGGTTGGGAGAAAAATAAAATTTGAAATGCATAATATTAAATGGAATAAATAGGAATTATAAAATGGTAAACATTACTGTAGATGATTGGAAGCGTATTTCTGAACAACATAGAATCATGAAAGAAAATATCAGCAATGTAGCGCAAGAAAGGAGATATAACTATAAAACATGTAACAACCAAATGATTCAGTTATCAGGAGATTTGGATGAAAAGTTACTGAACAGTTTCCCCCAATATAGATTTCCTGCGCCAACACTACCGGGGTATGATAACTTATATCTAACAGATATGTTTTACATAACAGAAAAAGATGATAACTTACGTAGGTTCCGTAGTCGTAGACTCTTGTGTAAGTTTGCGATTAATTATTTAGATGAAGTAAATAAAGTGTTCTACAATAATAAGAAAAATTTTAACATTCTTAAAAGAAATATACGAAAGATATGTGAACCAGTATAAATTTGATTAATTTTAGATCTAAAAATTAATTTGTAAATTAATTTAAAAGTATATAATAAATATTATATAACGTATAATAACGATGTTGGATAACTATTTAGTTATATTTTTTTTATCGTGGGGAATACAAGGGATATTTCCACTAAATTATGATAAACAAATTATGTCAAATATAATAGTCCGCACTTATCATAGTGTAGGATGTATTTACTATTTAACACCTCTTTTATTGAAAATAGATTATCCATTAATTGAAATAGAATATTCAAAAATAACACCTGATATTGAATTTGTATTAACACGTTCAGCACATTTTTTTATATGGGATACATTTTCATTATTAATTAGTAATGAATCCGAAAAACTATTGTTTATATTACATCATATAATTAGTTGTGGAACAATAGTATACTCTTTATACTATGAAATAAATTGGTACTTTGTATCTTTAGGATTATTTCTAGCAGAAGTAACTAATCCCCTAACACAGATATCAGAGACGTGTAATTTATTAAATTATTATAATATTATATTTGAAAAAATATATTTCATGTTTATGTTAATTACAAGGGGGTTTATTAGTCCTTTTTTGATAATTAGGTTGATGTATGAATTAGGATATAAATATGGTATATATGGTAGTGATGTATTAACACTATCACTAATTATTAATTATTTTACTATGATAAGTATAACTTTCGCAAGTATTTATTGGTTAAACAATAAATACGATCAAATAATATTAGCAGATTTAATAAATATAAAAAAAATAATTTAACGACGTCTATTACTTCTTCTAGTCTTCCTTCTAGTCTTCCTTCTAGTCTTCCTTCTAGTCTTCCTTCTAGTATTTCTTCTAGTCTTCCTTCTAGTCATCCTTCTAGTCTTCCTTCTCCTATGATGATGACCACCACCAGATGCTTCTAACATATTCTGAGCAACTACTTGTATATCGCCTCCCGCATCATCTAATAGTTTTTGTGCTTTAACCTGATCATCTGTCCTTAATAATTCCATTACTTTCTTAACATCAGGATTAACCTCTTCTTCTTCTAGTTTTAAGGTCCCATCTACCATTCCTTTTATTAATTCATTTAGTCCACCTGCTTCGTCTAATAGATTCTGTGCCTTAACCTGATTATCTGTCCTTAGCATAGACATTGCTTGAGCAAGATCGGGATTAATCTCTTCTTCTTCTTCTAGTTTTAAGGTCCCATCTACCATTCCTTTTATTAATTCATTTAGTCCACCTGCTTCGTCTAATAGATTCTGTGCCTTAACCTGATTATCTGTCCTTAGCATAGACATTGCTTGAGCAAGATCGGGATTAATCTCTGGTGGTTGTTTTTCCATTTCTGTGAGTAGCTTATCCCCTGCTATTTTAAGATTACCAAGGACATCGGGTTGAGCCAATGTCTTCTCTACTTGGACCCGTGTAGCACCGGTTACAGCAATTAGGTTATTAATATCTTCTTCATCATATGATACCGGTTCAGGTAGGTCTCCGATTGGTGGTTGTGGTTGTACAACTTCTGGTTCTGGTTCTGGTTCTGGTTCAGGTTCTGGACCTAGGTCTGAGTATGATTCTAGAACCGGAAGACGTTGTGGTGGTGGTTTTGATGATGGTTTTAATTTAGAAACTTTACCAAGTAATTCTTTTGTTAATTTATTATCTATGAGTGTTGTTCCTGTAGAATTGAACCAATCTATTCTTTTCCCAGTCCATACGCCTATTATTGCCTTCTCATCATCGGTAGTTCTAACACTTCTATCCGGTTCTATATCATAAATTGCTCCAAGTAGTTCTACATTATTGCCTGTTTTTTTATAATCACTATTTTTAATATCAATATCAAAAGAATTCTCTGGAAATTCTCTAGATGTAATATTATATCCTTTTTTTGTTAATGTTTCGGTAACATTCTTTAATTCTTTTCTAGTATCGTCTAAAAACAAACCTTCATAATTTTTATCTGGATATTTATCATCTAAAATACCTTTTATTATTTCTCCCTTTTTAAATTCTTCTCCTGCCATATTACCCCAAACCTGGTCATTCGGATTTATATTTTTATCTTCCGCAAAAGTTTGAAGCATTTTAAAAAAGTCTGTATTTCCTCCCCTTGAAATAATATACCAATCAACCATCTCATTATTAGAACACGCTTCTAATAAATCCATTATACTTTTACTTGTAATGATGTTCCTAATACGTGATTCATATGGTTGTCCTGCTTTTTTTGGATCAAAAATACCTTTAGCAGTCCCTTGCCTTTTATCAGCATCTGATTGATCAACGGGATAAAATTGACCTTCATTTGCATTTATTTCACCCAAATGAACTAAATCTTTATGTTTATCTATATTAACTTTACTATAAAGTGGACCTTTACTCGCAATTAATGTATCGTCTAGGTCAAAAAATAATAATAATTTTTTATCACTTTTTTTCATACTCTTTTGTTGTTTTTTGATAGCAGTATCGGATTTAGGTGTAGATGACTTCTTTTTAAGAGTAGGTTTCTTCTTTTTAGGGGATGATGGTCTTGATTTACTCTTTTTAAGAGTAGGTTTCTTCTTTTTAGGGGATGATGGTCTTGATTTACTATTTTTAAGAGATGATTGTTTTACCAAATCCTCTACAGGTATTTTCATTTGTTTATTTAATTCTTCAATTTCATTTTTTATATTTTCAATCTGAGTAAATATTTTCTCATCAAAATCCATACCTTGAAGTTTAGAGATTAATTTTTCCATATTTCGCCTTAATTTTATTTCTTTTTTATGTTGATCAATACGTATCTGGGTTTCTTGTATGTGTTTAACCGCATTTTCCTTTTGTTTTGTATTACCAGTTGCCTTAATTTTGATATATTTATCTTTTCTAGCATTATATTTAACCAATTTTCTTTCAATAACTTCAATCTTTTTAGAATTACTCATATATATATATATATAACAAATATTTTAGTATGGGTAATAGATATTATAAATCCATTTAAAATATTCAATTCTTTTTTGTTTTTCTTTTTGAATAAGTTCTATAAGATCAACGTGAGTCATACAGTATAATACTATTCTAATCTTTTCTTTAATAACTTTTCAGTTTCCTGTAGGGTTTCTACAATTTTTTTTTGTTCTTCTGCTGCGTTTAACATATTCTTTAAACGTTGTGTTTCAGTTTTTAATTGCCATCTTGTAAAATGTATCATATTATCAATCGCTTTAGTTGATTCACATAGTAAAGGGTTTAAATTTTTCATAGAATATTCATCTTCATCACTTGAATCAGAACTTGACATTAATATAAATAACAAAAAAAAACATTACATTAATGATTATGTGATTTAAGAGATTAACTTTAATTCTTCTTCATCCATGGCATACCTTATAAACTTATCAAGACTTCCTCTGATAGAAGCGATATGTTTCCTTTCATAATCATCACAGAAATATTCCCTCTCTTCTTCTGTAACTCCTAGTTGGTGGTTGACCCTACCTTGTTCCCATGGAGGTATTGACCAAACACATATAGGGACACCATCTATATAATACTGCTTCGTATCTCTTTTAGTATCAACTATATCCCATATTGTATATGGAGAGCGTATATCCGGAATACGACAGTTTAATCTAAAACGACCATTAATTCTATTCTTTAATCCAAAACGCATCGGTTGAGGACATGCATGTAAATTTGGAGTGGGTGAGGTTGAACGTGCATCCAATCCCCAACGATGCCCAACGATGCCCAGCGCTACCCCAAGACTTATATCAACTTCTACCCTTTTACAGAAGAACTCAAACTTTTTAGAGGCATCTGTTATAAACTTATTCATATCTTCCTTAACTAACCTCATTTCAAAGTGAGGTTCTAACCAGGACCAGAGGTAATCACTGGTGTCGTTGTCCAGGAACCACGCCAAGGTGAGGAGGATGTTCCTGTATTCCACTTCTGAGAGCATCTTGCTTGTTTGTTTTCTAAAGATATCTTTTAACCTTCAAATTTTTAAAAAAAAACCTTAATCCCTATTATGTCTAAACGATTGGAAAATGGGTGGCATTGGTCATGCTAAAGAGTGCTTTCCGTGAAAGTTCTAATAATCCCCTGAAAATATTTGTATCTTCCTTATATTCAGAATAGTGTCTAACTCTATCACATGTCAGACATCTACATTTCTGATGATACCAGAAGTATCCTTCTGATTGACTTCGCCACCCTCTAACTCTCCGATGCTCTATATACGTATTCTCATTGTCTCCTTTCCGCTTCGTGATCCGGACTTCTGATATTTCCTCAACCTCTTCCCCTTCATCCCTTACCCTTTCACAGAGGGGTATAGCATTAAACTTACAATAGTTATAGGATGCGTAGTCACCATTCCAAGCACAGCCGCTCCTTGACCAAACTTCGCGCCAATATACATTTTTTTCTGGGTAACTGAGTGTAAGTGCTTGTTCGGGCGGTAATCTCCAGTAAAAGGATATATCAGGCCACCCCGAACCACCACCAATTGCTATGAAATCATAAACATCTTTCATCTTATCCTTGTGTTCTTTTTCTGGACGGGCGAGCGCCTTGTACCATGTCCCCAGTGATAACCTGACACAGGTGATGCGAATTTCCAGAGGGAGGGAATGGACATCCATAACTCCTTTAGAGAATCAGTATTCTTTTTCCAAAGATAAAAAAAAATTTTCAAATTTGAAAAAGCATTCAAAAGATCTCATAAAATATATTGATAAAGAGTGGACGATGGACTGTCACGATGGTCGCTGGAACGCGGTACAATACCTTGACTACGATGTTTCTCAGATGATCTCTGAAATTTACCTACCGGACAAGGAAGCGAAGTCCACCCTTGATTACACCCTGAAGAAGTTTTTGGAGAACAACTACGTCATGGGGATGAGGTTCGGGGCACTGGAGAGTTGTCGCCCTTCAAATATACCGAGGAAGATCCCATACGATCTTACCCGCTTCCGCCGCTGTCATGAGCTCAGTGTCCACAACACCATTGCGAGGGGGTATGTGAGGGAAGCGCGTCTCCTCGCAAAAAAGACCCGCGCCCTCAACTCCTTGAGGGATACTCTACCTGGGTGCGAGATTGGAGAGCATGAGGTGAGTGTTCCAGAGCATCGGCGATTCGCCCGCCACGATATTGAGTGGCGGGGGATGAAGGTGGAGTTTAATGTAATCGGACGGGCAGCAGCGAGGAGCGAACGTGTAAATCATTAGTAGAATAGTTCTATTATTTCAACTTTTTCCTTCAAATACATATAATTTCTGGTTCATCATATTTTTTTATTGCTTCTTCTGTTTCCTTATCCCAATTATTCCGATTTGAAAATAATAATTGTTAAATTTATTTATAAAAATAATGATTCTTAATAATAAATGGTGGAAGAAACTTATATTAATAAATTACCTAAAAAACTGAAAACAAAAAATAAAGGTATTATTGGTCTCACAGATATAAATGAAAAACAATATATAGAACTTCAAAAATTATGGAAAATACTTCAAAATGAGAAAAAAAATTAACAAATTTGAAGGTAATGAGTTAAATATTATAAAATATGAGTTGCAATGTTTGTGAGAATGATTATGGTTACACAAATGGATGTGGATGTAGTTTCTTAATGTGTGAAAGTTGTAGTAAAAAAACATGTTCTGAAAAAGATAAATGTCCGCAATGTAGTAAATCTATAAAAACCCCTTATTTTCTTTCAGGTAAGATAGAAATAGATAGAGATAATGGTAGAAAAGTATCTAGATTAATTGTATACGATGATAATAAAGATTCTAAAAATGATGTATTAAATACTATCGCATGTTCTAAACATGGTGTTGTAAATATCCATAATTCAGAACAACTTATTAAGTATTCTGATTTTGTAAATATTGATAAGTCATTACCTATAAGACCCATAAATAAATTAACAAGTATAACAGGTCCTTGTATAATTGTAAATGGTAATATAGAATGTGCCCATGGTTCTTCTGTGAATGGTGATTACGATGATTATAGTGAATTGTATAGAAGTATATCTTCTATTCAAAACATTGTAGAAAAACGCAATAAAGAAATGATTGATAAATGTCGTGTCTTTTCATTAAAAGTTAATCCTGATAATGATTGTTTCTGTTCATTTTCAGAATGGGGTTACGCGTTATCTCTTAACAAAACACTTATCCTTGATATTAGTAAACATAATTCTCAATTAAAAGAATATTATATGTATGCCCTTCAAAGTCTGAATTCATTAGATAAACTTTCATTTACACGAAAACATGCTATTATTAAATATCACCCAGAACTAGAATATAATGATTATAATTCATACAAAGAATATATGATGTATATTCTTTCACTTAAATAAATTTGAATATATATACTAGCATACAATAATATATATAATATTATGGAAGAATACAAACCAGCAATCGCTGCGGCAGCAAAATACATCTATGGAGAAGAATGTAAATATATAAATTTTAATCAAATGGAAGAATGTATCACACGTTTATATGGAAATGAAAGTGGTAATGGGGGGGCGGCGATGGAACGTTCTAAAATGGAACCGATCTTAACTATTGTTTTAGGTAAAGACGGTATGGAACTCCTTACATTAGTGAGAGGATTAAAAGTTCTTCTTAATAAAGAAGAACCTGGTGCGAACTTTCCAGTTAAATGGATTTATGACATAGAAAACGGTAATAGTTTCATAAAAGAAAAATAACGTTTATTTAACTTTTAACAATAGCAACAACAATCTCATTTTCCCTTTTATAATCTTCTTTATTTAGATGGACAAATCCATCATCATATGTGTTTATTTTTTTTAGATCGTTGATTACTCTGTCTGAACCAAAGAAAGGGTGACCAATTACCTCTCCAGTAATATTGTGTCCGAGGGTAGCATAGGTAAAACCCTGAATAATGATTGGATAGCGATTCTTAACAACAATTGTGTAGACCCCTCTAGACTTCCTGAGTTGAGGAGGTGAAATGTTGATTGGAAAAACCCATTTATCTGTGACTGAATTGATAACAGGATGATATGGTGTAAGTGTCAGAGATGTAGCAGCATTACTTATGGTTGAAAGTAGTTCCTCTTCTCCATAAGATTCTGTATAAACAAGACATTCTACTTCACTAATTGGAGTTTCATTGTGGTTATTTGGGTCACATGTAAAGATTCTATCTCCTTTTTTGATATCTTGAATCGCACGAATAGTTTTATTTGCCATAAGAACACCACTAGTTCCGATACAACATCCTCCACCCGCGTTGTTGTAAGCAGACATACTCCTTAGAGGGGCAGGTGCGTTCCTCTTGACTGGAATACTCATCCCTCCACCCCTTGTAACAATCGGTGGTTCTACTCTAACAATATCCGGTTTTGGGGGAGGAATCGCTTCAAACACAGTAGAAATATTATCACATATACGGTCAAACATAGGTGTCTTAAAATTAAAGATACCTTTATCTTTGAAATTATTACACATTTCATTCATATACGCACCCTGTAGTGATCTGAGATAATGAACACCCCAACGTGAAAACCAATCACCCCTTTCACCATCCGATGTCATATTTAATGCTTCTTTAACTTGTCCCTCAAAATCAAGGAGAATATTATGGATATATGTGTCTTTTGTCTCTGAATGACATCGGACTAGTTTTTGATAGAAATCATTAACGGTAGTTTTAAAACTATCATCATTAAATTTCTTAAGATTAATACATTGATTAATAGTATCAATTGCTTCTACCCTAATAAGTTGACGCTGTATCATAGCAACATTACAGGTATTCTGAGTTGAAACTATTTCTTTGTGGGGTAGAATTAATGTAGAAATCGTAAATTGTTTATTTTCGGATTGTCTAGCAGAATGTGCCCTTTGTACAAGTGATTCTCCTCTATATAAGTCTATATCAAAAACAAAATTCTTACTCTTACCATATTTTAAGGAATCAATTGTTATTTCAAAAGAACTATTTCCATCTTTGAATTTAGCACCATGTGAAAGATCTATCCTAAGTTTAGGGTTATATAGTGATGTTGTGAGGAGGTTACTTATACCGTTAATAAATACACTCCCAAGGATAGAAGCATCTGGGATGAAAGAATAACCATCTCCACCTGAAATGTTTGATATATTCAATAGTAGGTTTGAATCAAGGTTATAACCAAATCCGTAGGTAGATACCATACATCTAAACCCGTTATCTGTAAAATATTTTTCAAGCATTGCTTCATGTCCACGTGGGGGTTCTACATTTGGAATACCATCTGTAAGGAGGATAACACCTTTATTTTTTTCAGGGGGGGATGTTTCTTTAAGAGTATCTAGTGAGGCAATTATACCTGACCACATATTTGTATTTGCGACTGGTCTTAGAGAATCAAGTTCTAACGAAATTAGTGTTTTATTTTCTGCGGTACATGCTTGATTCTTAACAACAGTAACTGCATGTGAACTGAATGTAATGATTGAAATATTATCTTCATCTTCAAGACTATATAAGATAGTTTTTGCGGCAGAAATAGTTAATGATAGGACAGATATTCCATGACTGATTTTTTCATTTTTATTTCCCTTGAGAGTTGCTTCTTCGGACATAGAATATGATACATCAATACATAAAACTATGTCAATTGGTGGTCGTTTTTGAACTTCGGGTGTATTAATGGAAACAACCAGTTTTCCATTATGATAATATTGATCAATTGTAATTTCATCTAACTTTTCTTTGTAAGGTGCTAGTTTTGTATCCATAATTTTTGATTCAATCTTTAATTGATCACTTTGTAATTTATCACGAATTGAATCAATACTTCTTTTCATAGCAATATTATCTGTGAGATCATCTGGATATAGTGGTGCCTGTGTTAATGGCGATACATTTTTTACTCCAAGCCATTTTAAAATACTTGTTTTTTCATATGTATGACCCGCTGGGTCAGTAACAGGTTCAACGAGTAGTTCACCTGTTATTGGACAATAAAAATCGGGTGGGATAAAAATCCGCTCCTGTGATTCAGGTTCTGGTTCCATAAGTTTTGTTAATACTACTAATAATGAGCGGTTTGTATTTAAATAATTATTTTTTTTATATTTCGTTTATATATATATATATGAGTTCCGGTATTCATTCAAAAAATATGTCTATATTAAGAAGAATACTAGTGCGGAATTTATCAGGAGGTTCAACTGGATTACCGACTGGAGTATCACCCGCTAAAAAGGTATTACCTTTTCATAAAACATCCGTTTTTAAGTATGTAATTGGGTTTGTAATATTTTTAATTTTTGGTCCGTTGGCAGTTTGGGGAATAATGAGTTTTATAAATAATAACGAGACTCAAGAAGTAACTGAAGAAGTAACCGAAGAAACAACTGTAACTACAGGAGATAATAGCGACGGTTCTGAGAATGGTAGAGAAACTGTAAACATAAATGTTTCGGATTCAGAAACTACAAGGACTTCTGGAAATAGACGTAGTAGTAGTACACAAAGAGTAGAAAGTGTAGAAACTACAAGAAGTGTAGAATCAACATCATGTGTAAATGGTGTGTGCAATTAAATTTATTTGACTATTTTCTTTTTTAAAAATTTATTATGAAAATAAAATAATAATTTAAAAAAATACTTAAAATTATTATCTTTAATAATATTAAAAGAGGTAATATGCCTAGACACCATTACATTGGAAAGCAAGTTGATAAGACAAATAATTATATTCAAACAAATGTGACATTTGAAGATATCTTTAATAATCCTAAAATGGAAAATATCCGTAAACCAAATTATCAAGGATCACTCCTTGAGGAGAAAATTGAAAAAATGTCCGATGAATATCTTAAAAATCCATTACTACTAAAATTTAAAAATCATATTATCATCGGTTGTTTAAAAGATAATTGGTATATTATTGATGGTCAACATAGGATAGAAATGGCAAAATCATTATATAGTAATCACGGTGTAAATGATCATTTGGTATTTTGCTGGTATATTTGTAGTTCTGAAGAAATTATGAAAGATATCTTCTGTTCTGTGAATATAGATTCCCTGAAAAACCAATATTATGTTAGTGATAATGATCTTAAACAAATTACCAAAGAAGAATTTACGGGAAAACTAAAAGATTATCATAAAACTCATTTCGCGAATAGAAAAACAGATACAGGAAAAACGAAAACAATTGAAGAATTTGTAATAGAACTAGATACCATAAACTTTTTTGAAAAATTTACAAATTCACAGGAAGCATATAATTCTTTAAAAGAAGAAAATAACAAATTCTTTGATATAAATAGGTATTCTATTAATTTAGAACAAAATCCAACAATCTATTATGCCCCTGAAAAGAAACTAATCAATGAAAAAGTTATCTTTTCTCTAAAAAGAAATAATTTTGTAGAGTGGTTGAGTGATAAAACAAAAGACCCATATCATAATACACGTGCTATAAAAGCAAATATAAGTTCCTATAAAAGAAAAGCAGTTTGGAGAAGAGAATTTGGAGAAAATGAAACAGGTGTATGTCCGATTTCATTTTGTAATATTGTATTAAAAACAGGTGTTAAGAATGGTTTTCAGTGTGGTCATATTATATCAGAATATAATGGTGGTGTAACAGAGGTTAGTAACCTACGTCCAATATGTTCTGGTTGTAATCAATCAATGAGTAAAACAAATTGGGGAGATTGGGATGTAGTTCAATAAAATTTGAATAATATTTAAAATTTTTTTTATCTTTTAATATAAATATGTTTACTGTATCAAAGAAATACATTAATCACCGATGTGGACTCCATTTGGCGGAATATCAAAAAAAAGACCCTATTACTGTGGAAGGTAAATTGGGTATTATTGATGGTAATGGTAAATTTACAGCATGTCATGATCATGAACACATTACCCGTGAAAAATACGATGAAGTTGTCCCTAAAATTATTGATGAATTTGTAGATGCAGGGTTTGCTAAAACCCAAGAGTTCTTTGAAAAAGAGATAGATCTAAATAACGAATACGGTCACCTTAAGAAGGACACTGTCAGTCCAGATAAAATCACGGCACAAAAAACAAGTAAGTCAAATACTATCATACGAAAATATATGCCTCATATTTGCGAAGTTGAAGACCATAAAGGATCAAATATCCTTAAACTTTGGACAAGAGAAAACATTACAAAAGCATTTAAATCACTTGATAAACCTAATAGAACGGTTAATAGTAATTTTTCAGAATTTAAAAGAGCGATTAAGTTCAACCCAGTTACGATTTATTCTCCTATTATGACAAAGTCAATTGTAAAAGCACTTGATTGTAAGACTGTATTTGATCCCTGTATTGGTTGGGGGGGTAGAATGATCGGGACAACATGTCTAGGAGAAAATTATCATTATACGGGTTGCGAACCTTTTACAAAAACCTTCAATGGTTTAGAAGGGATGGTAAACGGTCTAGATATTGAAGATCAAGTAACACTTTACAATAGAGGTGTAGAAACTGTTCTAGAAGAATTAGATGATCAAAAGTTTGATATGTGTTTGACTAGTCCACCCTATTTTGACCTTGAGGTATATTCTCATGAACCGACTCAGTCAATAAAGAAATACGAAACATATGAAGAATGGATTGATAATTTCATAAAACCAATTATTGAATATATTTGTACACACGTAGAAAAGTATAGTTGTTGGTCAGTGAAGAATATCAAAACAAAAGAAAAGTATAGTCTTTTGGACGATGTGATTAGAATCCATTCTGAAAATGGATGGAAATTAGATAGAGAATATTCTATCAAAAAAAATACTAGTAAGAATAAGACTACAGATGGAGATGTTACTTATGTGTTTTCTAAGGAATGATAACCTTTGTATATCCACCGATATAATCAATATTAATTGAAATATGTAGTTGGTTAGAGGATCCTGGTCCATCTATCCGGGCAGAAAATTTCCCAGCATCCCCTTTTCCTATATATCCACCATTATGTTCTCCCTTTTTTTTACCGGTTTTAAGAATATGTTTGGACCATTCTAATGAACGAAAATCTAGTTGACTACTATCAAACATCATTAAATAGTAAGATTTAACGCCATTTTTCCATTCTGATTCATCTCTAGACAATAAGACATATTTATCACAGTGATTTTGTGTTATAAAATCAAGTTTTTCTTCAAACGATGGATATTTTTTAGTCCTGTGACTGGTTATCTTAACAATACCATTTTCTATCTGTCCTGATTTGTTTTGATATGAAATCTTTGAAGTTTCATCTAGAGTGTCTGCCCCTGATTGATGTCCCCCACCAACCCAATTACTTCCGCTAGGGTTTATACATTGATCCCAAATATCTTCCCACAATTCCGCTTTAACTGGAAATCTATATAGTTCGTGATGTTTAATCAATTTAGTTTTCAAACAATTCATAAGCATTGTTTTTTCTTGAATTTCTACTTCAGAATATTTCCCTTCTTCTCTAAGTTGTTTTTCGTAGTCCATTACTTATTTTAATACACTTATTATCTTTTTCAAATTTGATATAAAGATATTCATAAAATAATATAGAAAGAATGGTTATTGTAATCAATGTGAAGAGTATAGATGATGATGGAGATAAAGAAAGTTGTTGTGATAAATGTTTCCATTTCTGGGGTGAAAAACACCCAATGTGTTTGATGTGGTTATTCATTCTATTTATTGCTGGTATGGGGATAGGTATTAGCGGATATGGTAAATCAAAATAAATTTGATTAATATATAAACATATATTAATGAAAAAGTATAATACTATGAGAGAAATTTCAAGACCTAATAAGAGTATGCTCCACCATATAATAAATGTGGGTGATGGTGTGAATTTTCAGAATAGTAACTACCCTTTCTGGGGAGTATCTGAGAATAATCGCACATATATAGATAACTGGATTAATGCTGGAGATATCCTTTGGTTTTGTCAGGAAAATGATGATACATTTAAAGTAATTGGAATGGGTGAATATACCCATGCGTTTGATAGTATTGATGAACCACTGATTCAACTGAATATTGTTGAAAAAGAAAAACAAAATTGGGATGATCGTGTTGTGAATGATATTCAAATTCATTATAAAAATCTATACGATACAGAAAGGCAATCTATTAGTATTGAAAAGTATGGAAATGAAATATCTTCATATGATGGAGAAGAAGGGAAATTTTCAAATGATATAGATTTATTCAAACATTATGATGGATTTAAATTTTATGGCGCACCAAAATAGAATAATATCTTTGTAATATAAATATATAATATAATGGAACCTCAAATACACGATTATTATAATGAATTTCCACATGGTGTAAACGTGATTGAAAAATTAAATGACGAATGTGATTTTTTGTTAAAAAAATTAGATGAAAAAGATAAAGAAATAGAAAGACTAATTCAACTTTTTAAAAATTTAGATAAACGAGTAACTAAATATAAAAGAGAACAAGAATTAAAAGAAATAATCCGGATTATAAATGAAGAAAGAAGACCCAGAGAAAAGAAATTTTCATGTTTTTAAGATTAACTTTTCTTTTTTTAAAAAAATTTTTTAATATATATTAATATAAATGTATGACTTTCGTAGTAATGAATTAGTTATGAAATCAATTGATTTGACTGAAGAAATTAAAAAAGATAATAAACTATTAAAAAATAAAGATATCACTATATTCAATAGTTCAGTATTACCTATAAAGGATACTAATGATTATTTAGTAGCAAGTCGTGGTTGGTATGGTAATATCCGAACATGGGATGGTATTAACTTTATAATTTTAACAAGGATGAGTTCTAATTATAAAAAAAAGAAACAAAATATAATTGATATAGATCTAAAAATTTTAAAAGATAAAAATTTAAAATTCAAAGAGTTTAAAAAGAAAATTATAGAACATCAAAAAACAATCCTTGAAGGACCTGAAGATCCAAGATTGTTTTATTATAAAAATAATATTTTTATGTTGGTGAATGAAATTGATGATGATAAAAAAGAAAACCGTAAAAGACATATGTACTTATCAACCATTGATGTTGATGCATTAGATTATGATAGTAATAAAACAAAAATATGTGAAACATTGTCATCAGATTTTGAGAAAAATTGGGGACCATTTTCATACAAAAATAAAATGTATATGCTTTATGATATAAATCCTTTAACAGTTATGGAAGTTGTTGGTGCTAATAAATGTAAAATAGTATTAAATAAAAATGATAAAACTATTAATAAAATAGAAAATAGTTTCGGTGATTTAGATTTCCATCTAAGAAATAGTAGTAATTTACTCCCATTTGGTGGAAAACTATTAGGTATGGGTCATGCTGTATTAGACTACAAGGATTCAACAGATTTAAATAAATTTTTAATACCAACTATAGATAAATCAAAATATGATAAAACAGATAAAGAATATTTCAAGAGATTTTACAAATTATATTTGGGATTTTTCTTTATCTTAGATATGAATAAGGGGGAAATTACAAAATTAAGTCCTTTTTTTCAGTTACCGAGTAAAGAGGCGAAACAAGATCTAATCTTTTTCCCTACAACAATTTGCGAGGATAATAAAGGTTTTATAGATATTTCTTATAGTTTAGGGGACAACAGATCATATCTTTGTAAATTACATTCGGAAGTAATAAAGACATCTTTATATGATAAAAATAATATTGATATGCATATGAATTATAATGTAAATACAAATTATTATTTAGAATTATTGAGAACATTAAGAATTGTTAATAACTTTTCTCCAAAACCAGAAGATTTTAATGTCTTTGTTTAGAGTCAACATTACCTTTCATTTTTTCTTCGTTTTTATCTCCATTTTTAGTGTTATCTAAAGCATATTTAAACTTTGGATTCTTATTACATTCGCTTAGTTCGTGATAGACGCATAAGCGAACATGTAAATAGTCTTTTTGACAATATTTACAAATCCAAGATTGCATTTTTTTTATTTTAATAAACTCATTGTCAAATTTATTTAACAAAATATTAAAAGAATATTAATTAATATATTTATATATATATATATATGGATCACAAATATCATGAACATATGACAAATGAACATAATCATATGACAAATGAACATAATCATAAAAACCATACTATGGAATTAAAAAAGGGAAGTAACCCTTGTACAGATAAATTAACTGATATTGAATACTTAGAGCATATGATACCTCATCATCAAGTCGCTATTGACATGAGTAATATGCTTATACCACATACAAATAATGCCGAGTTATTACATTTATGTAGAAATATTATCCGTAAACAGGCATATGAAATATGGGAAATGAATTTTATGAAAGAAGGTTTGGCGAAAACCGTATTTGATAATGACCCATGGATTGTTGATAATGTAGTTACAAAGTTAGATGTTTTTGAACCAGTGATGTCAAAATCTAAAGATGGACCATGTAATCCTTTATTTTTTAAACCAAATGATCACTCAGCTCATATGAAAGTAATGAAAATAACAGATAAAAGTTATTTAGAACATATGATACCTCATCACCAAGTCGCAATAGATATGAGTAAAAGGTTATTATTACATACAAATAATAGTTATCTTTTAGATTTTTGTAGGAAATTAATTATTGATCAACAAGGTGAAATATTCTATATGAATAGTTTACTACGAAACACATATAGCAATAAAAGCGATTTATTACTATTTTAATATAAAACTTATAATATATGGAAGGTATAATGGAAGAAGAACCTTATCCTATGATTGATGAATTAATGAAAATAGAAAAAAAATATTTAACAATAGAACGGAATGAGGGTTTAACAGATAAACTTCAAAAGTCTTTAGGTTGGACATTACATAAGAAGGGGACCAAATATGATGTAAAAATAACCCCTAATGATAAAGACAAAGTAGTAACACTGATTGCGTTAATTATTAAAGAGTATGACCTTACCCCTGAAGAAATATATCAAATAATTAAAGAGTATTATCATTTAGATCATTGGAGGATAACTGAAATATTATATCATTTTACAAAAGTAAGAGAGTTACATATGCTCACGACTATGAGGAGTCTTGTTCCAGGTATAAAAGAATCTATTTACCGTCCTCCGGATGAAGTTGATAGCGAAGATAAAGGAGGTGTGATGTATCAAAAATTTGCGAGAAAATATGAATAGAATAAGATATCATTAATTACTATCACCTACTTTATTTTTATCCGATGACTTTTTTAAAATATTATTCATTCCTGTTATAAGAGTATCCGATTTTGAGTTTTGTTCTTCTAAATAATACATGATTGTGAGATGCTGATTTATCTCTTTTATTTCTTGAACCTTTTCAGGATCTTCTTTGTACATGAGAGACTTTCCATAGATGACGTCTGCGTCAATTGGGAACATATTTATTGTAGTTGATATAATTTTATATCCATTTCAAATTTAATTATATCATTATATATATGGAGCAAGAAGATTTAGATTTATTTGATGAGACAAAAATCTTAACAAATACATCCCATAATGGATATCAGAGATGTTTAGGATTATTAGAAAATAATCCCGAAACCCGTGAGTGGAGAGTATTGGTTGAATTAAATGCGATATTAAATCAGAATAGTATCGCAACTTGGTGGTATCCTTATTTTTTAAAAGAAAGAGAAGAATTTATGTATTCTTTTGTAAAACCAAGCACTCTAAAAGTTACTGAACTACGTTCAGAACTCGCATCGCGAGGTTTATCAACAACCGGGAAAAAAGCAGAACTAGTTAGTAAACTTACGGAAAGCATGGAAACTTCCGAAGATACTACATTAAAGACTGTTCAGGGCAAGACGGAACCGAAGAAATCTAAGCAAGAATTAGTGACTGAATATAATAGGTTATATAATCAACAAGAAAGAAATAGTATGAGGGAACCTAGATCGACGGATGAATACCTTAATATATGTGTAAGTAGAATTGTTGAAGAAAAATATAAAGATATCATTCTTGAACCAAATATAGATATTTTAAGAGATTTTTTAGAAGAACATAAGTCAACTATTAATCGGTTAATAAGACAAATACAACCAGGACACAGGAGTTTATTATCGTGGACTGAATTATTTAGTTCTCCATTAGCAACAACAACGCGTGGAACAATCTTACGTGCTGGTGTGGGTGGAGTAAGGATTGGGGGATTAAATCAAGATTCTTCTCGCGAAGAGTCAAAAAAGTTTGCGAATCCACTATATACAGTAATGAGTTTATCGGACGAATTATTGACGTTCGCATCAGGTGGAGGTGATGCTGGGAGTATCCCATGTAACCACAACTACCCTCATCCAGCGACCCCACAATTATTACCGTGGTTTGCTGAAGAGCTTTCTTTGACCAGACCTATCCCTGGCCCGCGAATCGGCATGCCGGTGACATATAACTCGTGGCGCGAGCGCATGCATAATATGAATGCATTTGTAATGACTAGTGATATAACCAGACAAAGTATTTCAGATAATTCAGTTAAAATACTAAAAGTTTTATTAGAGTATATAGAACATGATGTAATAAATTCCAGGAAATGTATCAGTCCTATTGTAGACATCATACAATATGCCAATATGAAATATCCAAATACCATACTCCTCAACACTAATAATTTACACCACCCACACCAATTTCATGAAAATAGAATAAAGACTACAATTAATACTTGTTCCGATATGTTTAAATTATTGATCAAATTCGGATTAAAAGATCAAGGATTAACTAATTTAGAGTTTGATGTACTAGGTGATAACTGGAGAAGGGTAAATTCTCAGATGGGACTACAAAAAGTAATGAGATATACTGACCCAGGGGATCCACATAGTCAATTTACTAGAGCACAAAGGTTGTCCTTATTATGCCATCCAAACTTAAGAAAATACTGGATAGAAAGTTATCAAACGTTTAATAGGAAAAAAATTGTAAATGTTGCGAGAGGTATGGATGATGAAAACTCACCATTATCATATTTAGATTTTGATACATTTAATATTCTTGGAGAGAAGGTAAATGTATCAAAACCCAATCACCCTCATCCTACAACATTACGTCGTAATACGATATCCCAGGGGAAAAATCAAGATTTAGTATCCGCTATGCAACGGTTAAATGTTTCAAGAGGTTTAAAATCATTGACAAGTCCAATTGGAGAAGGGATGGGTGTTGATATGGAGTTAATAGAACAGATAATGAATACTCAGAAAAGTTTAAATCTTATTGAAGACGCCAAATATTCTGAAAGTCGGATGGTTCCTGAGGATTATACAGAACCCCCAACGCCTCAATTTCAGATAGGGGATAGTATAATGTGGGGAGATGGTTTAAAAGGAGTGGTTACGGGAACTCCTAGAGGTTATCTCAAAATATTAGGAGATAATATGAAAAGATATATTTTATCAAATAAGACGAGAAACATGAAACTTATTGAAAGGATACCAGGACCATTCATAGACTCATTAGATGGTGGTTCTAAGAAGAAGAAGCGGACAAAAAGAAAGACGAGAAGAAAGAAGAAGAGGACGAAAAAAAAATTATGACTACATGGAGGAACAGAGTCTCCAGAGATACAACCGTTGACTGAGAGACCAGAGTTAATCATAAGAAGTAGCGAAGAAGGGAACCCTGAATTGTTATCTCCCCCCGTTTCAGAAAACTCACGAATACAATTTAAAGACATGAATCATAAAGAGAAAATTCGTTCGGCATATTTTTCTGAGTTGGCTTGGGGAATTCCACGTAGACATATTGATATGTTTTATATTCCAGTTTTGCTTTCTATACCAATAAATGAAGATATAGAATATGAGGTGATCAGGTATATTAAAGAAAAATCCCTTTTAGGAGAGGAAAGGGGTATATTTATAAAACCTAAAAAATTATTAGGTATGTTTTTAAACTTGGTTTCTAACGAATATGGGCGGGATATTTCTCAACGAATTATCAAGGAACAACAATATGAAATTTATATGGAAGACTTAATAGAACTAGAGGAACAATTATTTTTTTTAATACACCAGATAAACGATACGATACAAGAATGTACAAGTAAAAATATCGCAGAAAAAGATTGTCCAAAACTGCAACAATTTTTAAAAAATAAAGAAGAGTTGGATAAAAAAAAAGAACAAGTCAAAAAAAATATTAGGAGTTTTTCTTAGATTGTATCTAAACGACTTTTTTTATTATTCTCATAGTCTAATACCTTTTCTTCTATATCATTAGTAAGGTTATATAAATAGTATCCATCACTCCATTCGTCCCCTCCACTAAAAGATAATAATTTAAAGAATTCAAGCATAAATTGTGCTACTAAATTTTCTGTTAAATGATTTTGTGTAATACTCTGGACCTTACCATAATAACGGAAGTTATTCAATATAGAAAGAAGTTCGTCCATTGCTTTATTCCTTGTTCTATAATCTCTAAAATATTTTATGAGGTCTTTCATGAGAGGTCCTTTTTCTCTTGCCCCTGATATAAGGTGGTTATAACCCTCAACACCTTCAAAACATTTACCAGTAAATAATCCTGGACTCCAAGCGGGAAGTCCATCAAATCGGAATAATTCATTTAAAATTTTAAACTTTATGGGATCAACTACTTCTGTATTTGGAATAGGAACCGGATAAGATTCACACCCTAATGCTGCCCTCCACCATCTCAGTGAACCTTCCTTGTAATTTTTTAATGTTACAAGTCTCCCACCCATGATAGGTCTTGTTGGTGAATGATCCTTATAAATTTGTTTAATTACATCAACTGTTATAAAATTTTCTACAGCATGCATGAAATCTTCTTCAGACCACATATTATTTTTAATATAAACTAATCTTTGTTGTAATTCAAATAATTCGTCAAATTGATCTTCTTCTAACAAAAGAATACTATTATTATAAAAATCACATTGTATGTAGAATTCATAACCAGCTATACCATTGCCGTATGATGAAAAGCATTCTATATATGTTTTTAAAGGTAAATTCATTATATTTTCATAATATACTTCAGTTTCAAGCATAATATCTTCAAAATCTTCGCTATCAAAGTTTGGTTTATCTAAACCAATGATATCTTCTCTTATTCTTTTTTCAATATAATTATAGATTTTACATGCGTAGGTATACTTTTGTTCTATTGGAGTACCTGGAGCACAAGTCCCTGGACTCTGTGACATACACCAATTTAATCTATCATTACAATTTAAACTATTTAATAGTGGCATAGGATCATCGTGTCCAGCGGGTAGGTCTTGAAACGAAATAGAATCAAGTGGTTTTTCCATAATTTCTTTTGTTTTACGGATCGCATAATCTTGTTTACCTGCTTCTATTTTTTTCTTTTCTTCTATCCATTCCTCTTGTCTTAATGTTAAAGGTAAGGGTGCAGTATACTTAAGTTTTCTTTTTCCATCTTCACCACGAACAATTTTTGCATCTGCTAATTTTCTAATATTCTCCATTTCAATTTGATGAGGTTCTTTAAAAGTTCCAAACAAAGTTTGTGCGAGACGATTCCTTTTTTCTGAAGAATCTGTGCTTAACATCCTACTTTTTGTTTTTGAAGGTAATGATTGCCTCCTTTTTAGAGTTCTTTTTTTTCTTGAAGTTTTCTTTGAATTTTCAGACATATATATATATATTTAATATTTAAAAAAATATTTAGTAGTAGGATATAAATGGAAAATATTACAAATGTTACCGAAGTATTAAGGACAAATGATAATTTTGATTGCGAAGATATTACAAATAATGGATTATATATGATATTTATTGGATATGTGTATCCACTATTATCACCTACCATTAGAAATTATATGAAAGATATCTTTATACATGTTAAAAATGTTGGAAAAGTTAGTGGAGAAATAGTAAGTTTAACAGAATTTGGTTTTACGAAATTGCAAAAAATACATAATATTGAAGATATGGCAAAATTTATTGAAAGGGTTTCTAAGAATAAAAATTTAAGTATTATGAAGGATGACATTATGGAATGTGCGAAATCATATGCTGGTGGCGAGGGGCATAATGAGGGAAGTTGGAATAGTATGTTAGATAACTTAGAAAAACTCCATAAAAAGAATATTGATAGTAAAGTGGGAAATCCGTAATAAAAATATTATCATATCATATATATATATATGAGTTCCAATAATGATATGATACTTGAAATCACTAGAGAATTTGAGAAAGTAATATCTAAAATCATAACATCTAAAGAGGGAATACGAATTATTAATATTTTGAAGCAAAATATAGATACTGTAGAATATAATAAAACACATCTCATAGATGATGAAGAGGTAGGAGAAATTGAAAGCAAATTGACTAATGATTTGCTTTCAGTTATGGATAATTTCTCAGAAGAGTTGTCCGATTCGGGAAACAGTGATAATCTATTTACTGATTTTATAAATATAATCTAGAATATTATCTAATGGAAACTTGTTTCATATTCTTGGAAGCATTGACCGAAAGAAAATGTTTTAATTTATAGGGATACTTGGTTGCATAGCAATTCCGCATAAACCACTATTATTTTCTATATTCCTTTGAATTCTAATATAACCATTTTCACCCCATTGAGGTCCCCATGAATTTTTTACAATCCAGTAATCCATATTATGAAACATATCATTTCCATAACCGACAATAAGTACACCGTGGTCTAATTGTGTTCCACACGATGGATCTGAATAGATCCCCGAGGAGTAAAGTTGAAATGATTTTAAATTTGCTTGAATCGCAACGGATACCGGTTGTTGATTTACGACCCTTTTTAGTATATCTTCATTATTTGGTATTACGTCCTTATAATCACTTATATTAATAACATCTTTACAAACCATACATTTTCCTTCTGTGCCTTCATATGGATATTCTTCTTCAGAACACAATCCATTATCAATAACATATTTAAAAGCACTATCCATTGATCCACCCTGACAACCCTTATTACCATAGTTTCCCGAACAATCAACTAATTGTTGTTCTGAAATATTTAAAAGATTTCCTGTCTTGATAGCGTGAATTGCTTCTATGGAACCTGTCGCACTAAATGACCAACATGAACCACACCTTCCTTGATTTTTTACATTCGTAATGATATCTTTTTTCCTCCAATCGGTTGAAGGGGGTAATATTATATTTTTATCTTCGCCACCATATGTAGTGTTAGTAGTTTGATATATTATAGGGTTTGAAGATATCTTTTGATCAGATAATTGGTTGATTTCTAAAACATATGAATGATTATTATTATTATGTTTTTGAATAAATTCTATATTGTTTTTAAAGGTTAAAAAGTTATCATAATTGAAGACTTTATTATACTCTTTTACATAATCTAAATACGTATACATATAAGTACTGTTAACTTCTAAAGGATATACACTATTGATAAGTGTAAAAAAAGAAAAGATAAATTTAAACATTTATTAAATATAAATATTTTAAATCATAAAAAATGCGTTTATTTTTATCTTATTTTATGGAATAATTTATTAACAGGGACAAAGGAGACTTTTTTTTAAGGGTGGATCACTATTGTTTTCCTTTTTCATTATGACAGGCGCCTTATTAATAGATCCAAGTGTTTGAGATTTTACTTTCATTTTCTTCATTATTTTCGGACTAGAAACGGGATCTACGGCAGGTGACTTTGATATCCAAGGACAATGCAATATAAGTCTATCTATTAAATTTGTTGTATTTGGGATTTTATGTAGCATGGAATGAAGATTATTTATCATTTTATATATATCATTGTTAACACGGAAGTAAGTAGTTTCAATTCTTGATATAATTTCTTCAGTGACAGATATAATATCATCATTCACCAGTGACGGACAATATTTAAAGAGTATTACTATTTCACAGTAATCTTTTGTGGGTATATTTTCAAAATCAAGTTCAAGGGGAATTCCTTGTATATCTTCTTCAAACAAGACATTTTCTACGGTATCCATTTTAGGAGTATAATTTACTATAATAATCAAAATAAATTTCAAATTTATTTTATATAAAACTATTTAAGAATTAAAATCTATAGTATATTGTATTAGATGAAGACATCGTGTCCGAGTGGTTAAGGAGATAGACTTGAAATCTATTGGGCATTGCCCGCGCAGGTTCGGGTCCTGCCGGTGTCGCTAAAAACCCTTAAATTTTATAAATTTGAAACTTATATATTTGAGGTGTTAGTGTATAAATAAGGTGGGTTTATACATATGAGTGTTCCTTTAGCTCAGTTGGTTAGAGCATGAGTCTTATGAGCTCAAGGTCGTGGGTTCGAGCCCCACATGGAACACATTTGGTAGCGTTCCCGAGCGGTCAAAGGGGAGCGACTTAAGATCGCTTGCTATATGCTTCGTGGGTTCGAATCCCACCGCTACCACCATTCGCCTTTCTAGCTCAGTTGGTAGAGCGCAAGACTTTTAATCTTGTGGTCGTGGGTTCGAGCCCCACGGAAGGCATTGATTGATAACCATAAGTAATCCGGGAGAAAAAGTATCTTTCGTTATAGTCCTCTATAGCTCAGTTGGCAGAGCGCTCGGCTGTTAACCGATAGGTCGTAGGTTCGAGCCCTACTGGAGGAGTTGATTGATAACCATAAGTTATCCGGGAGAAAAAGTATCTCTCGTTATAGTCCCATATAGTCTAGATGGTTAGGATACCTGGTTTTCACCCAGGCGACCCGGGTTCAAGTCCCGGTGTGGGAACTGCCTCATTGGCGCAATTGGATAGCGCATCAGACTTCTAATCTGGGGGTTGTGGGTTCGAGTCCCACATGAGGTATATGGTAGTGTATCCAAGTGGTCAAAGGAAGGCGAATATTAAAGCACGCCTGCAGAAATGCTTCGGAGGTTCAAATCCTCTCACTACTAATTTTAAATTTATACAAGACAATATCACGGTTCCTTTAGCTCAGTTGGTTAGAGCATGAGTCTTATGAGCTCAAGGTCGTGGGTTCGAGCCCCACATGGAACACATTTGGTAGCGTTCCCGAGCGGTCAAAGGGGAGCGACTTAAGATCGCTTGCT
>Ga0206127_1001423_pt1 | contig 26190 bp, 20 predicted proteins | sample Helgoland_Spring_6_FD_148646 | JGI IMG/M metagenome (GOLD analysis project Ga0206127, IMG submission 148646) | Pelagic subsurface seawater microbial communities from Kabeltonne, Helgoland, North Sea - Helgoland_Spring_Bloom_20160419_1 | ecosystem: Environmental > Aquatic > Marine > Epipelagic ...
CAGCTATTGGACATGCTCCTATTGCTGCATTAATTCACCCAGAAGCGGGTAGTAGAAACGCAATTACGGAATCTTTGACAAACATTATTTGGGCACCTCTAAAGGATGGTTTAGACTCTATTTCATTATCAGCCAATTGGATGTGGCCGTGTAAAAATGAAGGAGAAGATGCTCGTTTATACAAAGCCGTAAAAGCGGTATCTCAATTTTCTATTGCTTTAGGAATCAATGTTCCAACGGGAAAAGATTCTTTGTCAATGAAGCAAAAATACAGCGATGGAGAAGTAATTTCTCCAGGAACCGTTATTATTTCTGCGGCAGGAAATTGTAATGAAATAAGCAAAGTTGTTGAACCTCTTTTACACCTTGACGGAGGAAACATCTATTATATAAATATATCCCAAGATGCATATAAATTAGGAGGAAGTTCATTTAACCAATCCTTAAATGCAATTGGAAATGAAGCACCTGACGTTAAAAATGCAGCGTTTGTAAAAAACACATTTAATACCCTTCAAGAATTAATTAAAGGAGATAAAATCAAAGCAGGACACGATGTTGCTTCTGGTGGATTAATTACAACGTTGTTAGAAATGTGTTTTGCAACAACAAATCTAGGTGCAGATTTTGACATTTCTTCACTTCATGAAGAAGATTCTATCAAAGTATTATTTGCCGAAAATTCAGGAATTGTTTTTCAAGCAGATGCTTCTGTTGAAGCCATTTTATCAGAAAATAATGTTGAATTTTTCAATATCGGAACGCCCAATAATTCAGGAACAGTAAATATTAAAAATAAGGAAGAAAACTTCTCTCTTGATGTAGCAGAAATGAGAGACGTTTGGTACAAAACCTCTTTCCTATTAGATCAAAAACAAACAGCGAATAATCTAGCGCAAGATCGTTTTGATAATTATAAAAAGCAGCCTTTAACCTATAAATTTCCTAAGAACTTTACCGGAAAACTACCTGTTATTTCGAAGGCGGTCAAGCAATCTCGTCCAAAAGCAGCAATTATCAGAGAAAAAGGTTCAAATTCTGAGCGTGAAATGGCAAATGCAATGTATTTAGCGGGTTTTGATGTAAAAGATGTACACATGACCGATTTAATTTCTGGTCGTGAAACTTTAGAAGATATTCAGTTTATTGGTGCTGTTGGTGGATTTTCAAACAGTGATGTATTAGGTTCTGCAAAAGGTTGGGCAGGAGCATTTAAATACAATGCAAAAGCCAAGAAATCATTAAAAGACTTCTTTAAAAGAGAAGATACCTTGTCTGTTGGTATCTGTAACGGTGCACAATTATGGATGGAATTAGAGCTCATTAATCCAAAACATAAAGTACATGGTAAATTGGGTCATAATGATTCTAAAAAACACGAAAGTTCTTTTACTTCTGTAAAAATTCAAGAAAATAATTCAGTAATGTTATCCAGTTTAGCAGGAACAGAATTAGGGGTTTGGATTTCTCACGGTGAAGGTAAATTTAATTTACCAGAAGCGGAAGAGAACTATCATATTGTTGCAAAATACGGGCATGAAGGGTATCCTAATAATCCGAATGGTTCAGACTTCAATACGGCTATGATGTGCGATCAAACAGGACGTCACTTAGTAACGATGCCACACATAGAACGTTCTACTTTTCAATGGAACTGGGCCAACTATCCTGCAGGAAGAAAAGACGAAGTTTCCCCTTGGTTAGAAGCTTTTGTAAACGCAAAACAGTGGATCGTAAATAAATAAGTACACATATATTTTAATAAAAACAGCTTTCAGAGAACTCTGAAAGCTGTTTTTTGTTGTTTAAGTGACTGTAAATAGGTTACTTATATTTTTAGTAAGCGCTCTTTTTTTCTGCGTTAAAATTAAAATTTCACAGAATAAGGTTGGAAGTATTTAAGTCACCCACGAAGCAATAAGAATAGAAAAGTACTATCATACAAAAATTAAAATCTTACTTAAAGTTGAAAGAATACGTCAAAGAATTTAATTTATCTTAATAAGGAGCTCCTCATCTTGTAATAAGGATTTGTCAAATCAATGAAATTTACCTAATTTGCCTACTTCAAATGAATATATATGGCAACCGAAGTTACAAGATTATTTGATTTCCCCTACTACCAATTAGAAACCTATGATTTAAAAGATGCATTTACCTCGAAAGCAAGCGGTAAATGGGAAGTCATAACGACCCAACAATACATAGATCAAGCCAATCAAATTAGTCGAGGATTGATTAAATTAGGTGTAAAGCCCAATGATAAAATTGCCGTAATTTCTTCTACCAATAGGACAGAATGGAATATCTTAGATATTGGAGTTTTACAAATAGGGGCACAAAACGTTCCTATTTACCCAACGATTAGCAAAGAAGATTATGAGTATGTATTAAATCATTCTGAAGCTATTTATTGTTTTGTTTCTGATGAGGAAGTACTTCAGAAAATTAATAAAATTAAAGACAAAACCAATCTAAAAGAGGTCTATACTTTCGATGATATTGAAGGAGAAAAGAATTGGAATGAAATCCGTACACTTGGAAAAGATGAAAGCAGTCAAAACCTTGTTGAAGAGCTAAAAGACAATGTAAAAGAGACTGATTTAGCAACCTTGATTTATACCTCTGGAACAACAGGAAAACCAAAAGGTGTTATGTTGTCGCATAAAAATGTTGTGTCCAATGTTTTAAGTGCTGTAAAAAGAGTTCCATTAGATTATGGTAATTCTAAAGCGCTGAGTTTCCTACCTATTTGCCATATTTTTGAACGCATAATCTTATATTTATATCAATATTGTGGTGTTTCTATTTATTTCGCTGAATCTATAGAAAAGCTTTCCGAAAATGCGCAAGAAATAAAACCGCAAGTTATGACGGCAGTTCCGCGTTTGTACGAAAAAATCTATGATAAAATTATTTTGAAAGGAGAAGCCTTAACGGGTATTAAAAAAACATTGTTTTTTTGGGCTGTAAATTTAGGTTTAAGATATGAACCCAACGGAGCAAACGGTTGGTGGTATGAAAAACAATTAGGATTGGCTAGAAAATTAATTTTTTCTAAATGGCAAGCTGCCTTAGGAGGCAAATTAAAATTAATGGTTTCTGGAAGTGCCGCTTTACAGCCAAGGTTGGTAAGAGTTTTTACGGCAGCAGGAATGCCAATTATGGAAGGATATGGTTTGACAGAAACCTCTCCTGTAGTCTCTGTAGCCGACCAAAGGAACAAGGGATTTAAAGTAGGTACCGTAGGTAAAGTCATTGATGGTGTTGAAGTGAAAATAGCAGAGACTGGCGAAATTTTAGTAAAGGGACCTAATGTAATGTTGGGTTATTATAAAGATCCAGAAAAAACGGCAAGCGTTATCAAAGGAGGTTATTTTTATACGGGAGATAAAGGAGAAATTGATGGAGAAGGTTTCTTGAAAATTACTGGTAGAACCAAAGAAATGTTTAAAACTTCTGGAGGTAAATATGTGGTTCCGACTTTGTTAGAAGGAGAATTAAAACAATCTTTATTTATTGAACAAGTAATGGTTGTTGGTGAGGGTGAGAAGATGCCTGCAGCGATTCTTCAACCCAATTTTGACTTTATAAAAGAATGGATTAAGCACAAACAATTAAATATTGGAGATGCTAACGAACAAATCATTTGTGATGAAAGAATTATAAAAAGGATTCAAGAAGAGGTTGACAAATGCAATAAAAGCTTTGCCAAATGGGAACAGATTAAACGTTTTGAACTCACGCCAGATATTTGGTCTATTGAAGGTAGTCACTTAACACCTACAATGAAAATGAAACGTGCTGTTATTAAAGAAATTTACAAAGATTTATACGACAAAATTTATAGGGATTAGTACCCATTTTTTAATATAAAAGACAAAAAAATTGAAGCTATTTTTTGCATCAAAAAAGGCATCCTACTTCAAATGAAATGAATAATAAATAAATTTATATTTTAATATCTTTAAAAGTTAAAGAAAAAAGAGTAAATTTAATATCATAAAAAAAAATAGATTATGGGTATTAAAAGCTTTCAAGGAAAAAGAGATACAACTCAGGGAAAAGAAGAAGCACACATCTTAGTGGCTGATTATATGACAAAAAAGCTGATAACTTTTAAAGCTGAAGATCCCTTATATCATGTGATAAACCAATTAATTGCCCATAAAATTTCTGGAGGACCCGTTGTAAATGATAAAAATGAATTGATTGGGATTATTTCAGAGACAGATTGTATCAAACATATTTCAGAGAGTAAATATTATAACATGCCTCCTGACACAAAAAATACTGTTGGAAAATATATGGTTACAGATGTTGATACTATTGATAAAAACATGAATATTTTTGATGCGGCTTTTAAGTTTATTAGTTCACGTAGAAGAAGATTTCCTGTTGTTGAAAACGGAAAATTAATTGGTCAATTAAGTCAAAAAGATGTCTTAAAAGCGGCCATTAGCGTGAAAGGAAATACTTGGAAGTAATTTTACACCTTGTAGTTATGAAACCTGAATAATAACGATCTAAACGTTTTAATTGAAATTAAGATAAAAATTTTAGAGTGTTGAAAAGAGTATATAAAAAAATGCATCCAAATTTTGGATGCATTTTAACTTTTAATGATGGTTTGAGAAGCTTTTAAGCAGAGTTTCTACTCGCATTAATGTTTCCAAATAAAGATCGCATGACCATTTTTTCATACACTTTTATCTCTTCAGCATTTCCTTTTGACTTTTGAAGCTCTTGAATTTTCTTCAAAGCAAATTGCTGTATCGTTAATAAAGGCATTACAATTTGTTCTCTTACTTCAATAGATGCTTTTCCTACAGGAAAATTTTCCATTAATTCTTTATGTCCCGTAAGCTTTAAAAGTAACCTTTTCGTTGTTTCATATTCAGCAAAAATCAATTTCCAAAACGCTCCAAATTCCTCATCATCTGCCATGTAAGAAGTTAAGCCAAAGAAAGATTTTTTCAAACTCATCATAGAGTTTTCTAACAATGTTCTAAAGAAATCTGAAGCGTTGTAAAATTCAATAATTTCATCAAATCTTCCGGCATCTTCATATTTTTTTAATGCTGTACCAACCCCAAAGAAACCAGGTACGTTTTGTTTTAACTGACTCCAACTTCCCACGAAAGGAATTGCTCTCAGTGCAGAAAAGTCTAACGTATCAGAATTAGAACGCTTACTTGGTCTACTTCCAATATTAGTTTTTGCATAGTATTTTAACGTACTCATTTTTTCTAAATACGGTAAAAATTTTGGATGATTTTTAAAATCTACATACGTTTGGTAACTAGTAGTTGCCATGTCATTAATTAACTTTCTATGGTCATCATTTAGTTGATCCTTGGTAAAAACTTCATTTTTAATTCCAGAACTTACCAATTGTTCTAAGTTAAACTGGGAAGAATTTTCAGTACCAAAATTTGAACTAATCGTTTGTCCCTGAATCGTTAACTGAATTTCTTTGTCTTCTATTGTTGGTCCTAAAGAAGCATAAAATTGATGTGTTTTTCCTCCTCCACGAGCAGGGGGTCCTCCACGTCCATCAAAGAAAATCACCTCAATATCAAACTCTCTAGAGATTCTTGTCAAGGCTTCTTTCGCCTTAAAAATTCCCCAATTTGCCATTAAATAGCCCCCGTCCTTTGTTCCGTCAGAGAAACCAAGCATAATGGTTTGTTTGTTTTTTCTTTTCGATACATGATGTCTATAAACGTTGTTTGAATATAACGTTCTCATAACATCTTCTGCATTTTCCAAATCTTCTACAGTTTCAAAAAGTGGAACGACATCTACAGTTAAATCATTTTCAAAACCACATAGGTTTAACATTGCAAATGTTTCCATAACGTGTAAAGCCGTTTGGTTGTTACTAATAATGTAACGATTTGCTCCACGTTCTCCGTTTCTGTGTTGAATTTCTTTTAATGCATAAATAGATTCTATAGTTTTAACCGAGGTTTCATCAGTTAAAATACTTGGATCAATTTTTCCTTTTACAAGAGATAAAATGGCAATTTGTTCTTTTTCGGAAAGTTTAAAATAATTTTCAGGAAAAGTGGTGTCGCCTATTTTTTGGAGGTCTGCTAAGATTTGCTCAAATGCATGGTGATGTACTCTACTATCTTGTCTAATGTCTAATGTTGCAAAATGGAAACCAAAAATTCTTACTTTATTGATAACATCATTCAATTCCTCAATAAACAAAGATTGATGCTCATTCACAACAATTTCTCTTGCAGCATACAACTCTTCTAAAAGAATTTTTTGAGAAAAGTTAATTTCAACATAACTTCTAACCACGTGTTTATAAAGTCTTTTTTCTACTCTGGCTAAAATTTCTTGAACGCCATCAAAAGTGAAACGTCTTTTCAAACTTTTTACATCTTTATAATAGCTTTTTAAAATTGTCTGACGTAATTTTTCTGCAACATCCAAGGTGATTTTAGTTGTTACAAATGGGTTTCCATCTCTGTCTCCACCAGGCCAAAAACCAAGATCAATAATTTCGTTTTCAATAGGTTCACCATCATATATATGATGTTGAATATAATTGTAAATTTTAGGGATAGAATGGTAAAATACATTTTCTAAGTACCAAATTAAACTCACAGCTTCATCAAAAGGTGTTGGCTTTTCTTTTTTATAGAAAGGCGTTTTTCCTAATTGAGACAATAACTTTCTGATCAATAATAAATCATCATTTTGGATTGCCTTATCTAGATCTGTAATGATCCCTAAAACAGACCCAGGGTAAAACTGAGTTGGGTGGGCAGTTAATACAATACGAACTTTAAAATCTTCTAAATGCGCCTTTAACTCATCTTTTTTATTACTAAGAAATGCAGCTTCTTTAGAGTTTCTAAGTGTTCCAAGTCCGTCCATATTATTCACGACTGGGTATGCAGCATCTTCAATAGCATCAAACAAAACTACTTGGCGTTCTATAAATTGAATAAAACGAAAAAGCAAATCTGTTTTTTCTTTTTCAGTAGGCTCTTCTTGATATTTTTTAAAGAAATGATTTATGATTTGAGTAGGGTCTTTTTCTAAATTAAACCCTTTTTTACAAACTTTATGTAATAGGGGTAATAAAACTCCTGTATCATCTATCGTATCAAAAGGAAGCGTTGTGAAAATACTGTTATAAATTTGGTATTTAGACAGTACATTTTCACTAAATCTTTCTAGTTTGGGTAAGTTTTTCATTTGTTATACTTTTTAGAGATTTTAAAATTACGAATAATTTAAAATATAAAACCTTAATTATTCTTAATAATAAATTGTTTTTTTTAGGAATACAACATAAATAACTGATTATTTTGCCAAATAACCATTTTCTGTTGTATTCTTTAAATTTACTATCCTAAAAGACTTATTTTAAAAGTTGTTGATGTTTGTTTTGTTATTTCAAAACGATTGTCTTGTCGATGACCAACAATCCACAGAACGTGATTGTTATTATTGCAAAGAATCCAAGTATTTTGTTTTTCTAAAAGGGAGAATTTCTCATCTTTAAAGTATTTGCTTACTTTCTTTTTCCCCTTCATTCCTGTGGGATAGAAAAAATCCCCATTCTCCCATTTTCTTAGTTTTAAAGGAAAAATTAAGAGTTGTTTATCAATGTAAATAGTTTGCTTATTTTCAGTTGATTTTTCTTTTATATCTTCAAATTGTAATTGGATCGGTTTGGTAATTTCTGTTTGATTTTTGTCAATAAAAAATACATTTTCAAATACCGGAGATGGCTCTTTTTTAAATAATAACAAAAACGTTCTGTCCTTTAATAAAACATGTGTTTTGGAAAATACTTGTTTACCAGACTGTGCAGAAAGTAAGTTGTAAACATCATTCCATTCTGTAAAATTATATCTTTTCAAAAATTGATATAAATACGCTTTTGGGTTGGAAAATGCTGCTATTTTTTCAATACAAATTTTAAGAACTTTTTCTTCAATAATTAGAATTTCTGGTGTGACTTTTTCAATGCGATCTTCAATTATTTGTTGGCTTTCTTTTAAATGCGCTGTTGTTTTGGCAAAGGTTTCTAACAAACTAGGATTTATTTCCTTTAAAATGGGAAGCACTTGATGTCTTATTTTATTTCTAATATATTTTGTTGAAGCATTGCTTTTGTCTTCCCTCCAATCAATATGGTTTTCTTTTACAAAAGTGAAAATATCATTACGAGAAAATTTTAAAAGAGGACGTACAATATTTCCGTTGATCTCAGGAATCCCTGTCAAGCCCTCTAATCCAGTACCACGCGTTAAATTAATTAGAAAAGTTTCTATATGATCATCTGCATGATGTGCCGTTAAAATATTATCAAAAGAATGTTGTTCTGCTAATTTTTGAAACCAGCTATAACGCAATTCTCTTGCGGCAATTTGTGTAGATTGGTTGTTTTCTTTTGAAAATTGGGTAGTATTAAATTGCTTTGTAAATACAGGTACTTTTAATTCTTTTCCTAATTTTATGACAAAGACTTCATCTAAATCACTTTCTTTTCCACGCAAGTTAAAGTTGCAATGTGCTAAAGAAATATTAAAATTTAAAGCTGATAAAAGATGGGTTAAAACCACAGAATCAACACCACCAGAGATGGCAATTAAAAGTTTTTTATCCTTTAAAAAAGAAAAATTAGTATTGATGTGATTTAAGAATTTCTGCAGCATTATACTTCAAAAATACATAAATTAAATGTGTTTTTTTAACCAAACACGAATCTCTTTTCTGATAGCAACTTCTGGTTTTGCTAACGGAATGGTTTTACCAAATTGTTTACTTCTATTAAATTTAGCGAAAGTAACTTTTAGTTGTTTCCATTCTTTAGGATACAATTTTAAAAACTGGTTAAACATATTCTGTTCGGTTGGTTTTTCAGCTAAACTGGCGAACACTTTTTTGAAAAGTGCTTCTTGATTTAAAATCATACTATAAAAATTATCACTATTTTTTATTGTTATATAAAAGTAAAAGTTACTCGATTTGTTCTCATTCTAATAATGATTTGTTAAAAAAAATCCTTTTAATAATATTATTTAGAATTTAATAAAACATACTTCATTGCTTTTGCTTTTAGCAAACATTCTTCATATTCTTTTTCTACAATAGATTTTGCTGTAATGGCACTTCCTACTGAGTAGGATACATATTTTTTTGTCTCATTATACAAGATACTTCTAATGATAACATTAAAATCAAAATCATTTTCTGGTGTAAAATAACCCACAGTACCAGAATACAAACCGCGTTTCGTTTCTTCTAAATCCTCAATTATTTTCATTGCAGAAATTTTTGGTGCTCCCGTCATGCTTCCCATTGGGAAACTATCTTTGAGAACATCTACTGCATGTGTTGTTTCTTCAATTTCAGAAACGACTGTTGAAATTAATTGGTGCACTTGCTTAAAGGAATATACTTTGCATAATTCTTCTACTTTTACACTTCCTTTTTTAGCAGTTTTAGACAAATCATTTCGAACCAAATCGACAATCATCACATTTTCTGCTCGTTCTTTTTCATTTCTCATTAAATCTGATGCTAATTTTGCGTCATCAAGTTCACTTACTAATCTTTTTGCAGTTCCTTTTATGGGTTGAGAAATGATATGTAGTCCTTCTTTTTTAAGATACCTTTCTGGTGAAGCGCACAAAGCATATTTATCCTCTAATTTTAAAAAAGAGGCAAACGGAGGCTCAGAAATTTGGTTGAGGTGTTTGTATACTTCAACAGGATGTATCGTTGCATCTTCAGCATAAAATTCCTGACAAAAATTAGCTTCGTAAATATTTCCTTCTTTAATATGTTCTAAAAAGCGTGATGCTTTAGCGTGGTATTCATCTTTATGAATTCTGAGTTTTATTTTAAGTTCGCTTTTAGGAACTTGACTTGTTGGTGACTTGAATTTTCGGATTTCTTCAAAGTCGTCTTTAATCTCATCATCAACCATTTTCAAATAGTGAAACGCGATGGAATTCCCTTTGATGAAAAAAAGTTTTTTAGGCTGAAAGAAGTACAAATCTGCAAAATTTAAACCATCAAAATTAGTGGATGAAAGTTCTTCTACATCATTTTTAACATCGTAGGTAATGTACCCAAAAATATAATCTTTGGTAATGCTTTGGTATTCTTTTAGTTTCTCAAAAGCATTGTAATAATCTGTATGAATTGAAGTAAAATCATCCGCTGCCAACACTCCATCAAAAGTAGAATACTTTTGATGGTCGTTGTTCGAATCTAGCCAAAGAACAGTTTCAAATTGCTGTGCCCAAGACAATAAATTGTGTTTGAATTCAATAATGTTTTCAACTGAAAAAGTTTCAATAGTTCTTTGCATATTTGTCGCAAAAATACAAATCTTATCGTTTAGAAAGCGGAATTTTTAAACTGATTCCTGTTTGTATATCTGGTGAGTTGTTCAATGCCAAATCTTGCTTAATATAGAGTGTAAAAGAATTTTTATACAAATTAAGCTTTTACAGTTTTTCCTTTTTGTTTAGCAACTTCATTTCTTTCAATTGTATGTTCAGGGCGTGTCCATTTTGGTTTCTCTCCTAATGCTTCAAATTTAGAATCTTTTGCTTCAACTGTCTGAGGTTGTACTTTTTTAGTAAATGGTTTCTGAGGATTTAACCCTAACAATTCAAACATTTTCATGTCTTCGTTTACATCAGGATTTGGAGTTGTTAATAATTTGTCTCCAGCAAAAATAGAATTTGCTCCTGCAAAGAAACACATTGCTTGTCCTTCTCTACTCATTTGCGTTCTTCCTGCAGACAAACGAACTTGCGTTTCTGGTAATACAATTCGGGTTGTAGCAACCATTCGAATCATATCCCAAATTTTAACAGGTTTTTCATCCTCCAAAGGAGTTCCTTCAACGGCAACTAACGCATTTATTGGCGTCGATTCTGGCTGTGGATTTAAGGTTGATAAAGCCACTAACATTCCGGCTCTATCTGCTGCAGATTCTCCCATTCCAATAATTCCACCAGAACAAACAGTAACATTTGTTTTTCTGACATTATCAATAGTATCTAATCGATCTTGATAACCACGAGTTGAAATTACTTTTTTATAGTATTCTTCTGAGGAATCTAAATTATGATTATACGCATACAAGCCTGCTTCTGCTAAACGTTGTGCTTGATTTTCAGTAACCATTCCTAAGGTACAGCAAACTTCCATCTCTAATTTATTGATGCTTCTAACCATATCCAGCACTTGGTCAAATTCTGGTCCGTCTTTTACATTTCTCCAAGCAGCTCCCATACAAACTCTTGAACTTCCACTTTCTTTTGCTCTTAATGCTTGTGCTTTTACTTGGTTTACAGACATCAAATCATTCCCTTCAACATTTGTGTGGTATCTTGCTGCTTGCGGACAATAACCACAATCTTCTGAACAGCCACCCGTTTTTATTGATAGCAAAGTAGACACTTGTACAACATTAGGGTCGTGCTGTTTTCTATGGATTGTTGCTGCATCATACAACAACTCCATTAGGGGTCTGTTATAGATGTCCAATACTTCTTCTTTCGTCCAATTGTGTCTTACCTCGCTCATAAATATGGGTTGTTTGATGGTTCAAAAATAAGGATAATGAATTGTAATTTACGCATTATTTGTCAATAAAATAGAAACTGCATTTCCGCCAAATCCAACAGCATTTACCAAGATTTTTTGAAGCTGTTTTGGTTTTTGTTGATTTTTTGAAAAAGGGACTGCAATTACTTTTTGATAGCGTAATTGTAATAATGCCAATTCTAGACTTAACATTCCTGAAGTTCCAAAAGTATGTCCAAGTTTCCACTTGTTAGTAGTTAGAAAAGGTCTTTTATTACAAAAAACTTTTTCAATTGCATTTACTTCTGAAAGATCTCCTTTTATTGTTCCAGGTGCGTGCATCACAATGACATTAACTTCATCAGGTTTCATCTCCCCTAAAGCCATTTTCATTGACTTTTGGAAGCATATTGCATCAGTAGAAATTGACGTGTTGTGTTTTAAAACTTCTGTGGCAAAACCTACTCCAGAAATAGTTGCCAATGCATTTTTTACAATTCCTTTTTCTAAACAAATTGCGGCGGCTCCTTCCCCTAAAACCATCGTGTTTTGCTTTTTTTCTAAATCGAAAGAACGGCAGGGGAAATATTCTTTTGTCTTTTTATGAGATTCTGAAACAGGTTCAGAATGATGCTTCGCATACACTTTTAAAGCTTGCATTTGTGCTATTGTAAAATCAGTTAAGGCAGCTTCACTTCCGCCAACTAAAAATTTGTTTGACATTCCAGAATTGATCCAAGCAACTCCATTTAATAAGGAATGTAATGCTGTAGAGCAGGTTATTGAATGCGATATTTCTGGTCCAGAAGTATGTAAATCGTGTGCAACCCAAGAAGAAATATTTCCTAAAGTGGTGGTTGGAGAACTTAAGGTTGATGATTTCTGAGTTGCTAAAAATTCTTTGTGATATTTTTCAAAAAGGGAGGTTGCTCCTCTTGAGGATCCAAAATTAACGCCAAAGTTATCTTTGGATGTCCAATTTGCACTTTTTACCGCTTCTCTAGAAGCATAAATTGCAAACAAAACAGAGTCATCTAAGTTTTTATATTTTGAATCTGACCTTTTTAAATCTGCTATTATTTTTTGATTTTCTTCGGAAATTTGCCCAACAAAAACCTTCTTTCCATTCACGTCTTTTTCAGACAAAAAGTGTTCGTCGAACAAATAGTTTTGCCAAACTTCTTCTAGATTGCTTCCTAATGCAGAAATAGAGGCGACAGCTGTGATGGAAATAGGTTGCTTCATACATTGCAAAAATAGGAATTCTTCTTGTAAAGACCTCACAGGTTTTGAAAACCTGAAAGATCTTTTCTATACTAATTTTTGAGTTTGAAAAAAGAAAACCTTTATCTTGTCGAAAAAAGAGCATGGAAGAAATAAAACAAAAGAATTGGTTTCAAAAAAACTGGATGTGGGCAGTTCCAGTTGGAGGTTGTGGTTGTGGCTGTCTTTTAATTATTTTGTTTTTCGTTTTTGGAGTAGGTGCCACACTTTTTGGGTTTTCTAAAATGTTTGATGATGCCATTCCTGTAAAATATGCAACAGAATTGGCTTTTAAGAATTCAAAAGTTATTGAAAATATAGGCGATTCAATAGAAAAAGAGGGCATTCCTTCTGGCATTATTTCTTTAGCAGATGCTGATGGCGAAATTGATTTTTCTATTTCGATAAAGGGTACTAAAGGAGCAGCAACGATTATTGTGAAAGGGATAAAAGTGAAAGGAGAATGGGTGTACGAAGATTTATATGTTTTGATAAAAGAAAGTCAAGAACAAATTAATTTATTAGAAGAAGTTGTTGAAAGTTTTTAAAACGGAACGCCTTAAACAATCTCTAAAGATTCCTCAATAATTTTATATACTTTTTCTAACTGATTTTTAGTGATTACATACGGAACTTGAATGTAAATGGTGTTTCCTAATGGACGTAAAAAAACACCTCTTTCCATAAAAAACTGAAGTAATTTGTCTCTCAAATTACCATAACGCTCCATTTTCATCTCTAAATCTAAGGCAAAAATTACCCCCAGAGAACGCGCCGTTTTTACTTTTGGATGTTTTGCAATGTATTCTTGAAATTGTTTGTGTGATGCTGAAATTGTTTTTATATTTTGTTGAATTTCATCGGTTTGCAATAATTCTATAGCGGCGTTTGCTGCTGCACAGGCAATTGGATTTGCAGAATAGGTATGGCAATGAAAAAAACCTTTTGCCATTTTATTACTTAAAAATGCAGTGTAAATTTTTTCGGTACAAGAGGTAATTGCCATCGGCACCAAACCAGCTGTTAAGGCTTTGCTTAAGCAAATAATGTCGGGTTTTGTCGTCATAAAATCAGAGGCAAAATTGCTTCCTGTTTTTCCAAAACCGGTCATTACTTCATCTGCAATTGTTAAAATATTCTTAGTTTTAAAAAATTTTAAAATGGTATTTAATCCGTTTGTATCGTGAATTTTCATTCCTGCTGCTCCTTGAATAATGGGTTCGTAAATAAAACCAGCGATTTTATTTTCTGAAGTTATTTTTTCTAACTGCGCTAAAATTGCTTCGTGATTTTGTCCATTTGGTGTAGGAATACGCTTTACGTCCATCAAAAAGTCTTCAAAAGGACCGTTATAAACTGACAAACCAGAAACAGCCATTGCACCAAAAGTATCGCCATGAAATCCGTTTTCGAAAGCAATAAAAGTGTTGCGTTTTTCTTCTAAATTAAAATAGTATTGCAATGCCATTTTAATTCCTGCCTCTACAGCAGTTGATCCATTGTCGTTAAAGAAAATTCTATTTTGATTGTTAGGCAAAATTTTAATCAACCCTTCAGAGAGTTTTATGGCGGGTTCGTGCGTAAAATCGCTAAACATTATTTGATCTAAAGTTTGCATTTGTTTGTACACACGACTTGTGATATACTCGTTGCAGTGCCCAAACATACAGGTATACCAAGAAGAAACAGCATCTATATATTCATTGCCTTTTTCGTCTGTTAAAATGCAGGCTTTTGCCTTTGTAATTGCCAAACTTTCTGGGTGTGTTTGGTGCTGTTTTAATGGATGCCAAAGGTGTTTTTTATCTCTTTCTTGTAATGTCATAATTATTTTTTGCGTCACTCCGAACTTGTTTCGGAATTTCATCTTATAGGTAGTTTAAAGTTTTAAAGTAGGGTTTAACTTTCTAGTTAAGTTTAATTTCCATTCTTTATGCCAACTTCAAAAATAAATTAAATCTTTTAAATCATACTTTTTTTGAAGATAGAAACAGTTCCATCATAATTTTTGTCACTACTTCACAATCAAAACCTCATTAATGTTCGTGGTAAATTTAGGTGATAATCGTTCTTGACGCATTTTCCAAGTTCTTTTTAAATCTTGATTTCCCAACTTAATTTTGTCTGCTTTAAATTTTTTATTCAACCCATCAATTGCAGACATTAATGGTTTGTGTTTTGGGTTTTCGTGCGAAAACAAGTTCAACTGAAAATTATCATTTGCCACCAATCCAGTAAGGATAACACCTGCTCTTTTGTATTTAATTCCTGTTTTAAAAATGCTTTTTACAGCTGCTACAGCGGCGTTTGTAATCACTAATGTTGAGGCTGTTGGACATGAAAAAACAACGGTTTTACTTTCTCGATGTTGTTGCGAATCTTTTTTATATCGGTCACTAGAAAGCTGGACGATTAGCATGTGACAATTCGATTCTTGTACTCGTAATTTTTCTGCACAATTTGCCGCAAAAGTTGAGATTCGTTCCTTTATATTGTCGATGTCTGAATAGGTGTACTCAAAACTTCTAGTCGTTGCAATCATCTTTTTAGAGGATACCTCTTCCAGTGGAATTTTAGAAATTCCTTGTAAATCTTTTTGCAATCGCCAAACTACAATAGATAAATTCTTTAGAACCCAATCACTTGGAATTTGTGTAAAGTCATAGGCGGTTATACAACCTTTGTCTTCTAGTCGTTTTTTTAATTGTTTTCCAATACCCCAAACATTGCCAATCTTTGTCCATTTTAAGGCTTTTATTCTTTTTTCTTCGGAGTCTATAATGCAAATTCCTTTTGACTGTTTTAGATTAGAACGTGCAATTTTATTGGCAACTTTCGTCAATGCTTTTGTTGGTGCAACGCCAACGCAAGTTGGTATGCCTGTCCATTTTAAAACCCTGCTTCTAATTTTTGTGGCATATGCTTCTAAATTATAATTTTCGAAACCTTTTAATTCCAAAAAAGATTCATCGATAGAATAGACCTCTACATCTGGAGAAAAATCTGCTAAAATATTCATGACTCTTGTACTCATATCTCCATACAAAGGATAATTAGAAGACAGTACCGTAATGTTTTTTTCTTTACAAAACTGTTCCCATTTAAAAATTGGCGCGCCAAAAGGGAGTTGTAATTTTTTGGCTTCATCGCTCATAGAGATAACGCAACCATCATTATTGCTTAAAATAGCAACCGGTTTATTTTGTAAATTCGGATTAAAAACCCGTTCACAAGAAGCGTAAAAATTATTACAATCTATGAGTGCAAACATCCTGTAAAGGTACCAAAATTTGTCTATTTTTGTATTGATGAATTTGCCAAAGAAGTTAACAATTAAATTAAAATCTCGTAAAGAAACGAATTGTTTACGAAGTTTAAAAGCACCTGCTAGTTTGGTTGATTTTTCTTCTAATGATTATTTAGGTTTTGCAAAGTCTGAAGAAATATTTGATAAAGCACATCAACTTTTGGTGGATAGAAACATCAAACAAAATGGAGCAACAGGAAGCCGACTGCTTTCTGGGAACCATCTTTTGTATACAGAAGTGGAAGCTTTGTTAAGTGATTTTCATCAAACGCAATCTGCTACTATTTTTAATTCTGGTTACGATGCGAATATTGGATTTTTTTCTGCGGTTCCACAACGTGGAGACGTTATTTTATATGACGAATTTATTCACGCTTCTATACGCGATGGTATTCAACTAAGCAATGCCAAATCTTTTAAGTTTAAACACAACAGTCTAACTAATTTAGATGAGATACTGAAACGAGTTCAGTATGACAACTCGGATGTCTACGTTGTTACAGAAGCTGTTTTTTCTATGGATGGTGATTCCCCAGATTTACTTCAATTTTCAAAAATCTGTCAAAAAAACAAGGCTTTTTTAATTGTTGATGAAGCACATGCTGTGGGTGTTTTTGGGAAAAATGGTGTTGGAATTGTACAAGAACTCGACTTACAACATCACGTTTTTGCAAGAATTATTACCTTCGGAAAAGGTTTAGGTTGCCATGGAGCTGCTATTTTAGGAAGTAATGAATTACAACAATATTTAGTCAATTTTGCACGAAGCTTTATTTATACAACAGGCTTGTCTCCGCATTCTTTGGCAACAATAAAGAGGGTTTATGATATACTAAATGTCAGTTCGAATGGTTCCGATTTTGGGTGGAATTGTATCGAGAACTCTCAAGAAAAACTACAAAAGAACATTCAATTTTTTAATTCGGAAATAGAAAAAACAGATTTAAAAAATATTTTTATTGAAAGCAATTCTGCCATTCATTGTTGTGTGATTGCTGGAAATGAAAAAGTGAAGTTAATTTCGGAGCAGTTGCAAGAAAAGGGTTTTGATGTAAGGGCAATTTTATCACCCACAGTAAAAGAAAACCAAGAACGGTTGCGTTTTTGCTTGCATTGCTATAATTCTAAGGAAGAAATTAGTGAAGTTTTACAGTTGCTTACTACTTTTACAAAAAAAGTATTCTAATTATGAACGATAATTATAACATTTTAGCAGTTTTTGAATATTCAACAGAAGCACATATTACAAAATCCAGGTTAGATTCTGATGGTTTTGATACAATGTTAATGGATGAAAAAACCATTGATTCAGATCCTTTAATTAGTAATGCAATTGGTGGTGTAAAATTATTAGTTCATAAAAATGATTTTAAAAAAGCGACTGAAATCTACAATGAAATAAGAACATATCAAAAAGACGAAAAAGGAAATAATTTTTCTTGTCCAAAATGTAAATCTAACAAAATCTTAGTAGCTCTTCCTTTTAGGAAAAATGTATTTTATATGTTATTTCCTTTTTTTGAAGTTAGAAAATTAATTTGTAATAATTGCAAAACACTTTTTAAATGAAAAAATACTTCATCACCGGAATTTCTACAGAAGTAGGAAAAACAGTTGTAGCAGCAATTGTAACAGAAGCTTTAGAAGCGGATTATTGGAAGCCGATACAAGCAGGAGAATTAGAGAACTCTGACACACACAAAGTGGAACAGTTAATTTCAAATAATAACTCTAAATTTCATTCCAATTCGTATGCTTTAAAAACTCCAATGAGCCCTCATGCAGCAGCAGAAATAGATGGAATTACAATCGACTTAAAAAAAATACAAGTACCAAAAACGAGCAATCATTTAGTCATAGAAGGCGCTGGTGGTTTATTAGTTCCATTAAATAATACGGATACTATTTTGGATTTAATTCAGCCAGAATATAATGTAATTGTCGTTTCTCGCCATTATTTAGGCAGCATCAATCACACACTTTTAACGGTAAAATTATTACAAGAAAAGGGTTTTAATGTCGTTATTCTTTTTTCTGGGAAGGAGCATAAAACGACAGAAGAAATTATTAAAACAATGACAAACGTTACTGTTATTGGCCGCATCGATGAAGAACCTTATTTTGATAAAAATGTTGTGAAAGAATATGCTGATCAGTTGAAAGAAAAGTTATAATTTGCATGCAAATGAAAACCCCCAAGACACTTATTTTTTTTACACCAAAAGCTTCTTCTGGAAATGGAGCCGTCTTTGTTGATGTTGGTATTTCTGCTGGATTCCCTTCTCCTGCAGACGATTTTAGAGAAGCTAGAATTTCTTTAGATGACGAACTTATTCAAAATAAAGACGCTACTTTTTTTGCAAAGGTAAAAGGCCAATCTATGATTGATGCGGGTTTAGATGATAATGATTTATTAGTTATAGATAGAAGCTTAGCGCCTGTAAACAATAAAATTGCAGTCTGTTTTCTAGATGGTGAGTTTACTGTAAAACGCTTGCGAGTTGAAAAAAATCAAGTTTGGTTGCAACCCGAAAACCCCAATTATCCTATTATAAACATCACTGAAGACAATGACTTTATGATTTGGGGAATTGTAACGAGCGTTATTAAGAAAGTTTAATTCAGGTTTCGTTTTTCAATAAAAAAACGTTTTAAAATCTGAGAACATTCGTTTTCTAAAATTCCTGCGATTACTTTTGTTTTTGGATGTAAAGTCGTTTTTAAATTTTTAAAACCCCTTTCTGGTTCTGAAGCTCCATAAACAATCTTACCAATTTGCGCCCAATAACTTGCACCAGCACACATTTGACATGGTTCTAGCGTGACATATAAGACACAGTCTTTTAAATATTTTCCGCCTAAAAAATCTGCAGCAGCCGTAAATGCTTGCATTTCTGCATGAGCTGTTACATCATTTAAAGTTTCTGTTAGATTATGAGCTCTTGCAATTATTTGGTCTTTAAAAACGATAATTGCTCCAACAGGAACTTCTCCTCTATCAAAAGCAGCTGTTGCTTCTTGTAAGGCTTTTTTCATAAAATAAATATCGTCAAAAGGTTGTATCATTTTTATAACAGAATGAAAGATTTACAATAGATTTGCAGAATTAATTGCTCGTTCTACGGGTCAATATTACAAAAACTTTTTGATGACTAAAGTTGTACTTTTGTGAAATGACAAAAAATTTGTTAAAGAACATATCCCATCCATCAGATTTAAGAAAGTTAAATCCTGATAAGTTACCCCAATTAGCAAAAGAATTGAGGGAGTTTATTATTGATGTTCTAGCAACAAAAGAAGGCCATTTAGGCGCAAGTTTAGGTGTTGTTGAATTGACTATTGCGATTCATTATTTGTTTGATACACCCAACGATTTATTGGTTTGGGATGTTGGGCATCAAGCTTATGGGCATAAAATTTTAACGGGCAGAAAAGACATTTTTCATACCAATAGACAACTTGGTGGAATTGCGGGTTTTCCGTCAAGAAAAGAAAGTAATTTTGATGCTTTCGGAGTTGGACACTCTTCTACGTCTATTTCTGCTGCATTAGGAATGGCTATTGCATCTAACTTAAAAGGAGCAACAGAAAAACAACATATTGCTGTTATTGGCGATGCTTCAATTGCAAGCGGAATGGCTTTTGAAGCTTTAAATCATGCAGGAGTTTCTAAGGCAAATTTACTCATTATTTTAAATGACAATGCGATTGGAATAGACCCTTCTGTAGGCGCTCTAAAACAATATTTGACCAAAGTTAAAACGGATAAAAGAGTTGCGGCACAAAACAATATTATTAAAGCTTTGAATTTTGATTATTCTGGTCCTATTGACGGTCATGATTTACCAAAAATCTTATCAGAATTAGCACGGTTAAAAAAAGTTAAAGGACCTAGATTTTTACATATTATTACCACTAAAGGGAAAGGTTTACAGAAAGCAGAAGAAGATCAAGTTACCTATCATGCACCTGGAAAATTTGATAAAGTTTCTGGAGAAAGAGTACAAACTGTAAAAAGTGTCTTTACGAAATATCAAGATGTTTTTGGGAAAACAATTGTAGAATTAGCTGCTCAAAATGATAGAATTGTTGGAATTACACCAGCAATGTTAACAGGAAGTTCGTTGAAGTTTATGTTAGAAAAATTCCCAGAGAGAACTTTTGATGTTGGTATTGCAGAACAACATGCCGTTACATTGGCTGCCGGTATGGCAACACAGGGGTTGATTCCTTTTTGCAATATCTATTCTACTTTTTTACAACGGGCTTACGATCAGGTAATTCATGATGTTGCATTGCAAAATTTACCCGTTATCTTTTGTTTGGACAGAGCGGGTTTAGTTGGTGAAGATGGTGCCACACATCATGGAGTTTTTGATATCGCTTATTTAAGATGCATTCCTAATTTAATTATTTTTGCACCAAGAAATGAAATTGAATTGCGTAATATCTTATACGTTGCCCAACAAGGGTTGAAAAACCCAATTGCAATTCGCTATCCAAGAGGAACGGGAACAATTATTGATTGGCAAAAACCGTTTCAAAAAATTGAAATAGGGGAAGCGGTACAATTAAAAATAGGGAGTAAAACAGCCATTTTATCACTGGGAACTATTGCTAAAAATGTATCTGAGGCATTGAAATTGATTGATGGAAAATTAGACAAGCTCAATTCAAATTCTTTGTTTTCTCATTACGATATGCGTTTTGTAAATCCTTTGGATGAAAAAAGTTTACACCTAATTTTTTCAACTTATAAAACAATTATTACTGTGGAAGACGGTGCTGTAAAAGGTGGGTTTGGTACCGCCATTTTAGAATTTTCAGCCAAAAATAATTATCACAACAATGTAAAAATCTTAGGGATTCCTGATAAATTTATTGAACATGGAAGCGTATCTCAACTTCAACACACACTAAGATTGGATGCTAAAAGCTTAGCTAAATTATTTTCTAAAACATAAAAAAAGACGCTTGAAAGCCTCTTTTTTTTCTTAACTCGGTATGTTTTTAATGCCTACATTGGAAAATCTATTGTTTTCTTTTTAGTCAGTATTGTTTTAATATAATGTTGTTTTTCATTAATTGAATAACGAATTACTGCTTCATTATTTTTTAAAATAAAAGGTATTTTTTCTTGTTTAGTTGTTGCCGTTTTATTTTTCGGGTAATCCCCAAATCTTAATGTGTCAGAATTATTATTTTCTTTTATAAATGCTTGATATTTATTGAGTCCTTGGTATTTAAGTTTTACATATTTACTTTTGAAATAGATGCCTTCAAGTTTATTCTTGTCATCATTAAACTTGCTGTTTTTTGTTATTATTAAAAAAATATTGAACCCAGATCCCCCTCCTCTAACTCCAGAAGACCAGGAGCTGTAATAGGATTCTGAAAAGGTAAAATCAGAAGTTTTTTCTAATTTATAAGTGTTTGCACATCCTAAAAATACCACCAAAGAAAAAAAGTTTAAAAATTTAATTTTAGACATAACTTTTAATTAATTTTTGATGAACTTAAAATTTTGTTTTTCCCCTTCGATATTTAAATTAACAAGATAAACGCCATGGTTTAAGTTTTCAATATTAATTTTTTTACTGTTTACAATTCCTTTTTTAACGGTTTTCCCGTTAATATCAGAAATCCTATAAACGACATTCTTACTTAAATCGAACGTATTACTTTGAATGGTTAATTCTTTCTGAGCAGGGTTTGGGTAAAAAGAGATTTTAATTTCACTTTTATTATATTTTTTCGTAGAAAGCGTATTTCCCTCTACTGTAGTTTCAAACATTCCGTTACCATGGGTGCCTATTAATAACTTGTTATCTGAAGGCCTATATACCAACCCACTAATTAAAGCAAGTCCAATGCTATTCATTCCTTCTATTTCCCAATCTTTAGTTGTGGGATCTGTTGAACTATACAAGCCTCTTGCAGTACCAACAAAATAGATGATTTCAGTACCCACTTGGGTAATTGCTGCAGAACGAATAGAATGGGCAGATAAGTTTCTTTCAACTAAAGTCCAAGTAGGTGCTACTGATGTTGCATTGGTGCTTAAAAAAATATTATTAATTCCATAATTTGCATACACAGCTAAAACAATATCAGGATTTGTTGGGTGAATAGCGATGTCACTAACAATACTTCCTGGATCTTTATTTGCTCCTGGAGGAGTAATGTTTATTGCTGTACTGATGTCTGCTGTATTTTCAGGATCATTGACTTTAAAAATACCCCCGCTATCCCCGCCAATTAATAAAAAACTGGTAAGCGCATTATAGGTTCCTCTGGTAGTTGCAAAAGTTCTTAAATTTTCATTTGTAGTTAATTCACCAGCATTTACCCAAGTAGCTGAAGTGACTGCAGCTGCATCATTTGTTTTGTACAAAGAAGTGTTACCTGCATAATATAAATTATTAGTATTGTCAGGATCTAAATAAAAGTAAGTAACAAACCCACTAGTAGCATTTGTTGGTGTTATTTCTCTTCTATTGAAACTACTAGGATACGTTGTGAATATATCTCCTTTTTGCACACCGAAAAACAGTTGTAAATTGGTATTGGTATCTCTCCTTGCAATCCCAACAGCAACGCCATCACCTCCAGCAATAGAAAGCATTGTGGTATTATCGTCAAAACCATCATCGGTAGCTCCACCAATAGTTGTTCCATTGTCTTGCGCGCCCCCAATAATAATATTACTCCCTGTTAAAGGATCTAAAGCAACATGGTAATACTGGTAGCTAATGTAATTATTGTTTAAACTTTCCCAGAAGATACTTGCCGCTGTAATGTTTGTTGTCTTATGAATTCCTCCATCAGTACCACTATAAAGAATATTGTTATTATTAGGGTCAAACACTAAAGCATGAATGTCTGGATGATGCCCTTGATAAAGACCATAACTTGTATTACTAACATAACCTCCAATTCTTGTAAAGGTAGCATCTGTCGTTATATCCTCAATTTTATATGCATTCGTACCACCAATTACAACAAAATTTTCATCATTTGGTTTTACGGAAACTACAAGGTCATAACCACCTTGAACTGCAAAAGGATCATTTCCTTTTAAATCACCACCAGGTTCGTCGGGTAATTTTGAAGAATAATTGGTCCAAGTAGTTGTTGTAGCGTTATATTGCCATAAATCACCTTCAATACCTCCATCATTACCGTTAACATAAAGCGCATAGATCATATTATTATTTGAAGGAGCTGCTGCTAAAACAATTCGTCCTGAAGCAGACCAATCTGTTGGTGTTCCATTTTTTGCAATCTGATTCCATGAACTGTTTCCTGATGGTAACTCCCAAACACCTTCTAAAGAAGTACCTCCTTCAAAACTAGCATATACTTTTCCATTTGCTGTAATAACAACATCTGTTAAGCCAATTGAATTACCTGGTAATTCTAATTCTATAAATAAGTTGGTGCCATTATATCTATATATGCGACTAACAGTTGCAAGGAAAAGCTCTCCAGTCATTGGATGAACTTTTAGCGTATTTGTATAATCAAAATAACTATCAAAAATTTCAAAATCCGAGTCTGTAGCTGCTATTTTTGTCCAATTTTGTCCACTATCAATAGATTTATAGATACCTTGTCCACGATAAGGAGAATCTGAGGAAGCACTATTCCCAAGTAACTCTCCAGTTCCGTAATACCAAATATTTTGAAAACCTAGTCTTGGGTCTTGCGCCAAAGCGGTCACATTATGAATTTCACCTTGAGGTGTTACTTTTGTCCAGCTTGCTCCACCATCTGTAGTCCTAAATAAACCACTACTAACGCCTCCAGAAAGTAAGGTTTTACCAGTTGCATCAGAAAGATCAACGCCAAAAGCTCTTGTTCTTCCTCCAAAATTTGAAGGACCTCTAAAGGTATAGGTGTTAGAGGTCGTTTTGAGAGATCTTTTTTGTTGCATAAGACCTAATGATACACCCAGTTCCTTTCTTTTTTCTCCTTGAGGAATATTCCCTGTTGTTGGGTTTTGCTGCATTTCTAATTCGTATTTCTCTCTTTCAATAGCAAACAAGGCTCTTGCATTTTTAGGCTTCTCTTTAAGTATTATTTTGTTTTTTGAGAAAGTAATAAATGAATCATTTTCAGCAGTTTGTTTTTTGACGTAAAAAATGCTAATAATTAAAAGAGCAAGGAAGGGAAGGAGTATTTTTTTTCTCATAAGTATTTATTTAGAACATACTAAGAGTCTAAATAAAGAGTAAATACTTACATTATCCTAATCCAAATAGACAAGTGTCTTTTAAATAGAATAAAAGGAAAAAAGGAGCGGTAAATAATGTGGTTTTTGTTTTTATGAGGTTAAAAAACAGTAATTCGTGGCAACAATTTAAGCAAATAAAGTCGCAAAAGCCTCTTCGATTTTACCAACTAAAACCAATCTAATTCCGTGGTTTTTGTTTGTAATTTTATTGTATTTTGAAGCGACAAAAGTTTTATACCCTAATTTTTCTGCTTCTAAAATTCGTTGGTCTATCTTAGAAACAGGTCTAATTTCTCCTGCCAAACCAACTTCAGCAGCAAAACAAACGTTTGGGTTAATAGCCACGTCTTGGTTGGAAGATAAAATAGCAGCAACCACGGCTAAATCAATGGCAGGATCATCTACATTGATTCCTCCAGTAATGTTTAAAAAGACATCTTTGGCACCTAATTTAAACCCTGCTCTTTTTTCTAGCACTGCTAAAATCATGTTCAATCTCTTTAAATTATAACCGGTTGTAGAACGTTGAGGTGTTCCATAAACAGCAGTTGAAACCAAGGCTTGAATTTCGATCATCAAAGGTCTAATTCCTTCTAAAGTGGAGGCGATTGCAGTTCCACTTAAATCGGCATCTTTTTTTGAAATTAAAATTTCTGACGGATTTGAAATTTCTCTTAAACCAGTTGAAAGCATTTCATAAATTCCTAATTCGGAAGTAGAACCAAACCTATTTTTTTGTGATCGTAAAATTCTATAGGTATGATTTCTGTCGCCTTCAAACTGTAAAACGACATCTACCATGTGTTCTAAAATTTTTGGACCCGCAATGTTTCCATCTTTGTTAATATGCCCAATTAATAACACGGGAGTTGCAGTTTCTTTGGCATATTTTATGAGTTCGGCAGCAGTTTCCCTAATCTGAGAAATACTTCCAGGAGAAGCTTCTATTGAGCTTGTATGTAAAGTTTGTATAGAATCTATGACTAAAACTTCAGGCTCGGTTTCTTCAATATTTTTGAAGATTTGTTGGGTATTGGTTTCCGTAAGAATTAAACAATTAGAATTGTTCGCTTCCAGCCTTTCTGCTCTCATTTTTATTTGAGATTGACTCTCTTCACCAGAAACATATAACACTTTCTGACGGATGTTTAAAGCAACTTGTAATAATAACGTCGATTTTCCAATACCAGGTTCTCCACCCAAAAGTGTTACCGAACCTTTGACCAAGCCACCCCCTAAAACAGTGTCTAATTCGTTGTTATTAGTAACCACTCTTTCTTCGGGGTTTAATTGAATCTCCGAAATCTTTAAAGGCTTATTTGTTACTTGTTTTGCCGTTGAAGCTTGTTTCCAAACACGTTTTTCTTCTTTTTGAATAACCTCTTCTACAATGGTATTCCATTCTTTACAAGCACCACATTGCCCGACCCATTTTGCATGTTGGGTCCCACAATTTTGACAGAAAAAAGTTGTTTTGGTTTTGGCCATTTGTTTTAATTTCAATGATTGAAAGGATCAAAGTTACAAAGTAATATTGAGGTTTTTTTAAAAAGATTTCTTATAGAGTTAATTTTATTTTTAGTCAACAAATATTTTTGTTATCAGTATAAGAGCACTTTTTGAATTCTTTATGTGGTGAGTAAGAAAGTACTTTTCTTAATAAAATTTTACAACAGCAGTTAGCCATTTATAATTACTTGTTCTTATTATGGATTGGTAAAAACAAAAAAGCCAAACCGCCAAAAACAATAATCATAGCAGTTTGTGCAGTCCACATAATCCACCCAAAAGCCGTTGCAGT
>Ga0206127_1001425_pt1 | contig 26183 bp, 26 predicted proteins | sample Helgoland_Spring_6_FD_148646 | JGI IMG/M metagenome (GOLD analysis project Ga0206127, IMG submission 148646) | Pelagic subsurface seawater microbial communities from Kabeltonne, Helgoland, North Sea - Helgoland_Spring_Bloom_20160419_1 | ecosystem: Environmental > Aquatic > Marine > Epipelagic ...
TGATTTCCGTATTATTTTTAGGGTTTTAGGCAACAAGCATAACCCGTGTGCCGCCAACTTTTGTTAACTTTGTACGGCGCTTTGTTTACAATGGCTCCATGGATAATCAAACGACCGAGCGGCAAATTTTCAGTGTTAGCGAACTCAATCGTTCTGTTCGCAACCTATTGGAAAATCAATTTCCTCTTCTTTGGGTTGAGGGAGAAATTAGCAATTTTGCACGGCCAAGTTCAGGTCATTGGTACCTCACGCTGAAGGACGAAAAAGCGCAGGTGCGCTGTGCCATGTTCAAGAATGCTAACAGTCGTGTCAATTTTACGCCGTCTAATGGTTTGTCTGTGCTGGTGCGATGCAGGGTTGGACTTTATGAGGGACGCGGTGAGTATCAACTTGTCATTGAACATATGGAAGAAGCAGGGTTTGGCGCTCTGCAACGCAAATTTGACCAGCTCAAGCTGCTACTTGCAACTGAGGGATTGTTTGAGCGTGCGCATAAGAAAATACTACCCACAAACGCTTCTCATATTGGTGTGATAACCTCGCCCACAGGTGCTGCGATCACGGATATTTTAAGTGTATTGAAGCGTCGTTTCCCAGCGATAAAAGTATCTATTTTTCCAGCAGCAGTGCAGGGCGAACAGGCGGCAGCACAGATTGTTCAAGCTATTGAAGATGCTAATCAGCATAATCAATGCGATGCTCTAATTGTAGGTCGAGGTGGTGGCTCGCTAGAAGATCTTTGGCCATTTAATGAAGAGGCTGTTGCTCGTGCTATTTTTCATAGTGACCTTCCCATCGTCAGCGCGGTTGGTCATGAAATTGACTTTACCATTGCCGATTTTGTTGCCGATGTCCGTGCGCCAACGCCGTCGGCGGCGGCCGAACTGCTAAGTCCCGACTATCTGGACATGCAGAGACAAATTGTTGACAGAATTAAACTGCTACAACAAGCACTATTGCGGAAAATTACACAATTGTCATCTCACCGAGGTCATTTAGAAAAACGTCTGCAGCATCCGAGTAGGAAACTGATGGAGCAGATGCAAAATCTCGACCACTTAGAGACCCGGCTGAACCAAGCTATTAGAGTAACTATGCAACAACAAAATACTCAATTCAGTGTATTGGTAGAAAAACTCATTGGCAGGAACTCGAAACCATTGGTATCTCAGTATTGTGAACGTCTGGTATCTGGAGTTCAGGCATTGCAACAGGCTGCAGGTAAAAAGTTATACACAGCTCAGACCAAGATCGATCAAACATTGCATCTTCTCGATGCGGTAAGTCCACTAAAAGTTCTGGATCGAGGGTTTTCAGTCATCCGAAACAGTAAAGGGCAGGCTGTCAAAAGTGTCACTACTGTGGAAGTGGGAGAAAACTTAATAGCTCGCTTAACTGATGGAGAACTTCAGGTGACAACAAAAGACATTAGAAAGATCGATAAATAAGCTGATAGTGTAAAAATTATTTCTCTAAGGCTCTTTCCAGATCCGCCAAAATATCCTCCACTGACTCCAACCCTGCAGAAATTCGTATTAAACTGCGACTGATGCCGTGTGCCGCTTGCTGCTCTGATGTATAAGTCGAATGGGTCATACTTGCCGGGTGCTGAATCAGGGTCTCAGCATCGCCCAAACTCACTGCGCGCTTGATCAAGGTGAGACCATTTAGCATCTTCACTGCACCATCAAAACCATCCTTCAACTTAAAAGCCACCATACCACCGAACAGCCGCATCTGGGAGGCAGCCAAACTATGCCCGGGATCGCTACTCAGTCCAGGATAATAGACCTGTCTGATCGCCTCATGTTGAATCAACCATTGAGCTATCTGTTGTGCATTCTTGCAATGTTTTTCCATTCGCAGCTCAAGGGTTTTTATGCCGCGGAGCACAAGAAATGCACTCAGCGGCGCGATGACCGCGCCAGTCATGTCCTTGAGACCCGTTAAACGAATCTCTTCCATCATGGCTGAGCTACCCACCACCGCGCCTGCAATTAGGTCTCCGTGACCGCCGAGATATTTGGTCAGTGAATGAATAACAATATCAGCACCAAGGGTAAGGGGTCGCTGCAGTGCAGGCGTCGCATAGGTATTATCAACAACAACTCTTGCCTCGCTGTGATGAGATTTGACAATAGACGCAATAGCACAAATGTCGATGATCCGCATGGTAGGGTTGACTGGGCTCTCAAAATAGACAATTTTGGTGTTGTGACGCAAGCCTTGTAAGACCTGGTTGTGATCAGTAAAGTCTATGTAGCTAACCTCAACACCAAATTTTTTCAGTCCATGCTCGAGCAGCGAGAAGGTGCAGCCATAAACTGTTTGGTCCACCAGAACGTGGTCCCCCGGTGCAAGAATTGTCCACAGCGTAGCACTGATTGCTCCCATGCCCGATGCTGTGGCAACCGCAGCTTCCCCCTCCTCGAGATCAGCCAGGCGGCGCTCTAATATATCTTGGGTAGGGTTAGATATACGACTATAGAAGTGGCCACTGTCCTGGCCCGCAAATCTGGCTGCGCCCTGCTCTACAGACTCAAAACTGTAAGTGGAACTCATATGTATAGGAGGATTCAGTGCACCCTCCGCTGTGGATGAGTCGTAACTGCTGTGAATCGCCCTAGTAGCAAAGGCCAGCTTGTTGTCATTTTTCATAGCAATATTCTTCGAAGAGATGATTAAAACTATGCCTATGGTAGCCCCAAAGGTATGGACAGAAATGTTTTTATTAGCCACCTAAATTCTAAAAAACAGCAAAAATCGTTACCATGCAGGCATAAAATGATTAAACATTCCAAATTTTGGGTAAATAAAGCAAACCGAACAAATCTCGAACAGTACAGAAGCGAGAAAACTTTAATACCCAGGTGTGAGATTAGTTAAATATATTGCTTAAGGACTGGTTGCGGATTATCCAACAATTGTGGATATTGAAAAATCGCTCCAAAAAAACTTACCCCAACCAGAGTGAAATAATGTCGTCAAAGATGACGCTTACTGTACTTGACAATTTTTTTTCGTGGCTTGGTTTTGCTATCGCTAGCCTTACTACTCTTTCGCTGGTACGGATTGTCGCCAGTTCTGTATTCAACGCGCACCGGCGTCCCATGCAGTCCCAATTCACGACGAAAAATCTTCTCCAAATAACGCGTGTACTGCGCTGGAACCGAATCGGTTTGGTTACCATGAATAATGATCACAGGCGGATTGCGACCACCGGCGTGGGCATAGCGCAGCTTTACCCTGCGACCATGCACCATAGGAGGTTGATGTTCCTCTACCGCACCCTCTAAAACCTTGGTTAATCGAGAGGCGCTCAATGCATCAGTAGCTGCCCTGTATGCAGCGCCAATGGAGTCATAAAGATTACCTACCCCTGACCCGTGGAGCGCAGAGATGAAATGCACATCGGCAAATTCTGCAAACTGCAAACGCCGTTTTATCTCGATTTTGATATGCTCACGTTTGTCTGCGTCCAACCCGTCCCATTTGTTGATACCAATCACAAGACCTCGGCCAGCATCAATAACAGAACCCATTAGGTGTAAATCTTGATCCACTAATCCCTCATGAGCGTCCACCATTAGAACCACCACATTGGCATCTTCGATGGCTTGCAGAGTTTTTACGATAGAAAATTTTTCAATGGCAAGTTTGACATTCTTACGCTTGCGAATACCAGCGGTATCTATCAACGTATAATTCTTCCCATGGCGCTCATAATCAATGTAGACGCTGTCCCGAGTAGTCCCCGGCTGATCGTAAACCACCACGCGATCCTCGCCAAGAAGACGATTAACCAAGGTAGACTTGCCCACATTGGGACGCCCAACGATACCAATTTTGATGCCATTAGAACTTTCATCTTCGGGCTCTACATATTCTGCAAAGGGCTCGAGCACTTCTTCCATCATCGAGCGCACACCACGCCCATGGGTCGCGGTTGTTGGAAACATACCAGAAAAACCCATCTCATAAAAATCAGCTAAAGCAGCTGCTGGGTCCAGCCCATCAATTTTATTGGCAACTAAGTAAACGGTACGATTTTTTTTGCGCAACTTGTCTGCGATAACGTAATCAGCAGAGGTCACCCCCGAACGACAATCCACAACAAAGAGGACGATGTCTGCCTCATCCATGGCAAGAAATGACTGATCAGCCATTTCCGCATCTATGCCCTCCTCTTCGCCACTAATGCCGCCAGTATCAATCACCATAAAACGGCGATTAAACATTTCGCCATCGCCGTATTTTCGATCTCTAGTGAGGCCAGAAAAATTGGCTACTAGGGCGTCTCGACTGCGGGTTAGTCGATTAAATAAGGTGGACTTACCCACGTTGGGTCGTCCGACTAGAGCAATAATAGGAATCATAGAATAAAAAAATGCCGCAACCTTTGTCAGCGGCATTCTACTTTAATTGGTAACAATTTTCGCTATTGAATTGTAAATGCAGTCAACGTGCCGTTATTAGCCTGCACAAAAAGACGGTCTTTAACAACTGTCAGCGGCGCACTGGTACCGCCACTCACCTTTGTTCGGCCAACGAAACGACCATCCTCCGCGCTCAAGAAGTGTAAATAACCCTCAGCATCCGCCACAGCTACAGTGTTTTTCAAAGCTACTGGCCCCGTCACACGACGCAGAAAAAGCTGATCATTACTCCATATTTGCTGACCACTACCGGAGGCAAACGCCTGAATCGTGTCTTCAGCCGCCGAGACAAAAACCCGACCTTCTCTGTATTCAGGCGCTTGATGTGATGAGGTATCTTGGGACCAAAGATCACGTCCAGTACCTCGGGATATAGCACCCAATCGCCCCTGATAAGTTACAGCATAGATTACATCACCCACCAGCAGTGGTGCTCCATCAATATCGACCATGCGCTCCAACTCAGTCCTTCCCTTTGGCAGGGCAATTCGCGTCTCCCAAATTAGCGAGCCGTTGGTTGCGTTAAAGGCAATAAGTTTGCCCGAATCAAAGCCGGAGATAACCATTGAATCCGTTACAATAGACGCACTGGTTCCTCTGACACTGAGAATCGGCGCTTCACCATTGTGACGCCAGCGCTGCTCACCGGTTGTCGCATCAAGTGCAACCATTTGATTATCAATGCTGTGAACAACCACAATATCGCCATTGGTTTGTGGGCTTGAAAGTATTTCGGAACTCACCTGTGAAGACCATAATGTTGCTCCATTGGCTGAATCCAACACAAATACGTCTCCCTCGACGGTACCCACCATGACCTTATTTGCGCCGTAACCAACACCACCTGTAACCATGGCATTCAGGCTCACCTGCCATTTCGATTCGCCGGTGTTGATATCCAATGCTGACACGGTGCCATCATAGTCGGCGGCAAAAATTGTATCTGCGTTAGCAGAGGGCCGAAGGCTAATTAAATAGTCTTTGGCTCCTGATCCAAGCTTAGACGACCACAATTTCTGTACTTCAATCTCAGCCGAAAAATCTGTCAATTCGGCGGGTGTTATCGCCGGGTCTTCCTCATCTGAAAACCAGCTACATCCCGACAAAAAAAGTAGACCACTCAGGAGAAATAGGATTCTCATTCGCCGGTCTCCACTATTACTGCATCACTCTCCGCTGCCGGATCAACTTGGTCGCCACCATCAGTAGGTACGCTTGCCGGTGCTACCTGACTGATCTTCAACGCAAGTACATTTTGTGTGGTTATGTCGGCTGACTGGCTCGCCGCCATCGCTGACTCGTAAGCAGTGTAAGCCGCATCACTTTCACCCAACTGGATGTAAAAATCGCCTTTAGCTTCATCATAGGCAGCGTTGTGTTGTCCTGCATCTACCCCTTGTACCATTTCCAGCGCAAGCTCAAAATTTCCTCGTGCTGCTTCCACTCGAGCCAGGCGCAATCGAGTAACAATCTGCGTCGCTTCGTCAAAATTGTTTTCTAAAGACCACTGCAGAGCATCTCCGGCTGTGTCCAAGTCTCCCATCTCAACGGATAACTTAGCACGCAATGAGGCAGCAAAATGGCTGTATGCAGTATCAGCATAATCTTGCTTTAACTTATCGATATTACTACCGACGAGAACCATCTGATCGACGTCTACTTCTCTTGCAGACTTGCCCTCCACAATATCAAAAGTCTCTTGCCAGAGATCAGATGCCTGTTGAGAATGCGCTTGAATTTTATTACCCCAGGTCTCCCAACCAAAATAACCACCTATTATTAGCAGCAAAACAGCCAGTGTTTTAGTTCCATTCTCGTCCCACCAGGCTTTCAGTGCTTCAATTTGTTCTTCATCAGTTCGTTCTTCTACCACGGATGATCCTCAATCTATAAAAAATGAATTTAACAGTTCAGCAAGCTCAGTTTGGACAACAGTTTCTTGCAGATGTTCTCGGCGCAGATATTTTACACCAATTGTCTCCTCGGCGATCTCATTTTCACCAAGAATAAGTGCAATCTGCGCACCACTTTTATCGGCTTTCTTGATCTGCGACTTAAAGCTACCACCACCACAGTGGCTCTCTATCTTAACGTCGGGACATTGATCTCGCAGTTTGTCAGCCAAAACCAGCGCACTCATAGCATTATCGGCACTGGACAAGATATAGACATCAACAGCTAGAGAGACAGATTCCGGTATCACGTCAAGGGCTTCCAATAGAAGCACCAAACGCTCCACGCCCATGGCGAAGCCAATGCCCGGACAGGGCTTACCCCCAAATTGCTCAACTAATCCATCATAACGGCCACCACCACAAACTGTTCCCTGAGCACCCAGACTTGTAGTTACCCATTCGAAAACCGTCTTGGAATAGTAATCCAGACCGCGGACTAATTTGGGATTGATTTCATAGCTCAAACCAGCCGCATCCAAGATTGCACACACCTGCGAAAAATGTGCTCGAGACTCCTCATCGATAAATTCACTCAATATGGGTGCATTCTGCAATACCGCTTGCACCTCAGCATTCTTGCTATCCAATATTCGCATGGGGTTAGTCGTCAATCGTCTCAAACTGTCCTCGTCCAAACGATCACGATGTTGGTTCAAGTACTCAACCAGTGCTTCACGATAATGTTTTCGGTCTACTGCAGTGCCCAGTGAATTAATTTGTAAATTCACTGCATGATCTATTTTCAGCACTCTCCAAAGGCGAGCGGTGAGTAACAATAATTCGGCATCGATATCAGGGCCTGCAAGCCCAAAAGCTTCGACACCAATCTGATGAAACTGGCGCTGACGGCCTTTTTGAGGACGCTCATGCCTGAACATAGGGCCCATATACCAGAGCCTTTGAGTCTGGTTATGCAGTAAGCCATTTTGCATACAAGCACGCACGCAACCGGCGGTGCCCTCCGGGCGAAGACTGAGGGAATCACCGTTCCGGTCGTCAAAACTGTACATCTCCTTCTCAACGATGTCAGTCGCCTCTCCCACTGAGCGCCGAAATAGCTCCGTCTGCTCAAGCACGGGAAAGCGGATTTCTTTGTAGCTATAATTTGCCAAGACATCAGCAACAGTCTTTTCGAAGTATTGCCATATTATCGACTGCTGAGGGAGAAGGTCATGCATTCCCCGGAGAGATTGGAGTTTTGTCATGATAAATTTATCAACCCTTGGCTATAATTTGTTCAGCGTCTCTAGCTCGCTGGACATCTAATGCTTTGGCTTTGGCTCTGATCTCTGCCTCCAACTGATCAACCAAATTCTCCTGGCTAATTTTGTGGTCTGGAATACCATCGAGGTACACCAAATTAGCGGGGTTTCCACCAGTGAGCCCAAAATCTGAAATTTTTGCTTCGCCAGGACCATTCACAATGCATCCTATGATTGAAACATCCATAGGCACTGTGATGTCTTCGAGTCTTGTCTCCAAGGCATTAACCGTCGATATCACATCAAAATTTTGTCTTGAACAACTTGGGCAGGCGATAAAGTTAATCCCCTTAGACCTCAATCTGAGACTGCGCAACATAGCCCAGGCGACCCGCGCTTCCTCGGCAGGATCTGCAGCCAAAGATATTCTGATGGTATCGCCGATACCATCTAGCAATAGAGCACCCAATCCGATCGCTGACTTTACAGTGCCAGAACGCAAACCACCAGCTTCGGTAATACCAAGGTGGAGAGGCTGTTCAATACGCTTGGCTAAATCGCGATAGGCGGACTGAGCCATAAATATCTCAGAGGCCTTAACACTGACTTTAAAGTCTTGAAAATCATATTTATCCAAACGATCAACATTTCGCATCGCTGACTCAACCATAGCCTCGGCGGTTGGCTCGCCATATTTACGTAGCAAATCCTTTCCAAGTGAGCCCGCATTGACGCCGATTCGTATGGGAATATTTAAATCTTTGGCCTTGGTAATAACGTCTTTTAACCTATCTTCACGACTAATATTGCCCGGATTTATACGCAGGCAGTCAACGCCTAAATCAGCAACACGCAGAGCAATTTTATGATCAAAGTGGATATCCGCTACCAGCGGCAAAGACACTCTTTTACGGATCTCGCCAAAGGCCTCAGCCTCAGCTAATGAGGGTACAGACACCCGCACTATATCGGCCCCCGCCTGCTGAATACTTTCAATTTGCGCGACCGTCGCCTCCACATCTGATGTTGGGGTGTTAGTCATGCTCTGTACAGAAATAGGCGCATCACCGCCCACGGGTACATCCCCCACCATTATTTTTCTGGATTTTCGTCGGACTATAGGTGATTCACTAAAACTCACGCGTCTCTTACTCGCTTTCCCCGAGGGAATTATCTACATCTTCCATTTGCTTGGTCAACTGCTGAAATTCAGTCGCTTGCTTAGACTTCGGAAAGCCGGATTGCAAACTTGCGCCAGCTTTCTGCATCGACTGAATATCACCCTTCGCCAAATTGAGTTGCACAAGCTGCCACAACCCCTCAGCCGTATCGCCAGCGCGGACAACATAGGCATCCAAGGCTGCTTTCGCCCGTTGATAATCCTTTTGATTGAAATATATTTTACTCACTTCCAAAAAGCTCGGGGCAAACCCTGAATTAAGCTGAATTGCCTTGTTAAATGCCTTCAGCGCTTCGACTGGGTTATCCATCATGTTATGTGCCAAACCGATCACAAAGAAGCCTTGAGGACGCCGGTAATAGCTGGGATCATCACAGGCGACTGACATCTGTTGGATAGATTCTTGTGCACGGCCACGAGCCAATAAAAAAGTAGAAAAATTATATCGCAATGCAACATCCTGCGGGTTACTTTTGACACCCTTTACATAATATTCTTCCGCTAAAGCAAACTCTAATTCTGTTTGATACAACAAACCATAAGCGTTATAAAGTTGGGACTTTTTGCTTTGTGCGACAGCTAAGCTCTCCGCTTTATTCAGATGCGTTCTGGCTAAGTTGCGATTTCCTCGACCAATGTACTGTTTGGCAAGATTAACGTGCTGCTCAAAAGAATTTGAAGGGTCACTTGCGGAAGACCGCGAGCCGTCCGTGCTGGCACAGGCAGAGATAAGCAAAACCACGCTAATCAATACTACTAAGCCAAAGTGATTGAGATTCTTTATCATTGTCATTAGGCATCCACAATGCAAACTAGTTCAACAGCGTTCCCAGCTCTGCAATCGCACATCTACAATAGACTATCCGATTATATTAATGGGTTGCTCTTCAGTTAATCGTTTCTTCCACCGCGCCTGTCGCTTGGTTCGGTCATTAACTTCACCTGCTAATTGACCGCAAGCAGCCGCTATGTCATCTCCACGGGTTGTTCTCACGGTGACAGTGTAACCCTCTGCCATGAGAATGTCTCGAAACCTATTCAGCGCTGTATTGGTAACAGTCTTGTATTCAGAACCTGGGAATGGATTAAATGGGATGAGATTAATCTTGCAGGGCAAATCTCTCAACAGTTGTGCCAATTCGCGAGCATGGACTGATCGATCGTTAATCTGATCCATCAGCGTGTATTCAATGGTTGCCTTGCGCCGATTGTCAGGCATTTTATCGATGTAGTTCTTTGTACTTTCAATGAACTTTGCCAGCGGGTACTTTCGATTAATGGGAACTAATTGATTGCGCAATTCATCATTTGGAGCGTGCAGCGAAATAGCAAGAGAGACATCGCTTACGTCGGCCAACTTGTCTAACTCTGGGACCACCCCAGAAGTACTCAAGGTCACACGGCGTTTAGACAAGCCATAGGCATTATCCTCCAGCATGATACTCATCGCATCGACTACGTTATCAAAATTCATCAGCGGTTCGCCCATACCCATCATGACCACATTGGACACTCGGCGTTTGGCCGCTGTGGCAAACTGATCGAAGGAGTCTGCGGCAATCCACAGCTGACCAATTATTTCTGCCGAGGTTAAATCTCTATTAAAACCCTGCTTTCCCGTAGCGCAAAAACTACAATCCAAGGCGCAGCCAATTTGAGAGGATACACAGAGTGTGCCGCGGTCGCGCTCAGGAATATAAACCATTTCGATGCAACTACCGCCGTCCACCCGGATCAGCCACTTGCGTGTGCCATCCACTGAATCCTGACAACTGACCACCTCAGGTAAAACAACTTCGGCTATTTCATCGAGCTTGGCCCTCAAGTCTTTCGACAGGTTGGTCATCTTATTAAAGTCGCGCTCGCCTTCCTGATGAATCCATTTTATTACTTGCGTTGCCCTAAAACGTTTCTCCCCGATCTGCTCAAAAAAATCACAAAGGCGAGACAAAGAGAACCCCAAAAGGTTGATTTTTGCCTTTTGGGGTTGCTCATTAGACGTACTTTCAGCTGCTTGATTGGACATTGATGTCCTCGATGATCGGCTGTTAGCGAGAACAGATTTCATCGCTGGCAAAGAAATATTCGATCTCACGCGCAGCTGATGTAGCAGAATCTGAACCATGTACAGCATTGGCATCTATCGATTGAGCAAAATCTGCTCTAATAGTGCCAGCAGCAGCTTCTTGAGGGTTGGTTGCGCCCATCAAGTCACGATTAGCTATAATAGCGTTCTCACCTTCCAGTACCTGAACTGAAACCGGTCCAGACGTCATAAAATCCACTAAATCGTTGAAAAAACCTCGCTCTCTGTGCTCGGCATAAAATCCTTCCGCCTGCTCACGGGAAAGTTGTTGCATTTTACAGGCAACGATTTTCAGCCCAGCAGCTTCAAATCGGCTCAAAATTTGGCCAACGACATTTTTTGCAACTGCATCGGGCTTGATAATAGATAGGGTGCGTTCAGACGCCATGAAAACTCTCCAAATTCGATAAATTTTTAAATGGGCGAAGCCTTCGCTGTTTTCTTTCGCCCTTCTCAAAGTGCGCGCAGTTTACCTATCAATAGTCAGAGTCACAACCGCTTTATGCGCTCTGTGAACCATTGATTGAGACCAGATCATCATTAGGCAAGACCTCTCGAAGCAACAGACTCAGCGCGTCGTCTAAAACAGCGCAGCAGAGAATAGATTAATATGAAAAACCACGTCTGGCGCTGTGCCCACATGAATGTCTTCCACCACAGCAATATCCAGCTGGTAGTCGCGAAAAATGGTCAGCGTTCCGCCAAAACTAATGGTTGTCGATGCTTTTAGCGGCGCCATGCTGGTTTGATGGTAAATTGCTGATCTGGTATCCAATTGCGCTTTTAATGTCAAAAAATCATTGTATCGCCAGGCAACGCCATAGGACAGAAATCCATATTTAGAATTTCGTATATCATTGAGCAAGCCAGCATTCTTTTCAATCACCGCAGCGCCGACACTAAAAAACTGCGAGACTTGGGTCGCGAGGACGGCACTACCAGAGAGCCAGACAGCACCATCAGCAGTTCCTGAACCTGTTAAGTGATAATAGTCACCACTGGGAAACTTTAACTTAGCGCCGACCCTTAGATCCTCAATCCAATCACTATCAATGCTGCGAATCACCGATAGTCCAATGTCGCCGATACCCGAGGATGGCTGACTAAAGTCGACCAGAGCATGACCATCGACACGATATTCGATCGCCAATAAATCTGGTGGGCGTTTACCTCGAGCACCCTCAGGAAAACCAAAAAGTCCATGGAATTCATCAACTGCGCCATCCAGATGACCTGCGCTGTGACGAATGTAGGGCAAATCTAAGGACAACGTCCATTTGTCCGATAAGCCGTATTCAACGCCAACATGAAAGCGCTTGGTTTCAGCATCGAGCAAAATAGACTCACTGCCGTCAGCACGACTTTCCGATTGAACGGTATTGGCAACATTTAGTCCCATCTGCCAACGCCATTGACCCTGTGCAATCCCGGTACCGATGGTTGTATCTGCTGTGACATAACCGAGGGTAAATGGATTCATATCGGGACGATAAAAGGGTAACCTAGCGTGATCTGACAGCGCCGAGCAGTGGATGAATAGAGTGGCGCATACCAGCCAAAATTTAACCGCAGCACCAGACCAACGGAAGTCCATATCGTCCTACTCCACACCACTTGCATCAGCAAAATATAATTTTTTTACACCATCAACGTAACGTTTAGATCCGACTATCTCATCGGTGCCCTGTACAGCAGCCACTTGTTGCTTGGATTGAAAACAGTCAAACGCCCAGTCATCGCGGTCCCTCCGATTGGCATAAGAAACATTCGGGAACTGAATGGGTTCCGAAATATCAGCCAGCAACATCATCTCATGGAGAGCCATGTCAACGATTTGGGACTTATCTGAAGACATCGGTGTATGACCCATTATTCTCACAATTAACCCAGCACCGAGTGACACAACTATACAGTGTAACACGTCGATAAATTTTCATGCGGGATGTTCTAGCGGTCGATAATTGGGTATGCAGTAAAATTAGTCCAGCTCGTCAATCCATGTCATTTGAATAGCTTCTAGTATTTTCTCACCACAGCGGTCAGGGTCATCTGAAAACTCCTCAATTGCCATTACCCAATCTCTGAGTTGAACAAAGTTGACATATTGAGGATCTACATCTGGATGCCGCTCCATCAGTTCAATAGCGATATCATTAACGTCGGTCCACTTGAGCATAAACTGTTCCTCCTGAGGGGTTGGCAGGAATTCTTTTAAGGTTGATATTGATCGAGAAAGTCAGCTAACAGGCGGATAAAGTCGCTTCTAGGCGCTTCCAAAAATGCCGCGTGGTCACCGCCGGCGACAACAATCCAGCGCTTGTCCGCAGTTTTCAAGCGACTGAATAACTTACTCTGCAGATGTGTTGGAGTAAGGGGATCAAACTCTCCCTGTAACAACAACACAGGAAGCTCAATAAGAGCGGGATCTATGGCCAAAAACTGGTCCTCATTGCGCCAGTCCACTCGTACTGGATCTGCTTCCAACGCAGCTTCAACATAGCCATCAATGGCGCGCTGACTGATACTGCCTGGCGTAATGAAGTCACTGGCAGCGGCCTCAGCGGTATTGACGCGGCGTTCAAGCACTGAGGATTCTGAGGGGCGCGCATGCTCAGCATCGAGGTCTAACCAAAAACCAAACAGCGTCAGACTCGCCATATCGGCGGCATTTTTCTGCGCAGACAATAAGGAAATTACCGCACCATAAGACCAACCGAAAACATGTACTGGCTCCCCTGAATGACGCTGAGAGATCCAATTCAACACATTGATGACATCGTTGGCAGCCTTGTCAGGAGACAACCATTGACTCTCATCTCTTGGCGTTTGACCATAACCTCGTAAATCAAGAGCATAGGTGGCATAGCCCTTTTCCAGCATGCCATCCATCAATGACAGATCTTCACCTTCAACTTGAAGGTCAAAATCAGGCAAGGCACTCCAGGTACGGCCATGAATAAAAAGAATAATACCTTCAGTGTTGCCGTTCGATTTTTCCCATAGCGCCATGGGATGACCATCTGACAATACTGTATGTCTGACCACCGCCGAGCTACCGGTTACTGCAACTTTGTCATCGACATAATGATTGACATTATCAATTGAAATCACACAAGACGCACTGAGCAACATCGCGACACAGGCAAAAATTCGCTGCATTGCTGCTATTTTAAAACCTAATTCCACTTTGCTTTGCCTCAATGTCTTTCTGACACCATGTTAATGGTATATCGAGGTATTTCTACCACTAGATCATCGTCCTCGACAATTACCTGACAGCTCAATCGTGAATCCGGATCAACACCCCATGCCTTGTCCAAATAGTCTTCTTCTAGATCGTCAGCGTCTGGTAGCAACTCAAAACCCTCGCGCACATGAATGTGGCAGGTGGTACAGGCACAAGACATCTCACAGGCATGTTCTATGTCCAGACCGCTGCGCAACGCAGCTTCGCAAACTGATTCGCCCCTCTGAGCTTCCACCACAGCACCCTCAGGACAAATTTCTTTATGGGGAAGAAAAACAATTCGCGCCATTATTAGGTATTTCCTCTTTTAAAAAATAGTGTTAACGAGACTCAATGTCGTCTAGGCTTTGCCCCGACAGAGCAGCCTTGACCGACGCGTCCATTCGCTTTGCGGCAAAGCTTTCACTGAGTTTACCAAGGGTCTCGATTTTTCTTGCTAATACGCGATGCTCGGTCGCCTGCGTACGCAGCTGTTGCAATTCCTGCAAACCTGTATACAAACATCCAGACTCTTCCTCTGTCAACAAGGCCTCGGCATCTTTAGCCAGGGCAGAGCTCAAATCTTCTATAGTTCGGTCTGCTTCAACTTGCTGTTCACGTAATGCTCTTGCCTGCATATCATCGCGCGCATGATCAAAGGAAGCTCTCAGCATTTGAGTTACTTCATCTTCAGCTAGACCAAAAGATGGCTTGACCTCTATCCTCGATTCCACATTACTGGTCAACTCCTTAGCAGTTACATTGAGCAACCCATCGGCATCCACTTGGTAGGTAACGCGAATTTTTGCTGCGCCGGCAACCATTGGCGGTATTCCCCTGAGTTCAAACCGAGCCAGTGAGCGACAATCATCCACCAATTCTCTCTCACCTTGCAACACATGAATCACCATGGCGGTTTGACCGTCCTTAAAGGTGGTAAATTCCTGTGCTTTAGAAACCGGAATAGTGGTATTTCGATGAATGATCTTTTCAATCAATCCACCCATAGTTTCTATACCTAGAGACAGCGGTATCACATCTAGTAACAGGACATCGTCGTCAGAACCATTACCCACTAGAACGTCAGCTTGAATAGCAGCACCCATCGCCACCACTCGATCTGGATCGAGATTACACAGCGGTTGTGATTGAAACAATTCAGCCACTCTCTCTCTCACTAGGGGGCTGCGGGTTGACCCTCCCACTAGAACCACATTATCCACCTGATCAACACCCAAATCGGCATCTCTAAGAGCCCGCCGGCAGGCTCTGAGCGTCCTCGAGACTAAATCGTCAGTCAATCCACGCAGCATGTCTCGTGTGAGCACAACAGTCTTCTCAAATAGTTGAATAGTGACTTCTTTACTGTCGGTCAAGGACTCTTTTGCCTGTCGTGCCGCATCTAGCAAAATACGCTGCTGTGATGGGGTCAAAGACACATCTAATTCAACCTGATGCTGCAACCAGTTAGCTATGGCATGATCAAAGTCATCACCCCCGAGTGCGGAATCTCCTCCGGTTGCCATTACCTCAAATACTCCTCTGGACAGCCTTAGCAAACTAATATCAAAGGTGCCACCACCTAAATCATAGACAGCAATCACGCCTTCGCTAGCGGAGTCCAATCCGTAGGCAATGGCCGCTGCTGTGGGCTCATTGAGCAATCGCAGCACCTTAATACCAGCGAGTGTGGCCGCATCCTTTGTTGCTTGGCGTTGTGCTTCATCAAAGTAGGCTGGCACCGTAATCACAGCACCATCCAATTCCGCATCCAAACTTTCCTCAGCTCTATCAGCCAGTTTTCGTAATATTGCCGCAGACACCTGCACTGGACTTATCAGTCCGTGGGTAGTCATAATCTTTGGCATACCATCTGTAGAATCCTCAAACTCATAGGGAAACTGATCACCCAGCAGAGTGAGGTCAGCTATCCCTCGTCCCAAGAGACGTTTGACAGAGCTAATAGTATTGAGCGGGTCGGAGATACCTAATGATTGAGCATCCTTACCAATAAGATCAACGCCAGTTGAACCATAATGTACAACTGAAGGCAACAGGTGGAAACCCTCCTCGTCAGCAAGGGTTTCTGACATGCCACTTCGAACAATGGCGACCAACGAGTTAGTGGTACCCAAATCAATACCTACCGCTTGCCTACGTTGATGAGGTTGGGGCGATTGGCCTGGCTCTGAAATCTGTAACAACACCATACTTTAGATATCCTCCAAGCTATCTTCTAAAGATCTCACTTGGTCTAGCAATTTAGTGAAATATTGCATTTTGGCGACAGTTCTATGAGCCTCGTCAAAGCGCTCAGCGCCGAAGCTTTGATGAAAATCACTTTGCAGATCAGTGTAACTCGCCCGAATAGAGGATGCTAACCTATCTAAAGCCCACCAGGGGTCATCACTGGAGGGGATGCTGGCAAGCGCCTCTCTGAGCTCTATTTGCTGCATCAAAAACACACCGTCACTGGTGGTTTTCGATGGCTCATCGTCCACAACACCACGCAACTCCAACAAATATTGAGCACGATGTACAGGTGACTTGAGCGTCTCGAAAGCCTGATTAATCAATGCCGCCATTTGCACTGCCAGTCGCTGTTCTAAGTCTGATTTTTTCGCATATCGGTCAGGATGAAACTCCTGCTGAAGTGAAAGGTAGCGTCGGTTTAACTCGGACAAATCGAGATTCCACGCTATTGGAATAGAAAATATTTCAAAATAATCGCTGGAAAAATTCAAAGCAATACCACACTGACGACTGTTAGAATACGCGATTAGGGTAGATGGTGATGTCTCTGTGCGCCGCCTTTAAACGTGGAAGCTCTCGCCGCAACCGCACTCATCCTTGACGTTGGGATTACGAAATTCAAAGCCTTCATTTAACCCTTCCTTGACGTAATCAAGCTCAGTACCATCCAAATACAGCAAACTTTTTGGATCAATTACCAACACAACATCTCCAAATTCAAAGACCTGATCGTCCGCCGTTGCATTATCGACAAACTCTAGCACATAAGACAACCCGGAACATCCCGTTGTTCTCACGCCAAGCCTGACGCCAACACCTTTAGAACGGTGTTCTAGATGCTTTCGAACATGCTGCTGAGCGGCCGTTGTCATTGAAATTGCCATTATTTATGCCTAGCTCTCACGCTTCTCGCGAAGATCACGGACAGCAGTTTTAATCGCATCTTCGGCCAACACAGAGCAGTGAATCTTAACCGGCGGCAAAGCTAGCTCTTCTGCAATCTCAGTATTTTTAATTTGTTCCGCAGCGTCCATATGCTTTCCCTTGACCCATTCAGTCAACAGCGAACTGGACGCTATAGCTGAACCACATCCATAGGTCTTGAACTTAGCGTCTTCGATGACACCTTCGTCATTCACTTGAATCTGCAAACGCATCACATCACCACAAGCAGGTGCTCCGACCATTCCGGTGCCGACATTTTTCGAATTTTCATCCAACTGACCGACATTTCTGGGATTCTCGTAATGATCAATCACTTTTTCGCTGTAAGCCATTTTATTGATTCCTTAATAACTTTTTGCTTTATTGCCTTATTGCTTTATTGCAAAACCCGCCGCACTAGTGCGCAGCCCATTGTACCGTATTTAAATCAATACCCGCTTTGTGCATATCCCAAAGCGGCGATAGAAGCCGCAACTTTTCCACGGCAACGAGCACTTGTGCTACTGCAGCATCCACATCTGCCTCAGTTGTGTAACGGCCAATACTGAACCTAATCGAGCTATGCGCCATTTCATCATTCAAACCAAGCGCTCTGAGCACATAAGAAGGTTCCAAGCTTGCCGATGTGCAGGCAGACCCTGAGGAGACAGCCAAATCTCTCAATGCCATCATCAACGACTCACCTTCCACAAAGGCGAAGCTGATGTTGACAATTCCCGGGACATGCTGATCGGCAGAACCGTTTAAGTGAACTTCTTCCATATCCGACACACCATTCCAGAGGCGAGCACGAAGCTTTTCAATTCTAGCGGTCTCCGCCGCTAACGTCTCGTGACCAATTTTAAAGGCTTGGCCCATTCCAACAATTTGGTGGGTAGGTAAGGTGCCTGAGCGCATTCCTCGCTCATGACCACCTCCGTGCATCTGAGCTTCAATCCTTACTCTCGGCTTGCGACGAACGAAGAGAGCACCGATTCCTTTGGGTCCATATATTTTGTGCGCAGAAAATGACATCATGTCAACAAACATGGCCTCCACATCGATGGATGTCTTACCCGCACTCTGTGCAGCATCCACATGAAAGGTGATCTTTCGCTCCCGACAAATTTTTCCTATTGCGGCAATATCATTCAGCGTACCCAACTCATTGTTAACGTGCATAATTGATACGATCGTTGTGTCGCCTCTCAGTGCATCTTCCACCGCTGCTGGCTGAATCAAGCCATCACTATCGGGGTCGAGATAGGTCACTTCGAAGCCTTCTCGCTCCAACTGACGACAAGTATCAAGCACCGCTTTGTGTTCAATTTTTGAGGTGACAATGTGCTTGCCTTTACGCTGGTTAAAATGAGCGCACCCTTTAATCGCTAAATTATTCGCTTCAGTGGCTCCAGAGGTCCAGACAATTTCTCGAGGATCAGCTCCGATTAACGTCGCAACATCCTGCCGTGCATCCTCAACGGCTGCCTCCGCCTGCCAGCCAAACATATGCGACCGAGAAGCTGGATTGCCAAAGTGCCCAGCTGGCGTCATAAACTCCATCATTTTCTCCGCTACGACGGGGTCAACAGGAGTAGTTGACGCATAATCTAAATAAATCGGAAGGTTCATTAATAACTCCACTTCAGCAGGAACTGACCTGCACATTATCATCTACTAACAAGACTCTTTTGACCTGACGTTCAGCCACATCTTGCACGTCACGCTTAGCGACCAAGTCACCCAGCGATATACCACTTAAAAAACCATGAATTTGGTGGCTTAAATTGTCCCACAAATGATGTGTAAGGCAAATGTTGCCAGCCTGGCAATCTCCTTTACCCTTGCAATTAGTCGTGTCAACCGACTCGCTCACTGAATCGATTATCTCTGCTACGCTAATGGCTTCAAAGGGTCTTCCCAACCTATAACCACCACCGGGGCCTCGCACGCTTGTCACTAAGCCGGACTGCCTCAAACGAGCAAATAGTTGCTCCAAGTAAGAGAGCGAAATCGTCTGCCTTGCCGATATCTCCGCCAGAGATATCGGACCAGCTTTACCGTGCAACGCCAAATCCAACATCGCCGTTACCGCATAGCGTCCTCTGGTGGTTAACCGCATACCTTTGCCCTTTAGTCAAAGCAGATCAATTACTGAGAGTAAAGTATGCAATACCCGAGTAAAATAGTCAATTAATATGCACTTACCAGATGACTAATTATTGCTTATTACGAGCTGCTGCGGTCAGCAGACCACGAAGCATAGAAACTTCCATTTTATCCATCCGTGCCCGATTGAAAAGACGTCGCATTCGAGTGAGCAGTTGCTTTGGGTTTTCAGGGTCATAAAAATTAAGATCTTCCATCGTTTGGGACAAATGTTGATGGAAAAATTCTAATTCTTCAGATGTTGCGAGCGGCTGATCCCAGTCGTTGATCTGCGGCAACTCACCCGACGCATTAGCCAAACTCGCCATACGTATCTCGTAAGCGAGCACCTGAACCGCAGTGGCCAGATTCAATGAACTGTATTCAGGATTTGAAGGAATGTGGACATGATAGTGACATTTATGTAACTCGCTGTTGGTCAACCCTCTATCTTCACGACCAAATAAAAGCGCCACGTCATGCACTTTTGATTCCTGCCAAATTCGCTCTCCACATTGTCTTGGATTGATTAATGGCCAGGGAATACGCCTTTCTCGAGCACTGGTTCCAATCACCAGCGAACAGCCTTCGATGGCATCATCGACTGTCTCGACGACAGTTGCATTAGCTAAAATTTCGCGGGCGCCTGCAGCCCTCCATACGGCTCGAGGTGCAGGAAACTCCCTTGGTTCGACAAGATATAATTCTGAGAGTCCCATATTTTTTATAGCTCTGGCGGCGCCACCGATATTTCCCGGGTGCGCAGTATTAACCAGTACCATACGAATTTTTGCTTGACGTTGCTCTGATATCACGATGACCTCAATGTGGCATTTTAGGTGGATAAATAGATCCATTAAAAAATGGACGAGGAGTGTAGCAGAATCGAGGTTGTCTGGTACAATGCCGCCGGTTTATTTCACATGGAACAACTCCTATGCAACCGATGGTGAATATCGCGCTCCGGGCCGCCCGGCAAGCTGGCGACATGATAGTGAAGGCTGCCGACAATCTAGAACTTGTCAAGGTAGATGAAAAAGGCCGCCATGATTTCGTCACTGAGGTTGATCGACGATCCGAAGAAATGATCATTGAACAAATTAAGAAAGCCTATCCCGACCATCGCTTTCTCGGCGAGGAAGGCGGTACCAGCGGGGACAGAAGCAGCGACGTTGAATGGATTATTGACCCTCTTGATGGAACAACTAATTTCGTTAGGGGGATTCCCCATGTCGCCATATCCATCGCCTGCAAAATTAAAGGACGGCTGGAGCATGCCGTTGTAGTGGAGCCGTTCAAGCGCGAAGAGTTTACTGCCAGTCGTGGCGACGGTGCTCGTTTAAATGGCCGTCGAATTCGCGTCTCAGGACGCACTCAAGAAGCGGGAGCTCTGTATGCTACTGGCATCCCCTTCAGTAACCCCGCATTTGCCGAGATGGAAAATTATCTTGCCTGCATGCACGAGTTCGCTGACAACTCGTCCGGCATCAGAAGGCTGGGGGTGGCGTCGCTGGATCTTGCTTACCTTGCGGCCGGCAGGTTTGATGTGTTTTGGGAAATGCACCTCAAACCTTGGGACATAGCCGCGGGTGTTCTGATTGTAAGAGAAGCCGGCGGCATGGTCAGTGATTTCCAAGGTGGGGAATCATTTCTTGCCACTGGGCACATCATTGCCTGTACTCCAAAGTTGTTCAAACCAACCCTGAAGATCATCGCCAAACATCTAGGTCATGTTCGCTGAAATTAGCACCTCGACGGTGCCGTGCCGTTCACACTAACAAAAAAGCGCTTCGACTGAACAACCAAAAAGCACTGCAAATACCGATCAAATAAATACCCAACTGGGTAATCTGATGCCGATAACTTTCGGTTTTAGGCGCCAATTTCAAGCACAATAGAGTCACGCCCACTACGGCACCTATAAAGAGCAGCTGGCCCACCTCTACTCCAATATTAAAAAATAACAACGCCTCTAATTTCATCGTCTGAGGTAAACCCAACTCTTGTAATACCACGGCAAAACCAAATCCGTGGAGCAGACCAAATGCTGATGAAACAGCCACCGGATAACGCCATGTAAAACTTTTATTGCTTGGTGCTCTCTGGTGCTTAATTATTTCTACGGCTAGCAACAAGATACTCAGAGCAATCAACGTTTCTACCACTTCGGTGCGCACTTCAACGATCTGCAAGGTTGCGAGGCTCAAGGTAATTGAATGGGCGACAGTAAAACCCGTTACTGTGAGCACCAAACGTTTAAACGTCGAAGCAATAACCATCAAACAGAGAACAAATAAAAGATGATCTATGCCAATTAAAATATGAATGATACCTGCACTAATGTATTGACGACTCACTGATGTCACCACCACCTTGGGCCCCACTGCGATGGACGTCACCTCCGGTCCAGAGAAAATTTGTTGCGGAGTGTCAGATAAACCTTTGAATACCACCAACGACGTTAATGCGGGATTACTCCTTGGATAATCTATTGATACCCTGAAACCCGACTGTGCTTCACCACAGTGATAGCGCGCTTTCCCCAATAGTGCAGGCGCGGCCGCCACCATTGACTGCTCTTCTATTCGACAGAGCTTGTGATCAAGCCTTATTGTCGGGATGTTGGTCGCGGCCATTACTGGTGGGATTTTCCATTTTAGTAGAAACTCATTCACCGCGATTTGTTCAACCTCGACGTAAACCGGTCTCGCCTCGTCAGCCTGAGCACGACAGGCAATTAAAACCAACACAGGAATGATCCAATACAGATTTTTCACTGGCGACCCACACCATCAAGGATTTGGTATTTCCCCTTCAGTTTGGCGATAGCCTCGCGTTTGACTTGCAGCTGTCGCTGCCGTTGAGCATCCACTAAGACACGGTCACTGATATCCTCGAGTTTGGGGATAAATGTTGGCTGTAGCGCGGATATCAACACCAGATGCCAACCATAGAGGGACTCTATGGGCCCTTGCCATTGTGAGACCACATCAGTATTAAATACATGCTGTTTGAAGTCAGCGCCAAAATGGCTTTCTATCTCTGCATCACTGCGATTAACGTAATTACGATTGTACAGAAACCGCTTGCCATAGAGCCCAGATTTATCAAATTCCACATTATTATCACGCAATGTTTGTAGGGTATTAGTGACCTTCACAAATACAGATTCAGGGGTATCTTCTGCGTAAGGAAAAAATACGTGAGTAAAGGTAACCAGCGCGGGCTCTCGGTAATACTCGGTATTATCTTCATAATATAACTGTATATCAGTTCGAGAAATTGGCTCAGCGCGGTCATAAAAACCCTGTGCTAAATAATCCATTTTTTGAATCAAGCGTCGACGGATTATAGGATCGTCCCGATCCAAGTCTAAGGCCATTGCCTCCCTGAAAAGCACTTCATTTTGTACAAAGTCATCTACTAACAGCTGACGCTGTTCGCCGCTCAGTGAGGCTAGAGCATTTTTAGCTTCAGCAGAATTAAACTGCTTAGCGCGCTGCTGCATAAATTGGCTGAGCGATTGATCATCGATCACGATGGTGTACTGATCATAGGTGTAGTCCTCAGCATTGATCCAACGCTCCAGAAAGAATACACAGAGACCGACAACTAAAAACTGTATCAGGGGCTCTCTACCAAGTCGTCGCAGATAAATCCTCATAGGTCTATTTCCTTTACATCTCAATCATCGACGAGTTATTTGTTGTAAAAATGAATAACTCGATTATGGCTGATACCAAATCGGTGATGAGTAAGCTCTTTCCTGTATGATATTCGGACCCTTCGGCGGTGTGTCCAATTGCAGCGCCAGACTATCAAGCAATCCATTGCGCGGGGTGGGAATTTGTAGGACTCTGGCATAGTAAAACGCCGACTGCTTAGGGTTAAAATCAGGATCCACCCAGCGTACAGAAAATTCGGTCTCACCAACGCTGTTGGTGTACCTTGCAGAGCGCAGATCAACAGTGCTTTTTATCCGCGCCAGAGAGCCATCCGGCGATAACTCTCGGTTATCTGACCAAGCGACATTGAAGACCTTTTCGCGCGGCTCCCCTGTGTTATCCAACCAACCTTTTACAATTTGTAACCGCTCTAGATTAGCACCCGCTGGGTCTTTAACAGCGCGTAATATAAACTGTGGCGGCTGAGCTTGATCCTTGATAGAGGTTAAATCCCCACCCATGGGCACACCGTATTGACGGCCGATGACTCCTAAGTCCTCCGCTCGTTCCACATTCACGGGAAAGTCCCACCCGGCAAACATTTGTAAACGAATCCTTGGCCCTGTGGTTGCGTAGACTTCTTTGCGCTTAAAAGCCGCAAAAATAGACTCTCGCGTGTTCTCTTCTGCCCAGACAGCAGCAAGACCGGAGGCCGACATATCCCAGCCACTGGCGGAGTCTTGACCTATACCGAGCCCAGTCTTATTCTCCGGTATTGAATCCGTGGGGAATTTTCCCCAAAAGTTATCTTCCTCCGCCGAAGACAAACCTGTGTGCGCATCGGTAGATCCGATAAGACCAAATTTGTAGGGGTTTACACCAATTTTAGACTCAACAGACAGCCCTCTCTTCAGTGCTGGGCGAATAAAGTCGGCAACGCTCGCACTAAAGGGGGTTTTTCCTTTTTGAATGTAATATTCGTAATTCTCAAAGTCGGCAAATTGGTCATCGGCCGATAAAGCACTGTGGGTCTCACTGTCACCTTTGAATTGAGTGACCTCCACCACCGGCTCCCACTGCATTCTTCGACGGGCATAGTCAGCCGTTATTGGCTTTCCTTTCAAGGTGGTATTATCAAACATATATCCCTTAGAGAGATTGGAATTGTGCGGAATTGCCAAAAAGCGAGCACCAATGACCTTTTCAGTATTCTCCAGCCACTCCCACAAATCCTCTGGGTATTGGCTTTGATCAGAACCATAGGGTAAAAAACGCTTCGTTTTCTCTGGGCCATCAGGAGTGATCACTATCCGATGTAGATTGGCTCCCATGGGGATAGAGCTCCATTCCCATCCCAACATAGCTGTAAAAACGCCCGGCTCATTATGACGCTCGGTAGAATCAACGATATCATCCCAAGCGACCTTAGACGTCTTGCTAGTGTCACCAAAAATAGCCAAATCAGAGATGTTGTTGTCTGGGTGCTGAACGGGATCCGGATGATTACTTAAAGGCGATATTTCTGGTAAAAATTCAGAAAAAAACTCTCGGCCACGGTTCTCATCAATCGCATTATTCATTAGCCTAAAAGCATACCACCGCTTTAAATTGCCAAAAAATCCAAGATCGTCCTTTATGAAGGTTTCCTCACGCACAGCACGCATAACGCCAAGCATCTCTGCATGATCAGAGACCACCAAAAAATCTAGCGGCTGACCGATTTGAACTCTGGTTCTATTATACGGATGTATCACCGGTAAGCCTTTGGCCCAACGGTATGCGGTATCGGGATCGGCACTGAAATTTCGATTCAAATAGGCATCAAAAGAATAAGATGTGTGTAGGTGAGTATCTCCAAAATAAACGTTTTTTTTCGATTCTGCAGATACAAATGAACTTAAGACAGCAACTATCAACCACAACATTTGTTTCATGATGAATTCCCCATACCTCATTTTTATAATTATTCGGCGAGTATTAGTGTCCCACCTCGCAATGGTATACCGACATCAGGCTGGGGAAAATCCCAAAAAAACCAAAAGCAGGTTGTCGGAGTGTAGGCGATAACAAATGATTGCTCAACGATTTAGTCATTTTACTGGACTGCTGAGTTGACTGGGTTAAAGTGTTGTACAGAAACCAAACCAATAGTGCTCCAATGCAAAAATTTTCTACTCTAACCGCAATTTCTATTGTCATTGCCAACATGGTTGGCACGGGAGTTTTTACCAGCTTGGGATTTCAGTTACTGGGGATTGACTCCTATTTTGCGTTGCTAATGCTATGGCTGGTAGGGGGTGTCACCGCAATGTGCGGCGCTCTTACCTACGCCGAGTTGGGTGCCAATTTGCCGCGATCTGGAGGAGAGTATAACTTCCTCGGACGCCTCTACCACCCCAGCGCGGGATTTATATCGGGTTGGATATCAGCCACAGTGGGATTTGCTGCACCTGTGGCATTAGCCGCTATGACCTTTGGAGCCTACCTAAATTCAGCGATACCCCAATTGCCAGCAACTGAGTCGGCACTGTGTTTAGTGGCCATACTAACCGCAACACACTGCTTCTCTCGGCAGGCCAGCAGTGGCGTGCAGCAAGCATTTACAATATTGAAGATAGTTGTCATATTATTATTTTGCGTGGCCGTTTTAATGTGGGGAAAATCTCCTCAAACTCTATCTTTGGCGCCACAAGCAGAGGACGCCACAGTGATATTTAGTGGCGCATTTGCTATTTCTCTGATCTATGTCAACTATGCCTATACCGGCTGGAATGCGATTACTTATATCATCGGTGAATTAGAAAATCCGCAACATACGCTGCCTGTTGTTTTACTTGTGGGGACTAGCGCTGTAATGCTTCTTTATCTCCTGCTGAACTTCACATTTTTAGCCTCCACCCCCACCGAAGCCCTGAGAGGAGAATTAGAAATAGGTGTCATAAGCGCAACGTCCGCTTTTGGTGACCGCGGAGGTAAACTAATGGGTGCAGTACTCGCGGTACTGTTAATATCTACTGTCAGCGCCATGACTATGGCAGGGCCGAGAGTGTTACAAATGATTGGCCAAGATTTCAGTATATTTAGACTACTGAGTCGGGAAAATAGTCG
>Ga0206127_1001431_pt1 | contig 26112 bp, 25 predicted proteins | sample Helgoland_Spring_6_FD_148646 | JGI IMG/M metagenome (GOLD analysis project Ga0206127, IMG submission 148646) | Pelagic subsurface seawater microbial communities from Kabeltonne, Helgoland, North Sea - Helgoland_Spring_Bloom_20160419_1 | ecosystem: Environmental > Aquatic > Marine > Epipelagic ...
TGGCCTTGTTGCCTCGATTTGGTCCAAAGACGGCGCGCGCCAAATGCGCCTCGCCAAACGCTTGCGCGCAGGTCAGGTGTTCATCAACAACTACGGCGCGGGTGGTGGTGTGGAACTGCCCTTTGGTGGCGTAGGTCTATCTGGCCATGGACGCGAAAAAGGGTTCGAGGCACTATACGGTTTTTCAACACTCAAGACGGTAGCAGCACATCATGGATGATATTCAAATAGTAACCTTGGACGCCAAAGACGATTACACCCGCGTCGCCGATCTGATGTTCCGCGCCAGCGACTATGTGGAAATGGAAACGGGCAAAGCCAACAACCCCGGGTTTGTGCACGCCACATTAAACGATGCCCCTCCTGTATGTGGGCCAGACGACAGGTTCCTGCGCGGCTTGGAGCGCGCTGACGGCACACTGGCGGGATTTGCAGGCAGCATTCGCCACTATCCGAAACATGGGCATTGGTACATGGGACTGTTGATTTTAGACCCCGATGCGCGCGGCGATGGATTGGGACGCAAAGCCGCAAAACACGTTATCGATGAGGCCCGCGCCGACAACGCGCCTTGTATCCGCATTGCAGTGCTGGATGTGAACACCGGCGCACGCGCCTTTTGGGATAAATTGGGGTTCGAACACGAACGCACAGTTAAGGCCTCCCAAAACGAAGACGGCAACGAACGCCACATTCTAAAACTAGACCTGACAGGAGAATAACATGCGACTGCAAGGCAAAGTAGCGATTGTAACGGGCGGTGCCTCTGGCTTTGGCGCTGGGATTGCGCGCAAGTTTGTGGCTGAGGGTGCGCGTGTAATGATCGCCGACCTGAACATCGATATGGCCAATGAACTTGCGGCTGAACTTGGTGACACGGTCCAAACCATTCAGACCAATGTGGCACATGATGCAGACGTCGCCACAATGGTGCAATCGACCATAGACGCCTTCGGTCAGATCGACATTTTGATCAACAATGCGGGCGTCACACACCTGCCTGCGCCTATGGAAGAGGTCACTGAGGAAGATTTTGACAAAGTTTTCGCCGTAAATTGCAAGTCCGTGTACCTGACAGCCAAGTATATTGTGCCTTTAATGAAGGCCCAAGGCACGGGCGCGATCCTAAATGTTGCCTCAACCGCAGGCGTCAGCCCGCGACCGCGGCTGAATTGGTACAACGCCTCAAAGGGCTGGATGAATAATGCTACTAAAGGGATGGCCGTTGAATTGGCCCCTGCTGGCGTTCGCGTTAACGCGTTGAACCCTGTTGCCGGTGACACCCCATTACTCAAAAGTTTTATGGGTGAAGACACGCCTCAGATGCGGGCCAAGTTCTTATCAACAATCCCCTTGGGTCGCTTTTCCACACCCGAAGACATGGGGAACGCGGCCTGTTATTTGTGCTCCGGTGAGGCCAGCATGATCACAGGCGTCTGCATGGAGGTCGATGGTGGGCGCTGTATCTAACACAGAACAGCCCGCGCCGCCAAATCTGCAGAATAGAATAAATTTGGCAAACAAAATGCCAGATGTTAAGCCATTAGATCATTAATTTTATTATATAATAATTACAGGCTGACATTAGCCATATCTCAAAATGATAGGCGTATATCATTAAATGATTGATGCCTATCATTCCATCACGTGACGTACAAAAGCGTTCAAGGCTTTACAGTAGGCCAAATCGATATCGCTGCGCCGAGCGGTGAAAAATGCGCGTCAGTGTCAAGAACGAGAACATGGCTTGCTGGCTAGACGGAGCCGTCTACGCAACGGTTCCTGACTTGATCTGCCTGTTTGAAACGTAAAGTGGTGCCCCAATCGCCAACCCCAATTGCTGCGCTGAGCAAACGATCGCTGTCGTGATACTTCCTGCGCCTGCGCAATTCTTGACGGATAAGGGGCTCTCGGTATTTGGGCCAAAATATGCCGGCATAGATGCAGCTTTTCGCACGCCATTATAGACGAAATTGGAACTTGCGCCGGGTATAACGGAAGTTCGGCAACTCGATAGCACACATTGGTCTCAAAAATTGCAAGTCGGCTTGGTCCGCAAACCCGCCATTTGAACAACCGCGACTTTCAACATTACTGCGCAATAAACTCACCCCATAGCACACTTTGGCCCGTGCGGGCGCTTTCTTGTGCGGCCATGCCCATCGTAACGGCCCGCAACCCATCCTCAAAAGTTACATCTGCCACATCACGTTCGCCGCGCACCAAAGCCAAGAAGCCCTCGTGTTGATAAAAGGTGGATCCATTGTGATCCCCTGCATCTAGCAATGTGGGATCCACGGGGATTTCACGCACCACAGGTCCGCTTGGATTGCGCGGGCTGACGATCAATTGCGGGATTGGGGCATCGCCCAGATGCGCAGGCCAGAAACGGCCCGGCCCTGGCACCAACGCCTCGATCTTGCCTTTGGGACCAACCACGCTCACCTCCTCTTGGTAGCGTGATCCTTCGGCAAACATGCACAGTTCCAGCATCGCCCGCATACCGTTCTCAAAGTCCACAATGACATAACCGTTGTCGATGATGTCGGATGTTTGGTCGTCATAAACCTCGTCCAGATGATTCACGTTCTGGCCCGCACTGGCCATGATCCGCATAGGTTCTGATTTGGTCAGCAAACGCATCAGATCAAAGAAGTGACAACATTTTTCAACAAAGGTGCCACCCGATTTGGCGTTAAAGCGGTTCCAGTCACCCACCTTTTTAAGGAACGGGAAACGGTGTTCGCGGATCGACAGCATCTTGATCCCGCCAGTGGCCTCTTCCACCTCTGCCCGCAAGGCGGCGATTGGCGGCATATAGCGGTATTCCATCGCGACCCAAACGGAGGATGGATAGGTTTCGCTAAACTTGCGCACACGGGCGAATGCGCTTGGATCAGTGAATAGTGGCTTTTCCACCAAGATCGGCAAAGACCGCGTTTGGGCGATCTGCTCCAACTGTTCCAAATGCATAAAGTTTGGGCTGATGATAACCAGACAATCCAACGCCTCAATCGCCAACAGGGCATCAATACTGTCACAGAACTGAGCGTTCGGAGCCAAGGTTTTGGCGATCCCTGCCATGCCAGAATCGGGTTCAAAGATGGCAGCCACGTTGGTATCAGGCAGCAAGGCGATATTGCGCAGATGCTCTTGTCCCATCATGCCGCAACCGATGATGCCGTAGTTGATTAGCTTAGCCATGTTTGTATTCCTATTTAAGTCTTTGCACATAGATTGCGCGTGATGGATCAAACCAAGTGCGTGAAAACTCGACAGCTTTGGGGCCGTCTGCCCAACTAAAGCGTTCGATATATCCTGTCAGCGCACCGGCAGGTTTTGTAAAGGTGTCGGGGGTCCAATCGGGTACAGCGGCCACGCTAACGCGGTCCTCAGCCGAGGTGATCCAGAACCCCAGATGTTTTTGGTAAAAGTGGTACAGCGAATCCGAAAGCACGTTTGGGGGCACGGTGCCCGCATCCCCGTCGAGCCAAATTTCCTCAATCGCGATGATTGTTCCATTCAAATAGCGCAGACGACGAATCCGCGTGCCGTGATCGGCCGTCCCAAACTTGGGCAATTCAGCGGGCTTTTTCAATGCCTGTACATCCAATGTATCCGCGCGCGGCAACCCCCCACCTTCAGGCAACTCAAGACGGAACATGCTGTATATGCTGGCCCCATCCGCGCCGTGGCGGATGTAGTTTCCCGACCCCTGAAGACGATACAGCATTCCCTTTTTCTCGAGTATAGCAAGGGCTTTGCGCAAGGTGCCGACCGATGTGTTCAGCCCATTTGCCATCTCACGTTCAGGCGGCAACCGTTCCCCATCCATCAAACGCCCAGCAGCAATATCGCGGATCAACAGTTCGCTGATCTGCACATATTTGGGCAGTGCATTGGGATTTGTGGGCTGGTCAGACACAGGGCTCCTCATCGCGCGCAAACGCTGGCATGAAACAATTGATACACCATTGAACTACACTAGATCGATTGCTATGCAATATGAAATTGAATAATTTTCGCAGGTTTCAAAATGACAGTTGTACCAATCACATCGCCCGATCTGACGGCCTCTGAGGTCTCGTGGTTTTCAGCTCTATGTTCGGACGACTATCAGTTTTTGGGTGTGCCCGACGGCGACCTCCGATCTAGCTGGGCACATTGCAGCGACATCGTTAAAACTGCAGAACAGCAGGGTTTTCGCAACATCCTATGCCCGTCCTCTTATCAAGTTGGTCAGGACACGCTGTCCTTCGTCGCAGGCTGTGCGCCAATCACCAAAGACATCAACCTGTTGGCAGCTGTGCGTTGCGGCGAGATGCAGCCCATCATGCTGGCCCGCACCATTTCGACACTGGACCACATGCTGGAAGGGCGTTTGACCCTCAACATCATCAGCTCTGATTTCCCTGGCCAAAAAGAAGACAGCAACTATCGCTACCAACGCTCGCGCGAGGTTGTTGAAATCCTCAAACAGGCATGGACACATAAAGAGATCAATTATTCCGGCGAGGTCTATGACTTTAAGGAGCTCACCACAGACCCCGTCAAACCATACCAAACAGGCGGCCCACTTTTATATTTTGGCGGCTATTCCCCAGCTGCGCTTGAGCTTTGCGGTCAACACTGTGACGTTTACCTGATGTGGCCTGAGGTACAGGAGGCATTGGCGGGACGCATGAAGGCTGTGAACCAAGTGGCCGAAAAATATGACCGCACATTGGATTACGGGCTGCGCGTCCACATGATCGTGCGCGACACCGAAAAAGAGGCGCAAGAATACGCAGAAGATATCACATCAAAATTGGATGACGAATATGGCCGCATGATCCGTGAGCGTGCTTTGGATTCCACCTCCCTTGGTGTTTCACATCAGGCCAAGAATCGTGAGCTGGCCGATGAGTACGGGTACATCGAACCTAATTTGTGGACTGGCATAGGTCGTGCACGCTCTGGCTGTGGTGCCGCATTGGTTGGTTCCGCGGATCAAGTTCTGAGTAAAATCGAAGGTTACAAAAAAATGGGCATTCGCGCCTTCATCTTCTCTGGCTATCCCCATATTAAGGAAGCTGAATATTTCGGCAAACTGGTCATGCCACACCTGGAAACCTGTTCACTTCCACATACATATGGTCGAGTACCAGCTGCCACCCCACTCACACCCCTAGCTGCAGGAGTACGCCGTTGATGGAACGCGTCACACTTTCCCCCTCTCTTGAACTTAGCCGTATTGTCTATGGCATGTGGCGCATTGCGGACGATGCCGACACCTCGGTCAAACACGTTGAGATGAAAATCAACGCTTGCCTAGACCAAGGCATCACCAGCTTTGACCAAGCCGACATTTACGGCGATTATTCCGCCGAAGCCGTATTGGGTGAAACCCTGCGGGCCGTGCCATCCTTGCGTGCCAAGATGGAGATTGTGACCAAGTTCGACATTATCGCGCCCTGCGGCAAATACAGCGATGCACCTGTCAAATATTATGACACATCCACCGCGCACATTAACGCATCGGTTGATGCATCCCTGACCAACATGGGGATCGACCATATCGACCTATTGCTGGTGCACCGTCCCGACCCGTTCATGGATCACAATGAAACCGGCGCAGCCCTTGATGCACTTGTTTCATCGGGCAAGGTTGGCAGCATCGGTGTGTCCAACTTTAAACCATGGGATTATGCTCTGCTGCAATCTGGCATGAAAAACCCACTGGTCACCAACCAGATCGAAATGTCTGCAACAGCGCATGAATGCCTGACCAACGGCGACCTCGCCTATCACCAAAAGAACGGCCAACACGCAATGGCATGGTCACCTTTGGGCGGCGGTTCTTTGATGAACGGCAACACAGAAGTGATGAAAACTCTTGATGTGATCGCAAGCGAAAACGGTGTGGACCGCGCGGCGGTTGCTGTTGCTTGGATCTTGGCACATCCTGCAAAAGTACTACCTGTCATGGGTACCAATAACCTTACCCGCATCGCTGGTCTTTCAGACGCACTGAAGGTCAATATGGACCGCATCACATGGTTCAAAATCTATACAGCAGCACTGGGCCGCGAGGTCGCTTGATGAAAGATATGGCATCTGAAATGACAGATCAAACCGCGCAAAACTTCGCCCCTGATGGCGACAATACGCGACTACTGCGGGACGCCTTTGGGCGTTTCGCAACCGGCATCACCGTGATCAGCACAAAGACGGATGACGGCGTGATCGGGATGACGGCCAACAGCTTTTCCTCCCTCTCGCTGGATCCTGCCCTTGTAATGTGGTCGCCTGGGATTAATTCCAGCAGGTTCAAACATTTCTCACATGCCAAACATTTTGCGATCCATGTGCTGTCAGACCAGCAAAAAGACATCTGCGAAGCCTTCGCCAAAAACGGCTATGCCTTTGGAGATATCCAGCACAACTTAAACGACCACGGCGTGCCTTTGATCGACAAGTGCCTTGCACGTTTCGAATGCCGCCACGTGGCGACCCACCCTGCAGGCGATCATGTGATCGTGGTTGGACAAGTCAACAATGCACAGCTTAGCGTGGGCAAACCGCTGGCGTTTTTCTCTGGCAAATACGGGACTGTTAAAGGGGCTTAACGGGGTGTTGGGGCATCGCGTTTCAATAACCCCTTCCTTTGTGCAGCACCCTTAGACGTTAGCGGCGGCCAGTATCGGCTTATTGTTGGTTTTGTTCCACGCGATGAACTTGTCTAACTTGGCGAGCTTTGAAATGTGTCTGGCTGGAGTTGTCAGACATGTTTTCACCCCTTTGAAATTAGTATCAGCAGATCTTAATTACGTACCAGAGACGGTACGAACTCGTCTTTAGATCACCTGAATTGTTGAGAAAAATTTCACTATATTTGCTTGCCAGAAACGATTCAAACATCACCTAATATACTATGAAACGATAAAGGAGTTTAACATGGCTGAATGTGGATGTGGGCGCAGCCCGACAGGTAACTGCATCGGGTGGCACAACCTGACCGAAGAACAGTACAAAGAAAAGAAAGCGGCTTACGAAGCCAAACAAGCTGCTAAGTAATTTAACCGCGAATACGGGTGGGGCTGCGGGTAAAACGCCGAGCGGCCTTACCCGACCTATAAGACTTTATACGTATTATTGCCTTTTGAATTACATTTTGGGCACACGTGGCGTTGCCGTACATCGTGGGTTGTCGCATCTTCGCCAACGACAAAGATAAGGTTTGCCACCTCTAGAACCGCTTGATGCTGACAGGCACCGCACGTGATGCTGATTTTGCTATTTGCAATTGTTCCTAATTTTATCACGCTACAGACCGCCCAGCGACACAACATGATCCGCCTTCATAGACTTTTGAACGGTGCGCTTTGCATTCGGGATATCATTGCCCTGCGCACGTTTCACAGCACCGTCATAATCATACCCATTGTCCAACCAACGCTGAACTAACCGCATTTCTAGAACCTCTAATGGCACATCCAGAAATACGCTGAAATCCCAGCACTTGGCCAAATCGCGCCATGGCATCTCGTCCAGCAACAGATAATTCCCCTCGACTATAATCGTCTCATCCGTGGCCAAAATTTTGCCACCCTGTTCAACGACACAATCATTACCCCGATCAAAGACTGGGAAATCAACTTCGCCTTGTTTGGTCAAGGACAGCACAACCGTGAGAAAACCAGCAACATCAAATGTCTCAGGCGCGCCTTTTTGTGACAGTAAATCATGGTGTAAAAGATCATCGTTGTCGCGGTGGAACCCGTCCATCGGGACGATGCAATAATTGGGGATATAAGCAGATAGCGTTTCAGCCAGCGTTGATTTTCCACTCGCTGGTGCACCAACAACTGCAATGATCCGTCTGCCACCGCGCAATGGTACTGCGGCTATCGCATCAATTAAGTTCTTAAGATCGCTCATCTGCCCACAGCCTTTCTAGGGCCCCCTTTGGCCCGTGCTCTGAAGAAACCATAGCCCTTAGCGTTGCGCAAACAATGCCCCCTACAAACAAATCGGGCGTGAAACGAAATTATCGCCTCACGCCCTACTCAATCTCAAATGCAGTTGGCTGTTACTCTAGCTCAACCAACAAGTCTTTGGCATCGATTTGACTGCCAGCGTTCACATGGATTGCTTTCACAACGGCATCGCGTTCTGCGTGGATTCCTGTTTCCATCTTCATCGCTTCGATGGTCAACAACAGATCACCCTCTTTGACTTCTTTACCAGCAGTCACGGCAATGGTCGCCACAACACCCGGCATAGGCGCACCAATGTGATTAGCATTGCCGGCTTCCGCTTTTGGACGGGTAATCTTTTCAGACGATGCCAAACGGTTCATCACGCGAATGGTGCGCGGTTGGCCGTTCAGTTCAAAGAACACCTTAACACCACCATCTTCTGATACTTCGGACACAGCCTGCATGCGGATCTCAAGCGTCTTACCTGGATCAATTTCAGCGCTGATTTCTTCGCCTGGGTTCATACCGTAAAAGAAAGTCGAAGTTGGCAATGTGCGCACAGGACCATAAGTGCGGTGACGGCCCATGTAGTCCAAGAAAACTTTTGGATACATCAAGTAACCGTTCAAATCCTCATCATCGACGCGGCGACCATCCAACTGTTTGGACAAACCTTTGCGCGTCGCCTCAAGGTCAACTGGAGCCAACATTGCGCCCGGACGATCCATAGATGCCGCCTCGCCTTTCAAGATCTTCTTCTGGATGTCAGCAGGCCAGCCACCCGGAGGTTGACCCAAAGAGCCCTTCATCATGTCTACAACAGAGTCAGGGAACACAACGTCCGTTGCAGGGTCTTCAACCTGCGTACGGGTTAGGTTTTGGCTGACCATCATCAACGCCATATCACCCACAACTTTGGACGACGGGGTCACTTTAACGATGTCGCCAAACATTTGGTTCACATCTGCATAGGTCTGCGCCACTTCATGCCAGCGCTCTTCCAATCCCAAAGAACGCGCCTGCGCTTTTAGGTTGGTGAACTGACCACCGGGCATCTCGTGCAAATACACCTCAGACGCTGGGGCCTGAAGACCTGATTCAAACGCAGTGTAGTGACCACGCACCTGCTCAAAATAGTTGCTGATTTCACGGATCGCTTTGACGTCTAGACCTGTATCGCGATCGGTGCCTTTCAGCGCCTCGACGATTGAGCCTAGTGTTGGCTGGGACGTGTTGCCAGAAAATGCATCCATTGCCGCATCAACAACATCAACGCCCGCCTCAGAAACAGCCAGAACCGTCGCAATCGCAGCACCAGAGGTATCGTGTGTGTGGAAGTGGATCGGAAGATTAGTTTCTGCTTTCAGCGCTTTAACCAGCGCACGGCCCGCCGCAGGCTTCAACAAACCAGCCATGTCTTTCAGACCCAAAACATGTGCGCCAGCAGCTTCAAGTTCCTTGGCCATTCCGACATAGTATTTCAGGTCATACTTATTACGCGCAGGATCAAGCAGATCACCCGTGTAACAAATGGTGCCCTCAATCACTTTGCCCGATTTACCAACTGCATCCATAGCAACACGCATGTTTTCAACCCAGTTCAGGCTGTCAAACACGCGGAAAACATCCACACCACTGTCGGCCGCTTGGCCGACAAATGATTGCACCACGTTATCTGGGTAGTTCGTATAACCAACACCGTTAGAAGCACGCAGCAACATTTGCGTCATGATGTTTGGCATCGCCACACGAATGTCGCGCAAACGCTGCCATGGGCATTCCTGCAAGAAACGATACGCCACATCAAACGTCGCACCACCCCAGCACTCAACACTGAACAATTGGTTCATTTTGGCAGCATATGCAGGTGCAACATTGACCATGTCGATAGAACGCATACGAGTCGCCAACAGAGATTGGTGCCCATCACGCATCGTTGTATCGGTGATCAACAGTTGCGACTGATCGCGCATCCAGTTGGCCACAGCCTCTGGGCCTTTTTGGTCCAAAATTTGGCGGGTGCCGTCTGCAACATCAGTGGTTGGTTTCACTGGTGGTTTCGGCAGCTTCACCTCAGTCGACGGCTTGGCACGGCCAAATGTTTCAGGGTGCCCGTTCACCGTAATATCGGCAATATATGTCAACAATTTCGTCGCGCGGTCACGGCGCGCTTTGAAATCAAACAGGCTTGGTGTCTCGTCGATGAACTTGGTGTGGTATTCGTTGTTCAAGAAGACAGGGTGCTTCAGCAGGTTTTCTACAAACGCAATGTTGGTAGATACACCGCGAATACGGAACTCACGCAGCGCACGATCCATACGTGCAATCGCCATTTCAGGCGTGGCTGCGCGTGCCGTCACTTTGGTCAGCAAACTGTCGTAAAAACGGGTGATCACAGCACCAGAATAGGCAGTACCACCATCAAGACGGATGCCCGGACCAGTGGCCGAACGATACATCTGGATGCGACCGTAATCAGGGATAAAGTTGTTTTGCGGATCTTCAGTTGTCACACGGCACTGCAAAGCGTGACCATCCAACTTAACATCTGCTTGGGACACACAGCCTGTGGCCTCAGCCAATGTTTTGCCTTCAGCGATCAGAATTTGTGAACGTACAATATCAATCCCTGTAACCTCTTCGGTCACGGTGTGCTCAACTTGAACACGTGGATTTACTTCGATGAAGTAGAATTCACCGTCATCCATATCCATCAGGAATTCGACAGTACCCGCACATTCATAATTCACATACTCACAAATTTTGCGGCCAAGTTCGCAGATTTTTTCGCGCTGTTCTTCTGACAGATACGGGGCCGGCGCGCGTTCAACCACTTTTTGGTTGCGGCGTTGTACTGAACAATCGCGTTCCCAAAGGTGGTAAATTTCGCCGTGGCTATCCCCAAGAATTTGCACCTCAACGTGGCGGGCCTTCATGATCATCCGTTCAAGATAACCCTCACCGTTGCCAAACGCAGATTCAGCTTCACGACGACCTTCCAGAACTTTTTCTTCCAGTTCTTCTTCGCTCATGATGGCGCGCATTCCGCGACCACCACCACCCCATGATGCCTTCAACATCAGAGGATAACCAACTTCAGCCGCCTGCTTCTTAACCAGGGCCATGTCCTCGCCCAGAACTTCAGTCGCTGGAATAACTGGGACACCAGACTCAACAGCAACATCACGAGCAGACGCCTTATCGCCCAATTGGCGCATGGTTGCGGCCTTAGGGCCAATGAATGTAATACCAGCATCAGTACAGGCATCTACAAACTCAGGATTTTCTGACAACAAACCATAGCCTGGGTGAACCGCGTCTGCGCCAGACATCTTGGCCACGCGGATGATTTCCTCGATGGACAGATATGCCGCAACCGGGCCCATGCCCTCGCCAATGCGATACGCTTCATCAGCTTTAAAACGGTGTAGGCCCAATTTGTCTTCTTCAGCAAAAACCGCAACAGTCTTTTTTCCCATCTCATTGGCAGCACGCATAATGCGAATGGCGATCTCACCACGGTTGGCGATCAGGATTTTTTCGAAGTTGGCCATGTAAGGTATCCCAGCTTTTTATTTTGGTGTTTGATTAATTATGCAGCTCGTCAAGGGGCAGCCTGATCAAACTTTTTATATCCACCACAGGTGGCGCGTAATCGGTAATTATGATTCGTGATTCACTTATCTCATGATGGTTCAAACCAAGCGTTCAGCTCGCTCTGTCCTTGGCCCGCGCAATTTCCCAGCGCCAGCAACACGTTCAGAGCACCGCTCAAATTCGCAAATGTTGATCCAAACGAAATGGTGTCGTCTTCCCGTCATTTTAAATTAGCGGACAAACAACATGGGGGAACCAGATTGTCAAACAAATGGCCCGAAAATAGCCCAAAAAAGAGGGTAAATGCCTCCTTTTTGGGCACACGGATATTATCCGTCACAACGATGTATTCCTTTCTTAAGCAACAATTCTGGATCAATATGACCCAAGACAGCTCCGCCGCCGCCATCACTTAGATCGGAAAATGTGTCCTAAACATCGAAGCTGATGCGATCTCACAAATCGCCAAAGGTATGCCCGCAGACTTTGCAGCCGCCGCACAGCTTATCCTTGAGCTTGAGGGCCGTGTAGTTGTTGCTGGTATCGGCAAATCAGGCCACATCAGGCGCAAAATTTCGACCACTTCGGCATCCACTGGCACCCCATCTGATTTCTTACACGCGTCAGCAGCAAGCAACCGCGATCTGGGCATGGTCACGTAGGGTGACGGTTGTATTCTTATCTCAAACACTGGGGAAACATCGAAACTGAGCACCCTTATTCGCTAGACACGCAGGTTTTCGATTCCTTTGATCGGTATATCCTCCAACCCTGACAGCACGTTGATGCAAGCAGCTGACTATTTGCTCACACTGCCCAAATTGTCAGAGGCCTGCACCATTGGCATTGCCCAACAACATCTACCATACTGACTTTGGCTTTGGGCGATGCACTGGCCGTTGCGGTGATGGAATTGCGTGGATTCAATTCCGAAGGCGTCCTCAAATTCCATCCGGGTGGAAAATTTGGTGCACAACTGGCGCGGGTCTCTGACCTTATGCATGATGGTGACGCCCTACCTTTGGTCGGTGCCGACATGCCCATGAGCGATGTCTTGATCACGATGACTTCAAAGGGGTTCGGAATTGCAGCCACAACCCGCTAGGATGGTCGCCTGAACGGCGTCATCACCGATGGGGATTTGCCGCACAACATGGGAAACCTGATGGTGATGAAAACTGGTGAAATCGCCAATCCATCCCCTGTAACAGTCACACCAGACCTATTCGCGGCCCAAGCGCTTGCACTGCTCAATGATCGCAAAATTGGTGCGCTGATGGTTGTCGATGATCAAGGCAAACCCGTGGTATTCTACAAATCAATGATGTACTGCGCGCAGATGTCGCTTAACCGTTTTCGCGCAGCCACTGCATGATCGCTGGGCGCACCGACATATCACCACGATGACGCGCATCAAAGATAACCTTACGCACCTCTTCTAAGTTAGAACGGCGCAACAAGTTTTTGATCGGACCAATAGAGGCAGGGCGCATCGACAAACGGCGCAAGCCAATCGCGGCAAAACACAACGCTTCAACAGGACGGCCAGCATCCTCACCACAAAACGAAACAGGGGTTTTACTCTGATCGCAGCGTTCAACGATTTGTTCCAAAAAGCTAAGGAAGCTGACGTTCAAAGTGTCATAGCGTTTCCGCACGCGTTCATTCTCACGATCAGCCGCAAAGAAGAACTGCTTCAGGTCATTGCCACCAATCGAAATAAAATCGACTTCTTCAAAGAACTTGCGCGGTGCAAAACCAAGACTTGGGGTTTCAAGCATCGCACCAATCTTGATGCTTTCTGGTAAAACATGCCCTAACTTGGCTTCACGTGCCAAAGTGCGGTCCACCTCTGCGCGGGCCTGCGTGTATTCTTCGTACTGGGCAACAAACGGGAACATCACCGTCAAAGGACGCCCATTCGCCGCGCGGATCAAAGCCTGTAACTGCATCCGCATGATTCCCGGTTTATCCAACGCCACACGAATAGCGCGCCATCCCAGTGCAGGATTGGGTTCATCGTTGGGCTTCATATAAGGCAGCACCTTATCGGACCCAATATCAAGGGTACGAAACACAACCTGTTTGTCTGGTGCAGCATCCAGAACGCGGCCATAAAAGGCACTTAACTCAGAGCGTGTCGGCATACGCGAGCGGACCAAGAACTGAAGTTCGGTACGAAACAGGCCAACGCCTTCAGCTCCGGAATGTTCAAGGGATGGCAAGTCGGCCATCAAACCAGCGTTCATGTGCAATTCGATCAGCGACCCACATTTGGTCATCGCGGGTTTGTCACGGATCGACGCATAGCGTTGCTGCGCCTCAGCCTCCATCGCGATTTTGTCACGGAACGCTGAAACCACAGTTTCATCAGGGCGCAGGTGAACAATACCTTGTTCCCCGTCCAACATCACATGATCGCCGTTCAAAGCTTCGGTGGTGATGCGGTCTACATGCACAATCAGTGGAATCGCCAAGGCACGCGCAACAATAGCTGCATGACTGCCCACTGATCCCTTTTCTAGGATGATGCCCTTAAGGGAACGGCCATATTCCAACAGCTCAGCAGGACCGATATTGCTGGCAACCAGGATTGGATTATCAGGCATTTCAGCGCCTGTGTTCCGGCCCTGCCCTGTCAGAATCCGCAACATACGATTGGATAGATCGTCCAAGTCACTCAAGCGTTCACGCAAATAACTGTCTGGGACCTGCCCCATACGCGCACGGGCAAGGGATTGTTCTTTCTCAACAGCGGCTTCGGCACTTAGGCCACGACCAATGGCTTCTTGCATCCGACGCATCCAGCCCTTGGAATTGGCAAACATACGGTAAGCTTCAAGTACTTGGCGCTGTTCGCCGTCTCCTGCCATTTCCATCATCTTATCCACGCCAACACGTAGCTCTTCAACGGCCTCTGACAGGCGGTCAAGCTCGCGGTGCGGATCATCCGCAATGGGGTTCGTCACAACAACGCGCGGTTCATGCAGCCAGATATGGCCCTCGGCAACGCCTTCTTGAGCAACGGTGCCGCGCAACATGGACGGTTGTGAGTGACGGGCCAGCATGGCTGAACCTTCGCCCCCAACAAAGGCACCCAGTTCGGTCATTTCTGCAAGTACCATCGCTACAACTTCGAGCGCATAAATTTCGTCGGCGGTGTAAACGCGTGCGTCTTTGGATTGTACAACCAAAACGCCAAGGGATTCGCCCAAACGCTGAATGGGGACACCCAGGAATGAGGAAAAGCTCTCCTCTCCAGTTTCAGGCATAAACCGAAAGCCTACTTGGTTTGGCGCATCGGGGGTGTTGATCACGCGGCGGCGGCTCGCGACGCGCCCAACCAGACCTTCGCCCAATTTTAAACGCGTCTGGTGAACCGCATCACGGTTCAAACCATCGGTCGCGCAAAGCTCAAGTGTTTCGTCGTCAAGAAACAGATAGATAGAACACACCTCAGTGCCAATGCTACCAGCAATCAAAGTAGTGATCTTATTCAGACGTTCTTGTCCGGGATCATCACCGGCCATTGCATCGCGCAAACGACCCAGCAGCTTGCGGCTTTCTGTTTCTTTACTTTCGACCATCTCGGACAGCGCTCCCTCATATTGTTCAGAGCCCTCCCAATATTTTGGGAGTTAAGCCGCTTTGTCCAGTTCAAACGCATCATGCAGGGCTTGGACAGCAAGTTCCATGTATTTCCGATCAATCAGGACGGAAATCTTGATCTCTGACGTGGTAATGACCTTAAGGTTGATACCTTCAGCACTCATCACTTGGAACATTTTCGCCGCGACACCTGTGTGCGAACGCATACCGATGCCAACAACTGAAACTTTAGCCACTTCAGTATCCGCAATAAGTTCTGCGAAGTTGATTGTGCCTGATGTCTTGGCTTCGGCCATCGCAGCTTCTGCGCGGGCCACTTGGTCCGTTGGGCAGCTGAACGTCATGTCCGTGCGGCCTTCTTCAGAGATGTTTTGCACGATCATGTCGACGTTCACGCCAGCATCGCTAAGCGCGGTAAAGATCAGCGCAGCAATTCCAGGGCGATCCGCAACCGAGATCAAGGTCATCTTGGCTTCGTCACGACTAAACGCGACTCCGGCGACTACATTGCTTTCCATGATTTCTTCCTCCGCACAAACCAGCGTACCGGCTTCGTCTGATTGTTCTTCAAAGCTGCTCAAGACGCGCAGCTTAACTTTGTAACGCATTGCCAACTCAACAGAGCGGGTCTGCAAAACTTTGGCACCCAAGGACGCCAGCTCTAACATTTCTTCAAATGCGATGCGATCCAGCTTGCGGGCCTTTTTGCAAACGCGTGGGTCGGTAGTGTAGATACCGTCCACATCCGTGTAGATGTCGCAACGTTCTGCATCGAATGCAGCAGCAAAGGCCACAGCCGTGGTATCAGAACCACCGCGACCCAATGTGGTGATGCGACCCTCAGGCGAAACGCCCTGAAAGCCAGCAACAACAGCGACGCGCATTCCGTTGGCGAAGCTGCCCATGATATTGTCATTCGGGATTTCTTCGATCCGCGCCGCAGCGTGCGCCGATGTAGTTTTGACCGGCACTTGCCAGCCCTGCCAAGAGCGTGCAGGCACGTCCATCTCTTGCAAGGTCAACGCCATTAAGCCTGCCGTGACGTTTTCGCCAGACGATACAATCGCATCGTACTCGCGTGCGTCATACATAGGTGAGGTCTCGTTGACCCAACCCACCAATTCATTGGTTTTACCAGACATGGCAGAGACAATGACGACGACGTCATAGCCTTTGGCCACTTCAACGCCGACCCGTTTGGCCGCGCGTTTGATCCGATCCAACGTGGCAACTGACGTGCCACCAAACTTCATCACCAGAACGGGCATGAAAACCTCTCGTCTTAAATTCACGGGCGGTTTACGCGCAGATGGGGCCAATCACAAGCACCATGAGCGGCTCAAAGCGCATCAGCGACATTGTAGCGAACCATCAAAGGTCGTGGGCGCGGCCATCCCATGTTTCGAAACAACCCGTAGTTTCAAGGTTGAGCGCTGCAAACCGCTCAGCCAGCCCCTGAACCGATTCATCAATCGTGATATCAGCAACGTCACCGCCCATATCTGTCTTGACCCATCCAGGATGGTAAATCCCCACTGAAATGCCTTCATCACGCAAATCCGTCGCAAGATTGCGGCCCAAATTCAGCGCCGCCGCTTTAGATGCACGGTAGATATACATGCCACCACCCGCGTGTGTGGATGAACCCAGCTGGCTAGAAATAATTACAATCTTTGCGTTCGGTGCCAAACGCAACATCGGCAACATCGACTGAACGCTTAGAAATACACCCGTAACGTTGGCCGCAAACATCGCCGCCCACATCTCAGCATTATATCCGTTTTCCAGTTCCTCACTGCGATCGAACAAGACACCTGCGTTACAGATCAACAGATCAACCGGCTTGCCTGCCATCGCTTCGGCCATTGCAGCGTGTTCGCTGGGATGTGCGACATCAAGCTGAAAATCAGCCATCACAGAACGCCCAGTGCCCGTCACCTCGTGCCCTGCTTCACGGTAAAGATTTGCCAAACCGGCACCAATGCCCCGGCTCGTACCGGTGATAACTACATGCATAATATCAATTTGCGCTTTCTTTTGGAATGAACGGAAGAGGCACCACAGGCACTCCATCTTCGATAAGTGCTTTGGCCTGCTCAGCACTTGCCGTGCCATAAATCGAACGCTCTGGGCTGTCGCCAAGGTGCATATCGCGGGCTTCTTTGGCAAAACCTTTGCCAACGTAATCTGAATTCTCTTCGACCTGTTTGCGCATGGCGGCCAGTGCAGTCTCTGCCTCGCTTTGCGGGGTACTCAATGCCATCTGCTGGGGAGTATCTGCTGTTGGCTCTGACGCATTGCATGCAGGGCGCACGCGCGGTGCCATTAATGTTTTCTTTACGCTCGCACTGCCGCAGACCGCACAGGTCAAATGGCCAGCTGCCGCCAATGTGTCAAAGGCAGTGCCTGACTGGAACCAGCTTTCAAAGTTGTGGTCTTTGTCACATTTCAGCGTGAATTTGATCATGGCGGTGTGTAATGTCCAATATGGGAATGATGAACGTAGAATTGCAGGCAAGTTTGTCAGTTAGAGCAAAGCCCAACACAGTCCACGCGTCAACACGCATTCCCCAATTTTATAAGGGTTCAGGCAGCTTTGCGCGGATCAAAGTCACGTAAAATCTGTGACAATTCAGGTTCGTCCATCAATTTAGCGGCCTTTTTGCGCCCAACCCACTTCAGACGACGTTCGCCTGCTTCGGGAAAATCTTTGGACAGGGATTTGACCTTAACCGCGTAAACTACAGCGATACATGGAAAATCAGGCGCATGTTCTTGCACCTTCTGGTAGGAATATAGACCCAATGGTGCTGACACGACTTTGCCAATCACACCCGCTTCTTCCCATGCCTCTTGCAAGGCAGTCTCCGCAGGGGTTTTTCCGTCCATCGGCCAACCTTTGGGCACAATCCAACGGCCAGTGCCGCGTGACGAAATCACCAAAACCTGAACTTTGTCCTTCACCACACGGTAGCAAAGTGCGGCAAACTGCGTGCGCACATCGCTTTTCTTGGCTCCTCCAACAGAAATTGGAAGTTGCTTTATCATGGGACCCATCTGAAAAATCTAACCTGCTTCTTATTATTTTTTCTAATTTTACCCTGTTTTACTGGGAATTTCCAGAGCTGTTGGAGAATCCGCCCATCACGGGGTTTCGCCCAGCGCTATTGCGCTTGAATGACAAACAGGGCTGAACGATAGTCAAAGCCATGAAATTCGCGCTCCATATCAGGGTATTGGCTCAGGTTTGTGCTGTTGTGGCGCTCCCAATCGGGGCAGTTCATGCAGACACAACCGTCTTTGCCGCCGCTTCCATGCGTGGTGCCCTTGATGAAATCGCAGCCCTTAGCACAACTCCCATCACCCTATCTTATGCAGGGTCAGGCACAATCGCGCGCCAAGTGTCCATTGGAGCACCAGCAGATATTGTGATCCTTGCCCACCCACGTTGGATGGATTGGCTTGAGACACGCGGTGCAGTGCTAGCAGGTAGTCGACGCGATGTCGCCAATAACAGCCTTGTCTTGATCGGCACCAACGGTGCCGTTCCCCTCACCACCCCCACAGAAATCCCACAACGTCTGGATCAGGGCCACCTTGCAATGGGCCAACGTGACAGCGTCCCCGCGGGTATCTACGCACAATCTTGGCTCGAAACTGCTGGCCTGTGGGACAGCGTGATGGAACAACTGGCAGAGGTGGAAAATGTACGCCATGCCCTTGCCCTTGTTGCACGCGGCGAAACGCCCCTTGGTGTGGTTTACCACTCTGATGCGCGGGCCGAACCACGCATCGATGTTGTCTACAACATCCCGGAAACAACTCACGACCCAATTACATACCCCGCCGCTGCAATCACCGAAGATGGCCGTGCGTTCCTAACCCTTCTATCTTCGCCTGAAGCCAAAGAGATTTTTAAAAACATGGGCTTTACCATCCCAGAGGCACCCCAATGATGCTTGATGCCGCCAGCTGGGATGCCCTGCGCCTATCACTTCTGGTGGCCTGCACCGCGACCCTTGTGGCCCTGCCCATCGCGCTGTGGATGGCGTGGCTGCTGGCACGTGGGGAATTTCGTGGCAAGGCGCTGCTGTCCGCACTGATCCATCTGCCCCTTGTCCTGCCCCCTGTTGTCACGGGCTATCTGTTGCTCATCGGTTTTGGGCGCAACGGACCCATCGGTGGCTTTCTTTACGATGTGTTCGACATCACCCTTGCCTTTCGCTGGACCGGTGCCGTGTTGGCGGCTGTCATCATGGGCTTTCCCCTTATGGTCCGCGCCATGCGCCTTGCTATTGAAGCGGTAGACCCAAAGTTGGAACAGGCCGCAGCAACCCTAGGAGCCAAACCCGCATCGGTATTTGCCAGCGTCACCCTTCCCCTAATTGCACCCGGTATATTGGCGGGTGCGGTCATGGGGTTTGCCAAAGCGATTGGTGAATTTGGGGCCACGATCACCTTTGTCGCCAACATCCCTGGTCAAACCCAAACACTGCCATCTGCCATCTACAGCTTCCTTCAGGTACCGGGTGGTGAGAGCCGCGCAATTGCCCTCGTGTTATGGGCCTGCGTGATCGCTATTACTGCCGTTACCCTGTCAGAATGGCTGGCCCAAAGGGTCGCCAAACGCATCCGCGGGATTGAGGGGAACACATGAGCCTTGATCTAAAGATCACCAAACGCCTTGGCGCGTTCACCCTTGATCTGGGGTTCACTGCCCCGAATGGCGTCACAGCTGTCTTCGGGCGTTCGGCCGCAGGCAAAACCACACTGATCAACGCGGTTGCTGGCCTAAGCGAACCTGACAGCGGCCACATCACGCTGAATGACACGCCCCTCTTTGACGCGGCCCAGCGCATCAACTTACCTGCCCACAAACGCCGCATGGGTTATGTGTTTCAAGACGCACGCCTATTCCCGCATATGGACGTCACGCAAAACCTACGCTTTGGATTGCGCCACGCCCCCACAGGATCAACTGGCCCGTCGCTGGATGAGGTTGCTGATCTTCTGGGCCTCACCGATCTGCTGAAACGCCGACCGACCGTTCTATCGGGTGGTGAAAAACAACGGGTCTCTTTAGGGCGTGCATTGCTAAGTCGTCCAAAGATGTTGTTGATGGATGAACCACTTGCCGCCCTTGATGGCCCACGCAAAGACAACATCCTGCCCTATCTTGAACGGCTCAAGTCAGGGGCAGCAGGTTTGCCAATCCTATACGTCAGCCATGCACTGGACGAGATCGCGCGACTGGCCGATCAACTGGTGATCCTCTCCAAAGGAAAGATCGCGGCCTCTGGCTCCATCTTTGATGTCTTGGCTGATCCTGCGATTGTACCACTTGTTGGCCTCCGTCAGGCGGGCGCTGTGCTTCAAGCGACAGTAATGGAACACGGCGATGACGGTATCAGCATGCTAAAAACCAACGCAGGCACCATTGAATTGCCTGGCGTTGCGGCCCCCGTTGGCACGCTTGTGCGCTTACATGTATGGGCCGAAGACGTAATCCTGTCACGCACACACCCATCAGGGTTGTCATCGGTTAACATTCTACCAGTGACCGTGAAAAGCATCCGCACTGGCGATGGTCCCGGTGGCACCATCAGCTTGGACGCCGCTGGCGATCAACTGCTGACACGCGTCACAGCACGCGCGGTTCAGGATCTGGATTTGTCGGAAGGTCTCAGTTGTTTTGCGGTGATCAAGGCGACATCCATCGCCGCCACCTCGATCGGACGCTAAGCGCTCTTCACTGGCGTTTTGTTCATCCGCTGGCGTAACCTATCAACCAGCACCTCACGCGAAACATCCGCGTCAATCGCCAACCTGTGCAGACCAAAATGCACATGGGCCATATCGGTATAATAGCTGGTGTAGGCGTAATTGGTTGCAGCCCCCGCCACAGCGCCCAAAACAGGCACCGCTTGGGCTGCCAATTTCTGCCCCAAAACAGTCGCCAAACGCGGGGCAACACGCGCGATGATCGCCTGCATCGCCGTCCCACTCAGGGCCATGCGCGCAGACAAAAATGCGATTTCCACGCTGTCATCATGATCCAACGGACCTGCCGCCGTAAACACATGCACACAATCAAACCGCACGTTTTCTTCGCTGGTGTCAAACCCATGCTCTGCCGCGACCCCATTGATCACGCGCAGCAACAATGTCGTGGTCACTGGCAATTCGGCCAAGGCAGTTGGCAAACCACCCATACCGCCAACTGCGCCCATCGCCGCACTAACTGCGGAGTTTAACCATCCCGCTTGATCGGGCACCATGTCACGGGATTTATGGGCCGCCGTCATCGCATGGTTCAGCGCCGCAACGGTCGCGTCCTGCAAACCATCCTGTGCTTTTTGCGGAAGCCGCTGAAGCAGGCCATCAGCCTGAGCCCCCAAACTGTTCAGCAAATCGATCCCAATGCCGCCAGCCTTGGCATAGCGACGCGCCAACGCTTCAATCTCGGCATCCACGTCTACGTTATTTGTTACGATCAGGTCAGTCATTTGGATCTCCCTTACGCATTACATTGGGAGGCACGCGCCACTTTTCAATCCTTGAAGCGCCGGACATCGCCAGTCACCCCGTCCCATGCACCCTTTTTCAAGGCACGGCCCAGAACCCGCGCGGGGTTGGTCGGGGGTGGCATAATCACTCCCTTAAGCAGCGTAAAACCAAAGCGTTGGTAATAGGGCTCATCTCCCACCAGCATCACACGCTCCCACCCCGTATCGTCCGCAATCTCAAGACTGGCGTTCATCAACTGACCGCCCAAGCCCTCACTTTGGCGGGTTGGGTGAACGGCCACGGGGCCAAGCAGCAAAGACGGCGTATCGCTAACACGAATAGGCCAGAACCTGATCGCACCAGCCAAGATACCATCAATGTCACGCGCAACCATGCTCATGCCCTCAATCGGCGGCACGTAATCGCGAAGACGGTACGAAGACAACGCCTCGCGTCCGGGCGCAAAGCACAGATCATACAGTGCTTCGACTTCCCACCAGTCGTCGTCATGTTCAGGCGTCAAAACGTACATAATCAATTAGGTCTGGAATTGTATTTCAGGTTAGATGGGGCCAAGCATCAAAGGGGCTGGTTTCCGACCTAACATGGCGCTACCTCTTTGCCAAATATTGAAAGCACGAAAGGCTTGCCAAATGTTCTATCAACCAAAAGATGGTCACCCGCTGCCGCACAATCCCTTCAACGCCATCGTATCCCCACGGCCCATTGGTTGGATTTCAACACGTGACGGTGAAGGCCGCAACAATCTGGCCCCCTATTCGTTTTTCAATGCTGTGTCTTACGTTCCACCCCAAGTGATGTTCGCATCCACCAGCGCCAAGGACGACCAAGACAACACCAAAGACAGCGTTGCCAACATCCGTGAAACCGGTGTGTTCTGCGTCAACATCGTCGAAGCCGCAATGCGCAACGAAATGAACGCGACATCTGCACCCTTGGGCAAAGATGAGGACGAATTCGCACGTGCAGGGCTGACTGCATTGGACTGCGAAACCATCAACTGCGCGCGGGTCGACGGCGTGCCTGCATCGCTTGAATGTAAAATGACCCAGATCGTGAAGATTGAGGGCGAAAGCAACTATGTGGTTTTCGGCGAAGTCATCGGCGTGCACATGCGCGACAATACCATCGTGAATGGTCGCTTTGACGTCTCCACGTTCCAACCGCTCTCACGCCTCGGCTACCGCGACTATGCGGTTGTTGAGAATGTGTTTGAACTGGACCGCCCTGACGACTAAGGGCGGCGCACGCGCGCTTCAATGTCTATTCAAAACCGCTTGGGTCTCGGTTGGAACTTCAGCTTTGTGGACGGAGCAGACGTTACCAAAGAGGCTATTAGTGACGGTTATCCGAAACAGAAAAAGCCGCATTTAGTTGTGCGGTGCTTGGCGTATGTTCCCAGTTCTGATTTAGGAATAGAGTGATCAGCTGAACTGACTTCGAAAGCAGAACAACAAATGCTAACAAATCTTGACTTGATGGAACTAACTGAATTTCGCCGTGAACTTCACCGCCATCCAGAATTGTCTGGGGAAGAAATAGAAACAGCCAGTAAAATTGCAGCTGAACTAAAAGCGCTGTCACCAACTCGCATCTTGACTGGATTAGGTGGTCATGGCGTGGCTGCGGTTTTTGACAGCGGTAAGGATGGGCCGACAGTTCTTTTTAGGGCTGAGCTTGATGCGTTGCCAATTGAGGAACGCAATGACATCGCTTGGTCGTCGCTGATCCACGGAAAGAGCCATGTTTGCGGTCATGACGGCCATATGACAATGCTTCTCGCGTTGGGACGCATGATTTCCCGCCAACCAGTAGCGCAAGGCCGTGTCACCCTTATGTTCCAACCCGCTGAAGAAGACGGCAGCGGTGCAAAAGCTGTGGTCGCTGATCCTGCTTATCAAGAAATTCAAGCTGACTGGGCGTTTGCTATTCACATCGAACCAGGGCGGCCTTTCGGATATGTTTCTACCTGTGCGGGGCTGATTAACTGCGCTTCATTGGGGCTTAAGATTAAGCTTAATGGCAAAACCGCCCACGCAGCCGACCCAGAGAATGGTGTTTCTCCAGCGCAGGCTATTGCTGAGTTGATCCCAGCTCTCGACGCTCTAGGACAGGGCGGATCGCTTGATGATGGTTTCCGATTGGTTACTATAACCCATGTAAAAATTGGCGAGCCATCATTTGGGGTGGCTCCGGGTGAAGGCGAGATTTTCGCCACATTGCGGACGGCGGGTGACGAGGGAATGGACAGCCTTGAAACATCAGCCCGCGCGCGTGCCAATACAGCGGCAGAGAAATTCGGACTTAATGTGGATTTCGAGGTTTGCGATAACTTCGCAGCCTCCATCAATGACCCAGACGCCTACAACGTGGCAACAACAGCTATGGACGCAATCGACGTCGCCTATGGTGACGCGGGTGTTCCTATGCGCGCGTCAGAAGATTTTGGCGTGTTTGGCTGGGACGCCAAAGCGGCAATGCTGTGCTTAGGGCCTGGCGAAGACTATGCTGCGCTACACAATCCCGACTATGATTTTCCTGACGACTTGATCCCCATCGGTTGCGCGATCTTCGAGCGTATAGCCCGCGATTTATTAGGAACCGCTTAACCTTGTTACCAACAATCGGGCCCACAAGCTGACATTCGCCGCGTCACAGAAAATTTGCAGTATGGCCTCCAAGCGGAAATCCAAACTGAGGCACAATCCAAAACCGCTAAGGTCCAGCTGATCCGCGCATCCCACCCACCCAAAGCAAAAGGCCGACAGTTTCCCATCGGCCTTTCAAAAATCATATGCTTTGGAAAGCAGGTCTTAGTGACCGCCCAAAATCCCAGTACGTACTGAGTAATCAACAGCGATCTCATAATCTGGATCATCATCGCTATCGACCATCAAGTGACCGGCAGTTGTCAGCAACTGGTGGCAATCGCGGCTAAGGTGGCGCAGTTGAATGCGTTTGCCCACAGCCTCGTATTTACCAGCAATCGCTTCAATCGCCTGCAACGCAGACTGGTCCACAACTCGGCTGTCTTTGAAATCAACGATCACTGTGTCTGGATCGGTCTCAACCTCAAACAACTCAGCGAAACCATCGGAGGAACCAAAGAACAACGGGCCGTTGATCTCATACACTTTGGCACCTTTTTCAGATGCTGACTCGCGTGTTGTCGCGTGGATGCGACGGGCGTTGTTCCATGCATAGGCCAATGCGCTTACGATCACACCAACCACAACGGCTACGGCCAAATCTTCCATCACCGTCACAACAGTCACCAACAAGATCACAAAGGCATCCATTTTCGGAACCTTGCGCAGGATGGTGAGAGAATTCCAAGCAAAGGTGCCGATCACAACCATGAACATCACGCCAACAAGGGCCGCCAATGGGATCAACTCTATCACGCTGGAACCAACCAAGATGAACAGCAACAAGAATACAGCCGCCGCGATCCCGGCAACACGGGTACGACCGCCTGATTTCACGTTGATCATAGACTGACCGATCATCGCGCAACCGCCCATACCACCGAAGAAACCAGTGACCGTGTTGGACACGCCTTGGGCGATGCATTCTTGGCTCGCGCCACCACGTTTGCCCGTCATGTCACCAACCAAGTTTAGGGTCAGCAAGCTTTCAATCAAACCAATCGCCGCCAAAATCACAGCGTAGGGCAGGATAATTTCAATCGTGGCCCAGTTCAACGGAACCATCGGAATGTGCCATGTCGGAAGACCACCGCTGATGGAGGCCAAATCGCCTACGCGCGGAACGTCCATGCCAAAACCAATAACCACAGCCGCAACGATACCGATGCCAGCCAAAGGCGCAGGAATGAATTTGGTGATGCGCGGCATAACCCAGATGATCGCCATCGTCGCCATGACAAGACCCAGCATCATATACAGCGGACCACCAGACAACCATTCGCCACCCGTCATGCCGTGACCGTTGCTCACAACGGAACCGGGCACTTTGAATTGGGTCATCTGAGCCAAGAAAATAACGATCGCAAGGCCGTTCACAAACCCCAACATTACAGGATGCGGGACCAAACGAATGAACTTACCCCACTGCATGACGCCTGCAAATATCTGCAACAGACCCATCAAAACAACGGTGGCAAACAAGTATTCAACGCCGTGCTGCGCGACCAAGGCCACCATCACAACCGCCAAAGCGCCCGTCGCACCAGAAATCATACCAGGGCGACCGCCAAACAATGCGGTGATCAAACCCACGATAAACGCAGCATACAGACCCACCAGCGGGTTCACGCCCGCAACGAAGGCAAATGCAACCGCTTCAGGCACAAGGGCCAAGGCAACGGTCAAACCCGATAGCAATTCAATCCGCAAACGACCAAAGGTGAAACCCTCGTCCATCCAACGTAAATCAGTTACGTCCATATTCTTCG
>Ga0206127_1001439_pt1 | contig 26053 bp, 26 predicted proteins | sample Helgoland_Spring_6_FD_148646 | JGI IMG/M metagenome (GOLD analysis project Ga0206127, IMG submission 148646) | Pelagic subsurface seawater microbial communities from Kabeltonne, Helgoland, North Sea - Helgoland_Spring_Bloom_20160419_1 | ecosystem: Environmental > Aquatic > Marine > Epipelagic ...
AAGGGCATCATGATTTGAGAATCTGATGATTCGATGCGATGAATCAATTCACTTTGTTCAGGGAAGCCTGGTACGATGGCATATTTCCCTTTGGATTTTTCTAATTCAGCAAAGGCCATAGAAGGGATATCCAGTCTAAGTCCTGCTCTTACTTTGGTTACATCTGGACCATGACAAGCAAAACATTTGTCGGACATGAGTGGCCTGATTTCTCGATTATAGGATACCATTTTGGTACCTTCATTTTTTTCAGGGGCAAAAAAAATCATCCCACTTAAGCATCCTATAAAGAGTAAAATAATTAGGGCCAGCAGCCTTTCTTTTTTCATAAAACAAGAAGATTAAACACGAGAAAATTTATAGGGATAGGATTTACCAGATGCCCACTGTGACACATAGATGCTACCCTCATCATCTATGCATACGTCATGGGGATGCATCAGTATTTTTTCGGATTGCGCCATGGGTTGCAATTGACCATTAACATATTTGGGTGCAGTCCCCCCTAAATTTGACACTACTTGATTATCCTTGCTTAATATGGTGACGAATCCGGAATTAATACTATTTAAGTTGGGAGATCGGAGCACAGCTGCATATAGATAATCACCTTTAATGACAGGTCTGCAGACGCATGCACCCGGTAAGTGAATCACCTCAAGAAGCTTCCCCGCAAGACTAAAACGCTTGAATGCGGTACGGGTGCGATCAGTAATGAGCAGTGTAGGAGTGCCTTGACGTATATCGATACAGATCCCATGTGCATTATCCAAATATTCATCTCCTATCCCTCGTCCACCAAAATTATTTTTTAGGTTGCCATATTCATCATAATGTAAGATGTGTTGCGCACCATACCCATCTGCGATGTAAAAGTCTCCATTGGGCAGCACGGCTGTTTCTGTGGGCACAAAAGTATCTTTATTTTGATAATCAGGTATATCCGCAGGGGGATTAATGGTCAATACTATTTTTCCATCGAGTGTGGTTTTGTAAACCTGATGTCGGTTGGTATCCGTAATAAACAAAAAATCTTCGTTGCCATTGGCCTGTAAGGTTAAGCCATGCGCACCAGGAAATTCGGTCCCCCAAGTGGTTAATAATCTACCACTTTTGTTATAAATAATTACATTGTTTTTGGTTTCATTGGTCAGTAGAATCATGCGTCCTTTGGAGTCTTCTATCATTTCATGACAATCATTAACCGGAGTTTTTGCGGGGTTGAGGGCTCCCCATTTTGTGTTTAACTTGAATTTCATTTCATTGTGACCATACATGGGTCCCTTTGTTTCACCATATAAATCGCGTGCAACAAAAAAGGCAGCGCCCCCAAGAACGGAGTTTTTTACGAAGGATCTTCTTTTCATGAACGATTACATTTTCAAACGGTGAAGCCGTAGCTTTTTCAAGTGTTGACTAAAAATAACTAAAAAATTTGATTTTATTAAACTCTTTTATTCGAAGCTTATGGGGGTATGGGGTATTTATCTTTCTGAAGAATGCATAGTAATATTGAATCAGGATCAAAGAGAAGCGATCAGCGAAGGGATAGAATACATTAAAGCATCAATTTAGATTTTGTATTAATTAACAGATTTTTTAATGCAGCTTATAACAATAGCCACCAAGGGTTGTGTAAGAAATTAATACTAATAATCACGATACACTTTTAGTGTTTACTATTGAAGCTATGGCAATTAAGGGAAATTTAAACGGAAATAACCATCGTCCTATCAATATTTTGAGAAATAAATGGAGACATTAAGATAGTCAGAAATATTAAGGAATTAACCAAGGAAAAGGACTATAGCCTAGTTAGGCTCCCAAAAAGAAGTTATTCCAGACCATTGGATTGTTTTTGAGCCCTAATCGTAATTCGAGATAGGTTCATAGAGGAAAAATTTTTGGGATGGAAGCGATAACTTGCTACGTGAAAAGGATGGTACAGCTCAATTCATCATTTATTTTTCTTCGCTGACTTTTTGATTGGAAACCGTCCATAATTACCAATTCCATCCATATCAATATTATCTGCTCTTCTGTAAGGTGCAGTAAGGTCAGGATCATTTTTCAATTTGCTTTTCTGCAATTCATTTGCTTTTTTAACCATGAAGAGATATCCAATCAAATACAATACAAAAATGGTCAGACCGATAGAGAACATTATGATATTTTCAGTTTCCATCATTTATATTCTTTTGGTTCGAATGGTCCGACCTTCTTTGCCTCAAGGCTATGGAAGCGGAAAGTATAGAGGGCACCCAAATCCCTACAAAAATCCCCTCTAACTTGTTCCCTGTGAACCACAGGGTAACAGAATACAGGAATGACAAAAATGCCAAGATTACTGGATAATAGATTCCCCAAAATTCAATCACTTTTTTCATAAATGTTGTGCTTTGCCTATGATATTTTAACTTTCTTAACTTCATAACTGGTGATTTTAAAAAAAAGTTCTTTAACGGTAAAAATGAGGAACTTGGAAAGGCTTATTAAAGTAACATTAAGCTGACAAAGGATCTTAATTAGCTGATCAAAAGGGATAGGGTTGGACAGAAATATATATGAGATCCTCAGTGAAAAGCAGATGAATAATAGCTTTTTTAAATCAATTAATGTTACTGTTTTCAATAATCAAATTAACCTACTAATAATATTGATGTAAATGTCATCATATAGTAAACCATTTTTGATAACATGGGATTAAGCTGTATGACATCTAACATAAAGGCCAAAAATTCTTTGAGATATTAATCCGGAAATAAAATATTTGTACCTAAATAATGTACCGATAAACTAAAAAGATCCAACACTATCAGTATTGGATCTTTTTTGTGGAGCCGGCGGGATTCGAACCCGCGTCCAGCTAAGGAAACATTACATCGTCTACATGTGTAGTTATTTATTAAATCTTACAGAAGGGCTGGTAAATAACAACCTACCTTTTCTGCCAGTCACTAAATTTCGCAACTGCTTAGTAACCTCACAGCGCTAGCCTTTTATACGACACCCTAATTCCTCGCTCAAAAGGCGAAAGCAAGGTAGGATGTGGCCCGGGAACATCGATAGACGCTCAACCGTTTAAACCTATATTTAACTAAAAAGTTAAATTAAGCAGCCATGGCGTAAGAATCTTCGCCAATTAAAATTTAAGTGATTTGATTACGGATGTACACTCATCACCCGACACGCAAATGCATCATTCACACTTCCTGTCGATTCCATTCGGCCCCATAAGTCAATGAACTAATTGTAAAATTAAGCTTTGCCATCCAATAAGTTGATGAAATTATAAAATGATATTTTTTTAATTCTCTATGTTCATTTAATTTCATACTATATTGTTTGCTTAACCTCAGCAATTAACTATATTGTTTGCTTAATCTCAGCAATTATGAAAGACCTTCGTGTGGCCCTCGTGCAAGAGGCACCTGTTCTTTTTGATTTATTCGGGACTTTGGAAAAAGTGGATGGCTTACTTGGCCAAGTAAAGTCCGAAGGTGCTCAATTTGTCCTTTTTCCGGAGGCCTTTATTTCGGCGTATCCAAGAGATATTACCTTTGGTACAATTGTGGGGAGCAGGTCTGAAATGGGTCGTGCCATGTGGCAGCGCTACCACGATAGTTCACTAGATTTCAGTGCTCAAGCGTTTCTTGATTTGGCTAACATTGTAAAGAAAAACGGTATTTACTGTTGTATTGGTGTGATAGAGCGGGTACGGTCGGGGACTTTGTACTGTACCATCCTGTATTTTGATCCTAAGGGTAAATGTATAGGTAAGCATCGAAAAATTAAGCCAACAGCTGCAGAACGTATTGTTTGGGGTGAAGGTGATGGATCTGATTTACTTGTTTATGATACTCCTCTTGGTAAAATAGGAGGCCTTATTTGTTGGGAAAGTTATATGCCCCAGGCGAGAATGCGCCTTTATGATCAAGAGATAGAAATTTATGTTGCACCAACGGCTGATCATCGTGACAGTTGGCAACATACCATTCGTCATATCGCTATGGAAGGGAGATGTTTTGTACTCAGCTGCAACCAATTCGTCACTCGCGAGGATTACCCTTTGGATCTACCTGGAGAGGTAGTGGATAAATTACCCGATATCTTATCAAGAGGAGGGAGCTCAGTAATTGATCCTTTGGGCAATCCATTGGTCGATCCTTTATGGGATGTGGAGGGGATACTTTATGCCAATTTGTCGAGTGACCTGCTCATTCAATCAAAAATGGATTTTGATGTGACGGGCCATTATGCAAGAAAGGACGTCTTTCGATAACTCTTATTTGTGATAGCGATATTTTTTATTACAATTGGATTGGGATTCATTTTGAATCAGGGTGCAGATGCTTATTTGAGAAAGGATCAGCAATTTTATTGATTTAATGAGCGAGTGATTTGCCAATTACTTAATCAGTCATAAAAAAGGTCTCTTCAAGTGAAACTTAAAAGAACCCTTTACCAACCATAAATCGCTACAAATGTATTTCAGTAAATAAATACTATGTAACATTTGCTACTGGATAATTGATTAGTATCAGATTGAATATTTAGATGATGTATACTTGTTGATCATGAAATCAATAAAAAGGTGGGGGGATCAATAAAGCCCAATAACCATTGGTTAGGCCCATTAACAATAATATAAAAAAAGGGTTCTCCAAGCTAAAAACTTAAAAAGAACCCCTTTACCAACCATAAATCTCTGCAATGATAATAATTAGTGAAAGTATAAATGTAACACTTGTTACATATTAAATTAATAATATTTTTTTTCATCTGTTATTCCTTTGTCAATGAATTCAGACATCGGATCATTTGGGATGATCAAACTGTGATAATCAGTCGTTTCTAATGGAGCAAGGAACTATAAGCTTTTTGCGAACAGATAATTTGTGATTTATACGTTAGGTAATCTTGGATCCTTCCCCATGAAAGGAGACAAGATTTATTTTATTGCTTACTTAGGAAAATCATTTACAGTTTAAGGAAATGATGAAGCTTTTAAAATTAAAAATAGCAACTTCGATGAGAATATCATCATTAGGCATTAGGATGAGGTCTTGCTTTAATCGTATTTGTGGATTGCGTTTATGTCCCCCTCAAGTATAACAACACTTCTTTTTTCACTAAAATCCGGACTTTTTTTGAAGGTACTTTGGCAGAAATATGATTTTCTATATTAATTATTGAGCAATTTGCTGAATCAGTTTCCATAGCTTTTCAACATGATGCTTTTGAATATTAGTCTGACCGGTAACTACACGAAGGGCGTATTGATGATTTACCTTAGTATGGGTAATATAGGCTTTACCAGACGCATTGACTGCAGTTAAAATGTGAGCATTTAGGGCATTATTTTTTTCCAAATCAGCGTATTTAACACATCTAAATACGACCAAACTCAAGACTCTATCGACAACCATTTCAAAGTCTGGATGATAGATCACTCGTTGCTCGAGCCAAGCGGCAAGCGCAATATGTTCCTTGATTTTGATCCGGATGCCTGAAGTACCGTATTCTCGGATCACAAACCATAATTTCAATGCCCTGAACCTACGTCCAAGCGGTATACCCCAATCTCTGTAATCATTTACTTTCCCTCTTGTGTTTGTTTTTAGGTATTCAGGTAGTATTTCAAAGGTTTGAATCAAGGCTTCTTTGTCTTTGACGAAATAAGCGGTACAGTCAAAATTGGTAAACATCCACTTATGCGGATTAAAAAGATAAGTATCTGCTTTTTCTATCCCTTTTAGAAAATGTCTGTATTCGGGAAGAATAAAGGCGGCTCCCGCATAAGCCGCATCAACATGATGCCACACACTATATTTAATGGCAATATCGGCAATGGCCTCCAGTGGATCCATAGCTGTCGTACCTGTTGTGCCCAATGTCGTAATGATACAACAAGGAATTTTACCCAATGCTAAATCGGATTTAATAGCTTCTTCCAATAAATGGGGCAAAAGGGCCATTTGATCATCTACAGGAATTTTCACTAAGTTGTCTAACCCAATACCTGCAATTTTTACTGACTTATCTATTGAGCTATGGGTCTGAGCGGAACAATAAATTCTTAATTTCTCATTCGAAAATCCACGATTATTGATGTTGAAGTGGGTGATTTTTTCTCTGGCTGTGAGTATGGACACCAGAGTACCTGTGCTCGCAGTGTCTTGAATGACCCCATCCCAATTTTGGGACAAACCGCTCATATTTATCAGCCATTCCATAACGCGTTCCTCTAGTTCCGCTGCGGCGGGAGAAGTTTCCCAAATCATACATTGAGCACCAATGGCAGCCGTAATCAATTCTGCCAGTATAGAAGCATAACTTCCATTGGCATTGAAATAAGCATGGAAATTAGGATGTTGCCAGTGGGTGATACCGGGTAATATTTTTTCTTCTACATCTGATAGGAGTTGTTCAAAAGGTTCTCCTTGTTCCGGAGGAAGCATAGGCAGGGTAGTAGCAATATGTCCTGGATTGACTTGTGATTTTACAGGATATTGTTCAATATTCTCTAAGTAATTTGCGACCCAATCAATTACTTGATGTCCATGCTTCCTGAATTCTTCGGCATTCATAATGGAATATAAATTATTTTTTTGGTCTCAAAAAAAGGTTCGTCAAAATAATCTCTTATGTTTATTTCCTGATAAGATTTATTGAGAGCTTTCATTTCCATCTCTAGATCACCTCCTTTTAAGGCAATGATGCCATTAGCATTATCAGTAGATGTGATAGTTTTTATTTTTTGATGTGTCCATTGCCATATTTTTCGTATAGGAGCAACGGCTCGGCTGACGATAAAATCAAATTCACCACTTGTTTTTTCTGCGCGATCAGCTTCACTGGTGATATTTACTAATCCCAATTCAGCACTAATTGCTTGCACTACTTTGATTTTTTTGGCCATTGAATCGACCAGATGAAAGGTAGACTTAGGGAACAGTATTGCTAGTGGGATGCCCGGAAAACCACCCCCAGTACCGATATCAAGAATACTTGTTTTCGCTTTGAATTCAATGAACTTAGCAATTGCCAAACTGTGTAAAACATGTCTGATATAGAGTTCATCAATATCTTTCCTAGAAATAATATTTATTTGTTTGTTCCAAAATTCATAGAGATCTTGGAGCTGGATGAATTGTTTTTCTTGGACCTTACTTAACTCAGGGAAGTAATGTTTTATTAATGTGGCATTCAAATTAATTTTTCTGTTATAGTATGACTTTAAAATAAAACGCGATTTAAATAGGAAGTTTTTTGTAATATTAAACAGGAAATTTTTTGTTGTATTAAATAGGTGTCTTACCACTTAAAAGGGCTTAATTGAACGAATATAGGTCATAAAATAATCACAAACAAGTCTAGATATAATGCTCAGTAAGGATTAAGAAAGATGGGTATTTTTAAAGCGTAATTAACAATTAATAAATGGATAGTTAAATCGCTCCGATTTATTTATTTTTATCTGATGTAAGATGATCCGTTGGCGATCTATAAAAATATTTCTCAACCTCATTACAAGGTCAATGATAGGTTCAAATACACATACACAAGGATCATTTATCATAGGAAAATTTTTATTGAGGCAATAACAAATTTTATAGGATTTTCTTTAGTTCAAAAGCGTATTTTTGCATTCTCTATGAAATTTGATCTACTAAATGAAATTTGATCTACTAAATACAGATTCGAAAAGTGATGCTAGAGCCGCCATTTTAACCACGACGCATGGCACTATTGAAACACCTATTTTCATGCCTGTTGGTACAGCAGGAACGGTTAAAGCAGTACACCATCGTGAGCTTAAAACTGATATCAAAGCACAAATTATTTTAGGAAACACGTACCATTTGTATTTGAGACCGGGTTTGGACATCATTCAGGGCGCGGGAGGCTTGCATAAATTCATTGGCTGGGAGCACCCTATTTTAACTGATAGTGGAGGATACCAGGTATACTCATTGGGGGCCAATCGAAAAATAGAAGAAAAGGGAGTTCGATTTCAATCTCATATAGACGGATCATATCATGATTTTTCACCCGAATATGTCATCGATATCCAGCGAAAGATTGGTGCTGATATTGTCATGGCCTTTGATGAATGTACGCCATATCCCTGTTCAAAAGAATATGCAGAAAATTCTATGCACATGACCCATAGATGGTTGAAGAGATGTGTCCATCGTTTTGATCAAACGGAACCATTGTATGGTTTTGATCAAACATTCTTTCCTATTGTACAAGGTAGCACGTATCATGACCTCCGTGAGCAGTCTGCAGCATTAATTGCTGAACAAAATCAAGATGGTAATGCCATAGGGGGATTATCGGTAGGTGAACCACATGAAATGATGTATGAAAGTACAGCGCTTGTCTGCAGCATTTTACCCAAAGATAGACCACGTTATTTGATGGGCGTGGGCACTCCAGTCAATATTTTGGAATGCATTTCGTTGGGAGTAGACATGTTTGATTGTGTTATGCCGACAAGAAATGCGAGAAATGGAATGCTATTTACTTCCGAGGGGATCCTCAATATTCGAAATGAGAAGTGGAAAAATGATTTTTCACCTATTGATATCAATTTGGGAGGATACCTAGATACGCTACACTCCAAAGCTTATTTGCGACATTTGATCATCAGTAATGAGATTTTAGGTGCTCAAATATCAAGTATTCATAATCTTAGTTTTTATTTGTGGTTGGTTAAATCAGCCAGAAAGCACATCATCCAAGGAGACTTTAGTTTATGGAAAAATAGAATGGTGCAAAAATTAGCTGATAGGTTATGATTATGTCATGAAAAAACTTGATATCTACATTCTTAAAAAATTTTTAGGAGCTTTCATCTTTGTGATGTCCATCTTGATTTTCATCATTGTCATTATTGATTTTACAGAGAAGAACGATAATTTCATTAAAAATGACGTAGCCAGCGAAGAAATTTTACATTACTTCTTGACCTACATACCTTATATGGCCAGCTTTTTGACACCTATTATCGTCTTTATAGCCACCGTATTCGTCACCGCAAAGTTAGCGGCAAAAACAGAAATAGTTGCGATATTGGCCAGTGGGGTCAGTTTTAAGAGATTCATGTTACCCTATTTTATGGGGGCTGTACTGATTGGATTCGTAAGTTTTCTAGCAAATTCCTATCTCATTCCTGAGACCAATAAATTTAGAATTGCTTTTGAACTACAATATGTAAAAAAGGCCTTTTATTTCAATGATCGAAACATTCATATTCGGGTGGCTCCAGATCTGTACATTTATATGGATCGATATAACAACCAAGGTAATGTAGGTTATAATATTACCTTAGAGCAGATCGAAAATGGTATTTTGAATGAAAAGCTTTATGCGCGAACGATGAAATGGGACACGACAGGTCATAAATGGAGGTTGAATAGATGGAATAGGCGCGTCTTTAAAGAGGCGGACGAAATGATCTATAGCGGAGATGCTATGGACACAGTATTGAACGTGTCACCCGTTGATTTTGAGAATCAAGAGAGATTGTGGGAAACTTTAACTATGGGTGAATTGAATGACCATATTGATCAACAGACCTTAAGAGGGTCAGCTGATGTAGATATCTATAAAATTGAAAAGTACATTAGGTTCATGTCTCCCTTTTCAGTAGTTATTCTGACCTTCATTGGCATCATCGTCTCTTCAAAAAAATCAAGGCAAGGGACGGGTGTTCAAATCGCATTGGGATTTTTAATAGCCTTTTTATTTGTGATTGCTTTCATGCTTTCCAGGGCTTTAGCGGAGGCTAATGCATTTAACAGTCCTCTTTTAGCAGTATGGATGCCCAACATAATTTTCGGTCTTGTAGGAGTAGTTTTATATCGTACCGTTCCTAGATGAAGCAGAAAACTAAGGATATTGTCTTTCTCCATTTCATCGTACTTATATGGGGGTGTACAGCGGTTATAGGCTTGTTAATTGACCTGACGCCTGTTGAAATTGTCTTTTATCGTACGGGTATCGCTACATTATTATTGATCATTGTTCTTTTGTCATTGAATCGATCCTTTTTGTTAAGTTCGCGTCGGTCTTTGTTGAAAACAGGAATTGTGGGGTTTCTATTAGCAGCCCATTGGGTACTTTTTTTCTTGTCAGCAAAAATATCAACCGCTGCTGTTTGTTTGGTGGGTATGTCCACAACCTCTTTTTGGACCAGTATTATTGAGCCTCTTTTTTTTAAAAAACAAATAAAGCTATTTGAAGTTTTATTAAGTCTATTGGCTTTATTGGGAATTTTGATTGTATTCAATATGGAAATCCAGTATTTTTTAGGCCTGTCTTTTGCCATATTGGCCGCTATTTTAGCAGCATTTTTTTCTATTATTAATGTATCATTGATAAAAAGTGATGATCATTTTGTCATCACTTTTTATGAGATGGTATTCGCATGCCTATTTACGGGTATAAGTTTACCTTTCTATTTCCTTTATGTGAGTCAGGAAGTTTTTGAATGGCCAACTTTAGAACAGGCTATGTGGCTACTGATATTGGCGAGTGTTTGTACCGTATTTGCCGTTTCCTATTCGATTAAATTAATGAAGCGACTCTCCGCTTTTTTTGTCAACTTGACCATTAATTTGGAGCCTATTTATGGAATTATATTGGCCTTGTTGGTTTTTGGTGATAGCGAGAAAATGAGTGATGGGTTTTATTTAGGCACGGGCTTTATTTTATCTTCCGTAGTATTGCATCCACTACTTAATCGCAAAAGAAAAAGGAAGGCCTTGGAAACTGAAATTTTAAGATGAATCGGTTGGAAGTGTTAATGAACGAAGGATACATTCGTGTTTTTGAAAAGTAGTAACGGCTGGAGGTTCTTTAAACAGGCCATAAAGGGCAGATCCTGATCCACTCATAGCAGCATAAAAGGCGCCTTGATCGTAAAGTTGTGATTTTATTTTAGCCAAGGTAGGTGTGTTTCTGAACAAGGACTCCTCAAAGTCATTATGAAGTAACGAGTGCCATTTTTTTAAATCTTTCAATGAGTCTTCCAACGAATTTTCGGATATTTTCGGTTGGATATTGGCATAAGCATGTGAGGTGCTCGTATGTAGATTAGGAAATATTACAATTATGTAATATTTTGATAAATTGAGTTCATAAAGTTTCAATTTTGTTCCTGTTTTGGAGGCAATGGCAGGCAAATTATCTATAAAAAAGGGACAATCACTTCCCAGCAAAGTAGCATAATGTTTAAGACGTCTACTGGTGATTTTTAATGAAAAAAGCTGATTAAGCATCCTGAGCGTAAATGCTGCATCAGCAGATCCGCCGCCTAAGCCAGCACCCATAGGGATGACTTTATGTAAATGTATGTTGATGGGGGGTATGCGGTAATATTTTTTAATGAGTTCATAGGCCTTTACGCACAGATTATGCGTAGATTCACCCGGGATGGCGCGTCCTGTTTGAACAAAAGAAAATGATTTTGCGGGTATAATCTCTAGGATGTCATGCCAAAGTAAGGGATACATACAGGTTTCAATATCATGAAATCCATCTGCTCTTTTATTGAGAATGTTTAGCCCAAGATTAATTTTCGAGTTAGGAAAGGTAATCATGAGATCAATTTAAATTATTAATAGTTTACCAATTGATGAACCGATCATTTTTCTAATCAATATAGGAAAAATGATAAGAATTGGACTCAAAAGATCAGATCAAATGAGCTTCCTGAAATGAATTTTATTTCTGCAGTGTTTCCACGATTTTATTGGTCATGCCTGATGATGAAAATCCTCCATCATGCATGAGATTTTGCATGGTAACCATTTTAGTAAAATCTGAGAATAATGAGATGCAATAATCTGCACATGCTTCGGCAGAAGCATTTCCTAAAGGGGACATTTTATCTGCATAATCATAAAAAATATCAAATCCTGGGACACCTGAACCTGCAGTCGTCCAAGTTGGAGACTGTGAAATCGTATTTACTCTTATTTTTTTGCTTTGACCGAGTCGATAGCCATAACTCCGCGCAATTGATTCTAATACAGCTTTTGCTTGGGCCATGTCCGAGTAATCTGGAAAAGTTCTTTGCGCCGCAATGTAGGAAAGGGCTAAAATAGAACCCCATTCATTAAAGGCATCTAATTTTTCACCTATCTGCATGACTTTATGGAAAGAAAGGGCCGATACATCAAGTGATTTTTGAAACCACTCGTAATTCAAATTGCCATAAGATTTTTTCTTTCGAACATTTGGACTCATTCCGATCGAATGAAGAACGAAATCTAATTTTCCTCCCAAAATCTCAGTTGATTTACTGATTAAAATTTCTAGGTCTTCTAGAATAGTGGCGTCAGCGGGAACGATTTCTGCACCACAAATCTCACCTAACTTGTTAATTTCGCCCATTCGCATGGCAATAGGAGCGTTACTTAAAGTGAACTGAGCACCTTCATCATGGGCTTTCAGGGCAACTTTCCATGCAATTGAGCTTTCATCCAAAGCTCCAAAAATGATTCCTCTTTTACCTTTCAGTAGATTATAAGCCATTTCTTTTATATTTAAGTTACAAAAATAATGAAAACTATTTCTTTATTGGGGTAATGACAATAATTCCCGCGCACTTTTAAAGGCACTTTCCGTGGGATGCGCTCCTGCAATCATTTGGGCGATAGCTTCGATACGTTCTTTGGCTACCAATTCTTTGATTTTGGTGACGGACTTATCGGCACTATGGTCTTTGTAGACAAAGAAGTGAGCCTCTCCTCCAGCAGCAAATTGGGGTAAATGACTAATCGAGATAATCTGATGATTTTTTGCCATGGTTTTCATCATTTTAACCATTTTAATGGCGATTTCTCCAGAAATTCCAGTGTCGATTTCATCGAAAATAAGCGTAGGCAACGCAATTTTATCTGCAATTAAATATTTTATCGCAAAAATGAGCCGAGACAATTCACCACCAGAGGCGATATTTTTGAGTGATTGTGGAGCAACACCTTTATTGGCTGAAAATTGAATGGAACATTTGTTGATCCCATTTTTATTAGGTTCAATGACCTCTACTTCAATTTTTACTTGACCATTTTCAATTCCAATTTCACGAATGATATCGGTGATATCTCGCTCAAAATTAAGAGCTGATTGCTGACGAAGTTTTGAAAGTGCTGTACCCTGTATCATTAGTTGATTCATAGCTAGATCCATTTGCTCTTTTGATGCAGTGAGTTTTTCATCAAGATGATCTATTTCATCAAGTTTTTCAGATAATTGCTCCCTTAAATCAATAAGGTCTTTCATTGTATGAAGTTCATGTTTTTGCTGCAAGCGATAAATGAGTGAGCGTTGTTCGTTAAATTTGGCTATTCTCTGGGGGTCGAATTCAATCCGTTCTCGTTTCTCTATAAGAACTTCAAAGACATCTTTTAATTCAATTAATGAGCTTGTGATTCTTCCTTTAGCCTCTTTAAATGTTCCTGACAGACTACTGATAGATATCATTAAGGTATCCAATAGTTCCATTTGTTTGATTACAGAAAAGTCTTCCTCATCTAATAGATGGATCGCTTGAGAGAGCTTTAGTTTAATTTCCTCTGCATGTTGCATGGTCGTCAAATTTTGCTCTAGCCTTTCTAAATCAATGTTATCTAGCCCTGCATCTTCTAATTCTTGAAGATTATGACGTTCATAATCTTGATTCTTTCGAGAGGTAGAATGCCATAAAACCAACTCTTCATATGTCTTTTTCTTGCGTCGATAGATCTCATAAGCCTCTTTGTAGGCTTTGATCTGATCTGCATTAAGTGAAAACTGATCTAATACGTCAAGTTGGTATTGGTGATTTTCTAGATTTAAGGACTCATTTTGAGAATGAATATCCATGAGTTTTAAAGCAAAGGTTTTGAGGATGTCTAAATTTACGGGAGTATCATTGATAAAGGCCCTACTTTTTCCGTTGGGATAAACCTCTCTACGAATGATAGTCTCCGCTTCATAGTCGAGCTCATAGGTTTCAAAAAAAGATTGAAGTTCATAAGCGGAGATGTCAAAATGTCCTTCGATTTGGCATTTTTTAGAGACATCCCATAGGGCTTTACTATCTGCACGACGGCCCATCAACAGGCCTAAGGCACCCATCATAATTGATTTCCCAGCTCCCGTTTCTCCCGTAATGACATTCAATCCCAGAGCAGGAATCAGTTCTAATTCCTTAATTAAAGCAAAGTTAATGATTGAAAGCGATTTGATCATATCGATCAGATTTGTACATCTCTCCAAACTTCATCCAATTCTGAGCGCAATATGAAGGCTCTTTTCATAGATGAATTTTGATATAAAATTTTATCTTCTTCAATAATAATCATTTTTCCAAATATTACCGCACCATTTTTGCGCATAAATGTTACCCATTCTTGAAAATGGATTTCTAGATCTGATAGCGTTATTTTCACTTGTCGACTGGGCATTATTTAATCATCTCTGCAAAATCTGAACGCTTGGTTGCATCAATATTTACAAGCATATTATAAGTCCGCTTGCGAAGGGATGGATCTCCTTTTGAAAATATTTTACTGAGCTCGTCCGTTTTGGCGTCTAGAAAACTAATGGTAAGTATCGAACGGGGTCTTGCTTGATTGACTTTAAGTACTTTTTGGATACTTTCAGAGATCATTTTTCTGGCCTCTTCAGGATTTTCCAAAAAATGATCCATGCCTTGTAAGTGATATTGATAACTGGCCTCTCTTATGGGTTTCATTTGAGCATTCAATAAATTCTCTACTAACCAATAGCGATTTCTGATACTATTGAATTGATCCCATCCTATAAAACCAGTATTTTGGGCGTTGGTTACTACCCGCCATGCCAGATTGAAGTAAGGCTCGCCTCTTAACCTTCCAAATGAATCATAATCCAAGCCAATGATGACTAAAGCATAATATGATAGAAGAGAAGAAAGGTTATCAATAAAGCTATTTTCATTATAGATGATTGGCTGAGAATTAACATATTCAAAGACCCAGTCTCTATCACCAAAATTCAATAGGATTGTTTCATGATTGGTGTTATATACCGGTCTAGAGGAAAGTACCTGTACGGAGGCTTGGTATTGCCCCAATGCAGGATCACTTGCGTCGGTTAGTGTGAGAACAATATTACAATTAATTCTTTCTTCAACTTTAAATTGATCAGAAGTCCATTTTGTATTATTTAGAAATTCGCTAAAGGCAACTTCCATTTCAGAAATCGTACTTGGGTCACTACTTTGAATGGCTTGCGCATTGATGATTACACGACAATTCAGCTCTTGACTTAGCAGTACCGTCGGAATTAAAAAAAAAAATAATATACTCAGCTTAAGCATAGCTTTCAATTATTTTCAAAATATCTTGAGCAACTTCTTTTTTATCCTTTAAATCAAAGGGAAATCGTTTTTCAAAGCGATCATAAATGGTGACCTTATTGGTATCTTGACCAAAACCGACACCAATATCTTGTAACGAATTTAGAACAATAAGATCTAAATTTTTACGCTCTATTTTCGCTTTAGCAGAGGCCTCTTCATTATGAGTTTCTAGTGCAAATCCAACATGGATTTGTTTTTCAGTTTTTAGTTTACCCAATTCATGAGCAATGTCAGGATTTTCAATCAAGGTTATTTTTAGAGGATTACCATCCTTTTTATGCTTTTTTTCAAACGCCTCGTTGGGTTTGTAATCGGCTACTGCAGCAGTAAAAACTGCAAAGTCGATCTTTACATATTGCTGAATACATGCATCCAGCATTTCATCAGCAGATGTGACTTTAATGACGTTGATGTCAGTGTGTTTAGGGTAATCTTTTACAGGACCAGAAATAAAAACAACTTGAGCCCCTTGCTCAGCAAATAAAGTGGCCAAGGCATACCCCATTTTACCAGAAGAATGATTTCCAATAAACCTCACTGAGTCAAGAGCCTCATAGGTAGGGCCTGAGGTAATCAATACTCTTTTATTATGAAAGGTCCCTATTTTGAAATGTGCTTCCAGAATATTAATGATGGTTTCTGGCGCAGCCATTCTTCCTTTTCCGTTCAGACCACTAGCAAGTTCACCTACATCGGAAGCAATGAGATGGTTCCCACGTGAGACTAATAGATTAATGTTTTTTTGAGTTGCTGGATGCGCCAACATGTCTAAATCCATTGCTGGAGCAAAATATACAGGACATCTTGCCGAAAGAAAGACAGACAACAGAAAATTATCACATAAACCTTGTGCCATTTTTGAGAGGGTATGGGCCGAGGCCGGTGCAATGATCAGTACATCTGCCCAAAGACCGAGAGCAACATGATTGTGCCACTCTTCTGAATTATTCTTATAAAAGGAGGTATAGATGGGTTGTTTTGATAGAGTGGATAGGGTAGTAGGGGTAACAAATTTTGTGGCACTTTCCGTCATAATGACTCGTACCATAGCTTGCTCTTTCACTAAAAGCCGAACAATCAATGCTGATTTGTAAGCTGCAATAGACCCGCTAACGGCTAAAAGAATTTTTTTTCCTGCTAGCATAGGCTTGAGCAAGTTATAGTTTTATGCCCTCTGCGTCATCTTCATCCCGTCTTCTGAACATCACCTCATCGTTGAGGAATTCCTCAGTGGCTGTGGTTGTTGGCTTTGGCATCCGCTCGTAAAATTTAGAGATTTCAATTTGTTCTCTGTTTTCAAAAATTTCTTCCAGATTATCGACGGTAGAGGCAAATTCAGCCAATTTTCCATTCAATTCTTCTTTCTGAATGCTTGAGATTTGTCGGGCACGTTTACCTATGATTACCAAAGATTCAAATATATTCTCTGTAGGTTTTGATAGTATAGAATTTTCTCTTGTTTTGAGTGATGCGTCAGTAGCCATAATCTCTAGTTATTTTCAAAGACAAATTTAGATAAAAAATCTGTACTATTCACATAATATTCTTCGGCTTCTTTTAAAAAGTTACTGTTAGGGTATTTATCAACGAAAGTTTGATACTTATCTACACAAGCTTTAAAACGTTTATTTTGAACCAAACGAATGCTGGCTTGCGCATAGTTATGTGCTGTCTTGATGGTCAAGAAGAAAGCCTCTTCTTGAAAAGAAGAACCTGGGAATTCCTTAATGAAATCTTCTAAAGTGACGATAGCTGCCTCATATTTTCGTAGTTTAAGATATAATCTTGCATTTTCAAATTCTTTTTTTTCTAGTTTAAGTTCTAGTTCGTTAACAATTCCTCCCGCATTTTTCGCAAATTCTGAAGTGGGGTATTGATTGATGAAATTCTGCATCACATTGATGGCTTCATAGCTCGGTGTTTGATCTAAGTCATATTTTGGCGATTGCATATAGAGCGAATAGCCAAACATATAATTGGCCTCAAGTGCTAAATCACTCCGAGAATAAACTTCTAAGAAGGTTTCAAAATAATGGGCACTCAGAATAAATAAATCTTGGTAGTAGTGCGCGTAGGCATAATAAAAATTGGCAGATTCGGCTTCCTTGGTACCTCGAATAATAGGGAGTATATCGTCAAAAAGGCCAATAGCTCTGGAAAAATCCTTTTTTTCATAATATTTCATGGCTGCCTCGTATTTCGGCTGCCAATCACTAGTTTTAAGTAATTTCTGGTACTCAGTACAACTCGTAACAAAAAGGCATAAAAGGCCTATGAGAGATATTTTGATATAAATTTTGATCATTTTCTAAAAAATATTGATACAAAAGTAATGCACTATTGTTATAAATGTATTAATCAGGTGCACCTTGTATGTTCTTGCCATTTTTTCTTTCCTGAAGTTTCTTTTTATTTTCCTCTCTTTCTTGTTCATCAGGTTTAACTCTCTCTTCAAGATTACTCGAAGGGACCAAATCGCCGTCAAAAATGGGTTTTACAAAAATATCTTGGAGAGAAGGTCTTCGATCAATCATCCAGTTGAAGTCATCCAGTATTTTGTCTGATTCTGTAATCATGTGCGGGGGTAAAAATCGACCCTCTGGAGATTTGTATAATGTAAAGTTATTAATTTGATTGTTGAGAAAACGAATAGTCATATTGCTTGTTAGCATTTTATTGATCCCTAATAAAACCGTATCTGTTTCATCCATTGAATGGAACAGACTTTCACAATTACCATTAATATCAATGTAGTTTAAGCGTTTTTTGAAGAAATAGATGTTCATCAGTCTTCCTTTTATTTGATTGAAATTACTGACTGAATCTTTGGTGATCAGAAATGCATTTCGTTTTAAGTCCATTTTTTCTATGCTGCTGTCGTTAAGGAAGATAGCGATAGTATCTGATAGGACTTGATTTTGCCCTGTCCATAGAACAGGATTTTGATAAAGCATTATAATAGAATCAGTCAAAAGATAAGCGGAAGAATCGGCAATGCCTTGGACATTCATTTTAAATATCCTAATGTCCGGATAGGCCAATATTCTTCTAACAGAGTCATATTCACTTTCGATGGCTATCATCGTATCTGCGGCTATGTAAATAGTATCTAATTTCATAATCTTTTTCATGATAGCATTACCATATATTTTACTGTAGCCATTAACCTTATCGTGATAGCCTTCATCGCCGATTAAGATAAGATTATTTTTTTTTGAAGTAAGTTTTACGTTACCCTTACCTAAATAGAACTGATTAAAATCATCAAAAAATAATTTATCACCATCCAAGATATATTCGGAGGTTTCAATATTTCCGGATGATATTTCTGTTTGACTGATTTCCGTTCGGAATTCACCTCCGTCAGCATATATTATCGTACCCTCATTATTGATGATCTCAGTAGGGCCAAAGCTATAAGCTATTTTGGTAAGTGTATTGTATCTTAAGGTATCAGTTTTTAAGGTAAACTCTGGAGACTGCAAAACTACTGACTGATAAAATCGTGCGATATTTTCCTTGGCATAAAAATAGCCTAGTTTACTTGAAAGGATATTGGTGGTGTCAATCAATTGTCCTCCATTGTAGTAATAGGCGATTTCGGTGTCTAAGCTGTAATCCAAATGATCAGTATAGAGCTCCTGATATCCCCGCTTATAAATGACGTCTTCTCGAAGTTGAGCGATGCGATCTTCTCCCTGATAGAGGAGCCGATCGGAAGTGACGACAGTTGAATCATTGATAATTTTCACATGGTCGTAAGCCCTCATTTGATTTTCGGCTTTTATATAAATAGCACTGTCGCAATAAACAGTAGTCTCTTTCTGAACAAAGACCACACTGTCAATGAGATATCTTATCGATTGACCCTCTTTTCGAACCACTTCCTGCTTACCTTTGGCGGTATATTTAATTCTCTTCTGAGCCAAAGATGACAAAGAGAGGAGGAGTAACGTAAATAATATAAAGTAGTTTCGCATCTCAATTTAATTGGTCTGCAAAAGTAATATATATAAAGACAGTAAAATAGCGTTAATTTTATGTTAGCAAAATTAAAAGCTCATATTGAATCTCATCATTTATTTAGTATCCAAGACCGGCTGCTTTTAGGAGTAAGCGCTGGGGTTGACTCTATCGTGCTTGCGCATTTGTTAAAAGAGCTATCCTTCGACTTTTTTATTGCTCACATGAATTTTGGCCTTCGAGGTAAGGAATCAGATTTGGATGCTGATTTTATTGAGCAATGGGGCCGAAATCATGGGATTATTACTTACATGTTAAAGGTGGATACCGAGGTCTATGCAAAAAAAAATCAGGTATCGATTCAAATGGCTGCTCGATCATTGCGTTATGATTGGTTTTCTGAGTTGGCTTCTTTGCATAAATGTTCAGCTGTATTAACAGCGCATCATGCTGATGATAACTTAGAGACCGTTTTATTTAATTTGACCAAAGGAACGGGTATCCGAGGCTTAAGAGGCATGAAAATACAACAGGGTCTTTTGGTACGTCCTTTATTAATTTTTGACAAACAAGAAATAATAAATTTTGCAGAGAAACAGCGTATTTCATGGCGTGAAGATCTGTCCAACGCGAGTAACAAGTATGTGCGCAATAAAATTCGTAATAAAGTATTACCTATTCTGAAAGAGCTCAATCCTTCAGTCTTACAAACTTTTGGGAACACGCAAGCTCGTCTTCTCGCCACTGAAATGTTACTAGACCAAAAGGTTTCGGACCTGAAGACACAATATTTCAAATCAGGTCAAATAGATTGTTTAGACGTGTCTTGGGTTCGAGATCATCCATTGGATAGTTTGTTGCTTTTTGAATTGCTTGAAAGTTATCAGTTGAGCTATGGGCAATTCAAGCAGATTTTTAGATCAGTGGTTCAGAATCATTCGGCTATGTTTTATTGGGATGCATACCAATTGAACGTTGATAGGCACAAAGTTTGGATTGGGACAACAGATCAGATTATTGATCCAGCAGCACGAAGGACCATCGCTAATGCATTGGAGGCGGTTACATTTTATAATTATCAGTTTACTTTCACTCTTATTCCATCGACTACTGAACCAATTGATAAAAGCTTGAATATTGCTCATTTGGATATGGAGAAATTGATCTTTCCGCTTACTCTGAGAAAATGGGAACAAGGAGATTATTTTTATCCCTTGGGTATGACTCAAAAGAAAAAAGTCAGTGACTTTTTGATAGATCAAAAAATCCCTATGATTAGGAAGGAAAACCTTTTAATTTTAACCTCTAAACAATCAATTTGCTGGCTTGTTGGTCTCCGCATTGACGATCGATTCCGATTGAAAAATTCAACCAAGGATATTCTAAGAGTGGAGATGAAAGATTTGAAGGGAAATGATGGATAGTAAAATATAAATGTGTAGTACTTTCAGGGGTTTTGTTAACATTTATATTTGTAATTTCAGCAGCATTACTTTTCTATTAATAACATGGCGTGTAACTTTGCTCGGCTAAGTAGGTCGGCTCAAGTTAAACTAAAAAAAAATAAATGAAGGTTACCGTTGTTGGAGCAGGGGCTGTTGGAGCTACTTGTGCAGAAAATATTACACGCAAACATTTGTGCGAAGAAGTGGTTCTCTTGGATATTAAGGAAGGCCTTGCAGAAGGTAAAGCCATGGATATTAATCAATGTGCTACCTTAAATGGTTTCAATACAAAGGTAATTGGATCTACCAACGATTATGCTTCTACCGCCGATTCTGAAGTAGTGGTCATTACCTCTGGTATCCCAAGAAAACCGGGAATGACACGTGAGGAATTAATTGGCACCAATGCTGGTATCGTTCAAACGGTAACAGAAAACATCCTAAAGCACTCACCAAATACTATCATTGTCGTTATTTCAAATCCCATGGACACCATGACTTACCTGAGTGTAAAGTCCAGTGGATTAACTAAAGAGCGAGTCATCGGTATGGGGGGATTGTTGGACAGCAGCAGATTTAAGTATCGTTTGAGTGAAGCCATCGGTTGTTCGCCATTGGATTTGCAAGCAGTGGTCATTGGGGGGCATGGTGACACCACAATGATTCCTTTAATCAAGCATGCTACCTACAACAGTACACCTGTTACCAATTTTTTAACGGAGGATGAGCAGGTAAAAGTAGTTGAAGAAACCATGCTAGGAGGTGCGACTTTGACCAAACTCATAGGAACTTCTGCTTGGTATGCACCGGGTGCTGCTGGAGCGTTTTTAGTGGAGAGCATTGTACGTGATCAGAAAAAATTATTTTCCTCATGTGTATATCTTGATGGTGAATATGGACAATCTGATATTTGTATTGGCGTGCCAACAATCATTGGTAAAAATGGATTAGAAAAGATAATCGATTATCATTTAGATCCAGCTGAGAAGGTCAAATTTGACGCGAGTGCAGTTGCGGTACGCAATATGAATGCTGCCCTGAGGGATCTTAACTTAATATAAAATACGACTAGTTTAGAAAGTAGAAAAAAAACGTTTTACGAGTTTTATCTACTTTAAGTTGCGGAGAACAAAAAATTGGTCCGGTTAGGGCAATTCGACTCCAGTAGAAGCATTGTATATTTCGTACCATTGTTCCATTGCTAACTCGAGTTCAAGTCCATCAAATGCTGTTTGAATACGCTCAATTTTCCCACTACCGACGATGGGCATAATCTGACTAGGGTGTTTTAAGATCCAAGAGTAGACCACTTGATCTATACTTTTTGCTCCAATTTCCTTAGTTATTTTTTCAAGAACCCTCAGGATTTTGATACCTTTTGTAGTGGTCGGATGAAAGAGCTTACCCCCAGATAAGGGTGACCATGACATGGGCTTTATTTGTTCCTTCAAACAGAAATCCAAATTACCATTTTCAAAATGCTCCAGACAACTGGGTGAAATTTCGATTTGATTAGTCAATAGTTTTTGATGCCAATGCTTTTGAAGCATTTCAAACTGTCCAGGGGTAAAATTAGAAACACCAAAATAACGCACCTTGCCTGCTTGATATAATTCGTCCAGGGCTCGGATGACCTCTTCGGGGTCAAAGAAGGGAGCGGGTCGATGCAAAAGGAGTAAATCGATGGTATCAATACCTAAATTTTGTAGGGATTGCTCAGCCGATTGTAGGATGTGTTGATAACTGTAATCATAGATTTGCAGCTTTCTCTCAGGATATTTATCAGAGCGCAGCTTAATACCACATTTAGTGATAATTTGCATATCTTTTCGAAGGGAAGGTTGCAGGCGGAGGGCATCTCCAAAAATCTTTTCACAACTATAATCTCCATAAATGTCCGCATGGTCAAAGCTGGTAATACCCATCTCCATGATTTCTTCCAAAAAAACAACCAAATCTTTTTTGCCAAGATTCCAATCCTTGAGTCTCCAAAGACCATGAATGATGCGAGATAGTGATAAATCAGTTGCGAGTGGTAAGCTATTTACGGGCATATTCTTCAGATATTAGGTATTATATAATTCAGGTCAACAATTGAAACCATTCACTTATTCACCGATGATGTAAATTAAATACCTAAAAATAGAATGGTACGCTTTTAATTTATTAATTTGAAATATTTATTTTATTTCATAGATCAAATAATATGAGATCCCGCAGAAATTTTATTTATCAAACGACTGCTTTGGCAGTTGGGAGTCTGACTCTACCTTCATTCATTCCAACTCAAAGCGTACATGAAGACGTTGGTGTACAACTCTACACTTTTAGAGACGCCATGATCCAAGATCCAAAAGGGACACTCTCAAAAGTTGCTGAATTAGGGTTCAAGCAATTGGAAAGTGCACGGAGTGATAAAGGCTTATATTATGGATTGACTCCCACTGAGATGCGTGATACTTGTAAGGCATTAGGTCTTTCTATTAGAAGTGGACATGTTCAATTAGATACGGATTGGAATCAGACAATGGAGCAGGCCGCTGAAGCTGGACAGGAATATGTGATTTGTTCATCTATGCCAACTCAAGGCCAGGCTATTGATAATTATCTCAGGGTGGCTGAAGCATTCAATAAGGCTGGAGAGGATTGCAAAAAAATAGGATTGAAGTTCGGATATCACAACCATTCCTATGAGTTTGAGTCTTATAAGGGGCAAGTGCTCTATGATTTGCTCCTTGAAAATACAGATCCTAGTTTAGTTCATATGGAATTAGATTTAGGTTGGGTGGTCATGGGGGGAAAGAATCCTATTGACTATTTCAATCAATATCCAGGAAGATTTCCCTTATGGCATCTTAAAGATATGAGCATCTTGGAAGGGGGGAGTACAGAATTTGGTAAGGGAGATTTAAACATCTCCGAAATGATTGAAAACATTGATTTAGCCGGAGTCAAATACATGTTTATGGAGCAAGAGCAATATGATAATAATCCTTTTGATAGTATTCGATATAATTTAAATTATTTGGCAAAATTGGTAGACTAATTTAATCTATTGATTTTGTTTGTGAAAGCTCCGAACGATCTGGTTGCATATTGAGTATATGGATGAAATTAAAATATTCAAGATTTCGGAACACCCTTTTATTATCTATATTCCGTTTAAAAAACCTTGATTGATATCTTGATGAGTCAGTATTAAATTAGTATTAAAAAAATATTTATGTGTACTTACTCTTATAAATCTCAATGGCTCGTATGGGCCATGCTATTGGGCTTGGCGTCAAATTCTTTGGCGCAATCTTTTGAAATTATCGTTGCTTCGGATGAAATAGAACTCTCTTTAGGAGGGGACCATCGAATTTTAGTTCAAGCAATAGATGCCCAAAATCAGGTCATTCCTGAAGTAAATTTCAGTTTCTATTCGTCGGCCCCTCAAATATTTAAAGTAGATAAAAAGGGCTTAATTACCCCACTAGAACCCGGTCAAGGGAATGTAATTGTCATTGGTAGGTTGGTGGGAATGAAAGACTATCAGCGATTGAACTTGCTGGTAAATGTGAAGCACTCAGAAGGTACAGATCTTAAAATCATAAATCTACCCTCGGAAGTTTTTGCAGGTCAAAGAATTGGCATGCAGGTACAATTATTGGATGCACAAAATTATCAAATTTCCAACCCAAATTTGGTATTTGAAAGCAGCGATACTCATGTGGCTAGTGTAGATATTTTTGGAAACATCACCGCTCATCAAAAAGGCAAGACCGTTATTAAAGTAAGCATAGGTAAAATTTCAACAGAGACGGTCATTACTGTGAAAAAAAATCCAGTGACATCAATACAATTATCGAGCAATGTTCAGGAGGCAGTTACAGGAGAGGTGGTTTATTTTGATGCTCAAGCAATTGATAACGAGGGAGATCTTATTGAAAAGATTCCCTTTATTTTTTCTTTTACGGGAGCTTCTGCAAGCCCTTCAGAGTATGCCTCCGGCATGATCAAAGACAATGGAAACTTTGTTGCCGATGTATCAGGTATTTATACTATTGTAGCTGCTTTTGGGGGGAGAGAAGCACGGAGGACACTTCAAGTTTCAGCACGAAATGTTACAGAAAAGGTTCAACTGAAAGGGCATGGTACTGTAAGTAATGTACATACATCCGACCTGTGGGTATGGGAAGGTATCGATGGAAGAGATTATTGTGTGACGGGCACCTGGGGAGGAAATGGTGAGGCTTATTTTTGGGATGTGACGGATCCTAATCATTTGATTCCTATAGATACCATTAGGGTTGATGCACGTACGGTAAATGATGTTAAGGTTTCTGAGGATGGTAAAATTTGTGTAATTTCTCGAGAAGGGGCTTCCAATAGGAAAAATGGTTTAGTGATCATCGATGTCAGTAATCCGCGCGAGGCGGCCATTATCGCTACCTATGATGAAGGTTTGACCGGGGGCGTGCACAATGTTTTTATATATAAAGATCACATCTATGCACTAAGTAATGGTGAAAGATATGATATTATCAATATTGAAGATCCAAAGTTTCCTGAAAAGGTAGGTACTTTTGAATTAGATGAACCAGGTCATTCGATACATGATGTTTGGATAGAGGATGGCATAGCGTATTCCTCTAATTGGGCCTATGGCGTTTGGATGGTGGATGTGGGTAACGGAATGGCTGGAGGGACACCCTCGAATCCAAAACCTATAGCTAATTATGCGTATCCTAGTGGATGGAATCATGCTGCTTTTCCTTACTATGATAAAAAAACAGGTAAATTTTATGTGATTGCCGGAGATGAGGCTTTTCCGAATGGATTAAATACTGAAGATGGGCCAACCATTCCAGCTGGATTTCTTCATTTCATAGATTTCACAGATTTGGAGCACCCCGTCGAAGTAGCTAAATATGAAGTGCCGGGAGCAGGTTCTCATAATTTATGGGTAGAAGGAGACTTATTATATGTTGGTAACTATAATGCTGGCTTGCGAGTAGTTGATCTTTCTGGGGAACTAATGGGAGACCTTTTCAAACAAGGGAGAGAAATTGCATGGTTCTTGCCTGCTGATGCCAAAGGTAGAATACCCAATGCACCGATGACTTGGGGACCCCAACCTCATAAAGGCCATGTATATTTCACGGATTGGAACAGTGGACTATGGTCAGTGAAAATAGATATTAAAAAGCCAAAAAACATTAAAGTGGAAAAAAGATGATTAGAAAAAGTCAGTTGCTTT
>Ga0206127_1001449_pt1 | contig 25908 bp, 31 predicted proteins | sample Helgoland_Spring_6_FD_148646 | JGI IMG/M metagenome (GOLD analysis project Ga0206127, IMG submission 148646) | Pelagic subsurface seawater microbial communities from Kabeltonne, Helgoland, North Sea - Helgoland_Spring_Bloom_20160419_1 | ecosystem: Environmental > Aquatic > Marine > Epipelagic ...
TTGTCAACTTTCTTGCCACGGATCATGCCCGCAACCAAGTTCAGCTTTTGCGGGGAAGTACGGAGCATGCGCAGTTTTGCCATAGCTTCGTTGTCTGCCACGCGGCGGGGATTCTTATCCTTGCTCGTGGCTTACTTCCGCTTCGCTTTTTTGTCAGCCGCGTGACCATAATAGGTACGAGTTGGTGAATACTCACCGAACTTTTGACCAATCATGTCTTCCGTGACGTTGACGGTTACGTGCTTTTGGCCGTTGTAGACACCAAACGTCAGTCCAACGAACTGAGGCAGGATTGTCGAACGACGCGACCAAATCTTGATAACTTCATTGCGACCGCTTTCACGGGACGCTTCAGCCTTCTTGAGGACATATGCGTCCACGAAAGGGCCTTTCCAAACAGAGCGAGACATAGATTAGCGTCCCTTCTTCTTGGCGTGGCGCGAGCGAATAATAAGCTTTTGCGACGCTTGTTTTTTGTTGCGTGTACGCGCACCCTTTGTCGGCTTACCCCAAGGAGTAACCGGGTGACGACCACCGGATGTACGGCCTTCACCACCACCGTGAGGGTGATCGATCGGGTTCATAACCACACCACGAACACTTGGGCGGATGCCCTTGTGACGCATGCGGCCCGCTTTACCGTAGTTCTGGTTGGAGTTGTCAGGGTTGGACACCGCACCAACTGTTGCCATGCATTCTTGACGCACAAGACGTAGCTCGCCGGAAGAAAGACGGATCTGCGCATAACCACCGTCACGACCTACGAACTGCGCATAAGTACCAGCGGAACGTGCGATCTGACCACCTTTGCCGGGCTTCAGTTCGATGTTGTGAATGATCGTACCGATAGGCATGCCAGAGAATGGCATTGCGTTACCAGGTTTGATGTCTGCCTTCGCCGCGGAGATAACCTTGTCGCCAACAGCAGCACGCTGTGGGGCTAGGATATACGCCTGCTCGCCGTCATCATATTTGATGAGCGCGATAAAGGCTGTGCGGTTAGGGTCATATTCGATACGTTCGATTGTCGCAGCAACATCCATTTTGTTGCGGCGGAAATCGACGATACGGTAGAGGCGTTTCGCTCCACCACCGCGACGACGTGATGTAATGCGTCCGGTGTTGTTCCGGCCACCCGATTTCGTCAAACCCTCAGTGAGAGATTTAACGGGGCGTCCTTTGTACAGCTCCGAACGGTCGATCAGCACCAGCCCGCGCTGGCCCGGCGTCGTCGGCTTATACGACTTTAGTGCCATGCTATGGTCTTCCGTTTTTATTCGCGTGCGCCAAATTGTGGCTCAAGCGATGATGAAAGCCCCCTCTTTGTTATCAAGAGGTGACAAAGTTAAGGCCCCCGTAGGTGCCCGATTAGACGTCTGCTTTTGGTTGTAAGCAGGCAACAACAAAGCCCCAGACGAATCTGGGGCTGAGGCGTAGGGGCCTAATAGGAGGTTGGGAGGTGAGGGTCAAGGGTTTGGGGGAGTAGCGGCTTTGCTAAATGTCATACAAAAACGCCAAATTCTTGGTATCAGCGTTTCTATCGGAATTGAGCTCGTCAAAATGAAAGGAAATCTCATAAAAGAACCTACTGAAACCCAAATTCTGCATGCCAGCCCACAACTTGCTCCAGGTGATTACCAAGCCATTGGATTAGCTGTAACGCAATTGTCTTATCTCGAAAGCAATTTGCAACACGCCATACTTATCCATGAAGTTGGGACAGGTATTCGACCAAATAAGATCGAGCAAGCGACTAGATATGGAGCCGTTATGAAAAAACTTTAAAGGACCGAGCTGCGTTAGTGTGGGAGTATGTTAAAAAAAGTCGTCTTCTACTGAAAGGCGATGTTATATTGAGTCTCTCTTTAGGAAGCTGATTGGATGGAAAAATTTTCTTTGTCACGGATGCGTCACAAAGCTTGCAGATGGCAGGCTGCATGCTCGCTTTTGGGCCCGAAAATCATTTAGTGAAAAAGAAGGTGGGTACCTTTCAAAAACGTTTACGGCGACCGATTTAGCGCAGCTAGCCACTTCTTCAGCCAAACTTTCCAACTGGCTACTAAAAGAATTTGAGCTTCAAGAACACAAAGAAGCAATTTTGCCCAGATGAACACGCCAGGCCAGGGGTGGGCGCGCCACGTTTGAACGGCGCATTTAATGCCCGAAAAATCCGAATAACCGATCATCGGTGATTGAAACCTCAGCAAAAGCGCAGGCCCACCAAGTGCGCGCGCCAGAGGTGCGACGGGTCGGTCGGACGCGAAGTGAGGTAACAAACTGCAATTCTCACCGATGTGGATGGCGGGTGCTGCACCTTGATTATTGTGGTCCCAACCACAAAAGAAAAACCCCACCCTGTTGCCAGAGCGGGATTTCCCGAATTCGTCAAGAATAACAAATGTTAGAGACCAGTGGTCACATCGATTGTGTTGCCTTCTTCCAATGTCACATAGGCTTTCTTCACGTCTTTACGACGACCCATTTGACCGCGGAACCGCTTTGTTTTGCCTTTAGTGATGGACGTGTTCACGGCCTTCACCTTGACGCCAAAGAGAGCTTCTACAGCTTCTTTGATCATTGGCTTGTTGCTGTCGATGGCCACTTCGAAAACCACAGCGCCGTTCTCGGACGCCATTGTTGTTTTCTCGGTGATCAACGGCTTGCGGATTACATCATAGTGCTTAGCTGCTGCGCTCATTTCAAACGTGCCTCCAATGCTTCGACGCCCGCCTTCGTGAGCACGAGTGTGTCACGCTTGAGGATGTCATAGACGTTTGCGCCCATGGACGGCAGAACATCGAGACCTTCGATGTTACGTGCTGCTTGCGCGAAGTCTTCGTTCACGCTCGCGCCGTCGATGATCAATGCGCGTTTCCAACCGAGGTCCTTGACCTGCTTGGCCAATGCGGACGTCTTGCTTGCGCCAGCCGCCTCATCAATGATGACCAACTCGCCTGCTTTCGCTTTCGCGGACAAAGCAAGTTTTAGACCCAAAGCGCGGACCTTCTTAGGCAGGTCGTGACCGTGTGAACGAACGACTGGACCTTTGTAGATACCACCCCCGCGGAAGATAGGCGCAGAACGTGCACCGTGACGAGCGCCGCCGGTACCTTTCTGACGATAGATCTTCTTTGTGGAATATTTCACTTCGGAACGCGTCTTCACCTTGTGAGTGCCAGCTTGCGCGTTGTTGCGCTGCCAACGGACCACACGGTGCAGAATGTCTGCGCGTGGCTCAAGGCCGAACAGAGCCTCGTCCAAGTCCACAGAACCGGCTTTGCCGCCGTCCAGTTTGATTACATCTTGCTTCATGCTTCACCACCTTCTGCTGGTGCTTCTGTCGCCGGAGCTTCAGTTGCTGCAGATTTCAGAGCCGCAGGGAAAGGAACGCCGTCAGGCATTTTCTTTTTCACAGCGTCTTTAACTGTGACCCAGCCGCCTTTGGAGCCTGGTACCGCGCCTTTGATCATGATCAGGCCGCGATCTGCGTCCGTTTTCACAACTTCAAGGTTCTGCGTTGTCACGCGAGCCGCGCCCATGTGACCAGCCATTTTCTTGCCTTTGAAAACCTTACCGGGATCCTGACACTGACCAGTTGAACCGTGCGAACGGTGTGAAATCGAAACACCGTGTGTCGCGCGAAGGCCGCCGAAGTTGTGACGCTTCATAGCACCCTGAAAACCTTTACCGATGGATGTGCCGGACACGTCCACTTTCTGGCCTTCGAGGTAGTGCTCGGCAGAAATCTCTTCGCCCACGTTGATGAGGTTATCCTCAGAAACACGGAACTCAGCGACTTTACGCTTCGGAGCAACTTTCGCTGCTGCGAAGTGACCGCGCATCGCTTGGGATGTACGCTTAGCTTTTGCTGTGCCTGCGCCGAGTTGAACCGCCGTGTAGCCGTCCTTATCGGATGTACGCTGTGCAACAACCTGTAGCGCGTCGAGTTGGAGAACGGTGACAGGGATCGCCTTGCCGTCTTCCATGAACAGTCGGGTCATGCCGACTTTCTTTGCAATGATTCCAGAGCGCATCTGTTTGATACTCCCTTAAACCTTGATCTCGACATCCACACCAGCGGCGAGGTCGAGCTTCATCAGCGCGTCAACGGTCTGGGGGGTCGGATCAATGATGTCTAGCATACGCTTGTGCGTGCGAACTTCCCACTGGTCGCGGGATTTCTTGTTCACGTGAGGCGAGCTCAGAACTGTGAATTTTTCAATCTTGTTCGGCAAAGGGATTGGGCCGCGTACATCTGCGCCTGTCCGTTTTGCTGTATTTACGATTTCCTGAGTGCTCGCATCGAGAACTCGGTAATCAAACGCCTTCAGGCGAATGCGGATGGTTTGGCTAGCTGCCATAATCATCACCCCTAAATTCAGGGCCTAGATCGGAGAGGAGGACAGTGGCTCATCCAGCACCCTCTTCGCGTCTTTATGTACGACATAAAAGAAGGGCGCGTCTGGCGCACCCTTGTCGATAGCGAGCGTATAGGGGGAGTCGGCGAGGGTGGCAAGCGTTATCTGAATATGGCGCAGCCCATATTTGCCATCCTCCGGCACCACACTCATTCGTGCAAGCGCTACCAATAGCTTTAGGCGTTCTTAGCAACATAGCCTAACATCATCGATGTAAGTTTTGCGTCAGTATATTGTTCCGATTACCAGCAAAAAGCCCCTTATTTAAGGACATCAACAATGGCAAATTCTACGCCCCATCGCACACCCAAAATTTCGATATCACTTAGGGCAAACCTGTTTCCAGATTCAGCCAACTATTCCCCCCAAAGACGGTGAGCAATTTTATTTGTTCACTGGCAAGATCAAGAACGACTCGAGTGATGAAGCTTACCGCATTTCCGCCTTGGGAACGCCGCTTTTGGCTGATGAGTATTTTCATACCGATTTGGAAGTCATCTATGAACCTGATGATCCGCAAAAGCGCGAAGTGCTCAAGGGCGACTATTTCCACATCAAACCTCACAAACCCGAAGACACGGATTTCATCGAGCTCGACCCCGGGGAAAGTTCGAAAGAGTATTACTTTCGTGTCATTGACCTGTTCCAAATCAAGAAAGAAGGAACTTACAGCGTCAAACTTAGCTGCCACTTTCGGTCCATTTTGATCGCAACGGCTGCGCATCGGCGCGTCTGTTACAGATTTTGTGGCCACCGCAGCTCCACTCAAGGTGGATTTCAAAATCCATGATACTCCGACGGTGGTTCAAGTTTTTCAATCCCGGACGTCGCTGCCCAAAACACGTGATCAAACCGCATACGCTAACTTGTCTATATCAGCCGCCATGCCCCCGTTGTTTGCGGGAACCTCGGTTGATCCAGACCGCCAAAAACGTCTGACCAACGCGCATCATGCAGCTTATATGATGGTCAAAACTGCCGATTGAGAGCTGAGCGATCTCTTTGGCTTGACCAAGAACGACGGTGTCAAAGCGTGGTTTGGGACCAACAGTGATCCAAAAGTATTACAAGCTTTGCGCACCAGCTATTTGAAGATCGAGCAGTTCATGGAGACCAAGCAAGTTATCTATGATTCCTCGCACCCACATGCCTCCAAGAAAGACGCCTATGCCTTCGTAACGGGTATAGGTGGCACATGGAACAACACCGTTTATTTGACCGACGGGTTCTGGGACGCAAGCAATGGTTTGATAGGCAAAAGCTCGCAAGCTGGTACTGTTGTTCACGAACTCGTCCACGGTGTTGGAATGGCCCAAGACTTCGCAGATGCGTGGTACGACGCCTATCCTACGCAACGATTAGCCAAGTTAAGTAATGCAGCAAGTGTCATGCACGCAGATGCGCTCGGAAGATTTTGCGAGACCCTCAATTCCTTTGTAGGTCTTTGGTTCGAGGATCGCGATGGAATGCCACAAATGAATGAAATCCGACCAGTCAAAAGTGGCAAAACCTTCGCAGTCGCCTTGGCGCTGGATGAATTTATTGGTGAATACGGGCGTGGAGATTTGGGGTTCTCAGAAGATACCTCGCAATATACCTACACCATGACGAACCCACTTGGAGATCAATTTGAACAGTACTGAGCAACTTCCTTGGTACCGTATGCCCAGCAACATGGTCTATATTCAACCAGGCACCGCTTGGATCGGCAGCCCTGAGGATGAAATTGGCCACCTAGTAGATGAACAAGTACAAAAGGAAATAAGGATCGAGGCAGGCTTTCTAGCTTCTCAAAATTTAGTGGCTCAAGGCGAGTACAACTTATTTTTAGCCGCCAGCAGTCAGCCCCTTCCAAAAGGGGCAATCCAACTCCCAATCTCAAATATTTTATGGGATGATGCCAAAGAATACTGTCGCTGGCGGACACGGATCAAGCACCAAAACCAAACGCTTTCAAAACGTTGGTCTTATGATCTTCCAAGCGCGCTTCAGTGGGAATACATGGCGCGAGCGGGTTCTCGCGATGCGTTTTGGTTTGGAAATGACAACCCGCCTGAGTACAAAACATTGAAGCAGCAAGATTGTGTGGCAGGGTCACGTTTCCAGAGCGGGCCTCAACCCGTTGCTCAAGGCACGCCCAATCCGTGGGGTCTTTTTGATTTATACGGAAATGTAAGCGAATTTTGCGGAGATCCCGCACGTTGGCAAAAGCTAAAATCCGCGTCGACAGGACTTAACAAAAACTATCGTATGATAACGATAAAGGGCGGACATTGGGAGTCTGATGGCGCTGAGTGCCGTTCATCGTATCACCGTGTTTGGAACGCTGATGTTCCGGCACGTGTAGTTGGCCTTAGAGACGTTCTCAATCTTTCAGAAAACATTTGAAAAAGCGATGAGTGGGAATGCAAAAACGGCACCCAGATTTCTCTGGATGCCGCTCTTAATGTCTTAGGCAAGGTGTGTGATATCACGCACCATATGCACTCAGCTTACGCCGTGATGTTGGACACAACACCCGCACCAACTGTACGGCCGCCTTCGCGGATCGCGAAGCGCAGGCCCTGCTCCATCGCGATTGGTGCGATCAGCTCAACATTGAACTTCAGGTTGTCGCCCGGCATCACCATTTCTGTGCCCTCAGGAAGCTCAACCGTGCCCGTTACGTCCGTCGTACGGAAGTAGAACTGAGGGCGGTAGTTGGCGAAGAACGGCGTGTGACGGCCACCCTCTTCCTTGGTCAGAATGTATGCTTCTGCTTCGAACTTTGTGTGTGGGTTCACGGACTTAGGCGCGCAAAGCACCTGGCCACGCTCAACCGCTTCACGGTCAACACCACGAAGAAGTGCACCAATGTTGTCGCCTGCTTCACCGCGATCAAGCAGCTTGCGGAACATTTCAACCCCTGTGCATGTTGTCTTCTGCGTGTCTTTGATGCCAACGATTTCAATCTCGTCACCAACATTGATCACACCGCGCTCAACACGACCGGTTACAACTGTACCACGGCCGGAAATCGAGAACACGTCCTCAACAGGCATCAAGAACGGCTGGTCTACCGCACGTGCTGGCGTTGGGATGTACTCGTCAACTGCTGCCATCAATTTGTTGATGGAGTCTTTGCCGATCGCGTCGTCGCGGTCTTCCAAAGCAGCCAAAGCGGAACCAGGGATCACAGGAATGTCGTCGCCAGGGTACTCATAAGAGGACAGAAGCTCACGGATTTCCATTTCAACCAACTCAAGCAACTCTTCGTCGTCAACCTGGTCAACTTTGTTCATGTAAACAACCATGTACGGGATGCCAACCTGACGGCCAAGCAAGATATGCTCGCGCGTCTGTGGCATTGGGCCGTCTGCTGCGTTCACAACCAAGATAGCGCCGTCCATCTGAGCGGCACCAGTGATCATGTTCTTGACGTAGTCCGCGTGACCCGGGCAATCAACGTGCGCATAGTGACGGGCTTCTGTCTCATACTCAACGTGCGCTGTGGAGATCGTGATACCGCGCGCTTTTTCTTCTGGCGCGCCGTCGATTTCGTCATACGCTTTGAAGTCACCGAATTGCTTCGTGATCGCAGCTGTCAGCGTCGTTTTGCCGTGGTCAACGTGGCCAATTGTGCCGATGTTTACGTGCGGTTTATTGCGTTCAAACTTTTCCTTAGCCATCTTGGCGCCTCATCAGATTAGGGGGATTCAATCTCGAACCCGAATTTCTCTGATCGCGCACATATTGGCTTACGGTGAGAAAATCAAGCGTCAGTTCGACGCTGTTTCGCTCTCAACAGCGTCCTGCGCTTCTGCTGCATTATCTTGCACTTTTTCCACTGTCGCTGCCGTCGTTGGTGCGTCGGTTTTCGCTTGTTCAGACGTTTCGTCCGTCGCTTCTGGGGTTTGCGGCGCCTCAACCACTTTTGGATCCAATTCCCTACGGCGCTGGAACCATTTCTCTTGGCGATGCTGGTGCGTGATATAACGCTGGATCATCTTGGCCGCGTTCTCGGACAATGTTTCCAACTGTTCTTCCGCTGACTTGGTCAGGCCAGACCCGACAATTGTATCGCCGTCTAGGGTTTCAAAAACTGTGATTTGCTTTGGTTCTTCGTTGAGCTTTTTACCTGCCGCATCATCCCACACCGTGAGCTTGAAAATCAGCAAAGATTTTGGCGACAAGATCAATGGAATGCCCGGCTGAGCAAGCACATAGCCCTCTAGAGAGATGCCAAAGTGATAAAGCTGATCGCCGTCATAACGCGAAAAACGCGTATCGATGGATTTTGTGACCCCTTCGATCCACTCATCCTTGCTGGCATCGCGCGACACAGGACCTTTGACCAAATTCGGCGCAATAACAATGTTATGTGCCAAGGCGAATTCACCAATCGGGGCCGGCTTTCCAGAGATATCATCAATATTTTCACAAGCGCTTAGACTTACAATAGCAATCAGTAGTGCAAAGAATCGAAACATGGATAACCCCTGTAGCAGCCGCGCTGTGTTAGCCCAGCGCACGCGCAAGATCAATCCAACGTCTAAGTAAATCGATTGTCGCGTGGGAAACCGCGCGGTGCCATACGGCCAGAGCCCGCGCGTTTACCTCTCCATTCCGCCAGCTCGACTTCGGTGCGTGTGCGCCCTGCGGGATCAAGCCACGACAAGCCGTCAGCCATCGTGAAGGTGGCAACGTCAGTCATGCCGCCATCCTTGTATTTCTGCAAACGCACGCCTTTGCCACGGCCCATTTCTGGCAGCTCATCCAACGGGAACACCAGAACTTTGCGGTTCTCGCCGACCACCGCAACGCTGTCACCAGTCACAGGTTTGCACACCAAGGCACGATTATCGCCACGCACATTCAGCACTTGTTTGCCTGAGCGGGTTTGTGCCAACACATCGTCTTCGGGCACCACAAAACCATCCCCTGCGGAGGAAGCCACGAGCAGTTTTCGGCCAGGTTTGTGAATAAACAGATCAACGATCCCTGCTTCATTTGGAAGATCAACCATCAAGCGCAAAGGTTCGCCCATGCCCCGACCACCTGGCAGATTGGCCGCCGACACGGTGTAGAACCGTCCGTTAGAGCCAAACGCAAGCAGGCGATCCGTGGTTTCTGCGTGGAAAATAAAGCGTGGACCATCGCCGTCTTTGAATTTCAGTTCGCGCGTCAGATCAATGTGGCCCGTCATCGCGCGGATCCAGCCCATTTCGGAACAGACTACCGTGATCGGTTCGCGATCAATCATCGCTTCAAGGGGGACCTCTTCGACTTCGCCCGCTTCTGAAAATTGCGAGCGACGCGCGCCCGCGGGGTGATCCTTGCCGAATTGCTTTTTGGTTTCACGAATTTGATCGGCGATGCTGCTCCACTGCAACTCGACGCTGTTCAGAAGATCATCAAGCTCTGCACGTTCTTCCATGAGCGCGTCGCGCTCACGCTTGAGTTCCATCTCTTCAAGGCGGCGCAGAGAGCGCAGGCGCATGTTGAGAATGGCTTCTGCTTGGACTTCGGTTAGCTCACCCTCGCCTGCTGGTGGGCCTACGTAGTCCGCTTCGCTCAACGCACGAGTAAAGGTACGGCTCCAATCTTCGCGCATCAGCGCCGCTTTGGGATCATCATCATATCGGATGATATCGATCACACGGTCAAGATTGAGGAAGGCGATAATCAAGCCTTCCAACACCTCAAGACGATGGTCGATCTTTTCCATGCGGTGCGTAGAACGTCGCATCAACACATCGCGGCGGTGATCCAAGAAGGCGCGCAACACTTCCTTCATTGAACAGACTTTAGGCGTCAAACCATCGATCAACACGTTCATGTTGAGCGAGAAACGCACCTCAAGGTCAGAGCTGCGATATAGCATGCTCATCAAGATGTCGGGCTCGACGTTTTTAGAGCGTGGCTCCAGCACGATGCGTACATCTTCGGCAGATTCATCGCGAATATCGCCAAGAATCGGGATTTTCTTGGTCTGGACCAGATCCGCAATCTTTTCGATCAGCTTTGATTTCTGAACCTGATAGGGGATTTCTGTGACTACGACTTGCCATTGTCCACGGCCAAGGTCCTCGACCTCATACTTACAGCGCAACCGGAACGAGCCACGTCCTTTGCGATAGGCTTCGGCGATGTTTTCCTTGGGTTCGACAATCGTGCCGCCTGTCGGGAAGTCAGGGCCGGGCACGAAATTCAAAAGCGTGTCGTCACGCGCATCTGGCGTTTTGATCAGATGCAGGCAAGCTTCGCAGAGTTCGGCAATATTATGGGGCGGGATATTCGTCGCCATACCGACCGCAATACCGCTCGAGCCATTCGCGAGCAGATTGGGAAAACTTGCAGGCAGAACAACAGGTTCCGTCAGCGTGCCATCGTAGTTTTCGCGAAAATCAACAGCGTTCTCGGCGAGACCTTCGAGCAAAGCTTCCGCCGCGAGGGTCATGCGCGCTTCCGTGTAGCGCGCCGCCGCAGGATTATCGCCGTCGATATTGCCGAAGTTGCCCTGCCCATCCACAAGCGGGTAGCGCACATTAAAGTCCTGCGCGAGGCGGGCCATAGCGTCATAAATCGCAGCGTCACCATGCGGGTGATAGTTGCCCATCACATCGCCGGAAATCTTTGCCGATTTACGAAAGCCGCCAGTCGCGGACAATTTAAGTTCGCGCATCGCGTAAAGAATGCGGCGATGCACGGGCTTCAAGCCATCGCGCGCATCTGGCAAAGCGCGGTGCATAATCGTGGAGAGCGCATAGGTCAAATAGCGATCACCAAGGGCGCGACGAAGCGGTTCGCTTAAGTCGGGAACACTTGGGGTTTCATCTGTGGTATCGTCGCTCATGAGATGCTTCTAGACCCAGCTCTGGGGAGCGGCAAGGTGAGAAGCGTTTGGCTCACTAGAATATACACACATGCAACGGGGAAAGTTTTTGTCTTTTCGCCCCTCACAGATAACAAGAATCAACGATATAAATACTCAACAGTGCGAAGTCGCTGCGAATAAGTTAGTGTATCCGGAGGGAATATGGGTAAAATCATTATTATCACATTCGCATTCATGGCGTTTGCTTTTTATGAATTGAGCGACGGCAGAGACTTTGTGTCTATCGCGGATGAAAAGCGCGTATCGACGGCAGTTGTAAAAGCTGAAGAAGATCGTATTGCTGCGATTGAAAAAGCTGAGCGCTTAACTGCGCAGCCTGAGCCTGTTGTGGCCGTGACACCCACTGTAGTTTTGACAAGTGCGGTTGTTAAGCCTGTTGAACCTATAGCAGTAAACACTGAGGCTTTAGCCTTGGTTGCGGAGAAGATTGAAGGGGGCGTCGCAGGCGCCGTAGAGGTGGCTGCCGTTGAGCCTGAAATCATCGCCGATCTGCGTGAAGTCACCGCAGCGCGAGTGAACATGCGCGACGGACCCGGCCAAAATTTCGATGTGATTGCAAAGCTGACCAACCGCCAGCAGGTCGAGATTCTGCAAGACCCCGGCGACGGCTGGGTGAAACTGCGTGTCGGCGATACTGGTCGTGAGGGCTGGATGGCAGATTTCTTGCTCACCGAGTCAAACAATTAATTTTCTATTTCATCACATGCTGCTAAGCCCGCCGTACACAACTGGCGGGCTTTTTTATGAGTACGACGATTTTGCAAAAATCGATACTGATCACAGGCTGTTCTTCAGGCATCGGATACGATTGCGCAAAGGGCATGCGCGACGCTGGGTGGCAGGTGTTTGCATCCTGTCGTAAGGCCGAAGATTGCGCGCGTTTGCAAGGAGAAGGCTATGACAGCCCACTGATAGATTATGCAGATCCTGATAGTATTTCCAATGGCTTAGCCGAAGTGCTGGTCGCAACAGGCGGCACGTTGGATGCGGTATTTAACAATGGGGCCTTCGCCCTACCCGGCGCAGTCGAGGATTTACCGCGCGAGGGCTTGCGCGAAATTTTCGAGTGTAATCTGTTTGGTGTGCACGATCTGACGCGTGCTGTTTTACCAGTGATGCGCGCTCAAGGGCATGGGCGGATCATCAACTGCTCATCCGTGCTTGGCCTTGTCACGATGAAATGGCGCGGGGCTTATTCGGCGAGTAAATTCGCTATGGAGGGGTTGAGCGATACGCTGCGACTCGAAATGCGCGGCACGGGGATTGATATCATCCTGATTGAACCCGGCCCTATAACGTCGGACATTCGCGTCAATTCCATCCCGCATTTCGAACGTTGGATCGATTGGAAAAACTCTGCGCGCCACGCGGAATACGAGAACACGTTAATTGATCGTTTGTATACAAGTTCAGGACCAGATCCGTTCGAGTTGCCTGCGAGCGCCGTGACCCAAAAGCTCTTGCATGCGTGCGAGGCCAAGCGTCCGAAGCCGCGTTACTATGTTACTAAACCCACCTATCTGATGGGTGCACTTCGGCGCGTGTTGAGCGCACGTGCCCTCGATTGGGTAGTCTCTAGGATATAACAACGCAAATTATCATTCGCTTTTCGCGCCATCGCGCCTAGATAGTGAGCAAGCTCAGTGAGGATATGAAAATGGCGAGTGACCCGCTCTTTATCGTAATGATTGTCGCAATGCTGGCAGTGCTCGGCATTTTAATGGTCGGCATTGGTGGCTTTGCGAAAGGTGGCGATTTCAACCGCAAACACGCGAACCGGATCATGCGCTATCGCATCTACGCGCAATTCGTAGCGGTGCTGCTAATCCTCGCTGTCGTTTACTTCGCAAAGGGCTGAACTATGGTTGTTCTCAACAAAATCTATACAAAAACCGGCGATGCTGGTGAAACCGCTCTTGGTAATGGGGCGCGTGTTGCCAAACATTCCATGCGTGTGAATGCATATGGGACGGTCGACGAAACCAATGCGACCGTCGGTCTCGCGCGCCAACACACAAGCGGCGACATGGACGCTATGCTGGGCATGATCCAGAACGATCTGTTTGATCTTGGCGCGGATCTATGCCGCCCCGACATGGAAAAAGACGACGACGCGGAATACGCGCCGCTTCGCATGACAGACGCGCAAGTGGCCCGCCTCGAGAGAGAAATTGACGCTATGAACGGTGATCTTGAACCGTTGCGCAGCTTTATTTTGCCCGGTGGCTCGCCTTTGGCAGCGCAAATGCATTTGTGCCGTACAGTGTCACGTCGTGCGGAGCGTTTGTCGGTAGAGCTGGCCACGATGGAATCAGTGAACCCTGCGGCGGTGAAATATCTCAATCGCCTGTCGGATTGGTTCTTTGTGGCTGGTCGTGTGGTCAACAATAGTGGCAAAGATGATATTTTGTGGGTTCCCGGAGCAAACCGCTAAGACCCTTCATTGACTGCATGAAAAAATTAGTAATTTTTTCATGGACGTGACGTCATGCCATAGTGGCACGTCGGTTTTAGCCTGTTGATTCGACGCGCACCTGCGTATTGAGACCGTGTAATTCCGCGCAGTGCTGCGCATTAAAAGGGAGCTTGTGCAAATGAAGGTCATTGTACCTGTCAAACGCGTGATTGACTATAACGTGAAAGTACGCGTCAAAGCGGATGGAAGCGGTGTTGATCTCGCCAACGTAAAAATGTCCATGAACCCGTTCGACGAGATTGCAATCGAACAGGCCATCCGCCTCAAAGAGTCTGGTAAAGCGAACGAAGTCATCGCGGTTTCTGTCGGCGTAAAGCAAGCTCAAGAAACACTGCGCACTGCCTTGGCGATGGGCGCGGATCGCGCGATCCTCGTGGTTGCAGTGGATGATGTGCACAAGGACATCGAGCCACTCACAGTTGCGAAGATCCTCAAGGGTGTCGTTGACGAAGAGCAGCCAGGCCTTGTGCTTTGTGGCAAGCAGGCAATCGACAACGATATGAATGCGACGGGCCAGATGCTTTCTGCGCTCCTGGGTTGGTCCCAAGCGACCTTCGCATCCGAGATCGACATCGACGGCGACAGCGCGACAGTGACGCGCGAAGTTGACGGTGGTTTGCAGACGATCAAAGTGAACATGCCCACTGTTGTGACGGTTGATTTGCGCTTGAACGAGCCACGTTATGCTTCCCTGCCAAACATCATGAAGGCGAAAAAGAAGCCTCTGGATGAGAAGACACCCGCAGATTACGGCGTTGACGCATCCCCGCGTTTGGAAATCGTCAATACGGTTGAACCAGCGGCACGTGCGGCAGGTATCAAGGTTAGCTCTATTGATGAGCTGGTAGAGAAACTCAAAGAAGCGGGGGTTGTATAATGGCTGTTCTCCTACTTGCAGAAGTGAACGACGGCGAATTGGCGCTGGACGCGACAGCGAAAGCAGTAACCGCAGCGACCGCCTTGGGCGACGTGACGGTTCTCACGACAGGCGCAACCTGCGCGGACGCGGCCGCCGAAGCGGCGAAAATCTACGGTGTTGCTAAGGTGCTTTGCGCCGAAGACGCTATCTATGGCAAGCGTTTGGCAGAGCCGGTTGCGGATCTCATCGTCTCCCTCGCGGGCGATTACGAGCATATCGTGGCCCCTGCGACAACAGACGCCAAGAACGTCATGCCCCGCGTTGCGGCCTTGCTTGATGTTATGGTGATGTCTGATGTGACGGCCGTTGTTGATGGTTCCACATTCGAGCGCCCGATTTACGCAGGCAACGCGATGCAGACAGTCAAATCATCCGATGCCAAGAAAGTTATTACCTTCCGTGGCGCAACGTTTGATGCAGCTGGCACAGGCGGTTCCGCCGCTGTTGAAAACATTGGTGCCGCAGCTGATCCTGCGCTTAGCTCTTGGTTTGAAGACAAGGTTGCGACCTCTGATCGTCCAGAACTCACGTCTGCGGGCGTGGTTGTGTCTGGTGGTCGTGGTGTTGGCTCTGAAGATGATTTCAAAATCATAGAAGCATTGGCGGACAAGCTGAACGCTGCTGTTGGCGCATCCCGCGCTGCTGTTGATTCAGGCTACGCGCCGAACGACTGGCAAGTTGGCCAGACAGGCAAAGTGGTTGCACCTGATCTTTACGTTGCTGTTGGTATCTCCGGTGCGATCCAGCACTTGGCAGGTATGAAGGACAGCAAGATCATCGTTGCGATCAACAAAGACGAAGAAGCGCCAATCTTCCAGGTTGCGGACTTCGGCCTTGTTGCGGACCTGTTTGATGCAGTTCCAGATCTGACGTCTAAGCTTTGATTTAATCGCACTATTATTTGTGTTGAGGCCCGCGCAATTGCGCGGGCCTTTTCATTTTCTCATCAGATCTGCGCAAATCTCTTGCAATGTTTGAGCCGCTTGAAGATGCGCTTTTGGCCCAATGATCTGGCTCGCGGCGACTCGGCTCGCCATGATGCGCAGTAACTCTGCATTGTCTTGCGCAAGAGCCGTTTTATCCGGAACACAAAGCACGTAAGCTGATGCTGCACCACGGATTTTCTCGATCGTCTTCGCATCGACAGGCATCGGATCTTTTGGATCCTTCGGGCCATTTTTCGGCGGCTCTGGTCCTGCGAACCACACAAGGACAGTCGGCGAACCGATGCACTTTAAGAGCTGCGACATGCGTTTCAACCAGATCTTCTGAAGTTCGCAACACAGGATCTTAAAGCGTCGCTCAGAGCAATCATGCAAAGCAACCAGCATCGCTTTAATGAAGTGAAATTCAATAAAATCCACCTCAGGATACATCCTCACCAGCACTTCGTTCGCTCCGATAAACCGATCATTGCGGCGCGAATGTACTTTGAAGAAATGGTTCGATTGATTGAGTCGCTTAGCACTTGCACCACATGCAAATTAGCATTCTTCGCCAAGCCCACAATCGCAGGATCACCCAAATAGACATCCACACCCGCGTTTATCATCCCCAAGTTCAACGATTGCGCCAGCAAATGCTTTGCCAACAGGGCCGATAACGGTTGCGCGACGAATTTGCCAAATTTTTCGGTCGCCCTAAAAAGCAACATAGGGCTTATCGACGTCAATCTTCGGTCCCCGAAACATCAAGCGGGATCCATCATGCGCGCAAACGTCACAATCCAAGCCATTAAGGCCTGCACCATCAAAACTCATGCCAATCACCTCTATTCTCACCCAATTCTGGGTTAGACGCGATTCCGCGAACAAACTGCTAATGTTCAGACTTGTGACAAACTCAACCCACCTGCCCTTGCAGACCCCCGAGTGCACGGCTTAGTATCCCTCAAATTCCTGCAGGAGAAAGTCATGGATATCAAACGCATTGGTGTGGTCGGTGCCGGTCAGATGGGCAACGGTATCACGCATGTTTTAGCGCTTGCGGGTTATGAGATTTTACTAAATGATATCAATGCAGAAACCCTTGACGCTGCGCTTGTGCAGATTGAGAAAAATATTGAACGGCAAGTTTCAAAAGGTGCTGTGAACGCTAACGAAAAGAAAGCCGCGCTCGCGCGTATTTCAACCACCGTTGAGCTGTCCGAATTAGGGCCAACAGATTTGGTAATCGAGGCAGCGACAGAGCGCGAAGATATCAAGCATCAAATTTTCGCAACTCTTTTGCCGCATCTTGCAGAGCATACAATCCTGACGTCGAACACCTCATCTATTTCAATCACTCGCCTCGCGGCGGCAACGGATAGACCTGAGCGCTTCATGGGTTTCCATTTCATGAACCCCGTGCCCTTAATGCAACTGGTCGAACTCATCCGTGGTATTGCGACAGATCAGCCGACATACGATGCCTGCCTTGGCGTGGTTGAGCGTTTGAACAAAACCGCTGCCTCTGCCGAAGATTTCCCTGCTTTCATCGTAAATCGCATCCTTATGCCGATGATCAATGAAGCGGTTTACACACTTTATGAGGGGGTCGGATCCGTCTCCTCTATTGATCAATCGCTCAAGCTTGGCGCAAACCATCCGATGGGGCCTTTAGAACTGGCGGATTTCATTGGCTTGGACACGTGTCTCGCGATCATGAATGTGTTGCACGACGGGCTCGCTGATACAAAATACCGCCCCTGCCCGTTGCTTACAAAATATGTGGAAGCGGGATGGCTTGGTCGTAAAGTGAAACGTGGGTTTTACGATTATCGTGGGGACGTTCCTGTCCCGACACGCTGATCTTCGCGCGTTACTTTTTGCCAAGCGCCATCGTGTGTTCGCGCAGCCACGCCACGAAACCGCGAGGATTGCTAGACCACTCTTTGATATTTGCGTCTTCAAGCGGCTTGCCCACCACAGGTTTTTGAGGCTTGCCACAGGCGTGCATCACCTCATGGATCAACAGACCCTGACGCAATGTCGATGAGATCCGGTTTGCGATTTGATAGGCTCGACTGTTTTGTCCGGGAAAATAGATCGGGATCACCGTCGCGCCAGACCGTTGGATCATTTTCGCGGTGAACGGGTTCCATTGCTGTTCAATCGCGGGGCCGAACCACTTGTGAGAAGACGCGACCGCACCAGATGGGAACAGCACGATCACGCCACCGCCTGAGAGGTGATCCATCGCGCGGCGGCGCATATCAAGGCTTTGCTCGCGCGCATCTTCCTCATGCGGGAACGGCACGGGGATCATAAATTCTTCGATTTCGCTCACGCCAGTCAAAAGGGACCGCGTCAGAATGCGGTAGTCCGTACGCCTACGGCCAATAAGTTCCGCTAAAATCATCCCGTCCACCAAACCATGCGGATGGTTTGCGACAATGATAACAGGTCCTTTTTCAGGAATATTCTCGATCTGGGAGGCGGGCGTTTGCAGCTCGATCCCCATATGGGTCAAGGCTTGCGACCAGAAGGCTTGACCGTCAGAGACACCTGAGCGCTCAAAGCGTCTCACAAGCCAGATCAAAGGGATTTTGCCAGTCAACCATTCCATCACGCGAATAGTTGTGGACTTCCACGGATTTGTGAAGGTATTCGCGTAAGATAGCTTGCGCTTGTCATAGGGGATTAGATCACTTGGACCGTCTACGGGGATCGTCATAACGGCAGGTTTGTGCACTCTGTCAGCCATGGCTTAGCCCAATTCCTCATGCATTGTGATACGTCGCCATGTTTAAGGCGCTTAGCATCCCTCTCCAAAACGATCCGCAACAAGCAAGTCAAGTGCCTCGACTAAAGCAGCAGCATCGGGACCGTTCGTTTGCACCTCAATACTGGTTCCTTTCGAAGCTGCCAACATCAAAAGCCCCATAATACTATCCCCAAACGCACTAACCCCGTCGAGGCTGACTTCCGCAGTGGCGTCAAAGCCTTCCACAACCTCAACAAACTTCGCTGATGCACGCGCGTGCAGACCCTTTTCGTTTATGATCTTAATCGTTCTCAGGTTCGTCTCTGACATAGTAAAAGTGCCTTTGAATCAAGAGTTTGAAATGTTTTGGCTGTCGATATACTTGCGCCCTGCATCCAAGGCTTCGCGCACGGCATCCGCTATTGGCATGCTGCGCGATTTCGCGAGCTTCACCAGCATCGGCAAATTTGCGCCATATAAGATGCGTCGTCCATCCTGACGACAGGCGCGCAGTGATAAATTCGAAGGAGATCCGCCAAACATATCCGTCACCATGACGACACCAGCGCCTGTATCAACAGATTCTGCCGCAGCACAAATCTCTGTTTCTTTTAGGCTACGGTCGTGATCAGCATCTATCGCGATGCTCTTGATACCGCTTTGCATGCCTACCACGTGTTCGATCGCAGCGACGTATTCCCGCGCAAGCCCACCGTGTGCAACGATCACAATTCCAATCAAATCGTCAGCCTTACGTTCAAAAGTTGAGTTTTCACCATCATTGAAGCAAACCAGAAGCGCGCTGCAACTCTCGGTGCCTACATGACACTTGCCAGCCTGCAAGTGCAAGCATCTGTGACGTAGCTTCCGTCAGGGTAACAGAACGATGACGCCCCCCCGTGCAGCCAAACGCGATGGAGAAATGAGATTTTCCTTCCTCCAGATAAGCAGGCAACAGCGTGGCACAGAGATCGGCGATTTGTTGAAAAAACTTAGCATAGCGCGGATCGTCCGCAACATAGCGCGCAACGGCTTCGTCCAATCCAGAAAGCGCACGCAATTCGGCTTCCCAATGAGGGTTTCTGAGGAAGCGGCAGTCAAACACCATATCAGCAGAGCGCGGCAAGCCACGTTTGTAGGAAAAGGATTGCAACGTGACGGAAAATTTTTGTTGGAGTTCCGAAGAAAATAGGCGCGACATCTCAGCACGTAGTCCGTGCAGGCTCAGTTCAGAGCTATCGATCAGAATGCTTGCGCGGTCTTTCACCGTGTGCAGTATTTGTTTTTCTCGTGCAATCCCACGCAAAGGATCATCAGTGCCTGCCATAGGATGTCTGCGACGGGTCTCGGAAAAGCGGCGCAGCAAAACGTCGTCAGAGCAGTCGGTATAGAGCACATCGAAATCGTATTCCGGCCTCTCGCTTAGATCCTCGATCGCCTCCATCAACGCGGAGGTAGAGAATTCGCGGTTACGGGTATCGAGACCGAGTGCGAGGGGTTTTTCATGCGCAGGGCCATTTAAGAGACGCGGCAGCAGTGAGAGTGGCAAGTTGTCAATTGCTTCATAACCCAAATCTTCCAACGCATTGATCGCGGTTGAACGCCCCGCCCCCGAGGGGCCAGTGACCAAAATCAAGCGTTGTTTTTGGGATGCTGTCGGGCTGTCTTTAATCATGCGATGACGATATCACCTTTTCTTTCAAAACTGGGATGCCTTTAAGGTATTGCAAAAGTACGAAGGGCAAAACCTCAATGCCGGGTTTGTGAAAAAGGCGGATGTTTTGGCCGCAGAGCTCTATGGTTTTTAGTTCTGGTAATCGTTGCTCCTCGTTCAAATCGAGATCGATAGCGCAGATTATTTGGGCTTTCTCAACTGAATTGGCGTTCAAGATACCAAAACCGCGCGCTTCGATTTGCCCTTTGATCGCATCTGGGCAACGCGCGATCAAATGCTTGTCCACAGAGGAAAGTTGCGTTTGATCGTCAGCGACAAGATCACATCCCAAAGCCATAAGATGCAAGGCTAGCGTGGATTTTCCACTGCCAGATGCGCCCAAGATCAGCGCTCCATGGCCTTCCCAAGCGATTGTGGTGGCGTGCACGCAGACAGTCGTTTGCTGGGTCACGCCTTAGATCGGAAGACCGACGACAAAGCGCTCACCAAGCGGTTCTGACGTGATGTCGAGAGCAGTCATATCAGGCTGTTTGCGATTAAATGCATCCAACGCGGATTGAACGTCATTATACCTTTCGACTTCGAAGCCTACTGTTTCGAGAGTCATAGAGACCGACGTCAGGATACTCTTATCGTCGTCCACCAAAGCGATTTTGGACATGTCTGCTTCCTTTTACTGCTCAAGTACCAGTTTATTTTTTTCACCGTGGCTCGCGTGTTTCTGTGCGCAGATCAATCCCCAGAGGCGAATCAGCTCCAAATGCGTGACTCATTTGTCACCACAAAGCCTTAATTTCCCTCAAGATCCGCAACTTCATTCAATCAAATTGAATCAAAGATCGCTCAAACGAAACTGTTTGCGCTAAAATCAAAATGGTTGCGCTAACAGTGTCAAAGCGTCCTGTTAACCCGCAAAATCATCATGTTACCAAGGGGTATCGCAGCATTTTGATGCGCGATCAGTCACGCGACACCACGTCGTCGGCTGCATATTCAAGATAGGCCAAATTCTTTCGGCCACAGGAGCATAATATGACTACTGGACGGGTGAACCCTTCTTTCAAGCTTGAAGATCAAGGCATCATGGAGCTTGGTTCGGTCTATTATAACTTTATGGAACCCGCTCTGATCGAAGCGGCCCTAAAAAAGGGTGAGGGCGAGCTGGGAAAGGGTGGTGCTTTCTTAGTGACCACCGGTAAATTCACTGGCCGTTCCCCTAAAGATAAACATGTGGTGAAGACGCCTGATGTTGTTGACACGATCTGGTGGGAAAACAACGCAGAGATGAGCCCTGAAGGCTTTGATGCGCTTTATGCTGATATGTTGGAGCACATGAAGGGGCGCGACTATTTCGTGCAAGACCTTGTGGGCGGTGCTGACCCTTCGCATTCTATAGACGTGCGTGTGGTGACAGAGCTTGCGTGGCACGGGTTGTTCATCCGCACGATGCTGCGCCGACCAGAGCGCGACACGCTGGACGATTTCACTGCTGATTTTACTGTGATCAACTGCCCAAGCTTCCTTGCCGACCCCAAGCGTCACAACTGCCGTTCTGAAACCGTCATCGCGATGAACTTTGAGAAAAAGTTGATCTTGATTGGCGGCACAGAATACGCAGGCGAGAATAAAAAATCTGTCTTCTCACTGCTCAACTACTTGCTGCCAGAAAAAGGCATCATGCCGATGCACTGCTCTGCCAACCACGCAAATGGTAATCCGGTCGACACGGCTGTGTTCTTTGGCCTGTCCGGCACCGGAAAAACCACGCTTTCAGCAGACCCTGCCCGCACATTGATTGGCGATGATGAACACGGCTGGTCCGATCGCGGCACGTTCAACTTTGAGGGGGGATGCTATGCGAAGACAATCAACCTTAGCAAAGAAGCGGAGCCAGAGATTTACGCGACGACCACCAAATTCGGCACGGTTATCGAGAACATGGTTTATGATCCTGAAACCAAAGAGCTGGATTTTGAGGACGACAGCCTAACAGCCAACATGCGTTGCGCTTACCCGCTGCACTACATTTCCAACGCATCTGAAAGCGCGCTTGGCGGGCACCCGAAGAACATCATCATGCTAACCTGTGATGCCTTTGGCGTTCTGCCTCCAATCTCGCGCCTCACACCTGCACAAGCGATGTACCACTTCCTCTCCGGTTTCACCTCTAAAGTGGCCGGAACAGAGCGCGGCGTGACCGAGCCGGAGCCAACCTTTTCCACCTGTTTCGGCGCACCTTTCATGCCCCGTCGCCCAGAAGTTTATGGAAACCTGCTGAAAGAGAAGATCGCACAGCACGGCGCGTCTTGCTGGTTGGTCAACACCGGTTGGACAGGGGGCGCGTATGGAACCGGCTCTCGCATGCCAATCCGTGCAACACGGGCTTTGTTGACCGCTGCGTTGGACGGGTCTTTGTCACAATCGGAGTTCCGCAAAGACCCGAACTTTGGCTTTGACGTGCCGGTCTCTGCGCCGGGTGTCGCGGAGGTTCTACTTGATCCACGTCGCACGTGGAATGATCCAGAGGCCTATGATCGCCAAGCTGCGAAGCTGGTGGGCATGTTCAGCGACAACTTCGCACAGTATGTTCCGTTCATTGATGATGACGTTAAAGCGGCTGCGATCACGTAAGAGCAGGCCTTTTTCGAAACAAAGCGCCTCCGATGTTTTCGGGGGCGTTTCTTTTTGGGAATTGAAGGTTAGATTGACTGTCATGAAATGGCTTTTTCTCATCCTTCTTTGGTCACCATTTGCGTCGCACGCCCAGGGTTTTGCTGGGCTTGGCTCGGATGCTGAGGGCTTTTCCGTGCCAAACCCTGATCACGCTTTGGTTTTTCCGCAAGATCACGGCGCGCATGAGGATTACAGGATCGAGTGGTGGTATTTGACCGCCAACCTGAAAGCTGCAAATGGCACCCTCTATGGATTGCAGTGGACTTTGTTTCGATCCGCCTTGCGCCTTGGCGAAGGTAAGGCGTGGCACAGTCCGCAACTATGGATGGGCCATGCAGCTATCACAGCGCCGGGTCAGCATTATGTCAGCGAACGGCTTGGACGCGGCGGTATTGAACAAGCAGGTGTGAAGGTTGATGAGCAGTTCGATGCCTGGATTGACGATTGGCATCTGCGCGGGAGCAACAATATGAACGAGCTAGCGATGCGCGCTGTCGGTAATGATTTCACCTATGACATGGATTTGAGCGCGCGCGGACCTTTGGTGTTGCAGGGCAACGCTGGCTATTCAGTGAAATCCGCGGCGGGGCAAGCGAGCTATTATTATTCGCAGCCGTTTTATGACATAACCGGTACGCTCTCCTTGCCGGAGGGCGATATTGCGGTCACCGGCCATGCTTGGCTTGATCGCGAGTGGTCCTCGCAGCCATTGGCCAGTGATCAAACAGGCTGGGATTGGTTTTCGCTAAGTTTTGAGAATGGCGCGCGCATGATGGGTTTTGTTTTGCGCTCTGACACCGAAGCGCCATACACCTCTGCCACATGGATTGCGCCGGATGGAACGCCCACGCCCCTGCCCAACGGTGCGTTTACAGCGCGCGCGGTCGAGCAAACTGATGTGAAAGGGCGCAGCATTCCGACGACTTGGGCGCTGTCGCTACCTCAGCACGGTTTAGATGTGACAGTGCGTGCGTTGAACACCCAGGCTTGGATGGCGACTTCTGTACCTTATTGGGAAGGGCCAATTTCGATTGAGGGAAGCCACTCTGGCGTCGGGTATTTAGAGATGACAGGATACTAGGGGGCCCTGCCCCCGTCTGCTACGCAGCCTCCACCGAGGTATTTTAGGACCAAAGAAACGAAAGTGGAGTCGCGAGAGTGTGAGTGGTGGTTGGCGCAGTCTCGGTGTAGCAGTTTTTTATGAAGACTGATTTTCCCTACACCCGCGACCTTGTTCTGGTGGGCGGTGGCCATGCCCATGCGATCTTATTGAAGATGTGGGCGATGGCCCCTTTGGCGGGCGCGCGCCTGACATTGATCAACCCTGCGCCCAGCGCCCCATATAGTGGGATGTTGCCCGGGTTTGTGGCCGGCCATTATACCAGTGAAGAGCTGTATATCGATTTAGTGCGTTTGGCGCGGGCTGCGGGCGCACGGGTTATCTTGGGCAAGGTGAGCCATGTTGATCGCGCGTTGAAACAAGTGCATGTCGCAGGGCGTCCACCAATCGGGTACGATGTGTGCTCTGTCGATATCGGGATCACATCGGGCATGCCCGAGCTTGATGGCTTTAGCGAACACGCGGTGCCGGCCAAACCTTTGGATGATTTTGCGCGCATTTGGGACGGGTTTTGCAAAGGCACTGGTGATGCCGAAGTGGCCGTCTTGGGCGCTGGCGTTGCTGGCGCGGAAGTGGCGATGGCAGCAGCACATCATCTGCAGAGTTTGGGGCGAACTGCGCAGGTAAGTTTGATTGATCGATCGCGCGCCTTAGGTCGCTTGGGTACGCAAGCGCGTAAGAAAGTGTTGGCGAGTTTAGACGCGCTGGGGGTTGATCTCATCGAGCACGCGAAAGTCTTGCGGGTCGAGTCGGATCACATTGAGATTGAAGGGCGCGCTCCCGTGCTCTCGCAGCTGACCTTGGGTGCCGCTGGGGCGCGCGCGTATGACTGGATCTCTGAACTGGGCTTAGCTGTGGAAAACGGCTACCTGCGAGTAGGTCCGACCCTGCAAAGCGAGAGCGATCCGAGTATTTTCGCAGTTGGTGATTGCGCCCATCTCAGCCATGCGCCACGCCCCAAAGCGGGTGTGTTTTCCGTTCGCGAAGCCCCTGTTTTATTTCACAATTTACGAGCTGCGCTGACGGGTGGCGCAATGAAAGAGTATCATCCGCAATCGGATTATTTAAAGCTGATTTCGCTTGGTGGAAAAAAGGCGCTGGCAGAAAAACGCAGGCTTGCTGTATCAGGCACGATGATGTGGCGTTGGAAAGACCAGATTGATCGCAAGTTCATGCGCCAGTTTGATGACCTGAAGCCGATGGTCGTTTTGGACTTGCCAAGCGAGCATGCACGAGGGTCAGAAGCCCATCGCAGTCCGATTTGCGCAGGATGTGGGTCAAAGGTGGGGCGCGGCGCGCTTACAGCGGCGTTTGATCACAACGGGGCTGCGCGCGAGGATGTCGTCGCCCTGCCCGGCGATGATGCGGCACTTTTGCAGATGGACGGTTTGCGACAGGTGCTGAGTACGGATCATTTACGTGCATTTTGCGATGATCCCGTCGTGATGACGCGTATCGCAGCGGTGCATGCGCTTGGTGATATCTGGTCCATGGGGGCCGCGCCGCAATCGGCTATGGTGAGTTTAATTTTGCCGCGTATGAGCGCGGATCTGCAAGAGCGCACGCTCGCGGAAATCATGGAAACGGCAAGTGAGGTTATAGGGGCCGCTGGCGCGCAGATTATTGGTGGGCACACGAGCATGGGTGCTGAGTTTACCATTGGATTTAGCGTGACAGGGATTGCTGACGCGGCACCGATTACGCTCAACGGCGCGCAAGCGGGTGATGTATTGATCCTGACCAAGCCCATTGGCACAGGTGTGATCCTCGCCGCAGAGATGCAAATGCGCGCGCGCGGGACCGACGTGGCGCGCGCGTTTGAGAGCATGTCTCGTCCTTTAGCACGTGATGCGGAGGCTTTGGCGGGCGCCCACGCGATGACCGATGTGACAGGCTTTGGGTTGGCTGGACATCTCGCGAATATTTGTCGTTCCTCCAGAGTCGGTGCGGAACTTGATGCGCGCGTCGTGCCGCTGCTCAGCGGAGCGCTGGAGATGAGCGAGGCAGGCGTGCAGTCAAGCCTTTATCCTGACAATCTGTCCGATGCTCTGCCCCTTATGAATGCA